>Ga0172367_10000321_pt1 | contig 73403 bp, 121 predicted proteins | sample Lak10m_FD_114542 | JGI IMG/M metagenome (GOLD analysis project Ga0172367, IMG submission 114542) | Freshwater microbial communities from Kabuno Bay, South-Kivu, Congo - kab_022012_10m | ecosystem: Environmental > Aquatic > Freshwater > Lake | place: Democratic Republic of the Congo: South-Kivu... | reverse complement strand
TTGGTCTTAGAAGCCAAATTTTGCGAGTTCGAGTCTCGCCTGGGGCACCATATTGAAGCACATTCTAAAACCCCCTAACTTCTGTCTAGTAAAATCCGGATGAAACACAGAAGCAACCTAGTAAATAGGGTAAGTAAGGTCCGTAAGGATAGGGTATTCGCACGTGAAAGCCGTGAGAGAGTGTGCTTCAATATGGTTGCATATATACAACACTAATATTGACATATAAATTATTTACTGATACAATGTATATATCAAGTCGGGAGACTTTATGTAGTTAAGCCGTTACCCTTGGGTAATCCTGTATACGGTAAGCAGGATTTTTAAAGTTGTTATTTTGGAATATACCTGTGTTCGCAGGTTAGTGGATCTCTGAATGGTTGCATGACCGGATACTTGCAATCAGGAGTTGGTTGAAAGGTGAAGACTTCTTGGACGCTTGAAGAATAAGCCTGAACGTTAAAACCAAACGATGTACGGTGAAGGCATCTATAACAAGATAACAACTTTAAAAATTTGGGCTGCTAGTGATAATGGGAGCACGCCGCCTTTGCACGGCGGAGGTTGGAGTTCGATCCTCCAGCGGTCCACCAAGTTTTTGCCTCTATAGTTAAATGGTATAACAGCGGCTTTGTAACCCGCTATTCCTAGTTCGATTCCAGGTGGAGGCACCAAGTTTTTCCGAGTGTAGGATAGCCCGGTCATTCCGCCTGCTTTGGGAGCAGGAAATCGTGTGTTCGAATCACACCACTCGGACCAATTAGATTTATTCCGGATTAGCTCAGTGGTAGAGTAGATGACTGTTAATCATTTGGTCCCTGGTTCGAGCCCAGGATCCGGAGCCACTTTTTAGAGGTTGTAAAATGTCTAGTACTTATCGAAAAGAAAGAAAGACAAAAAAAATTGTTCGTGATGGTACAAGACAATATGTTTCTGTTTCTTGTGAACATCATGGTGGTTGCCCTTGGTGCGAAAATAATCGTTTACTTGATCAGAGAAAAATAAATCAACTAGCCGAATTTGAGCTTGCTATATATAAAAATGAATATTATGATCTTCTTACGACAGAAGAAAGTCTAACTATAGAAACTCCCAGTGGTGTAAAGGCAACATAGAAGTCTCCAAAACTTTCGATTGCGGTTCGAATCCGTGCTGGGAGGCCATTATTAAAAGGTGATTATTGTGTATAACAAAAAAATTGATCTGAACAAAGTAAAAGAATTCATTGATAACTGTGGACCTAATACCAAAGTTTATCTTGGTTGCGATTCAGAAACACTTAAAGTCAATGGAGTAAATTATGCAGATTACACAATTGCAATTGTTGTACATATCAATGGTAATAATGGTTGCAAAATCTTCGGTGAAGTAATTCGTGAAAGAGATTTTGATAAGGCTCAAAACAAACCAAGAATGAGGCTTATGACAGAAGTTTATAAAGTTGCAGAAATGTATTTACAACTCGCAGCAATCATTGACAATGATATTGAAGTACATCTTGACATTAATCCAAGTGAAGAGTATAATTCTAATATCGTAATGAATGAAGCAATTGGATATATAAAAGGAATGTGTAATGTTGTTCCTTTGGTCAAACCAAATGCATTTGCTGCATCAGGCGCAGCAGATCGTCTAAAAAGTCTAGTAGCATAGCAGGATTAGTTTAATGGTAAAACTACAGCCTTCCAAGCTGATGTTGTCAGTTCGATTCTGACATCCTGCTCCAAAAGCCTCCTTAGTTTAATGGTAAAACGTCGCCTTTACACGGCGAATAGCGGCAGTTCGATCCTGTCAGGAGGCACCAAGCACTGCGACTGTGGCGTAATAGGTAGCCGCAAGGGACTTAAAATCCCTCGCTTCGGCGTGCCGGTTCGAGTCCGGCCAGTCGCACCATTTAAAGGGCCTCTAGCTCATGTTGGTTAGAGCAGTGGACTTAAAAGGAGAAATCTAAGTGTTAGTGTGTTCCGGAGTGTGACACTTTAACATATGATTTCTCCTATAGGGTTGTTTTTGATTCACATTTTTATTTATGATTATGAACATTTTCATAATTAAACCTAAGGATCAAAAATAGAATGTATCAAATTCGGTGAAAGCTTAACAGGTTATGCTGATGCCAATACCGAGCCAAGCCTAGAAATAGGAAGGTGTAGAGACTAGACGGTACAGCCGTAAAGGCAAGGTATAGTCCAGACCACAAACTGGAAACGGGCAACGAAAGTTGTAGTGGTACGCATAATCCATTGGTGCTGGGTTCGACTCCCAGGGGGCCCACCAAATTATTTATCGGCTAGTGGGTTATCCATAGCCTTCTTGATCTTATCATCGACCTCACGACGTATAGCTCTCAGTTCAGTTGATGTTTCTCTTTCAATTCTATTCACTCTTTCATTTACATTTTGAACAGTTGAGTCAACTTGTTTTTGCATTTCACGGACAGAAGAATCAACTCCTTTACGAACTTCTTTTATTTCGCCGTCAACTTGTCGTCGAATTTCATTAATATCCTTTTCTACCTCACGCTGCGCTTTTTTGCTACCTCTTTCTACACCATCAACAACTTGTTCTATACGGCGAATATCGCCTTTTAAATTGGTGTTGATCTCTCTAGTATATTCAAGCCCCTTCTCGCTGTTTTGCTCTAGGACAATTATGCGTTTTTCATACTCGCTAAAATCAGGTGCTGTATAATTTTTTATTGCTTCTTTCATGTCCATATAATCTTTGTATACTTCAAAGGTTGCGTATAATCCACCAAGTGCGCCAGAAATTATGGTACCTGCAATCATAAGTTTTGCTGGGGTGAAAGAAAAACCACCAACACTTATCACTGTGTTTGGGTCTACTGCTGCTTCTAACTTTTCCACCTTCTCATCTAAATTTTTATCTTTGGTATTGTTCATCTACCATTCTCCCGTGAATTCTGTCCGATCTTTGATTCATCATTCTCAAAGCTCTGTCGTTATCACGGATTCTGGTACTGGTATAAATTTCAGTTGTTGGATAAAATGGAATGTCAGGAAGTTTTACTATAGTGTATGATGTAATATCAGGCCCAGCATCTTGTATAGATTGGACGGTTTGTTCTTGTGGTCCTTTTGGGACACTTGTCTCCTGTCGTCTTGCAACAGACACTTGTGGTGTCGTCTTTTTAGCTGTTTCTTCTACTTTTTTGGTATCTCGTGCTTGTTTCTTAGCTTCCTCTCTTGATTTTGGTGGAGTTGGTATCTCTACAGTCTGAGTTGTTTCTGGTTTTGCTGTTAATACATTTTCAATAACCGGATCAGCAATTACTTTAGGCATTGAATCTTTAATAGGATCCGAAGGTAATGCATCAGGTAATTCAACTTTCACAACATACCCGGCACATTGTGGATTGAACATAGGATTTGCTGAACATTGTTGATTGAGAAATGCTTGTTGATATCCTACACACTGAGAACTATATAATGGATTTGCTGAACATTGTTGATTGAGAAATGCTTGTTCATAGCCAGAACATCGTGGATCGTACAGTGTATTTAAAGAGCATTGCTGATTTAAATACGCCTTTTGATAGCCTTCACAAGAAGTATTACTCAAAGGATTAATCAAACATTCATTTGGTTTATACAGAATGTTTGCGTACACATCTCGAATCCTCGGTCCATAATTTCCATATGCTCCGGGCCAAACATCGCCTTCTAGATACCGAAAGTTTATTCTAAATGTTCCCAGATCATTACCCGGAGTATCTCTAAATATTACACTTACATTTTCCCTAGTGTTGTTATTGTAAATATTATAGGTGTAATTATTTCGAAAAATATCTTCTCCTGATTTATTAGTCAAAGATACCTCTGCGGTTGCAGTTGTTCTACCACCCCCTGATCCAAAATGGTAATATTGCCAACCATAGTTCATACCATATGCTAAAACTGGAAATCCTGCATTCTCTAATGCTTTAGATACTGCTGCATCAAATATCCACTCACCACCCTTCGACCCAAAAGTATACCCAGAACTAGGTGCTATGACTGCTTGCCCTAAAGGTGTTGCAGTTAGTGGTAGTGACTGTTGTTGGCTATTAGAGAAGGATGAAAAGAAGAGCAACGCCAAGGAAACCAGATATTGTTTTCCAAAGTGTGTCATTTGAACTCTCTTTCATTGGTACAGGTTTACGATCCGGATTCGCATCCCAAACTTTCTTTGCATCTTCACCAATCTTACCATCAACGGGGCAAGGTGTTCCTGCATTCATCATAGCAGTAAACACACGATCATCTTGACATAATGTAGCAACAGCAGCCACTTTCATACCCATGTCAAATAGCGTCTTAGATAATTTCAATCGTTCACAATTCATATCTCTGACAGTGCTTCCAGCAGAAATACCTAGAATTTGTGTTTGAACAGCGCCACTAACACCCGTAGTACATACATCATTATTAAGAATGTTCATACTTGGTGAAATAGCGGATGCAGGAGGAGATTTAACTGTTGTTTCGTTAATACTGGTGCTTTTTGTTTCTACAGAACTTTTTGAAGTGGAATCTGTTACTATCACATCAGATTGTGCAAATACTAGCGATGACATAACAAAAAGAACCAGAAATGGTATCTTTTTGTACATATTTTTCCTTTCTTGACTTTTTTTGCTGTTTAATGTATCCTTATTTAGGTTTTCATGACTATATAAAATAAAACAACAGGATTATTATGACACCAACGATAATGGCTTTTGATAATTTTTATTCAAATGCATTGGATGTAAGACAATATGCTTTAAGTTTACCATTTGAAATTACTGGAAACTTTCCGGGCGCAAGAACTAAACCTTTGAGTGGCACAAATTTTTCAAATGCCAAAGCATTATTTGAACAATTATTAAATAAAAAAATAATCTGGTGGCCTGAAGAATATAATACATCATTTCAGTATACAACAGAAGATAGTCAAACTTGGATTCACTATGATCCAACCAATTGGGCGGCAGTACTGTATCTTACACCAAATGCTCCTTTAGATTCAGGTACAGCCATATACATGCATAATGAAACTAAAATTTACATGTTAGATAGGAAAAATCCAGCAACAGATTTAAACGGTAATCAAGACGTAAATGATGTAACAAAATGGACACCTATTTTTCAAGTTGCAAATATATTTAACCGGCTTATCATGTATCGTGGTGAATATTATCATAGGAGTGTTCGCCCAGGTTTTGGTAAAACACAATATGATGGAAGACTTTTTCAAACTTTCTTTTTTAACACAGAGGATTAAAATGAATATTTTAGGAATTAAACTAGTGACTGGTGAAGAAATTATTTCAAATGTATCAATCACTGAAGATGGTAGATTTAAATTAGAAAATTCGGTTCAATTAAGAGTTGTACCACCACAGAGACCTGGAGCAGAACCTGCCATGGGATTTGCACCATTTCCTGCGCTGTCAAAACAGACAAATGACTCGTTTACTATTGTAGAACCTATTCATATAGTGTATACTTATACACCTGACGATGAAATTGTGTCAAACTACAGAGCCGCTTTTAGTGGTATTGTCACTCCAACGAAACAAATTATTACTGGATAATGAAAAACTTTTATACTAATGTTCAAGTTTACGGAAACAACATCCTTTACAGGGGTGTTGTTAATGGCAAAAAAATCAAAAACAGAATTGCATACAAGCCAAGTCTTTTTGAGCCCGCTAAAAAAATCACACAATTCACCGCTTTAAATGGTGAATATCTGCAAGAAATAAAATTCGACTCTCTGAAAGAAGCTAAAGAATACCTGAAACAATTTGAAGATGTTTCAGGTAAAACTATCTATGGAAACACACGATTCGAATATGTATTCATAGGTGAACAATATAAAGGTATGATCGAATGGGATATCAATAATATATCCATTGGCATTCTTGATATTGAAGTTGGATCGGAAAATGGATTTCCAGATCCATACGAAGCAAATGAGCCTATTACCGCAATTGCATTAAAATATCTCAATGGCGAAATGCATGTATTTGGTTGTGGTGAATATGAAATTAAAGGGCAGGAAATATACACAAAATGCGCAGATGAATACACTCTCATAAAAAACTTCTTAAAGCTTTGGATGTACAAGTGCCCAGATATTTTAACAGGATGGAACACAAAGTTTTTTGATGTTCCCTATCTCGTTAATCGTTTTCGTAAAATTGTAGGTGAAGCTGAAATGAAAAATCTTTCACCTTGGAATTTAATTCGAGAGCGTGAAGCATATGTCATGAACCGAAAAATGACTGTTTATGAACTGGTCGGTATTGGTGATTTCGATTACCTTGAACTTTATAAATGGTATTCTCCTAATGGCAAATCACAAGAATCGTATCGTCTTGATAATATTGCAAACGTGGAAATTGGTGAAAAGAAATTAGACTATTCGGAATATGAATCTTTACATCAGTTATACAAACTTGATTATCAAAAGTTTATTGAATATAATATCAAAGACGTTGAACTAATTCTAAGGCTTGAAGATAAGTTAAAGTTACTTGAGCTAGGAATTACTCTTGCATATGATACAAAAACTAATTATGATGATGTTTTCGCTCAAACGAGAATGTGGGATGCACTTACATATAATCATCTTTTCGAAAAAAATATTATTGTTCCTCCAAAAATCATTAAAGAAAAAAGTGCTGCCTTTGAAGGTGCATATGTAAAAGATCCTCAAGTTGGTATGCATGAATGGGTTGCTTCTTTTGATTTGAATTCACTTTATCCACATTTGATGATTCAGTATAACATTTCACCTGAAACATTGATTGAACCTGAAAATTATACTCAAGAAATGAGAGAAATTTTGACGCAAGGTGTTTCAGTTGATAAATTGCTTTCAAAAAATATTGACACAAAGGAAATGAGTAATGTTACACTGACACCGAATGGGCAGTTTTTTCGTACAGATATTCAAGGTTTTTTACCGAAGATGATGGAAGAGATGTATGAGGATCGGAAAAAATTCAAAAAGCTGATGCTTCAAGCTAAACAGGAAAAAGAAAATCAAAAAGACGAAACGAAAAAATACGAAATTGAAAAGCGTATCGCTAGGTACAATAATCTACAGTTGGCTAAAAAAGTATCATTGAATAGTGCTTATGGTGCTCTGGGCTCACAATACTTTCGTTTCTATGATCTTCGTATGGCTCTTGGAGTTACCACTGCCGGGCAATTAAGTATTCGTTGGATTGAAAATAAACTAAATGAATATATGAATGGAGTGTTAAAGACAAACAAGGATTATGTAATCGCTTCTGATACTGATTCAATTTATCTTCGTCTATCTGAACTTGTTCAAAAAGTTTATGGCGTTGATGGTGTCATATCTTTATCCAAAAATAAAATTATCGAATTTATGGATAAAGTGTGTGAGCAAAAAATTCAACCTTATATTGATAAATCATATGAAGAGTTGGCAATTTATGTAAATGCATATGCGCAAAAAATGCAAATGAAACGTGAGGCTCTGGCTGATAGGGGTATCTGGACAGCAAAAAAGCGTTACATTATGCATGTTTATAACAATGAAGGAGTGCAATATTCAGAGCCTGATATGAAAGTAATGGGTCTGGAAATGATCAAATCTTCAACACCAGCACCTGTTAGAGAGAAAATGAAACAAGTACTAGAGATCATTATGAAAGGTACTGAAACGGATATTCATGCGCTAATTGACAAATTTAAAAAAGAATTCAAAAATTTACCTGCCGAAGATATTTCTTTTCCGAGAGGTATTAATGGATTGAAAGAATACCACAATAGCACAACAATTTATTCGAAAGGTACACCAATACATGTAAAAGGTGCGCTTCTATATAATAAATATTTACATGAAAAAGGGCTTACTAAAAAATATCCACTTATACAAGAAGGCGAAAAGATAAAGTTTACATATCTTAAAAAGCCTAATCCAATTAAAGATAGTGTAATCTCATTCCCTGGTAGACTTCCTCCTGAATTCGATCTAAAAAGTTATATTGATTATGATATGCAATTCGAAAAAACATTTTTAGACCCCATCAAAGTAATTCTTGACTGCATGAATTGGTCAACTGAAAAGCAAATCTCACTTTTTGATTAAGGAATAACATGAGCATTCTTGAAAAAATTAAGAAAAATACAAGTATTAAAGATTCATCAATTCTGTCCAAATCCAAATTTTTCACAGAAAAAGATATGATACCCACATCAATACCCATAATCAATGTTGCATTGAGTGGGCGGCTTGATGGTGGATTAACACCTGGGCTAACAATGTGGGCAGGTCCATCTAAACATTTTAAAACGGCCTTTAGTTTACTGATGGCCAAATCGTATATGGAAAAATATGAGGATGCCGCATTGCTTTTTTATGATTCTGAATTTGGAACACCTCAGTCATATTTTAACACCTTTAATATCGATACTGATCGAGTTTTGCATACTCCAATTACCGATATTGAACAATTAAAATTTGATATTATGAATCAATTACAAAATGTTCAAAGAGGTGATCATCTGATAATAATTATCGATTCGATAGGTAATTTGGCATCTAAAAAAGAAGTTGAAGATGCGCTTGATCAAAAAGCAGTTGCAGACATGAGTCGAGCAAAACAAATCAAATCTCTTTTTAGAATGATCACTCCACACTTAACTCTTAAAGACATTCCTATGGTAGTTGTAAATCACACTTATAAAGAAATTGGAATGTTTCCTAAAGACATAATTGGAGGTGGAACAGGATCATATTATTCTGCCGATAATATTTTTATTATTGGGCGTCAACAAGAAAAGGAAGCAAATGAAATTGTTGGATACAATTTTATCATCAACGTCGAAAAATCTAGGTACGTTAAAGAAAAATCTAAAATACCTGTTACTGTATCTTTTGATGGTGGTATTAGTAAATGGTCTGGTCTTTTGGATATTGCAATCGAATCTGGGCATGTTATTAAGCCATCAAACGGCTGGTATTCTAAGGTAAATATCGAAACTGCGGAAATAGAAGATAAAAAATACAGAGAAAAGGACACAAATACAAAAGATTTTTGGTTACCAATTTTAAAAACAAGTTCTTTTCAAGATTTTATTAAAGCAAAATATCAAGTAACAACTGGCGTAATAATTAAAGATGAGGAAAATGACAATGAAATTTAAAGAAGGCACAGATTATAATTTTATTATTCCAGAAAACGAAGATACTACAATCGGTATTAAGCTTATTTCTGGAAAATATTCTGGAGTCGTTTATCAGTATGGTAAAGTAAAATTCGAAGAAGAAAAAACAGGTGACATTTACTTGAAATTCGTATATAATGTTATTGAGTCACCATCAGAAGAAGACTTTTTGAATGAAGAATTTAAAAATTATATTGGTGACATTCTTGTCGATATTATTTCCCAAAACCTTGACAAAGGATTACTAGATGAGGCTGGAACAAACTATATTGAGGAATCTAATTCAAAATGAAGATTATTTGAGGAAAGTTTTGCCTTTTTTAAAAGATGAATATTTTTTTGATAAAACAGAAAAGGTTATTTTCAAAGAAATAACTGAATTCACAAACAAATATAATACATGCCCAAGTGTCGAGGCCCTATCTCTCTCTTCAAAAGAGAGCAAATTTTTGTCTGAGGAAGAATATAACAATTGTAATTCATATTTGAAAGAAATTGAAAAAAGTATAAAAGAAATTGAAAAGACCGATGAACGATGGCTCATTGATAAAACTGAAAAATTCTGTCAAGAAAAGGCAGTTTATAATGCAGTTAGGAATTCTATTACAATCCTAGAGGGCAAAGATAAATCTAATGACAAAGGATCTATTCCTAAACTTCTGTCTGATGCCCTTTCTGTCAGTTTTGACAATTCAGTTGGGCACGATTATCTTGAAGATTCGGATAACCGATATGAATTTTATCACCGTAAAGAAGAAAGAATTCCTTTTGATCTAGACTATTTCAATAAAATTACTAAAGGTGGATTACCAGCTAAGACTTTGAATATTGCACTTGCAGGTACAGGCGTGGGTAAATCCTTGTTCATGTGTCATGTTGCAGCAGGATGTATGACACAAGGTAAAAATGTTCTATACATAACTATGGAAATGGCAGAAGAAAAGATTGCAGAAAGGATTGACGCAAATCTTTTGAATGTTTCAATCGATGATCTGATGGAATTACCCAAAGATGTTTATGATAAAAAAGTGAAAAGAGTGAAAGATATGACTATGGGTAAATTGATTATTAAAGAGTACCCAACTGCATCAGCTTCCTCAATACACTTTAGGACTCTTTTAAATGAGCTTAATCTTAAAAAGAATTTTGTTCCTGATATTATTTTTATTGACTACCTCAATATTTGCTGTTCTGCTCGTATCAAGGCTGGAGCAAATGTCAACTCATACACTTATGTCAAAGCTATTGCAGAAGAATTGCGAGGTCTTGCAGTTGAGTTCGGAGTTCCAATTGTTTCTGCTACACAGACAACACGGAGTGGTTATACCTCTTCCGACCCCGGACTTGAAGACACAAGTGAAAGTTTTGGTTTGCCCGCAACTGCTGACTTGATGTTTGCTTTGATTTCTTCCGAAGAGCTTGAAGCCCTCAATCAAATAATGGTCAAGCAGTTGAAAAACCGTTACTCTGATCCAACTACACACAAAAGATTTGTGCTTGGTATTGACAGATCAAAAATGAAACTATATGATGTTGAACAGTCTGCACAAGGTGGTATTGCAGATGCAGGAAGTAATCCGGTAATGAAATCTGAAAATAAATTTGAAAAAAAGGATTTTAAATCGTTTAAAGTGTAGTAATAAATAGTGATAAGTAAATCATAAAATAAAACCATGGCAAACTTATCACTTACCGAAATTAAAAAAAGATCAGCAAGAATACCAATTTTAGTTACAAAATTGGTTGAACGAACACCCTTCGAACTTTCTGGATCAAAAACTTTTATTGCAAATTCGATAAGAGTTTATAATAAAAATGTCATGGTGGAAGCTTTTACACCAAAGAAAAAAGATGATAAACAATTTAAAGATGCAATCAACTTTTTAAGTAAAAAAGCAACATCAAGTGATAAGATTGTTATTTCTGACGGTATAAAAGAAGTAACACTATCACAAATAGTAAAAAATCAAGAATTTGGTGGAAAAGGAGCGGGTGGAGGATTGATAAAAGAAGAAGCCGCTCAAAAAGATTTACAAAAAGAAATTGATGATGCAATTAAAAAAAATAATGGACCAATAACTATAAAATGTGGCAAAAAAACCTATTCTGACATAGTAGGTGTGGAGAAAACAAGCGGCACACCCAAATCAGATTTTCATCTTATAAACAACAAAGGTGAGGCTGTAATTTGGATTTCTCACAAAGATGGTTCAACTGCAAAAGATTTTCAACAATGGGGCGGAATTTCCGAAAGAAAAGAACCTAAAATATTTAATCATCCAGAAACTCAAAAATTTATCTCTGACCTAAAAAGAGTATATCCAAAAGGATTACCTCCAGCTACAACAGTTTATAGACATATTAAAGATGTGACATTAAAATATTATTCAGTTTATGGTAATATGTACGGGGACAAATTAGGTGAGCAAAATGTGACTATTTTATTGCAAGGTCCTCCTGGGTTAAAAAAAGTTGGAAAAAATTATGAATTAACGGCGAATCATGTTCACTTCAACGGAGATTCTGTTGATGGAGATGGTTTTGATCCGGTTTTAATGGCAATATATAAGGGCGACAGAAGTGACGCTGGAGTAAAAGGTACAAGAATTGTTATATCACCAGTAGGTGGCAGAAAAGGAACTGAGTTTCCTTGATTTAAATAATGGGAGTATTATGAAACCTTTAGTGACAATTATAACACCAACAACGGGCAGTGAACAATTAGCTGATGCCGTTCGATCTGTTGAAAATCAAACATACGAAAATATTCAATATCTTGTCGTCATCGATGGCAAAGAAAGAGAAGAAAAAACAAGACAAGTTTTAGATTCACTTTCTTGCACAAGATATAGTCTAATCACATTACCTCAAGTTACTGGTTATGAACAATACAATGGGCATAGAATTTACGGAGCAATGACATACATTGCAGAAGGTGAATATCTGTGCTTTCTTGATCAAGACAATTGGTATGAACCAAATCATGTAGAAACACTTGTAGAAACTGTTAGTAACAAAGTGTGGGCATATTCTTTGAGAAAAATTGTAGATCAATCTGGAAATTATATTTGTAATGATGATTGCGAATCTTTAGGTAAATGGAAATCGGTGCTTAATGACAACTTTGTTGATGTTGGTTGTTTTCTTTTACCTAAACTACTGGCATTAAGATTTTCACCAGGTTGGTATCGAAGGGCGCGACACCCCCAAGAACAACCTGAAGTTGATAGGTTGTTATCACAACTACTTCTAAATCAGATACCAAAAGAACAGTCTGATACAAATGGGCTATATACATTAAATTATAGAGTTGCCAGCAGAAGCGATTCCGTTCAAGCGGCGTTTTTTCAAAATGGTAATGAACGTATGAACAAAATTATGAATGGAGAATACCCTTGGAGAAAGATTTAATTATAGGTGCATTCACAAATTATACAGATTATGATGTTTTAAAGCCTTGGGTGGAATCTATAAAAGAAACAGGATTCACAGGTGACATTGTTCTGATTGCGATTGATGCCTCAGAAAATTTAGTAGAAACGCTCAAAAAAAGAGGTGTAATAGTAGTAAGACGTTCGAATGCACAAAAGATGATGGTGCATATGTTAAGATTTTTAACAATATATGACTATCTAAAAAATAATAAAGGTAAGTATCGTTATGTGGTTTCTACTGATGTTAGGGACGTTATTTTCCAAAAAAATCCATTTGATTATCTTTTAAATAAATTCTATAATATTAATGTAATAGCGGCTTCAGAAGCTATTAAAATTAAAAATGAAAAATGGAATAGAGAAAATATTATCAAAAATTTTGGAAACTATTTTTATGATGATGTGGCTGAGCAAGAAGTTTTGAATGTTGGAATTATAGCAGGTAAAGCTGAGTTAATTAAAGACCTATGTTTTTCTTTATTTCAAATGTCATTGAATCGCCCTGACTGGGTGGCAGATCAAGCAGCATATAATATGATTATGTCATATGAACCTTGGAAATCAAAATGTAATGTGTTGCGACTCAAAGATGCATGGGCACTCAATGCTCATGTAACAAATAAACCCGATCAAATGAATGAATTTGGTCCATACCTTTTGGAACAGCGCCCATCAATGAACAAAGATGGTATAATTGTAAATTCAGAAGGAGTTCCATTTACAATTGTACATCAGTATGATAGAATACCATCATGGATGAATAAAGTTTCCGAAAAATATCAAATTAATATAACAAAAGATACAAATACAGGTACATCACCTAAATATTTTCTATATCAATCATAATTGAAAAAAAGGTTTGTTATGAGTAAAATTACTTTAGTGACTGCATTCTATGACATTGGGCGAGCTGATTGGTCGTCAAATGTACATAAAAACGGTGGTCCTCTTCCTCATTATCTACAAAGATCAGTAGACAAATATCTCGATCATTTTTCTCGTATGTGTGAAATCGATACCGAAATTGTTGTCTACACTTCACCTGATCTGTCTGAAAAAATTTCATCCATTTCACCAAAAGTCAAAGTTGTTGAATATGATTATTTCAATGAACGAAAGGACTTGAGGCAAAAAATCCAAGAAATACAGTCTTCGGAAAATTTTGTTCGTCGTATTAATCCTTATCAGGTCAGAAATCCCGAATACTGGTCAAAGGATTATGTTGGCATCACTTCGCTCAAGGCCTTTTATGTAAATGATGCATATAAAAGGGGTATTATAACCAATGATTGGGCTTCTTGGATTGATTTTGGTTATTGTCGAGATGAAAAACATATACCAACGTCTAAAAAATGGGAATTCGATTTCGCAGAAGGTAAAATGCATCTGTTTAATTACAGAGATCCTGACATTGGGCGGTCAGCAGAACAAATTCAACTTGCAGTATTGAATAATATTGTTTATATCATTGGTGGAATCTTTGTTGGGCAAAGAGAACAATGGGATATGTTAGAAACCCACATGGATAAATCTATGGAAATTCTAATGAAAAATGAGCTTGTTGATGATGATCAGGGTCTTCTACTTATGTCGTATTTTAGAAATCCTGAAAAATATGAACTGCATAAAATGCCTCTCGATGAAGATATTGAGGAAGTACGTTCAATTATCAGGAGATTTAATAAGTATGAATAAATTGATTATTTTTGATTTGGACGGAGTTTTAATTGATTCAAGAGAGTTGCATTATGATGCACTTAATGATGCTCTTAGAAAAATAGACTCAAAATATGTAATTTCCAGAGAAGAACATTTAAGTTTATATGATGGTTTAAATACAACAAAAAAACTTAAAATGCTAACTGAAAGAAAAGGATTACCCTTAGAATTTTATGATCGAGTTTGGAAAGACAAACAAGAAGCAACTTTTAATTTAATTCGAGGATTCAATAAAAATTATTTTCTTTCATCTCTTTTTTCGGAAATTAAATCAAAAGGTTATAAAATAGCTGTAGCATCGAATTCAATTAGAGAGACCGTAAAATTATCTTTAATAAGTGTTGGTGTCATCGATTCAGTAGATTATTTTGTGAGCAATGAAGATGTGAGCAGAACAAAACCATATCCAGAAATGTATTGGAAATGTATGACTGCACTTGATGTGTTGCCAAAAAATACAATTATTGTTGAAGATAGTCACATCGGGCGTCAAGGTGCAATGGATTCAGGAGCACACCTATTGCCTGTGGAAAATTCACAAGAAGTAAGTTCAGAACGCATGAAACAGAGGTTATATGATATGATGGAAACAATCGAAGGAAAAAGTAAAAAAACAATGCCATGGAGAGATAGCAAACTAAATGTATTGATACCTATGGCAGGAGCAGGGTCAAGGTTTGCATCAGTAGGTTATACATTCCCTAAACCACTTATTGAAGTTCGTGGTAAGCCGATGATTCAAGTTGTGGTGGAGAATCTTAATATCGAAGCTAACTATATTTTCATTGTTCAAAAAGAACATTATGAAAAATATAATCTAAAATATTTGCTTAACCTCATTGCACCAAATTGTAAAATTGTTCAAGTTGATGGTTTAACAGAAGGTGCCGCATGTACAACTTTGCTTGCAAAAGAATTTATTGATAATGATAGCCCGCTTGTTATGGCAAATTCTGATCAATTTGTCGAATGGAACTCAAACGAATGTATGTACGCCTTTACGGCTGATTCGATTGATGGTGGCATAGTTACTTTTGAAGCGACACACCCCAAATGGTCCTATGCTAAACTAGGTGATGGTGGTTTTGTGTCTGAAGTTGCAGAAAAACGCCCGATCAGCAATATGGCAACTGTAGGAATTTACTATTGGAAACATGGTTCAGACTATGTAAAATATGCCGAACAAATGATTTCAAAAGATGTTCGCACAAATAATGAATTTTATGTTTGCCCCGTTTTCAATGAAGCAATTGGTGATGGTAAAAAAATTCGTGTCAAAAATATTCAACGTATGTGGGGCATCGGAACTCCAGAAGACTTAAATTACTTTTTGGATAATCATAAGGAATAATAAATGAAATTTTTATTTGATGTTGGTGCACACTGGGGGCAAGATTCTTTGCATATTGCAAGAGACAATTCAGATGTTACTGTATATGCATTTGAGCCTACACCTGAACTTGCAAATATGCTTCGTGAAAAATCAAAAAATTTTTCAGATAGATATAAAGTTTACGAACATGCTGTTTCAGATTATAACGGGCATTCTGATTTTAATCTTGTACAAGGTGATACAGGTAGTGCATCGCTTAATTCTTTTTCCGACAATTTAGATAAATCATGGCCCGGAAGAACAGATTTTGTAGTGCGTGAAACAATTAAAGTTCCTGTTTTTCGCCTTGACACTTGGCTAGAACAGTTTGCTCCACATATTTCCGAAATTTATCACTTACATATTGATGCTCAAGGCTCAGATTTAGCCGTACTAAAAGGTTTAGGAGAAAAAATTAAAATTGTTCAAAGTGGTGTTGTAGAAGTGCCACAAGCACCAGAATTAAGATTATATAAAGGGCGGCATACAAAAGAAGATGCTTTACAATTTTTAACGGAAAATGGTTTTGTTTTGAAAAGTGTAGTTTCACAAGTTAATGAAGATAATTTGTTTTTTGAGAGAGTGTGATGAACGTTGCCATAATATTAACGGGACATATGCGTTGTTGGGATAAAGTATATCCCAACTTCAAACATCATTTTGTCGATAAGTATACCCCAGATATTTTTATAGACACATGGGACAATGAAGCATATTGGGATCCACATAGTTCACATGGCATCGTCAAAAATGCACCTGAGGTTAATTTTGATAGACTCATCGAAACATATAAACCTGTAATGTTGAGAAAAGAACATTATGAAGACTATGAAAAAAATTTTGAACAGAGAGCCAGACAATATGAAAATTTTTATCATGTACCTAAAAACATAATCTCAATGTTTTTTAAACTTGGGCGTGGCGTAGCATTGATGGAAGACTACATGTTCAAAACGGGTAAAACTTATGATCTTGTTATTCGAATGCGCCCCGATTTAGTTTTCAATCAAGAGTTGTCAAATTTTGATAGAAATAAATTTTACACTATGGGTTATAGAAATCATAAGGGTCAGGGAACTTCTGACATGATTCAGATTGGAAATTTCTTTACAATCGGGCTTTTTTCTAAGTTGCTTCATCATTTGCCACAAATTTACAGGGAGACTGGATTACTTTGCCCACACGTTGTCACTGAACATTTCATAAAAAGACTTGGGTTTCCTTGGGAAGAATTCATGGTAAGTAAAACAATAATGCACACGCCATTAGGCGAGTATAAACCAAAAGAGATGTATATAAAATGAAGTTAATTGCACATAGGGGGCTTACTAATGGACCGAACAAAAAAATTGAAAATACCCCCGATCTTATTTTAGAATCACTAAGCAGAGGTTATGATTGTGAAATTGATGTTTGGTTAATTTACAATAAATGGTTTCTTGGCCATGATGAACCACAATATGAAGTGCCGATTAATTTTTTAGGTAAGCAAGGTTTATGGATACACTGTAAAAATTTAGATGCACTACATGCGCTTAATGATTTACCTATTCATTATGAATATTTTTGGCACCAAAACGATGATTACACATTAACATCAGGCAATTTTATCTGGGCTTATCCGGGGAAACACTTAACTAAAAATTCAATTGCAGTTTTACCTGAAGTGAATAAAGATTATTGGGAATATGTAAAAAATAGTAAAATTTTTGGAGTGTGTACAGATTATGTCGAAAAATTCTCAAATGAAATTGGCGCTTTGTCTATCCGGGCAACCTAGAAGTTATAAAGAATCCTATGCATACATAGAAAAAAATCTTTTACAACAATATGATGTAGATATTTTCCTTCATTCTTGGAAGAATGATAACGCACAAAAACAATTAAAAATTTACGAAGAAGTAAAAAGTTTATACAAACCCGTCCTTTCAATATTTGATACTCCATTAAATAAAAATATTAACTCAGATATGCTGGTCAGAAACGCATCACATCCAGCAAATTTTTGCACATCAATGTTTTATTCAATTTTTAAATCTGATCACTTAAGAAATTTAGGTGAACTTTTTCTAAACAAAAAATATGATTTTGTTATAAGAAGTAGATTTGATTTCGCGCTGAATAAAAAAATTAATTTCGAAGAATTGCGAAATGGTTTAGTGTACATATCAAAAGACACAAATGGAACTAATCCTCTATTTAACGATCAATTTGCGATTGCTGATCCTGAAACAATGAAAATATATTCTTCAACATATCTTTTCCTAAAACATCATTATAACAGAGCAGTTGAATTTTGTGGGCATGCTATGCTCGAAGCACAACTGCAACTATTTAAGATACCATATCAAAGAATTGATATTGATCATCCATTTGTAGATGGAAAATTTAATATAGGTAAACATTCAATTATACGTGATGATATGGATAAATGGGTTGATTTAAAGATTTGGGGTTACTAAATAACCATTATAGTCACAGTGTACTAATTAGAGGAAATATGTTATCTTTTGCCAAGTTTTTACTGGAACAAGAAGATCCAGAAGAAGGCGCCAGTCGTCAAATTAAACATTTAACACATGTTGAGGATCGAGCACTTCAAAACGGTGAAAAAGGTGCATTACGCTCATTTTCTTCACTTAGAGCATCCGCAGACCATATTTCTCAAGGCAAAAAAACATCTGAACTTACCACGAAATATGATGGCTCACCTGCAATCGTATATGGTCGACATCCTGATAACGGAAAGTTTTTCGTAGCATCAAAATCTGCCTTTAATAAAACACCAAAAATAAATTACACACCAGAAGACATTGTGAGAAATCATGGGCATGCTCCTGGGCTTGTAGAAAAACTTAAACATGCGTTAAAACATTTACCTAAAATTGCACCAAAAGAAGGTGTGTATCAAGGTGATATGATGTTTTCTCCTGAAGATAAAAAAGCAAGTAAGGAAGGTGGTGTTTCGTTTAATCCTAATCCTTCCGGTTTAACTTACACCGCAAAGGGTGAACTGGGTAAAAAAGCAAAAAAAGCACAAATAGGTGTTGTTACTCATTTAAAATATGAAGGTAAAAATTCAGGAAGCTTAAATGCGTACCATGAAGTTGATCATGAAAATTTTAATGAGCATTCTGACGTCTTTGGTGTCGATCCAAGAATGGATACTTCAAAAGTGCATTTTGGTCCAAAAGACCGCGCAGAATTCAATAAACATATAAGTAAAGCTGAAGAAATACATAATACACATGGTGACGACATGTATGCCGGAACTAAAATGCATCAAGGTGTCGGTGGGCATTTAGAAGCTTATATGAATCACACTGTAAGAAGCGGTGAAACGCCCACACATCAAAATTTTAAAAATTGGTTAGAAAACAAGAAAACTAAAGAAATCGATAAATTAAAAGTTGAAAAAAACAAAATTTCTAGACAAAATGATTTAAAAAGTGAACTGAATAAAATAGAATTAAATAAGAAACATTATAATAATTTATTTAAAATGCATAAACATTTACAGAATGCCAAGAATGTTCTGATTAATGTTATGAATCAACACCAACAATTTCAACACCAACATGCAGGTGAAAATGCAAATCCGGAAGGATATGTCTTCCATCACAAAAACGATACGGATAAATTTGTAAACAGACAAGAATTCTCCAGAAGAAATTTTGAGGGAATAAGAAACATATGAAAACCTTTCTAGAAAAAGTAGAAGAAAACGAAAAGACCGAAAGGCCTGTTATAATGGCTTTTGGTAGAATGAATCCACCTACTATTGGGCATGAAAAACTTGTAAAACATGTCAAAGACATAGCAAGGGATTATAATGCTCCACATCATATAATAATTTCACATTCAACAGATTCTAAAAAGAATCCTCTAGAAGTTACAAAAAAAGTAAAACATGCTAAAAGGTTTTTTCCAGGAACCAATATCTATTCCTCAAGTAAGGAAACACCCTCTTTTATACAGCACGCATCTAAACTTTACCATTCAGGGCACGATCATCTAGTTATGGTTGCAGGTTCAGATCGTGTTGATGAATACGAAAAAACATTGAACAAATATAATGGGGCACACGAGGGGGCATTATTTAATTTTAAGAAAATAGAAGTCAAATCTGCTGGGCAAAGAGATCCGGATTCCGAAGGTGTCGAAGGAATGTCTGCATCAAAAATGCGTGAACATGCAAAAAATAATGATTTTGTTTCCTTTAAGCAAGGGGTACCTGCTCATGTTTCGGAGGCACACGCTAAAGAATTGTTTCGTGATGTAAGGTCAGGAATGGGAATACATGAAAATGTAAACCATGGAAAATTTAAAGCAATTTTCGTGACAGGTGGTCCTGGATCAGGAAAAGATATCATTATCAGAGAATGTATCCCTAGTCAAAAAATTGTTGAAATGAATGCTAATTTGGCAATATCTATTCTAAACAATAAACATAAATTATATGAATCTTCAAATGATATTCGACAGGAAGCAATAAGAAACAGGAATCCATTGATAATTAATAGTACGACAAATGATCAATATATGATCGTCGAAATAAAAAATGAACTGGAAGAACTCGGATATGAGACATTGATGGTGTTTGTTAACACTTCAAACGATTCTTCAAAGCAAAGAAACGAAAAACATACAAGAGTTCTTGAAGAATCTGTCCGACTAGAAAGATGGCAAAAAACACAATTAATTTCTGAAAATTTTAAGAAAACATTTAAAAAGTATTTCGAATTTGACAATTCTGTTGATTTAAAGGAAGCAAACGAATTCGAAAAAAGTGAAAAGGAAAAGGACTTAACATTAATATATGAATTAATAAATTTGTTTTTAGATATTGAAGTTGAAAATGAAATAGCAAATACTTGGATGTTAAGAAACAAAAAGATGAACATTAATAATTTATTTGAACAAGCTATAACTGGAGAAAAATATGTTCCAAAGAATAAAACAAATAGCAAAACTTTTATTACCGAAAAAAGAAACTGTACCTGTGGAACAAACAAGACATCCACTGGACGCTTTAGTGGATTCCCAAGAAAGAAAGGTCAACGCCTACTTGACAACATCTGCCCCAGTTGCCAACTCGTCAGAAAACAAGGTAGAGCAGACTCAGTTACAGACGGAGACGTTAAATCCAACACCAACTATGTCTTCAGAACCTACTCCGAAAGCTCTCCAACCATCATCAGAAGCACCGAAAAGAAAGAAACAAAATTTCAACAAGACGCCGACAAAATCAAAGCCAAGAAGCAAAAAGCCAATAACTCAGAAGCAGGGAAGGTCTTAAAAGTTTCCGGTACATCACCAGAATATGATACAAGAGGATCAGGAACAGTTTATCCTATGTCTGGGCTTGGAATGGTCACATATAGAGAACAAAAAGAAAATAAATATAATAGTACCGCAGAGGTAAAACACAAATCTTTCGCAAATTTTAGAAATGAAGCAATTGATTCGCCTAGCGCAGATATGGGTGTTACTGGAACTGCTCACGGTCCCACGAATAAAGAGCCCATGGAAACATTAAATAAAATTGAAACTAACCTCCAAAATAAAAAGAAGAAAAAATGAAAAGTTTCAAACAATTTATAAATGAAGAATCTTTAGATGAAGCTAGCGCCGCTTGGCAAAGAAAAGAAGGAAAAAATCCATCTGGAGGTTTGAATCGTAAAGGTATTGCTTCTTATCGAAGAGAAAATCCAGGTTCAAAACTTTCCATGGCCGTTACTACAAAACCTTCAAAGCTAAAAAAAGGCTCAAAGGCTTGGAATAGAAGAAAATCTTTCTGCGCAAGAATGAGTGGAATGCCAGGACCAATGAAAGATGAAAAGGGAAGACCAACAAGAAAAGCACTTTCTTTAAGAAAGTGGAACTGCTAAAACGGAGAAAAAAATGTATTCTGATAATAAATTTGCAAAAATGGACTCAATTGCCAACCTAGTTAAAACGATCCTCGAAGCTGACTTAAAAGCAAAAATGGAAGAATTAAAAGGTGGGCAGCATAAGATCGATAAAAATAAAAACAACAAAATCGATGCCCATGATTTTGCCATACTCCGTGGTGAAAAGAAAGGTGCTGAACAAGTTAAAGAGTCGGCATATACAGGAAAAAATCCACATCATATTAAAACTGTAAGTGGTGGAGCAGGTAAGATTGTTGCAATTACCAATGCTGGTGCACGACATGAGATTTCTGCTAAAGACACTGGCGGTAAAATGCCAAAAGCAGGTGAACCTATCAGCAAATATGTTAAAGTTCAAGAAGAATCGGAGCAAGTTGATGAGGGCAGTTGGGGTTATGGTGATTCATATGGTTTAAAACGAAAAGGTGAGCCAGATTCAAAACCAAAAAAAGCAGAAATCCCAGCTAGAAAAGTAAAGGGAAAAGGTTATGACAGCGAAGATAATGTTCGCAAACCACCAGAAGGTAATGTGCCTATGACAAGTTTAATGCCTGGGCATGATGAACGTGCTGCTAAATTTTTAGCTCGCCAAGTTACAGGTAGACGAATAAAAGGTAAAGCACAAAGTGGAGGAATAATAAGTAAAGCACAAAAAGAAGAAGTCGAACAAATTGATGAGATTAGTGCAGACCTAGCCGCAAGATACAAGGAAAAAGCAACAAGGCGTCTAGGAGTCCATACCCGAATTGCTGCATCGGATAGAGAAAAGGCAAACAACACAGAATTAACTAAGGCACAACGAACGGCATCTTCAGAGTTGGCTGACCGTCAACAACACAAAGCTGATATGCGAGCAAGAGGCATTAAAAGAGCATCTGCCAGAATGGAAGAAGTTGTGTCGGAAGGCGAAGGTAAGACACAAAAGTATGAGTTGATGATGCGTAATGGACAAGTCAAAAAGTTCGTTGCCAAAGATGATGCTGATGCCAAACGCATTGCCGCAGGTCACGGTGCTAAAAGTGTTATCAAGTTGAGGGGCGGTGTTCCCGGCGACAAAATAGCAGGGCAAGGTGTGACAGAAGGTTGGAGAGTTACAGCTCAAACAAAAGAAGGTGAAACTTTTAATTCAAAAATTCATCCAACAAAAGAAAAGGCACTATCGACACATTACAAAATGTCAAAAAGTGGTAATTTTAAAAAAATTAAATTAGTTAGAGAAGAAATTCAAATTGATGAAGCCACCTCTGGTGTAAGTGCAGAAAAGGAAAATAAATTTCACAGAAATCTTGATAAACTTGTTCACGGTACTTTCGGTGCTTCATCAGATGAAAAGAAAATGAAAAAGGAATCAAACGATGTAATGGAAGGTGACCTAGGAGCAGAATTTGCAGCTTTTGCAAATAAAAAGGGCATCAAAGCAAAAGCACCAATGTCTAAGTCACAATCAGATGCAGCTTTAAAAGCAAGAGCACAAGCCGCACCTCCCAGGCCTCCAGAGGACCGAATGACAGATAAAATGTCTAGCAAAAGCCCATATGCAGGTAGATGGGATCCAAGAAGAGGTAAGCATGAAGAAAGTGTCGAGGTAAGTGAAAAAAAAAAGATAAGTGAAGAACAGATTAATGAAAAATCTGTAAGCCAAGCACAACAAAAGTTTATGGGTATGGTGTATGCTGCTAAAAAAGGTATGAAACCTGCAAGCCCAGAAGTTGCTAAAGCGGCAAAATCTATGACAACTAAAGCGGCTAGAGATTTTGCAAAAACTAAACACTCTGGGTTACCAAAACATGTAGAAGAAGCAGCAAAACCTAAAATGACAGCTTTAGAAAAATTTAAAGCATCACTGAAAAAGTCAGGATATGACCCAGAAGAAAGAGCTAAAAAAATGAATGCGCTTATAGATAAACATAAAAAAGAAAGAGAAGAAATGGAGAAAAAATATCCAAATGTTTATGGTGAAAAGTAAAAAGGAAAGACCATGACTGAACGCAAAAAACAGATTTTTTTAGAAGCTTATAAAAAAAGCAAAAAAGAATCTGTAATGGGTAAATTGGCAAATGGTGATACTGATCCAATGGAGCCATGGTCAAAAAAACATGCTCCATTGGATGAAGTGAATACGCAGATTCTATGGAAGTATATCAAAGCAATGGGTCGTGATCCTAGAACAATTTCACTCAATGATCGTTTAAATCTTGCTCGAACGGATCGATTTAAGAAATTCTCAAGAGATCATGCCAAATATACTGATATGGGCACAACAGAAGAAGTTGTGAATGAAGCTGGTACCGGTTTACTCATGTCATTTATCAAGTCAAAAGGGCTTGATCCAAGGGCTATGGACGGCAATCAAAGAAACAAATATTCAAAGTCCAGCGAATTCAAATTGTTCAAACATAGAAAAATGAAAGCCGAAACATCTGGTATGGGTGAACGCGGTGATGATTGGAACGAAGAAGTCGAGCATATTAATGAACTAAAAAAACAATCCGACACGCAAGACTTAGATTCTCATATCACTAGAGAAGACTTAAGAAAGTGGTTCAGTAAAACAGATCCTGAAGGTGGTTGGAAAAGAATTAATAGCAAAGGTGAAGCAATTGGTCCTTGCGCCCGTGAGCCAGGTGAACCAAAACCGAAATGTATGTCAAATGAAAAGCGAGCAAAACTTTCCAAAAAAGAAAGAGCGGCCGCTGTTGCTGCAAAACGCAAGCATGACCCAGTTGCAGATAGAGCCGGTAAGGGTGGCAAGCCAGTAAATGTATCAAACTTTGGTAAAGGCAAACTGTCAAAGGAATCTGTCGATGAAGCTTGCTGGGTTACACACAAACAAGTTGGTATGAAGAAGAAGGGTAACAAGATGGTACCAGATTGTGTACCAAAAAATGAAGAAATTGAACAAATCGACGAAAAGAATTCGCCAACAAATCCAAAACTTTGGGCAAGAGCAAAGTCTCTTGCTAGATCAAAGTTTGATGTATATCCATGTGTGCCTTTAGATAGTTTAGCAATTTCTAAAAAAGGACCAATTTCACATGAAGACCTGGAAATTGGTGATGAGATATTAACGTACAATATGAAGATTGATGAGTTGGAATGGAAACCAGTTTTACATAAACATTATTACGAAAATGCACCTTTATTGGAAATAGGAAAACCAACAGGATTTTCAATTCGTTGTACACCAAATCATAAGTGGGTGATATCGAAATCAAATGGCAGTGAACTGATTGAAACTAAAGATTTGAACACCCACATGAAAATTTTAATGTGTTCAGTATTAAAAAATCAATCTTCTTTAATAATAGAGAATTGGTCAAAAAAAGATAACTGGATTGAAAAAATATTATCTATGAATGAAAAAGAAAGAGAAATATTTTTAGCAAGTTCTATTGTTTATGATGGTTGGGATAAAGGAGTTTCTCCGAAAATAAAAGACAGACATACTTTTGGTTTCGTTCAGAAAGAATATGAACATCTTTGGGCATCACTTCTTGCTTCGTATCTAAACGGATATTATGTAAACACAAATAATCGTGATGACATGGTCAATGCAACATACATCAGAAACAAAAAATATCATTCAACACAAAATCTTTACAGAAAGGATGCTGGTTATGAAGATGTATGGTGCCCAACTACGGAAAATGAAACATGGGTTATGGTTCAGAACGGATTAATTACTATTACAGGTAACTCTGCATATGCAAATGGTTGGGCATCAAAGTGGTATAAATCTAAAGGTGGTGGCTGGAGAGCAACAAAAGAAGAAGTTGAAAATGTTAACGAAGGAATTTACGGAATAGAAGATTCACCATTGTCTGCAAATAACTCTGTCAAGGCAATGGAGTCAAAAATGACTAAAGAAAAATCAAAATCCGCCAGAATGATCAAAGCTCTCTACAAGAAAAAGGGGCTTAGAAAAGAAACAATATATGATTGGGAAAAAACAGAAAAGAATAAAAATTTATCCGATTCGGAATTAAATAATGCGAAAATGATTTTGAAAGGTGGAAAAACGATGACAGGAAAACCTAGAGACACTATAGAAATAGACCCTGTTCTCAAAACGAAATTAAATATGAAGAATGGATCTAATTCTAATTCACAATAAATAGTAAATAGAATCTTTTAGGGAGAAAAAAATGTCCTCATGGGGAAATCACGATAATGCAGCAAATGCACCATATTGGGCTGTTAGCCAGGTATCAACTGGTGTAAACAAAGCTGCCGCAGCACCAACAGCAGCAAACGTTGCTCTATTATTCGGTAACACAACTTCAGACGTTTACGTTACGAATGAAACAGTCGGTCTTTTCATGGCGGACAAATTCGAAGTGCAGGCAGCGGACAGTACAATTCCTGGCACAGGATGGGTATTAAAAACTACTGGTTCCGGCGGGCGCGCCGGGCGTATCACATGGGAAGTATTAGCCTGTGTCGCAGAAGTTCAAAATGATGCAGCAGCCACAGAAGATGCTGTTCTTGTCGATACGACATTGACGTTTGTTACATCACCAACAAATGTACAATACATTGCTGGAGCAGGAAATAGCGGAACATTCTCTGTTACTACAACTGTTGTTCCAGAAAATGCAACACTTTCATATCTATGGCAATATTCAACAGATGGTACAACTTATGCTACAGCGGCGAATGGTATAACAACAAATACAACATATGTTGGTAACACGACAAGCTCATTGACAGTCTATGCAACTGACGTTGATGCTAACTTGTATTACTATCGTGTTCAAATTACAGCAAATAACAACTTGGCTAATTCGAACACGGTATATACCTCTTCGAACGCAATTCTCACTCTTCTGTAATGAATTGGGCCACCTGAGGTGGCCCATTTTAAATTATGTTTGAGGATTTAAATGATGAAAATATTATTTTATATGCTATGAAGGCATATAATTCACCTCATTGTATTATGAGTGAATTTGAAAGTGATTTAAAGAGGACAAAGTATTTAAAAAGATTGTTTAGAAGATATAAGGTCACAAAGACATTAAAAGAAAGATTAATTTTAAATCACATTATATTACTCTATAATGTTTTTGATATAGAACCTGCAACTAGAATTTTATTTTTTAAAATAGATGAAAAAGATTACGATGTTCTAAAAACTTTTTTGTTATACTTAAATTATATGCCAGAAAAAGTTAAAGGAATAAAAGGTAAAGATATCTTTTCAAGTGATATTTTAATTGATATGAATATCGCAGATATTTTAAGGAAAATATGAAAACTTTTAAGCAATTCAATGAGGATATGATGGGAGGTTCACCAGGACCAACGAACGTTGTTTCAGGTGGTGCTATAGCCGGAACTGGTGAAAAGGGTGGTGAACCTGGTGTTTATTTAAAAAGAAAAAAGAAAACAATTCTACAACCAATGGTAAAAAGAAAACCTAAGATAAACTAAAATGTGGATACTTCAATGGATTCCAAATTGGTTTTTTTATGCTTTATTGATAATAGGATTACTAGGATTCTTTGCAACTTATTTAATTAAATTTATTCCAATACCAGCAATTTATATTTACAGAACGCCCATACAAATTGTTTCAATTATACTAGTTGTAATTGGTGTTTACATGGCAGGGTCAATTGCAAATAATGAATCTTGGTTAGCTAAAGTAAATGAAGTTAAAGCAAAATTAGCTGAAGCTGAAGCAAAAGGTGTGAAAGAAACAATTAAAGTCGTTGAAAAGGTTGTCTATAAAGAAAGAATAGTAAAAGAAAGAGGCCAAAATATAGTTCAATATATTGATCGTGAAGTTGTCAAATTTGATAATAAATGTGAAATACCGCCCACTTTCATTGATGCGCACAATCAAGCAACTGAAAATATAAAATGAAAGTTGCTGTCATAATATCGTTTTGTTTTTTATTGACTGGGTGTTTTTCAACACCAGTACCAGTAAAACAAAATTTTCCTCTTGCACCAGAAACACTTTTAACCCCTTGTACTGATTTAAAAAAATTAGAAAAAGATGCAAAACTAAGTGATGTGGCAAAAACTGTAACAGATAACTATACACTTTACCACGAATGTTCAATTAAAAGTCAAGCATGGATAGGATGGTACAAAGCGCATAAAAAAATTTTTGAGGAAGTAAAATGATTACACAAGAACAATTAAAACAATTACTACCAAAAAATCCTTATGTTGAGCATTGGCATACCGCTCTTGAACAACTATTGCCTGAATATGAAATCAATACTCCTCAACGTGTTGCCGCTTTCATTGCACAATGCTCGCATGAATCGGCAGGATTTACTGCACTAGTAGAAAATCTTAATTATCGTTGGCAGTCACTTCGTAAAGTATTTCCTAAGTATTTTCCGAACGATGCAATTGCTCAGGACTATGCGTCAAGACCTAACAAGCAAGAAGCAATTGCGAATCGAATTTATGCAAGTCGTATGGGTAATGGCGATGAAGAAAGCGGAGACGGATTCAGATTTCGTGGGCGAGGGTTAATACAACTTACAGGGCGACACAACTATACATGGTTTGCTGCATCACTTGAAATTAGCCCAGAAGAAGCATCTGAGTATTTAATAACATTTGAAGGTGCTGCACAATCCGCATGTTGGTTTTGGGAAACAAATAAACTGAATCAATGGGCAGACAAAGGTGACATTCTGACATTGACTAAGCGAATCAATGGTGGTACAATAGGGCTAGATGATAGAATCAAGCATTATGAGCATGCGTTACATGCCCTAGGAGTTTGATATGGTGAGTGATAAAAAACTACTACTATCATTTGCTGTAATCTTATTCATTCCCCTTACTCTTGCACTATTTGCTGCGGATAGATTTCGTTATCCTTGCCAAGACCCCAAAAATTGGGAAAGTGAAATGTGCAAAAAACCTCAATGCGAAGTTACCAGAACTTGCCCAGAGCACATATTCAAAAATAAAAAAGCTATTGAAAATGTTGCCCCAGCACAATGCACAACATGTCAACAGCAAGCAGGAGTGAAAAATGGAAAATAAGCCAATGATTTACACTGAAGAACAATTGATGGCGAGACTTAAATTCTTTGTAGGAATTTGTCTTGCAATGACACTCACGGGAATCGTGTTTGTTGTTCTCTATTCAATTATTTTTGTAACACAACCTCTTGATGCAATGTCACCCATCGATCAAAAATTCTTTGAGTTGATTGTGCCGATTGCAACATTCTTAACGGGAACATTGTCTGGCATTATGCTTGCGGGCACTAGTAAAGAAGATAAAGAAGCAATGCTTGCTGCACAAAAACAAGCGACAGATTCATTCAAAACAACTATGGAAGAAGTTAAGAAGCCGGCAAAACCTGCTAAGATAGAACCTTCCCTTCCGACAATGCATTATACCGGTCCGGTTGTTGTAGGATACAATGGAAAGCTAGCACCTCCTCCCACACAACACCCAGAACTATAATGCCAAGTTTACTGTCTATCTTCCAATCGAATATAAATGATGATGGTATTAGCAGTAAACGTGTTGTAACTTTTCTTGCATTTATTTTTTGTTCAATAGCTTTCTTTGCTAATATATTTTTCGGGTATCAAGTAGATCCACATCTTTACGATGGCATGATGTATATCGCAATCATGGGGCTAGGAGTGACTGTAGCAGAAAAGTTTGCAAAAAAAGAAGAACAACCTAATCCTAAATATAAAGGGCTGTTAAAATGAAAAAAATTCTATTCATTGCTCTCGTAGTTGGTTCTATTCCACTTCTAAGCTATCATAATATATCTTTTGCTGCTGAAGTAAAAAAGGTTTGCGTTGACAAAATCACGAATGATGGCAAGAAAGTTATGGGCAAAGATGGCAAACCTGTACAAGATTGTAAAGAAATCAAAGTACATAAAAAATTAGAAGGCACACAAGTGCCAAAAAAATAAATGTTAAACCAGGATGATACAGTAGAACTGAAAGTTGATGTAGAAGTTTTAAAAACACAAGTTTCAACATTAACATCACTTTGTAATAAAATGGACACAGTTATAGAAAAACTGTCGTCCACTCACGAACGTATGGTAACACAAATATATATGGACATGGAAAAAAGAAAAAGCGATACGAATGTAGACATTAAAGAATTACATTCCAGAATAACCACAGTTGATAGAAATCTTTCGGATAAACTTGAACTTACCGAAAGACGAATAATGGACGAAATAAAAAATTTACATAATGAAATCAAAGAACATAATCAAAAAGAAGACAATGATATCAAAAAAATACTAGAATGGAAATGGATGGCAGCAGGTGGAATAATTGTAATAGCATGGTTGCTTTCTCAGATAAAATTTGATACAATAATGAAACTTATTGGTTAAATAACATGTCACTACATTATGTCTATATTCATTGATCGCAAATACTTAAAACTCCTTTCTCCAAAATTAAATAGGTTTTCACAAAAAAAAGATGATCTATTTAACTTTCGTTGCCCATTTTGTGGTGATTCAAAAAAACATGTATTAAAAGCAAGAGGGTACATTTATAGAAAAAAGAATGAGTATTTCTATAAATGCCAAAATTGTAGCATAGGTTATAATATGTATAATTTTATCAATTCTTTGGATGCGAATCTAGCAAAAGAATATTCACTTGAAAGATATTTGAATGGTGAAACTGACAGTAAATATAAGTATCCTAAACCAGAAATAAAGTTTGAAACGCCAGTTTTTACAAAGATGAAGGCGGTAATTAATTTACCGACGATTAACACTTTGGAAAAATCACATAAGGCAAGAGAGTATTGTTTATCTAGAAAGATTCCGGAGGATACATATGATAACATATACTTTGCAGAAGATTTTAAAAACTTTGTTGATGAAATAAAACCTGATCATAATAAAGATTTAAAAGAGAATGACTCTAGACTAATTATTCCTTTTTTCGATGAAGATGGTTCACTTTTAGCAGTTCAAGGTAGAACAATAAATGATTCAAAATTGCGATATATCACAATAAAATTAAATTCAGAAACAATAAAAGTATTTGGTCTCGATAAGGTAAATAAAGAAAAAAAAGTTTACGTTACTGAAGGTCCGATAGATTCCCTATTTCTACCGAATTGTATTGCAACAGCAGATGCAAATTTATTAAATGCGACGAATTTTGTTCCAAAGGAAAATATTGTTTTAATATTTGATAATGAACCTAGAAATAAAAATATTTGTGATTTAATGGACAAAGCAATTGAAAATCATTTTGCCATTTGTATTTGGCCTGAAATGATTCGTGAGAAAGATATAAATGAAATGATACTAGCCGGTTTTTCAAAAGATGAATTAGTTGATATCATTGACAAAAATACGTTTGTTAATTTGAGAGCAAAAATGGAGTTTATACAGTGGAAAAAAATATGAATGTAAAATTGATTAGTTATTCTAGAAATGATGAAAATAAAAACCTATTGGAACAAATTGCTTATGTGGCAAGAGTGTCGAATCCATCAAATCAAAATAATGATTCGACCGCAGAAAAATTGGTCAGGTATTTAATTAAACATAATCATTGGTCGCCGTTTGAAATGGTGAGTGTTTGTCTAGAAATCAATACAACAAGAGATATCGCTAGGCAAATTTTGAGGCATCGCAGTTTCAGTTTTCAAGAATTCAGTCAAAGATATGCAGTAGCTGATAACGGCTTTTTACTAAAAGAAGCTAGAAAACAAGATGACAAAAATAGACAAAATTCAAAAGAATTGGACCTGTCTAATGATGAAGAGAGAATCTTAGCATATCAATGGCAATCAATGCAAAATAGAGTAATAACTGAATGTGAAAATGCATATAAATGGGCAATTGATAAGGGTATCGCAAAAGAGCAGGCAAGAGCAGTACTTCCGGAGGGAATAACACTATCAAAATTGTATATGTCGGGAACGCTTCGTTCGTGGATTCACTATATACAACTTCGTTCTTCTAATGGAACACAAAAAGAACATAGAGAAATTGCAATTGAATGCGCGAAGGTAATTGAAACTATTTTTCCAATGGCTAAAGAATTTATTCAGGAGAGTGTATGAACACAAAAAATGATGTGGCTGATTTTATGAAAGCAGGTAATCAAAATGTACATGAACAGTTGCATCATTTTGATCAACAATCCGCAATGTATATGGATCTAGTCAAAGAAGAATTTTATGAACTTGCGGAGGCAGTAAGAAATTTTGATATGGTGGAGACAGCGGATGCTTGTGCAGATTTGATTTGGGTAATCGAAGGCCTCTGTCATTCTCTTGGTATTCCTCTTCAAAAAGTTTGGGATGAAGTTGCGCGATCAAATGCATCAAAGACTATAGATGGTAAACTTATAAAAAGAACGGACGGAAAAGTTCTTAAACCGGATACATACTCTCCTCCCAATATTAAAAGTATTTTATATGACGGAAATTAAAATGACAGAATATCAAGGTATTACAATAGATTATGCGAGAGATTCATTATTTGATGAATTGGGTCTTAAAAGATTAAAAGAAAGTTACATGCGTGAAGAAGAAACTTCTCCACAACAAAGGTTTGCATATGTCTCAAAATCTTTCTCTTCCTCGCCGGAACACGCTCAGAGGTTATATGAGTACAGTAGTCGTCATTGGCTCAGTTATTCTACTCCCATTCTTTCTTTTGGGCGTAGTTCTAGGGGCTTGCCTATTTCATGCTTTCTACCATATCTGCACGATAGCGCAGAGGGCTTGGTTGATTGTCTTGCGGAAGTAAATTGGCTCTCAATGTTAGGAGGTGGAATTGGTATCGGTGTTGGAATTCGTTCTGCTGATGATAAGTCTACTGGTATTATGCCTCATCTTCGTACCTATGATGCTAGCTCTTTGGCTTATCGCCAAGGGCGTACTCGTCGTGGTAGCTATGCTGCTTATCTTGATATTTCCCATCCTGATATTCTTATTTTTCTTGAGATGAGAAAGGCTACGGGTGATCCTAACATGAGAGCCCTAAATCTGCACCATGGAATTAATATTACAGACGATTTCATGGAGTTGATTGAAAAAAGCATGCTAGAATCCGATTTTGACGATTCATGGCATCTGAAGGATCCAAACAACGGTGAAATTAAAGAAACTGTTTCTGCAAAAGAACTATGGCAAAAAATTCTAGAAACCAGAATGTTGACTGGTGAACCCTACATTCATTTTATTGATACAAGTAATAAAATGATGCCTGAATCTCAAAAAGCACTTGGTTTGAAAATTCGCCAGTCGAATCTTTGTTCTGAGATTGTGTTACCGACAGATAAAGACAGGACGGCCGTGTGCTGTTTATCCTCTTTGAATTTGGAGTATTATGATGATTGGAAAGATAACAAACTTTTTCTTCGGGACGTGGCAGAAATGCTTGATAACGTTCTACAGTATTTCATTGATAATGCTCCTGACAGCATATCACGCGCAAGATATTCTGCTAGCATGGAACGGTCTATTGGTGTTGGTGCCCTCGGTTTTCATGCATATCTACAAAAAAGTAACCTCCCGTGGGAATCACCTCTTGCAATCGGAAAGAACAGAACAATCTTTAAACACATTAATGAAAAACTTAACGATGCAAATCTTGAATTGGGTAAAGAACGCGGTGAAGCACCTGATGCCAAAGGAACCGGACGTAGGTTTAGTCATACGATGGCAATCGCTCCTAACGCTTCTTCTAGTATTATTATGGGCAACACAAGCCCTTCCATTGAGCCTTATCGTGCTAATGCTTATCGTCAAGATACTCTTTCAGGTGCTTATCTTAATAAGAATAAGCATTTAGACAAACTCATCAAGGAGAAATGCGATGCTGACAAGCGATTGGATTATCAAGAAGTCTGGTCAAGTATTATTGCAAACGACGGATCAGTACAGCACCTTGAGTTTTTGTCTGACTGGGAAAAAGACGTATACAAAACGGCTATGGAGATTGACCAGCGATGGCTTGTGGAGCACGCAAGTCACCGACAAAGTTTCATTGACCAAGCACAATCCCTTAACCTCTTTTTCAGGCCAGATGTAAATGTCATGTATCTCCATGCTGTGCATTTTCAAGCATGGAAACAGGGGCTCAAAACTCTTTACTATTGCCGAAGCGAAAAACTTGCAAAGGCAGATAAAGTATCCAAGAAGATCGAACGCCAAGTCATTCAAGAAATTGATTTAAAGGCACTTGCACAGGGTGAAGAATGTTTGGCATGTGAAGGATGACCTATGTTAGAAACTATTGGTGAAATTTTCAAAGAAGGATATCGACGAGGCTGGGTTACCACAAGAGATGGTAATGCTAGCTTGCGTTATAATGCTGTAGACCATTTTCATATCTCGCCGAAGGGTGTTAGAAAACAAACTTTACAACCTGATATGTTCAAAAAAATTGGAATTGGTGAAAATAGTTGGAACATTTTACCATATACCAAAATTAGTTCTGAGCTAGAGCCGAGTGGTGAAATTCCTATGCATTGGGGGCTTCAGAGAAAAATCAATACTGAAGTTCGTGTTGTTATACATATGCATCCAACATACATTACTGCTGCAATGTATAAAGGAATAAACTTACAGAATTTAGTTGCGGAATTTCCAGAATTGAGTCGATACACAACTGTTGGACCAACTGTACCAATGATTCCGCCAATTACACAAGAATTGGCCGATGCATGCATTGAAAATTTAGGTGTTGCAAATGACGGAAGTTTAAAGTATAATATTATTGGTATGGATCGTCACGGAGCAATCGCTGTTGATACGAGCCCGTGGAGAGCATTCGAACATATCGAAAGACTTGAACATATATGCAAAATAGTTTTGTCCTCAGGAGTATAAATGAAAAAAATATTAAGATTTACGGCGTCTTGGTGTAAGCCATGCATTTCTTTGTCAAAAAATCTAGAAGAAGCTAAATTAGACATTCCTATTGAAATTGTTGACATTGATGTTTTTGATAATATTGCAGTAGATCATGCAATTCGTTCTGTGCCAACTTTGCTTTTACTTGATGACGGAAAAGAAAAAACGAGACTAGTAGGTGTACACACACCACAACAAATAAGAGAGTGGGCAAATGATTAAGAAAAAAACTTCAATTTTGACGGACGAAAGAAATCATTTTAAGCCGTTCAATTATCCTTGGGCTTATGACGCTTGGATTAAACATGAGCAATCGCACTGGCTTCATACTGAAGTACCAATGCTTGAGGATGTCAAAGATTGGAAAAATAGGTTATCTAATGAAGAAAAACAATTTCTCACCCATATTTTTAGATTTTTTACGCAGGGAGATATCGACGTTGCTGGTGGTTACGTCAACAATTATTTGCCTCATTTTCCTCAGCCTGAAGTACGTATGATGTTGTTGGGCTTTGCTGCCCGTGAAGCACTTCATATTGCAGCATACTCACATTTAATTGAAACGCTTGGGCTACCTGAAACCACTTATAATCAGTTTCTCGAATATGAACAAATGAAAGATAAACATGAATATATAATGAAGGTATCATTAAATAATGGGACAGTGCAGTCTACTGCAACACACATTGCAGCATTTTCTGCATTTACTGAAGGTATGCAGTTGTTTTCATCTTTTATTATGTTATTAAATTTTCCTAGAAATGGAAAAATGAAAGGCATGGGTCAAATTGTTACATGGTCTATTGTCGATGAAACACAACATGCTGAATCAATGATTAAACTTTTTAGGGCATATGTTGAAGAAAATAGAGAAATTTGGAATGATTCTCTCAAATCTGAAATTTACACTATTGCAACAAAAATGGTTGAACTCGAAGATAAGTTTATTGATTTATCATTCAGCATGGGTGATATGCCTGGGTTATCTTCTGATGAAGTTAAACGCTATATTCGCTATATTGCTGATAGGCGCCTTATTAGTATGGGCCTCAAAGGTATAATGAAAGTTAAAAAGAACCCTTTACCTTGGGTGGAAGAAATGATCAATGCTCCGACACACACAAACTTTTTTGAAAATAGAGCAACTGATTATGCAAAAGGTGCTTTAACAGGTGATTGGAGTAGCGTTTGGGGGAAACAATAACAAAAAACGGAGAAATATTTTGAATGATAAAACAATTTTAGCGGAGTGTTCCGAATGTGAATCATCCTTTGAAATAGTATACGAAGAAGAATTGGTTTCTGAAGACCTTCCTTGCTTTTGCCCCTTTTGTGGTGAAAAAATAGAAGAGGTTATGGAAGAAGAATATGATGAAGATGATTCTGATGATTTAATCAAAGACTGGCAAGACGAATGGCGTTAGAATGGATTTTTGGAGACAAAGAATTTTCCGAAAATGAAATAGGTGATAACTACGGATTCGTTTATGAAATTACCAATTTAAAAACTGGTAAAAAATATATTGGTAAAAAATTTTTCTATTCAATAAAAACAAAAGTAATTAAAGGAAAAAGAAAAAAACAAAAATTGCAATCAGATTGGAAAACTTACTATGGATCTAACACAGAATTGCAAAATGATGTTATAATACAAGGAAAGGAAAATTTCAAAAGAGAGATACTTTATTTGTGTAAGTCCAAAGGCGAATGTGGTTATATTGAAGCTAGAGAACAATTCACAAAAAAAGTATTAGAGTCTAATGACTACTACAATAGTTGGATAATGGTACGAGTCAGAAAAACACATATAAAAGGTATATTAAATGAATGTAGCGGAAAGTAAATTTGACGGAATTAATTTTTTTCGCTTTGATGAAACAAGTGTTAAAATTGAAGGCTTCACTTTAGATGATATTGGTGAAAAAAAGCCAGGATCAGTTATGGGTGATTGGTACGATATTATTATCCTTGCAGATATACATAAAAAACAATTTATACCCGAAAGATTTGAGGCAATCTTAACATCACCTATTGACTATGTAGAAAGAATGATAGATGATGGTTTTCAAGGAGTTGTAGTTAGGTCAACAGAAAAAAGTGGTAAATATATGGATAAAGTTTATAAGCAATTAAATGAAGTTGTCGTTAAATATATTGAAAATAATGAGGAAAACAAAAATGATGAATAAATATGAATTGAAAGAGGTATTACAGAATTCCGTGGTTACTGTTATATTTACAAAGGTTGATGGTACAGAAAGAGTGATGAATTGCACTTTACTTCCCGAGTACATTCCACAAGTTGTTGCCGAAAAACAACAACTTCTTACGGAAAGTTTGCCAAAAGCCGAAAATCCTAATACAATTGCAGTATGGGATTTGGAAAATAATGCCTGGCGATCATTCCGTATTGACTCAATTAAAACTGTAACCAAAAATGAGACTCACATCCGTTAAAGATTATGAAAAAGTTCTTTCAGGTGGCGAACCCACCTGGAAAAACGGCGAACAATCTATTGTCAAAGCTTTGAATTGGTATAACTATCATTGTGATATGAATGATAGCAAAAAATACACAATTCAATATCTAAAAGAAATTAAAGAAAAGAAAGAAACAATCGATGCTTTGGAAAAAGCATCAGAAAACCTTTTTCTTAACTTGGGTTTTGTTTGTAGAATTAAACAGCGCGGCGGTCCATTGACAGATAAAGATGTCAAATGGATTGATACAATGCTACAAACGATTAAAACTAAAACGCAAAAAAATCAAAAACCTAAAATTGTTGAAACTAAACCAGTTTCAATTCAAGAACGCATACAAGAAAAATCAAAAGAAATCATTGGTGAAATTGAAAGTGTAATTGATGATTGTTTTCTTGTAAGGGATTTTGATGCAGTTGATCCTTATGATATCATGCAAGCATTATCCGTAAAGGGTGTGCATGCAAATCATATTATCAGTTTTTTTAAAAAACGTGAAGAAGAATTTGAAGAAGTCATTAAAAGTAAAGATCCACAATTTGTAGAGGGGTATTCCAATTTCTCCAAAAAAGAACTAAAGCAATATTTGGAATATATTAGAAAAATCATTTCTGATGCAGAAAAAATTTCACAAGTTACCAAACTTACACGCGCACCTCGTAAGAAAAAAGCAAAACCTGTTGATAAAGTAATTGCAAAACTACAATACAAAAAAGAAGATAATGATTTTAAAATTGCATCAGTAAATCCATCTGAAATAATTGGTTGTTCGCAACTATGGGTGTTTAATACCAAAACTAGAAATTTGGGAGTATACAATTCAATTGATTCTTCTGGATTGTCAGTAAAAGGTACGACCATTCTAAATTTCAATGAACAAACTTCTATTCAGAAAAAAGTTAGGAAACCTGATGCAATACTTCCGACACTATTAAAAGCTGGAAAAATTACACTGAAAAAAATCTTACCTGATATCAATTCCGTTGAACAGAATTTGACAGGCAGGATCAATTCTGATACAATTCTGTTAAGAATTAACAAATAAAGGTTATCATGATTCTCATTGATCTCAATCAGGTACTATTATCAGGATTAATGGCACAAATCTCAGATAAGAATACCAAACTGGAAGAAGGTTTAGTCCGACATTTAGTTTTGAATGTTCTTCGTTCACACATCAAGCAGTTTAAAAAAGAATATGGAGATGCAGTACTCTGTTGCGACAACAAACAGTACTGGAGAAAAGAATTCTTTCCTTTTTACAAAGCTGGAAGAAAAAAGGCTCGTGATAAAACCAACCTTGATTGGCAACTTATTTTTGATATTCTTGGTAAAATTAAACAAGAATTGAAAGACAACTTTCCATACAAGGTGCTTGATGTTGAAAGGGCAGAAGCCGATGACATAATTGGTGTGTTGGCTCCTAGATTTTCATCACAAGAAAAAATTCTTATTCTGTCCAGTGATGGTGATTTTCTTCAATTGCAGGCTCACAAAAATATCAAACAGTATAATCCTGCAACTAAGAAATTTGTTACTTCAAAAAATCCAATACTCGAACTTAAAGAAAAAATTATCAAAGGCGACAAAGGTGATGGTATTCCCAATATCATGTCACCTTCGAATTGTTTTGTTCTTGAACAAAGGCAAAAACCTATTACAAAGGGGAAATTAACACAGTTTCTAGATGAACACTATTCACAATATGATGAAAATTGTCGAATTGGATTTTCTAGAAATCAAACTCTTATTGATTTGAATTGTATTCCAGAAGATATAAAAAAATCAATCGTCGTTTCATTTGAAAATACAAAGCCAGCACCACGCGCAACTTTGATTACTTATTTTATGCAAAACAAACTTAAAAATCTTATTGATGTTATTGAGGAATTCTAATGAGAAAAAATATTTACGAAATTTTTGATGAATTTCAAAAAGAAAGTACGAAACAGGGGAAAATTGATGTGTTGGCTAGAAATTGGACTCCAACACTAAAATTAGTTTTGCAACTTACGTTTCGCCCAGAAGTGCAATGGAAATACAATAGCTATCCAAAGGAGTATAAAATTCCTGACACAGTGAAAGGTATTTCTTTTGCGTCACTTGATACTGAATTGAAAAGGTTGTATCTCTTTCAAAAAGGTAATGAAACCGCAGAGAAATTGTCAGAAAAAAGGAGTAAAGAACTTCTAATTATTCTACTTGAATCTCTTGAACCTCGTGAAGCGGATGTTATTATTGGTATCTTCAAAAAAGACCTTGGTATTAAAGGGCTTACATATAAATTTGTCAAAGACAATATTCCAGATGTTCTATAATTTTAAGGAGAAAAACTAAGTGTCAAAATTTGTTGGAAAATTTCGTCAAAATCGTAATTATAATGATGATGAAGGATATTCTAGAGATTTCACTAAAAACAAAAAAAGAAAAAAGGAAATCTATAGAGAAATGCGTAAAATGAAAATGCGTAGTCTTGAGGATGAGAATTATTCCGGTGGTTATGATACAGTAGAATCAAACAAGTAGTAAGTTGTATATAAACAACGAAATTTCTTGACAATTGTAATGATATCCGTTATAATAAAAACTGTTTAACGGAGTATGAAAAATGATGATTTACACTGGTGCCGAAAAGTCAAAACATAAACTCGCTCCTCAAAAGGAGCGAGAAGAGTATGCCGCATGGTTAAAAAAACATACTAGTGCTACACCGACAAACAAACCAAAAACCAATTCGAAAACACTAAAGTACGTTCCTAAGATTCCTCCTGGAAGGTTCACGACAAAACATATTCCGTCTGTTGACTCTGGATTGCAAGTCGCTCCTGCGCCACAGAAAAAAGTTTATACTGGTACAAAAATTATTGGAATTGGTACTCTACACAAATCTAATGCTATTCCTATTTTTTCTGATGAAGAAGCTAAGGATATTGCAAAAATGAGGAGATAAAATGGAAGCATGGCAACAATTAAATGAAATAATTCACAATTGGATTCAACCTCAAGACATTTTTAGTGGTTATGTAGAAATTGTTGATGCTGATGATGGTTCCGGTGATGGATTTTTGACATTTCCTGAAGGATTGTGTGAAAAACTGAATTGGAACGAAGGTGACAAGTTACATTTCTCTTTTGATGAAGAAAAAAAACAAATAATTGTCAAAAAAGTCGCACCGGAACAACTTTCGTTTGATTTTTCTTGACTTTTTTCATATTTTTTGATAAAATAACTTATAAATCAATAATTTTCAAAAGTTTTTCAAGGAATAATAGTGATTATTCAGTCAAAATCAAATCTTGCTCGTCTGATGGCTACAGAAAATATTTTCATCGAGCAAAAAAAAGTTCCGACGGCGTTTTTCGATCTAGAAAATCGAACTCTGACGATTCCCATTCTTGATGGTAATCTTTCCTCTGAACTTCTTGATCTACTTTTGGGGCATGAAGTCGGGCATGCGCTTGAAACGCCTAAAGATGGATGGCATCATTCAGTCGTTGATCTAAAAGTCAATCGCTCCATACTTAATGTGTGTGAAGATGCTAGAATCGAAAAGAAAATCAAACGAAAATTTCCGGGCATTCGTTACTCCTTCGTAAAAGGTTATCGGGAACTACTAGAAAAAGATTTTTTCGGTGTAAAAAATCAAAATTTGAATGAACTTAACTTCATTGATCGTGTTAATTTATACACAAAAGGTGGTTCTGCTCAAGGAATTCAATTTTCATTTGAGGAAGAACTCCTACTGAGAGAAGTTGAGAGTACCGAAACTTTCGATGAGGTCGTAAAAATCGCTCAAAAAATCGAACAGTTTATGAAAAGTGAATTCGAACAAATTCAAAATCAAACTGTTCGTTTATTTGAATTGGATGATTCAGATGAAGATGAAGATGAAGGTGATTATCAGGAAAATGAATATGAAGATAATGAATCAGATACGGAAAAATATAAAAAAAATGATTCCAACCTGTTTGAAGAATACATCGAATCAAAAACCGATAATGTTTTTCGGGAAAATGAAAAACAATTATTTTCAAGTGATCGGAAAGATTTGAAATATCTGAATATTCCTGAACTGAATCTAAAAAATATTATTATTCCATATAGTGAGCTTATTCGGAAACTGGATGATCACAATTCAGGTAATGAATTTTTGGATTTTTCTGAAATGATGAAAGAATTCAATAAATTCAAAAAGGAATCAAGTAAAGTTGTTTCGTATCTTGTAAAAGAATTCGAGCTTAGGAAAAATGCATCTCAGATGGCTCGCGCAAAAATCTCAAAAACCGGTGATATTAACATGAACAAAATTCATGAATACAAATTCACCGATGACATTTTCGCAAGAATGACAAAAGTACCTAATGGTAAATCACACGGATTGGTTTTGTTTATTGATTGGTCCGGATCGATGCAAGAACATATTAATTCAACGATCAAACAATTGTTGAATATCGTATTCTTTTGTAAGAAAGTGAACCTTCCGTTTGAAGTGTATGCATTTTCTACTCACACCAACAATGATACGGGAGATTTTTCGCATTCAAGTTCTTTATCAAATCCAAAATATGGTGATATCTGCATTGGAAAGTTTTCTCTACTAAATCTTCTTTCTTCAAAAATGACTTCAAATGAATACGTAAAAATGTGTTCTTACCTTGTAAATTACCCACCACAAGGTGGAAGAAAATATATGTGCAACTATAGTATTCCACATATCATGTCTCTTTCCGGTACTCCTTTGAATGAATGTATCATTGCTGCGTTTGATGTAATTCCACAATTCAAGGAAAAAAATAAAGTCGAAATTGTAAATACTGTTTTTCTAAGTGATGGAGATGGTTCGCAACTTTCTTCTTATGTTACTTCCGCAAATGAAGAAGGAAAATTGACCTTTGGAGCATTTCCATACAATACAAAAATCTTTTTCCGTGACACAAAAACCAAAAGCGTTGTATCAACAAATGATGAAAGTAAATATGGCAAAGATGTTTCCAGCCTTCAGACGTCTGCGCTTTTGAAATTGTTAAAAGAACGTGTTGGTGGAAATTTTATCGGTTTCTATATTGCAATGAACCGTGAGCTTCGTAGATTTTTGTCCAGTTATTCCTTTGAAAAAGAAATTAATTACTTTGAAAAAGATAAACTTATTTCAGATTTTTCTCGTAAGAAATTTACTTTTGCAAAGGTTGATGGATATGATGAATACTACTTTCTGCGTTCCGATAAAATAGGATTAGATGATGAGGTTGATTTCGAACCCACTAAAAACACGACACGTTCCCTTGTTTCTGCTTTTTCTAAATATAGAGCCGGGCGTGTAAATGATCGTATTTTACTGAATCGGTTTATTCAGTTGATTTCATAAGGTGAAATAATGGCAGTTAATATACTTACAGATGTGCTTTCTCAGAATCTCATTGATAGAATTTTTTCTTGGAATGAGGAGACCAAACAAGGTGATGTATGGGCATCCAATCAAGTAAAGTGGTTGGATGTGCTTAAATACACGACGACAGGAACGATTCTTTCTCGTGTAATGCCCGAGCACCTTCGAGCAGAAATTTATGACGAATTATATACAAGAGGTAAAATCTCTTGGAAACCAGAGACAACCTCTGCGCTTTTCTATATGGGTTTTCCTTTGTCTTGTGTAAATTGGCATCCAGATTTTCCGGAGTATGATGCGCTCTCGATATACCTATCACGGGAATGGGATTCCAATTGGGGTGGTTGGTTCGCATGGACGACAGAGAATTCAGGAAATGACCTGTCTCAACCAGCATTTAATGTTCCGTACGGTAACTTCTGGATTCCACAGTACAATACAGCCATTCACACGACAAACACAGAATGGCATTGCACGACACCAATTTCACCCAATGCGCAAATACGTTACTCAATCCAACTATGGTTCACTAAATCAGACAAATCTCCGTAAAATAGATGAGTATAAACGAACAGAAAAAAGATAATAAGAGATACTTCACAGCCCATCTCATTCGATATAGGGATGAAGAACTACAAGACTTCGTTTGGTTCTGGATTAATCCAAAAACAGGAGCAAAAATATCAGGAGATTTCCTAACACAAGAAGATGCAGAATTCTGGTGGAAAGAAATGATGTACATACACACAGAATCAATGAACCTTGTACAGAGAGTAAAAGATGGAAATTTTTACCACCTTAAAGCAGAACTTGCAGACGATAAAATCCATGTAAATCCAGATTGCCCTTTTCGTAGTTATATACAAGACAATATACTCCATGTCACAGTGCTAGGGCTAAACCTTCGTGATGCTAAACAACGTGTTGAACAGTACTACAGTATTAAACGATGGAAATCCAAAAATCAGCCCGAACTATAAGGAAAAAACATGAGCGATCCAGTAGAAGTAAAAGACATTTCAGCCAATGATATGACCTGTAAAATCTATGTAGATGTAGATGGTACATATATTACTGAATACATTTCAGGAGACCTTTTTGTAGCAGCAGGACCATTTTCAACAGTTGAATTAGCCGAAGCAAAAGGTAATGAATTGATGGGTTCAGCCCATATCTCAGGTGAAATGCTCGTAGGTGATGTAGTTGTAATAACAGAGTAGTAAACAGAGTAGTAAAAAGGTTGGAGGGCTCCGGGCCCTCCAAAAAAATTTTATCTATAGCATTTTTTCGAAATTTCTCTTCCGGCCCCCAGAAAATAAATTTTTAAAAAAAAGAGTTTGGGCCATAGCGCAAAATTACTTACACCGCGTAATTTTTAAGCAACAGCCCGCCAAATTTTAAGCCCCCCTGTTGCACTCACACAACACTACCGAACTGGTTGCCACCACCAGTGGCCCCTGTAGAATCCATTCCATGATGAAAATTTACAAGGAGCCAAGCATGAGCAAAGCCAAAACCATCAAGGTCGACCGAGCCCTCGCCGCCAATGTGGTCGAGACCTTCGTCCGTATGATCCGAACCCGCGAGGAGGTCTCGCGTGGATCCGATTCAACCAATTCCGGATTGTATGCCCTCGGCTATCTGGAGTCCATGCTGATCGATATGGTCTCCGACAATCCGGACCTCCTGCCTAGCTTTGTCGCGCGGACGGAAATGGTCGCCCGTGACATGTCCAATGCGCGCCGCCATGCTTGAGCGCTCGGTGTTCTCGGTGTTGTTTTTCTTCGCCCTGGTGGTGATCCTGTTGGACCTCTTCGTTTGGAGACCATGGTGATGCAGAAAAACAACAGGGGCCCTACAGGTTGCCAGCCAGTCTAGTTCCTGTAGAATCCATCCATCGAAACAAAAAACCAACCAAGCCAACCAAGGAAATACCATGGCAATGTCCAAAAAAGACTTCGAGACCATCGCCGAATCCATCCGTATGATGATGGACCCCACCGCCCGCCTGAATGCCTCGGTGGCCGTGGCGTCGGCTTGCGTGAAGCTTAACCCCCGCTTCGATACCATCCGGTTTTTCGAAGCTTGCGGTGTAACCCCTTCCTTTTCTGGAGAATGAACGATGAGCAACCGAAAGCCTCCCTTTTCTCTCATCCTTGGGACCGAACCTGAGGTGATCACCAACCGGTTCACCGGGCAGTCGGTGACACTTCCCCCTGATGCGGTAGCCGTATATGATTGCATCATTGGTGCGGAAATGGTCGGGAATTATGCCATCGTCAGGAAGGGCCTGGATTGGTTCCGTCGGTACTTCCCCGAGGAATACATGGTCCTTCTGGACTGACCTGTTGTTTCCATGCTACACGGTTGCCAGCCAGTCTGGTACCTGTAGGATGGAACCATAGCACTGGATGCCCGAGGCTCTAATCCGCCCCTGCGCACCTTTTTTCCGTTGCTTCCATACAACAGGTTCACCAATGGTTGCCACCACCCATGGCACCTGTAGAATCCATTACATGATGAACGAAGCAAAACAAGGAAGCACCATGCCCATCGATTCTATGACCAGGTTCGTATCCGACCTGCACAAGGATGCCTTTGGTTTTCGCCCGGATCCTTCCTTTTGGAATGAATGGAACCAAGCCGACAATGAGCACCGTCGGCATATCTGGAACAACCTGTTGGCCGTGATGGAATATGATCAGGGGCTGTCGGAAGAGGAAGGAGAATAATTGATGCGACCAAACGATTCCAACCGTTTTTTTACCGAGAAACCAATCGAGGAGGTCCGTATGGATGAGGTGAACCGTGAATTGAGGGAATTGGTAGAGGAGTCCCATGAGGAAGAGGCGCGCCAAGCGTATGCCGAATATATTGATTCCATGCTTCATTCCTTTTACGAAGAAAACTTCGGAGATTCCGGATGGGACCTAGTCTGATGAAAACCACCAATTCAACCTGGATCCGTGAGGGTCAACGTGTCCGAGCGGCTTACCTTACCGATACCGTCGTGGTCGGTACTGTAGTGGAGTCCCGTGTAAAGTACGGAGGGACCGTTCAGCATACGCTGGTGCTGGATGAACCTATCCACCTCCGCTGGCGTGGTACCGAACCGGTGTCCCGCCTGCTGGTGGATGAGATTGGTATCCAAGAGGTGTTGGCCTGATACAACAGGTCCAGGGTTGGTTGCCACCGGTTCTGGTTCCTGTAGGATGGAACCATAGCACTGGACGTCCGAGGCTCTAATCCGCCCCTGCCTGCCCACCAGCACCGGCGCAAGCCGTTTGGACCATTATAGCATGCGGAGAGCCGTAGAGGCAACCAGCACCCCACCAGTGTGGCTCCGATGCAACGGAACCAAGGAGGCGCGTAGGAGCGTTTGGAACGGTGTGGATGGTACTGGGACCTTCCTGCGCACCTCCGAGGCGCTCCTAGATCGTTTTGGCGCGTGAGAGCCTCGGGCTTAGGTTGGCTGGCTCTGGCTGCTAGTGGTCGGCTGGCACTGGTGGGCTCTGGTTCACGCCCATCCACGCTCATCCTAAATAGCAATCATTCTCATCCGACCATCCGCGACCGACACCGCGACAAGTGTCGGTTTTTTGACACCATCGGCTGGCGAATAGCCTTTTCCTATCATATTCCAATCCAATTTGGAATAATCTATCCCACAATCCTTGTTGTTTTCTCACTACACTCCTCCACATCATTGCCATCGGTTCTGGTACCTGTAGAATCCATTACATGATGAACGAAGCAACCAACAAAGCAACCAAGGACCTCTGATGACCTTTCAACTATTGACCGTTGGCAATCCGAAAACCCTCAAAGGTATGGACCAGGGGTACATGACGTACCTGCTACACCTTGCGCCCGCTGACCTTTCGGGTTATGAGACTTGCCCCAAGCGTACGGCTGGTTGCTCGGCGGCTTGTCTTAACACGGCTGGGCGCGGTGGCATGTTCCGCAAAGGTGAATCAACCAATGTCATCCAAGAGGCGCGCAAGCGTAAGACCCGGTTGTTTTTCGAGGATCGTACTACCTTCATGAGTCGGTTGGTGGCTGATATTGAAAAGGCCATCCGTCAATCCACCAAGCTTGGATTGGTCCCCGTTTTTCGCCTGAATGGCACCTCTGACATTGCATGGGAAAAGTACCCGGTGGTGCGTGGTGGTATTGAGTATGCTAATATCTTCCTTGCATTCTCTGATGTCCAGTTTTATGATTATAGTAAAATCCTCGGGCGTAAGGTGGTCGGTATTTCCAACTACCACCTGACCTTTTCAGCCGCTGATGGCAATGATTCGGATGCAATTCGCGCCATGGATGCTGGTATGAATGTAGCCGTGGTTTTCGGTGTACCTAAATCCCAGGACCTCCCGGTGGCGTATGCTGGGCGGGCAGTATTCAATGGCGACGATTCGGATCTTAGGTTTCTCGATCCAAAAGGCGTGGTTGTCGGGCTCTATGCAAAGGGCAAGGCCAAAAAGGACACCTCGGGCTTTGTAAAGTATCCCTCCATCATGTTAAAAGCGGCTTAATCGCGGCTTAATGAAATAAGGAAATAAAATGGTTCAAATTGAACAAACTGGAAATTCTCGGTCCTTCCTTGATACCTTTTCGGGGCGAGTGCACCGAACGGAATATAGGTGCGCTCATTGTACCCAATGGGTGCCCGAGGATGATACAGTATGGATCTCCGATTGGAGTACCGGTGCACCGTATCATGTCGAATGCGCACCTGAGGAATGAAGTTGTTTTCCTGCAACAGATCAGCCCGGTGGTTGCCATTCTGTCTGGTACCTGTATCATCCAACCATTGATTGAATTTTGGAGTATATGATGAGCAAGCCCAGGAAATGGTCCCCGACGGATCCAAAGCACTTCGAAGGTAAGACCCTTCGGATGCTACAGAATGAATTGGTGCGTGCCACGACCTTTTCCAAGGATCATCCTCAATTCGAACTCGGTTGGCATAATGAATACATTCAGGAACTCAAACGGCGGATTGCTGAATCTATTGGAAAGGTAAGGAAATGAAGGTTCTCCAACCGATTGTCGTACCCGTACCCAAGCCCGTATGCCGTACACCCATCAAGCCGATGGAGCGGCATACGATTCGAACCAAGTATTCACGCAAACCAAAACACCCTGGAAAGGAAACACAATGAACACCGACGACCGTTCCAATCTGAATTTTCTCCTGAATGCATCAGAATCCGTTCTGATGGCTTGGTTCAATCAGGCCACCGATGATGATATCGCATATGCGCAGGAACTCCTAAATTTAATGGAGATCGACCTCCTTATCCAGGAATATACGGACCTCGGTTTTGCCGTGGTTGATATTCCCACCGTATCGCTCCAGTAAGTGACCGCTAACATGAAAACCAAAACCTTGAAATTGAAATTCTACACCGATCCGGGGCATGGCTGGTTGGCCGTGAAAAGAGTATTGGTCGACCAATATATGGTGTCAGAACCTGTTACAGGTTATTCCTACATGAATGGTAAAACGGTTTATCTGGAGGAGGATTATGATGCACCTCGATTCCTTGAAGCCGTGAAAGGTGCGGGTTATATTGTGGAAATTGAGCATAGGAACTCCCCTCACAAGGACAGCCCCATCCGGCGTTATGAGCACTTCAACTGATGTTGTATAGGTACAACACTCCGGAGCATGGTTGCCACACCGTCTGGTTCCTGTAGAATTCTCTCCATCGATTGATTAAACAACACCAACGCAACACCAACGCAACACCAAGACAAAACAACAGGAGTTTAGACTATGCCCCGTGGCGTACCAAAAGCAGGTTTCCGTCGTACCAAGTCCCGCCTGACCACCGCGGTCGAAGCCCTTACCCAAAAGGCCGTAGAATCGCGGTTCTCGATCAACCAACGGTTCGGTTTCCTTGGCGACATGGTTACCATGTTGGCCAAAGGCGACCAAGCGTCCGTGGTCGTGTCCGGCCCTGGCGGGCTTGGTAAGTCCTACACCGTGTCCGAAGCCCTGAATGCGGCTGGCATGGTCGACGTTACGCTCCTGGATGAATTCGAGGTTGGTTCCAAACTTAACACGGGCAAGTCCTTTCGAGTCATCAAGGGTTATTCTACACCCAAAGGGCTGTACCGCACCCTCTACGAAAACAAGGACGGCGTGGTCGTGTTCGATGATTGCGATTCAGTCCTCAAGGATCCGGTGTCGTTGAACCTGCTCAAAGGTGCATTGGACTCCTATGCGCGCCGTGTTATCTCATGGCGCGCGGATCTCCGTGATGACGACCTTCCGCAGTCCTTTGAATTCAAGGGGCGCGTGGTTTTTATCTCCAACCTGCCAGCCGAAGCAATCGATCAGGCTATCATCACCCGATCCATGGCGGTTGACCTCACCATGTCCAATGCTCAGAAAATCGACCGCATGCGGTACCTGCTCGATCAAAAGGGCTTCATGCCCGAATATGACAGAGCCCACAAGGTCGATGCCCTTGGGTTGATTGAGTCCCTCATGGATCAGGTGAAGGAATTGTCCCTTCGGACTCTCATTCAGGTTACGAAAATCCGCAAGTCCGCAGGTGCAAAGTGGAAAGACCTTGCGGAATACACCATCGTCGGTTGATAGGAGGTATTATGTTGAATAAAAGCCCAATGGTTTTCCTGCGTGAAGCCATCGATTATGTAGAAAAGCATGGCGATATAAATTGGTTTAACCAAGCATATGTCGCCGCTCGGGAATATAATAACGTGGTGGATTCTACCGAGATGGCATTGGAGTACCAAGCCCTCTTGGATTCTTTCCGCTCTTATCTTATAAAGGAATAATAATGGGCTGGGATTATATGATCGCATACCTTAAAAGGGAAGCAGGTACAGGTACCGAATTGGTAGAATTCTACCTGTACACCGAGGGGCTTCGGGTTGTCTCCAAGAAAAAACACCGGTTCCGTTAATAGTCTAAATCAATCAGGAAATCCTGCTCATAGCCTCCGCCTATCGATAGGCGGAGGCTATCATCGTTCCTTTTTTATAGAATAAGACTATATAAGAGGCTCCACCGTGAGAGCCACCAACCAGCACCGAGACAATCGAGCCGATAGGAGCGCCTCCAAGCGCCTGGAGGAATCGAGGAAGGTCCCACTATGGGCGGATCGATCCGTTGGTCCTGGAGCATTGGATCGGTTTGTTGTACCGATGCAACACTCCAGGGTTGGTTGCCTTGGGCGCTGGTACCTGTAGAATTCATTCCATCGAATCAATTTTAAGACAAGGAAAGAAAAGCATGGACATCATTGACACCCGCGACCTTCAGGACCGCATGGATGAGATTCAATATGACCTGGAGACCCTGGAAATGCCCGACACCGAACGGGCGGTTCTGATGGAGGAATTGGCGTCCCTGGAGAGCCTCAAGGAAGAGGTGGAGGGCTATGCTTCGGATACGTGGAAGGATGGCGTCCAATTGATTCCGGAAGAGGATTTCACGGAATACTGCCAGGAACTCCTGGAAGACTGCGGCGAGATTCCGCGCGACCTGCCCTCTTACGTGGTCGTGGACTGGGAAGCCACGGCCGAGAACCTGCGCATGGACTATTCGGAGGTAGACCATGAAGGTACGACCTACCTCTTCCGTATCTGACCACAACCTCTTGCAACCTCTTGCAACCTGTTACACTCTAACCAAAAGGAAAAACCATGGGTAAAATGAAAGACCTGAGCATTGGCATTGAGGAAATGCTCGAACTCGATGAGGATTATTCCTCCATCGTGGATTATATTCGATCCTTTTTTCCGTATTATACAGCCGACACCTGCATGGAACTCATTGCCGATGCCGAGACTCGATTGGCAATCCGTTATCGTGACATGGAAGATTATGATAACATGGATGGAGACCATGCATCGGCGCTGGCCTCGGTTGGCTGGGGTACCGATGAGGATTATGGTTCATATTCCGATGACTATTAAAAAAAGGCTCCCGGTGGCATTATGAAAGATTTTTTTGACAGAGTAATGATTTACCTCCTCGACAATGCATATTGGATTGGAATTGTAGGTTATATGTTTTTCTTTTCTCTTGTATTATTGACCATCCTCGGTATTTTGTGATGGGTGAATACTACCCGGTGGTTTATTATATTTGCTTTTATATTTTATCCAGTAAAGCCTTCCAACTGGATGGTGCACCAGGATTATTTGGTGTGGTTTTTGCTTGGTTTTTGTTCATGCTTTTTGTATTCTAAGGAGATAAAATAATGGGAACCCGTTCAATTATCAATGTATATGATGAATCGGAGAAAATTCTTTCCTTGTATGGGCAATATGATGGATATCCGTCTGGTGTTGGGCGAGACTTGGCCGATTTCCTAAATGGTATGCAACTTGTAAATGGAATTTCAATTGGCGAAAATAAACGAATTGCAAACGGTATGGGATGCCTTGCCGCGCAACTTGTGTGCAATTTCAAAAAAACGCCGGGCTCATTCTATATTGTCTCATGCAAGGATTTTGACCATTGGCAGGAATATACATATGACCTATATGCTGAGAAGGTAAGAGTGATGAATTATTCCGGAGAGGTTATTTTCCTTGGTTCATGGAAAGATTTTTCGGATTTCTGTAATGATGATGATGCATAATGACGTATAGAGCATATTATTTCAAGCAATTTAAGCACCATATTGTAGTAATATGGCGGGATATTAAGGGAATTATTCTCAATAGGAGAGTATGATGAAAAAAGTTGTACGTGATGGTAAGGTCGCCGTTTTGGTTTCCCGTGGTTGGGGTGCTGGTTGGTACACTTGGAATCAAGGTGTGACTCAATGCCTTTTTGATCCTGTTATCGTGGATATGGTTGAAAAAGAAGCCGCTCCATACGATATCGAACAATATGCCGAAAAGAAATATGGTGATGATTTTTACGGTGGCGGTGCTGATGGATTGTACATTCATTGGGTGAATGAAGGTGAGGAGTTTATCATCGAGGAATATGATGGTGCAGAATCCTTGCACTTGAAATCTGATATTAAATGGATGCAGGCGTAATGCTCCCGGTGGCTTTTACCGAGAAAAAACTAGAATTCATTCTAGAGTGGGGTTCAACGGCTATTCTTTTGGTAGGTGTATGGCTTACAGCCATCAATTATTATCCATTGAATGTTGTTTTTTCGATACTAGGTAATCTAGGATGGTTGACAGTCGCCGTGATTTGGCGTAAAATGTCTTTGATTACGGTGCAATTGGTAATCGTTTCACTCTACATTATAGGATACTTTTCAAAATGACTCTACCATTTGAAAGACTCCGCGCAGTTAATTCGACTCGTGAATTCCTGTTTGATCTAGCCATTCCGTCTAAGACTCCGCGAATACCCAAAGAGGTTCGGGATCGTGCTAGGGCACTTCTGCGTCACTATCCCTTTGAATCAGACCTTGATATGGTTTGTGATATCAATAAAATGGGCGATCATTGTCAACCTATCTTTTCTAAGGATATGTGGAAATGATCGATCCTATCCGTGAAGCATTTGAAAAAGTTTGTTATCCCAGCTTTGGTGTAACATCTGGGCATAGTCTACGCCGCAAACCTAATGGAGAATATGTTAGTGACAGTCTAGAAGATCATTGGCAGACTTTTCAAGAAGGTTGGGAAGAGGCAATAAAATACTTGCAAAACAAATCCAATTCATGTTATACTGATATCGTTAGCAATGGTGAAATGGATCCAAGAAAATGAACGAACGAATTAAAGACCTTGAATCCCAATGCTGGGAAGAACGCAAATATGGTCCTCCTTGGTTTGACTCAGAAAAGTTCGCCGATTTGATTGTGCGGGAATGCGTGGAAGTCGTTAAATGGACACCATCGCAATTTCCCAATGATGAATATGTAAAGAATATCCAGGAACATTTTGGAGTAGAATGATGAACGAACGGATTAGACTACTTGCTAATGAATTAGGTCCTATTGCAACAATCGGTAATTGGGGTAGAGTTGAATGGAAAGATAATGTTTATCCGCAACTTGGTGACAAATTGTATGCGGCGATTGATTTACAAAAGTTCGGCGAGTTGATTGTGAGGAAATGCTCTGCAATTGTTCAAGATTGTGTTGATCGTCGAGTCCCTGCCAGTGAATATCCTGATGTATTGAAACAATCGTTTGGTGTTGAAGAATGAAAAAGTTTGTGTATCGAGTTTGGTATGGGCAAGTGCCTTATCAGCAGAAAATTTTCACCAAGTATTCGGATGCGTCAAAGTTCATCAAAGAACAAATTGATGCCGGATATATTATTCATTCTGTTCACAAAGAATGGGCAGAATACACCGATGAGGATGTTGGAGAATGAACGAACAAGAACAACTAATTCATGATGCATGGCGAGACTCGGAAGCATATGCTGTACCAATGACCGAAGAGGGTGAGAAGCTAACCCTAATGCGCTGGCATGGTTTCAAACGAGGTTGGAAATACGCCGAATTCTACGCTAAAACAGGCAGCATCTACATGAAGGACTATGATGAACAGAATTACAATTAATCGTCGTGAATTGGATCGAATCCTTGAAATCATCGAAAAATTGCATGGTGATATGAGTCATGCAAGCGTAGAATTGATTCAGGAGGGAGGTAATGGTATTGGTACTATTCTGACTGCTAAGTTTTATCTTAACCATCTATCTATTCCAGGTGAGTTCTCGGTAGTTATTACTGATGAGAATAACTGGTGATGAACGAACGATATATTGTAATTTGTTCTGAATGTGGTGAGAAACATCTTACCACCGAGGTAGAGTTTCTTAATGTTGAGGAAGATATGCAAGGGCGAGATGTTATGCATTACACTTGCCCCGTTACTAACCAACCCACAAAAAGTTTGGTGTATAGAAAATGAACGAACGAATTCGAGAACTCCTAACCCAAGCAGAGTTTTGTTTTTGGAGTGATGAAGAATGGGGACCTGGTCCTGGGCATATTGATTGGAATGCAGACTATACGAAAGAGTTTAATCTATTCGTTGATATGCTTTTAAAAGACATTCTTCATGTCTGTGGTGATGAAATTCTTTCTCAGCACTACCTTGAGCAAGATTGTTGCGAAGATGCAGTAAAACTAGTCAAATCACGCATTCAAGATAGGTATGGATTGATATGATCATACTTTCTTGCGGGCATGAGGTATTTGACTTTGACCACGCTTATGATGTAATGGTCAAAGAAACAAGTCGAAAAGGTGAAAAGGCAATCGGTTACATGACCGTGTGTGGTCTGTGTCTCGATCAGTATCAAGAAGTAGATCATGTATTCGACACCGAAGAACAAGCAAACGAATGGCTAAAGAAAGAGGAATGGTAATGGACGAAAAGACTGAAAAAGCATTGCAGGAACTGTCTGAAATTTCTGAGCGATTCCAAGAAGCAATGAAAGCCGAAGAAGAACACCAAGAACAATATTGGAATTCTCTTACTAAAGAACAGCAGTTGATGGCATTCTGCGCTATCTCCCGGCGGATCTTCGATGGTGAAATCAAGCAAGGTGGATCCTACCGCTATGTGCTGTATGACGTTTTCGGCTTTGGTCCTGAAGCATACGTACCTGCTCAATGTGCAGGATATCTAGAAATTCACAATGCAATCTTTACTGGTAAAGATGAAGAACGGATATTGAAAGAGTTTGCCGATTATGCTAAGATTGATGCTGAAGTTCTTTCACAATATATTCAAAGGAAATATTTTTAATGAATAATTACATTAATCATGCTATGCGTGAATTTAGGGCGGCTGGTTGGACTGATGAGAACGGAAAGTTTAATGATGAAATGCAGGAGATGATCTGCAATCATGTTCTGAAGTTGCTGGAAGTATTTCATGGTGAGGGGCACTCTGGTTCTTCTGCACCATATGCTATCAATCTATTTGAAAAGTTGGCGAAGTTTGAACCTATTGCACCTTTGACTGGTGAAGATTGGGAATGGCATGATGTAAGTGAATACGCCGGGCGAGATAATGGTCCTGTATTTCAGAACAAACGGTGTGGGCATGTTTTCAAAGATAATACTGGGGCATATGATTGTGAAGGTATTATTTTCTACGATTGGTACACGGATGAAGAGACTGGCGAAAAATACAAAAGCTATTTTACTAGCCGAGGTAGTCGTGTCCCGGTGACTTTTCCGTACATCCCCACAAAAGAGTATAAAGAAAGAATTGAAGAATGAGTGAAGAAAATTTTCTAGCAGAAATGGTTGAAAAGTATCCTCTTGTGTTTGCTCGCAAAGCATCTTCCATCGAACCATTTCCCATGTTTGGTGTTGAATGTGGATCGGGGTGGCATCCTATTCTCAATCAACTTTTTGCTTGCATCAATAGCCATCTAGATTGGATCAACAAGGGCAAGGATGACATTGAAAAGGTGCCTTTTATACTTACTCAAATCAAAGAGAAGTATGGTACTTTGCGATTTTACTATGATGGCGGCGATGAACAAATTCACGGCATGGCACGTATGGCTGAGGCCATGAGTGCTGTAACCTGTGAGGTGTGTGGCAATCCTGGTAAGTTTCGAGGGCGTGGTTGGTATTATACTGCATGTGATGAGCATACAAGAGAGGAAGATAGAGAATGAAACCTCTTTACAAATCTGTCAAAGTCATTTATAATGCTCATCAGAAGCAATACGAAATTTGGTATCGTAATTGGTTCGTGTGGCATTTTGATTCCTGCTATAAATTTGACGAGGATGCTAGCCGCCCTAATCATTACCGAAATAAACATCGTGCTGAAGAAATGGCAATTGAACATGCAAAGGGTATGCTAAACACTGTTGAAGTTTGGCGCGGATCTAATTTTAATGATGGAGTGTAAAGTGTCTGAATACGTTGATGATGATGGCTATCCTACCCATGAGGCACTAAACAAGATTGCCAACTGGAAGTTTGAAGATTCAGAAGGATGGTTTGCCTTCATCAACGAAATCTGGTATCTTCGATCTTGGGGCTGGTCTGAAGTAGAAGAAATTGATGAAATCTTTAAGCGTCCTGTAAAGCGTATCTACATCAGTACAGCCGGGTGGGGCGGCAATGAAGCTATCATCATGGCTATGCAAAAAAACCATGTACTATGGAGATGGCACTGGTATTCTTCGCAGCGTGGTGGGCATTATGTTTTTGAAATGAAGGACTAAATTATGAAAACAGGCAACGGAATCAACGATCTTCACAGTGCTTTTGCTCATGCAGTTTATGCAGGATTTCCCGAATTTGAGTATGAAGATCGTGACTGGGAACACTATCGTAAGACGAAAGAAGATCGACGAATCACAAAGAAGGGTAAGCATACTGAGTATAATATCTCAGTTTACGCAATGTTTCCGCAAACATGGGCTTCAACTGCACTGGGGTTTGGTGGTATTGGGGGTGCGGCAATAACATCAGCTTACACTACTATTCTCGAATCTGATCAGGGTGGAGGATTCTGTGTGTACTTTGGTGGTAAATTTGCGTACAGAATTCAACAACCGAACGAAAAGTTTTATGAGGATATTGCTCGAAGAAACATGTCTGAGGTCAGAGGAGCAGGGGAAAAATACGAACGCTCAAGTGTTGCATAAAACAGATATGTTGTATAGAAACAACACTTGACAAACACCATACTTTTCGCTATAATGTGTATATGGTGAACAAAACGGAGCAAGAGATGACAGTCTACATTGTCAACTATCGAGGAACAGTTTATGATGTGTTTGACAGCCGAGACAAAGCCTATGAGTTTGCTGAACGCAAGTTCGGGCGTAATGCCATGATAGCTTGGGATGTCAGTATTCTTGAAAAGGTGGTGCTGTGATGCTGTCACAGATTCGAGTCGTAAAACTTTTGAGAGTGTATCGTGCCCGTGGTCTTGGGTTAGGTGCAGCCATGGCTCGATTGGGCGATTTCAAATCTCGACACGGATGGTATTGAACTATGAACGAACGAATGCAAGAACTTGCCGAAAGTGCCAAACATGCTGTTGAAAAAGAAGGTATACTTTTGGAGTTAGTGTTGGAAAAGTTTGCCGAGTTGATTGTTCGGGAATGTGCTAAAAATTTTGCCGAAGAACCTGATAAACCTTTTTATGGTCGTCATGTGGCGCATCAAATCAAACAACATTTTGGGATTGAATAATGGGAACTAATTATTATGTTGCTTCTAACCATTGCGAATGTTGTGACCGTTACGATGAAGAATACCATATCGGTAAATCTTCCGGAGGTTGGGCATTCTCTTTTCATGGGTATCGTGCAGAGCGTCTGGTGTCTTGGAAACAATGGAAAGAGTTTCTAAAAGATCGGATCATCATGGACGAGTATCGCGAACGAATTGACTACGATTGGTTTGTGCAGTATATTGAAGGACAAAAGTCTCCTGATTTTGTAAATGGGTCTGGGCGCAAGAATCAGCTTCACAATGATGAAGGAAGAAAACCTAACAAGTATGGGCACACTTGGTTCAATCCCGAATATGATTGGGATGATGAGGATGGTTACAGTTTTTCAGAAAGAGAGTTTTCATGAACGAACGAATTCGAGAACTTGTAGGGCAGGCCAAGTTTATGGCTGAAGAAACTACGAACAAAAAGATTTCTAAAAATGCCGAGTTAGATGCCTTTGCCGAAAAGTTCGCCGAGTTGATTGTGAAGGAATGTGCCAGCAAGGTCACCCGCAATGAAGCATTGAATATCTTTGAACATTTCGGAGTTGAAGAATGATTGATCTTAATAAAGATATGAAAAAACTCAATGAATTTTATGATTGGATGAAAACAATTGTAGAAACTAATGTTTGGCAAGAAGATCGTCTTGCTGCTAAAGAACGTGTTATTAAAAATTACGAACAACAACTTTTAAGCCCAAAAACTCTTTATATTGTATGTCTAAATTATGATGAATATCGGAGTTTTGGTTATAAGAATACAGACGAAGTGAAATACAAATTTGTTTACGGTTTAGATTGTCTAAGGGGTACTTCAAACCCAAATGTTAAATTTGTTGGGCGTTGGATTGAAAGACCTGATATCAACGATATCATTATGCAAGTCAAAGTTGCTAAGAGGTGATTATGCGAACCAGTATTGATTCAACGGGTGCAGTTATGTTCTCAATTCTAACAGCGATTTGTGGTTTGTTTATTGGTTTGTTTATTGGATATGTCTCCGCACATAACATGATTGCAAAAGAATGCGAACGATTAAATGGATTTTATGTCGGTAACAAAACTTTTATTTGTGATGTAAAATGAATACACCAAATCTTTTTGTTCAGCAGGGGTGGCAATGCCCTCTTTGCCATAGAGTATACAGCCCAATGACACCGATGTGCTTCTATTGCCCACCAAAAACAGATACTAATACTAATGAACAACAAAAAGAAAAGGTAAAAAGGCCTTTTTATATGGGTGGTAATCCAGATAATCTATAAGGAAATAAAAAAATGTTTTATGATATTAAAATTGATGCGGAAACGGCGGATCAAATCGTTGTCATTGCTCTTAAAAATTATTTAGAATGTCTGGAAGAATCATTAAAAGATGATTGTTATATTCATCTAGATGATATTGAAGGAAATAAAAAAAGAATTGATGCGTTGAAACTAATTATTTCCGATTACACATGTTAGAAAGAATAATTGGTTTTATTTTCTTGCCGTTGATTTGTTTTTCATTATTGATATTGTTGATTATTGTCTTATCAATTACATTTGGTTCTTTGTTTGATTTTGTTAAGAACCTTTTATTCTAAGGTACGGCATAAGTATATAGGTACAAAAATGTGTTGTTTTTTGGTAAATGTGTTGTAAAAAAACAAAAATACCATTTGCCATTGTTTGAAATTGATGTTAATATATGGAACATTCTAAATTATGGAGAACTTGATGAACAAAAATGCAAAGGCTTTCGTTAATGCTGCCACCGAAGTATTTGGGCAAAATGCGGTTATTAACCGAGATCAAATTCAAAAAGTTGTTGAAGAAAGAAATGTTCCGTATCCTTTCTGGTTTGTGACTCGACAAGAATTTCGCGCTGATCGTGGTTTGTATAAACTCCCAGATACAGTTGACGGAAAAATTGTTACTACAAAAACAGTAGAAAAACAAGAAACGCTCCCGGTGGTAGATATGTCTGCCACGGTTCATGTATTGCGTCAAAAGAAGATGCAAGATGATGTTGACGTTTCTATTCCCGAAAAATACGATGGTTATGTACCTTTTGGATTCTATAAAGACCTACTTTCAATTGTTCAAACGAAAAGTTTTTTTCCCGTTTTCATTACTGGAATGTCAGGTAACGGTAAAACTTTGATGGTTGAACAAGTTTGCGCAAACTTGAAACGTGAATGTATTCGCGTAAACATTTCAGTTGAAACTGATGAAACTGATCTGATTGGTGGGCAAACGCTAATCGATGGCAATATCGTATACCGTGATGGTCCAGTTATCACAGCAATGAAACGTGGTGCTATTTTGCTGATTGACGAAATCGACCGTGGATCAAATAAACTCATGTGCCTCCAAGGTATTCTTGAAGGTAAACCATATTTCAATAAAAAGTCTGGTGAATACATTCATGCTAAAGATGGATTCAATGTCATTGCAACGGCAAACACAAAAGGGCGTGGTTCTGACGAAGGTAAATATCTTTCACAAATTCTCGATGATGCGTTTTTAGAAAGGTTTACTATTACTGTCGAACAGGAATATCCAGAATCTCGGGTCGAATTGAAAATTTTGAAACCTCTTATTCGAGATGATGAGTTTTGTGAAAATCTTGTTAAATGGGCAGATGTAATTCGCAAAACTTATGCCGAAGGCGGTATTGATGAAATTATTTCAACTCGGCGCCTCGTCCATATTGCAAAAACTTATTCAATTTTCCCTGATAGGAAAAAAGCAATTGAACTCTGCGTGAATCGTTTTGATGAAGAAACAAAACTTTCGTTTCTTGACCTGTATAGTAAAGTTGATACAAAAGTTGCAGATGCGGAACAACCTGCTCCCGCAACTGAAATAATTAAAGACGAGCTTCCTCTATAATGTTCATATTCGACGTGGAGACACTTGGTAAGAGGTCGAATTCGGTCATTCTTTCAATGGCCGCAATTCACTTCGATCCAGTTAAAAAACCTACCTTTGGCGATTTGCAACTAAATGCTTTTTTTGTTAAATTGAATGCAGAAGACCAGATGACTCGACTGAAAAGGTCGGTAAGTAGGTCAACCATGGAATGGTGGGCTAAACAATGCGACAACGTGAAACGAAAGTCATTTAGTCCTAGCGCAAAAGATGTTGTTTTTGAAGAAGGTTATGAAATGCTTCGAGAATATGCGTCACAATTCAATGATAATAAATCTTGGGTGTGGGCAAGAGGTAATCTAGATCAGTTGGTCATGGATGACATTGAAGAACAACTGGGTATCGATCCAGTCTTTCCATACGCTCGGTGGCGTGATGTTCGTACAGCAATCGATATCTTCTACAATACACAAAACGGATACGTGGAGGTAGATTATCCTGGGTTTAATTTTGACATACATATAACAAAACATGACCCGGTGGATGATTGTATTGCCGATGCGATGCAGCTTTTATATGGTGTTGCAAAACAACAACAGTAAAATTTATTGTTGCCGAAACATTTTGAATATGTTATAATGAATTGTATGTATTTTCCAATTTGAAGAGGAACTTTATAATGAACAAACGCAAAATTAACCGTCACGAAAAAATTGCTTGTGTGCTCTTGTCTGGTAAACCTATTTCGCCAGATGATATTCGAGAATGTTTTAAGGGCACGGATCAGGAATCCGTACTGTATCGTCTTTCAACCAACATTTATAATATCAGGAAAGACGGTGGTGTGGTTAGAGTACATAAAAAAGGAACGAAAGTGCTTGCATATCAATTGATGAACCCACAAGAATTCAATCCAGATGGGCGTTATATTGGTAAACAAATCAAGCCTGTAACACCAGTTGAACCTATTCAGCCTACTCCAAAACGCGAAGAACTTGAAGAACTTGCCGCATAAGGAATAATAAATGAATCGTTTTAATATTGATCCTGTTTTTTCCTTACGACTGCAACCTAACTCTGAGAACCATGTTTCAAATTTGGTTACGATGACTGTTGAGGATAAAATTGAAAAAGAAATCTATTCAATGACAGAATATAAAGATGCAAAGATGGTTTTGCAAAGGTTCATGAAAAACAATGAAGAAAAATAAAAAAGAAGTGGAAGAGGAAAATACCGTGAATGAAAAATATTTCACCTTTTATTTGGATGCATGGAACTATTGTCGCAAACATGACATTGATATTAAAAAAATAAAAAAAGTTGATTTTAAAACATGGGAAATTTTAAGTAAATGAAGTATTCTCTAAATGAGATGCTGATGAAATTAAATCAGATGCGGCTTTTCCCTGGTAAAAAAAGAAAAGCCACATCTAAAAAAAGATTTTTTAGATATTCATCTAAAGGAATTTATGGAGACGGTATACCTATGGATATTGCAGTAAAAGAGTTAAAACAACAAGAGATTTACTTGGGTGCATCAGACTTGACAGATATGCTCACAAGTAAAGTTGTATATGAGCGTGTCAGACAAAACCTGGAGTGTGAGTATGACACCTTTGGTGTATATGTTTCTGCGCAGAATTGGAAAGAATATATCAGAAATCTTAATCTGAGAGTTGTTCAGATTAGTTCGAATCGCGGTTATCTTTTTGACGACAAAAATATTTCTTATCTTGAATACAATATTCACCCCACTCATGCAACGATTGATCTAGTAGGTGATAGCAAATTTATTAGAAAGCAAAAGGCAGGTTTGGTAAATAATTTTGAGATAGTTAACAATCACATTGAATGGTTGTACAGTTCAGAAGGGCATTCTATTGACATTCCCATCATGCATGATCGGAAACCAATTGAAGAGATGTATCCTTTTCTAAATGGTAAATCACTTGATGATTACTATGACGATTTTATGGAATCTTCTGCATCGATTCTCCTTTTGATTGGTCCTCCCGGTACAGGAAAAACAACCTTTATTCGAGGGCTGCTACAACATTGCAATATCTCCGCAATGGTGTCCTACGATTCGAATATTCTCGAAAAAGATTATGTTTTTGCTAATTTTATTGAGAGTAACAAATCTATTCTTGTTCTTGAAGATGCGGATATGTTTTTGAAATCTCGTCAAGATGGCAATACAATGATGCACAAGTTTCTGAATGTTGGTGATGGGCTTGTGACAACTCGAAATAAGAAACTAGTGTTCTCCACTAATCTACCATCAATCCGTGATATTGATCCAGCACTCATTCGCCCAGGTAGATGTTATGATATTGTTACCTTTTCTGAGTTGAATTTGGTAGACGCAAAAAAACTGGCCGAAAAAGTTGGTGTTTCTCTTAACAACGATAAGAAAGAAAAATGGACTATCTCCGATATTTTCTTTGAGCAAAACATAAATACTTCAAAACCACTTGAACGAAAGGTAGGATTTATATGATTCGTTTTGAATTTTCTGACCAATACCAGCAATATAGGTATTATTTTACAACGAACAATGTGGGTGAACTGAAACAGGTCATTCTCGAAGTGGAATATCAAGGAGCTAAACACCCTGATGCGCTCCGTTCGAAAATTCAATTTTTTATGAATAAAAACGAATGGAAAAATTTCAAAGATATTGTTAATTCTGTTGTATAAAAGCAACACTTGCCATTACCCTTTGTCTATGCTATAATATTGTATAGACAAAGGATTTCGTTATGAATGCAAATTATTTTCGTTCGCTTGCTTGTGAAGAATTGTGTGAAACACTCATGTGGGGCGATCTTGTACATAATTTTTCCAGTTTCAAAACTAAAGATAAAGATCGAAAGGGGCAAACTTTTTATCGTTTGTCTATGAGAAATGGTGAAGTTTTAATTTATTCTCCTAAGTCTATTTTCGTCAATGGGCAAAAGTGTACCTCGGTGGACTCTGCTAGACTGCACCTACAAAAACTCATCGGATAATTGTGCGCTTGCAGCATAAAATTTCCTATATACAATAGTAACATTAACTTTAGGAGAAAAATATGTTTGCAGCCGATCAAATGATTGACACCATCCAAAATGGTAAAAAATATGTAGTGAATACTTTTGTAACTGATAAGAGTATTCAAAATTCATTACATGCTTATGTGGATACACAAACCGAATTCGTCAAGCAGATTGTAAAAACCAGTAATGACATTTTATCTTATTTTACTGAAAGCGTAATTAAAAAAGTAAAATAATGATAAAAACAATTTATAAAATACTTGATTCGTTCGCAAAAAAGAATGAATCATCCATTCAGAATTATGTTGAGTCTAAAAGACCTCAAACAGTATTCGAAGTGGAAAGGTTTACAATTCAATACCAAAGAACCTTAGGGAGAAAATCTTGGAACTAATTAAAAATTTCGTATATTTTATGGTAGATTGTTACTGTGAAATGCTATATATTAAAAATAAAAATATTTCATCTAATTGGTATCACTAAATAATGTAGTATAAATTAAAAGAGTTTGTTATGATACATGTTGACCTTTTTTTGGAATTAGAAAAAATTTATCGGGAAATAGAAAAACGCCGCAGAATGAGGAGAATTCTTTTTACTGTGGCTTTTTTCATTTCAATTGCTCTTGTATTTTCATTTTGGTTTATGTTATAATGATCACACAATTAAACCCTCCTATACCACTTGTAACTCCAAAAGGAAATGGTTGGGCTTACTTTCTCATCGAAAGGAGTCAAGAGCACCATATTGAATGGGTGGTTTTTCTTGATGATGGTGGAGAGTGTTGGGCTTTTCAAAATCCGGAAGTAAGAATTCAAACTAATTATACGATGAACAGACGAAATAAAGACTTGAAATTTAAAATTGAGGAGATGTAAATGTCTATGTTTATTGAAGTAAATTCATTGGTACCTAAAAACTGTAAAGTTATTATCAATCTGGAAAATATAATGGAGGTAGCACCACTTGTTGCAGGTGGATGTGTTCTTTATTTCTCCACTCTCGAATCTGGTTCACCACGAACTATGACAGTATCCGATGACTATTCTATGTTTATGCAATTCGTTTTGCAAACAGTTACCTCTGAAGATATTGCAAAAAGGTTTCCAACAAAAAAGAAACCTGATATTGGAAACATTAAACCGCAATCCGACAAGGGTGTCGAACTAAACATTCCAACTTTTGGAGCATAAAATGAATTCATCTTTTGAATTGAGAAGCATGTCTGACGATAAAGTATCAGTCGAAATATATTTTTCTGATAAAACTTTGGAAGAAACCTTAGACATTATACAAAAGTTTTTGGTTGTATCAGGATATTCTATTGGAAGTGATAATAAATTGGGTTTTGTTGGTAAAGTTACCCCCGTCTTAACTCAGGTGCCTCCCGAATTCACTGCGCGTGGATAAATGAAAATTAAAGTTTTTATTGTTACTTGGCAAGATGAGGTTTCTTTAAACAGAAACCTTTCTACTCTGTTTCAAGTCTTTGATAACCAACTTGAAAACATTGATCTTCATGTCAACATTATTAATAATCACACTAATTTTAAGATAGACCCTGCGTTTGTTGAGCATGTCAACATTATTCATAATCGAGCGACACCAGATTTTGCTACTGCTATGCTCGGTAGAATGTGGAATACAGCATTGATTCACGGCTTTAAAGATTTAAATAATCCTGATGCTGACATAGTTGTAACTGCGCAAGATGACACAGTATGGGATTGTGATTGGCTTTTTAAGTTGATCAAGTTACATACTGTTTTCGATTTCTATGCTGATGATGCTGGTGATATGGTATGTTCTTATACACCAAATGCAGTAAAAAAGATCGGGCTTTGGGATGAAAGATTTCATTATGGATTTGGTGAAGGTGACTATTTTCTCCGTGCAATCAAGTACCTACCAGAACGATCATCGATCAATGATTTTGCGCACGGAAGGGTTTGGAATCCAACTCTACACCTAGCAAAACGCCCAGAACCCGATGCGGCAAGATATAAAGAACAGTCTCGCTCACACAATTTCCGTGGGCTATCCTGGGAAGTTTTTTTGTATAAATGGAAATATTTTGAAATGGAAGGTAAATGGCCGGATAATATCCAAGAAATGGTCAATAATATCTTGCCAATGCCTCATCATGTGTTGTATCCTTACTTTGAAATGAATGTCGAAAATCTTAAACAAAAAGGTTATATCGTACCGTGAATATCTGTGCATATTCTTTTTTTTATAAATAGTTATAATAGAATATGCATAGGAGAACTTTATGTCCAAAAAAATGCCTCAGATGGCCAGAAATGGTAAAAATGGGTTCGGAGAACCAAGACCTAAGGTCATATGTGTTGGCTGTAAACAACTATTGCCACAGAATCTATTTTCATATAAAATAAAAGAAGATCCTTCTCAAGGGATTCGTGATAAATGTAAAAGTTGTTCTGCGGAAAGAGCAGCAAAAGAACGCGAAAAAAGAAAAAATAATTGGAAATATAAACCAACGTTAGCAATGTTTAATAATTCAAAACAAAGAGCAAAAGTTGCAGGACTGGAACACACAATAACTATCGATGATATTGTTATACCAGAAAAATGCCCAGTTCTAGGTATAAAATTAGAAACAGGAGACAGAAAAAGCCATGGCAATGCACCAAGTATAGATAGAATAGACAATTCTAAAGGTTATATAAAAGAAAATATAATGATAGTTTCAAATAGAGCTAACATCTTAAAAAAAGATGCTAGTATCGATGAATTGATTATGATTGGCAATTTTTATCGTGAATTGAAAGAGAAACAAAATTGAACATATTTTTTTTAGATTCTAACCCTCAAACTTGTGCTGAACATCATGTAGATAAGCACTGTACGAAGATGGTTATCGAATACTCCCAACTCATGTCAACGGCTCACCGTTTGCTTGACGGTGTACCATACATCGACAAAACCTCCAACGGGCGTTCAATCAAGCGGTGGCGTCTTGAAGGTGAAAATGAAACCGTTATGATGAAAGCATCGCATATCAATCATCCTTCAGCCGTATGGGCACGAGCAACCAAAGAAAATTATGTTTGGCTGTACCGACTATGGTATTACCTATGCAAAGAATATACGTATCGTTATGGTAAAATTCATGCAGTTGAAACTCGCATGATGAATGCATTGTATTTGCCACCAAACAATATCAAAGCCTGTAAGTTTTATGCTCCCACTCCAGCAATGCCCGATGATGTAAAAGTTCCCGGTGATTCTATTGCATCATATCGTAACTACTACAACAAAAACAAAACGCATCTCGCGTCATGGAAAAATCGCCCTATTCCACATTGGTATGGAGTGAATAAATAATTATTTGTGGATGGGTATTGGCGTACCGTGATCCACATCTTTATTTATTTATGAATGATGGAGAATTTTATGAGGAATAGTACTCAAGTGATGGGTGTTTTGATCGAAGAGTGTGCAGAAGTCATTCAAGCCGTATCGAAAATATATCGGTTTGGGCTTGACAATTCCTGGAACGGCATCACAAACAAACAATCTCTTGTTACGGAAATAGGAGATGTTCTTGCGCTTATTGATATACTCATCAATGAAACTGATATAAATATTTCTGAAGATGAAGTAATTGATGCAATAGAAGCAAAGAGAGAAAAACTTAAAATATTTTTACCAGTTGAAAGTTGATGAACTATGATATTTGATAACTTTTTTCCGTCAGTTGTAGGTAGAGAAGAACATTTTGATTGGAGTGATAAGTTGCTCCCGGTGGTCAAAAACTTTTTTGAAACCCAATCATCAAATGCAAACTTCTACTACAATGGGAACACGACACATGGAACTGGTTTTGATCTAACTAAAAATTCAGATTTCAAACCTTTTACTGATTTTATTATTTCAAAAGGAAAAGAATTTCTAGAATTGCAAGGATATGATTCGAAACCAATTAGATTTAATCCATATTTCTTTTTGAATTCATTTCAAAAGGGTAGTTCACACCCTAAACATGTACACACTCAGTGCAATATCTCAGGTATTTTCTACCTACAAACTCCTCCAGGTTCCTCTAAGATTAGATTTATTCCTAATCAACCTTTTCGTGACTTCTTCGATTACTTTTTTCATGTCAAAGATAAAAATAATTGGTTTGCGCTTTCACATTACGATTATGAACCGTATCCAGGGCTTCTGTTGATGTGGCCGGCATGGCTTTATCACGAAGTTCCACCAAATGACTCTGTGGAACCCAGAGTTTCAATCGTATTCAATCTCTGAGGTAAAAATGCCCACATATCAATTTTTAAATAAAGAAACGGACGAAATCGAAGAATACACTTTTAGTGTAAAACTTTTAGACGAATTCAAGCAATTGAATCCTCATCTGGAAACTTATCATTCAGTTGATAGTCTTCCAGTTTTTGGTGATGGTATGCGAATGAATGTCCCAGGTATGGGTCAACCAGACGCTAGATTTGAGAGGGAAGTAATAGGGCGTATACGAGAAAAAGTGCCAGGTAATACGCTCGCAAAATCTCACAAAACAAAAATGCCGAGGGAATGGTAACCAAATGAGGAGCACAAATGGCAATAGGAAAAAAGAAAACAGCCGCTGCACAGGCACAGTCGCAGCATTTCGGGCTAAAAAATATTGAAGCACTCACCGATAATCAAAAAAAAGTATTTGAAGAATTTGAAAAAGGTAATAATATAGTTTTATCTGGTTCAGCCGGTACAGGAAAATCTTTTCTTGCTTTATATCTCTCTTTAAAGGATCTACTTGAACCAAATTCATATTATGATAAAATTATAATTATTCGTTCGGCCGTACCATCAAGAGATTTAGGATTTGTTCCAGGTACACTGGAAGAAAAATCTAAGATTTATCAAGAGCCATATATGAATATCGTGAACGAACTTATTGGGCGTGGTGATGCGTGGCATTTCCTTCTTAACAAAGAAATTATACAATTTCAAACCACAAGTTTCCTTCGCGGGCTAACCTTTAGAAATTGTATCATTGTATTTGATGAATTTCAATCTGCAACATTTCATGAAATTGATTCGGTTCTAACACGTATTGGTGAAAATTGTAGATTCTTTTTGTGTGGCGATTGCAATCAAAATGATCTCAATATTAAAAAAGAGAAAACCGGATTTCATGATGCGCTATCAATTCTGGAAAAGATTGGTAGCACCTCACATGTACAATTTAAATTGGAAGATATTGTTCGTTCCGGTTTTGTTCGTTCATATTTAACAGTAAAAGAAAAATTGAAACTGTAATGTTTATACACTGCCCTCCAAAAACTTTACCTAAACTAAACTCTGTTACACACACTGACGGAAAAAGATACTACACTACTCCCGGTGGTAAATTGTTACCTTCCGTTACGACAGTAATAGGCGCAAAAAAGAAACAATCCATTCTGGAATGGAGAAGAAAAGTAGGTGAAGAAGAGGCAAATCGCGTATCTAGATTTGCCTCTGGGCGTGGCACTAAAATGCACAACATAATTGAAAAATATCTACTGAATGAAGATATAAATTGGAATACAGAAATGCCCGATGGCGTTTATATGTTCCGTAAAATTGCTCGTGATTTGAAATATATTAATAATATTCATTTTATGGAAGAATCACTTTGGTCTGAAAAACTTGGATTGGCAGGTAGAGTAGACTGTATTGCGGAATGGAAAGGAAAACTTTCTGTTATTGATTTTAAAACATCACAAAAGATCAAGACAAAAGAACAAATTACTGATTATTTTGCGCAATGTACTGCATACTCTTTAATGTATGAAGAATTGGTAGGCGAACCAATTGATCAAATAGTAATTGTTATGGCAGTGGATGAAGGAGTTTCTCTGATCTTTGAAGAGGAAACTAAAAATTATATTACAACACTTGCAGAATATATTGATTTTTACCATAAAAACACTTGACAAATAAATAGGAGTGTAGTATAATATCATTTATGACTGTATGAAGTTGACCAAAAAGTGTTCTGGACGGGGGTTCGATTCAAAGAGTTGAACTATTATAAATAAATATAATAGGAGGCTCTATGAAACATAAACACCATATTATACCAAAACACATGGGCGGAACAGACGAGGAAAGCAATTTAATTGAGTTGTCTGTTGAAGAACATGCAGAAGCACACAGAAAACTATTTGAAGAGTTTGGTCGTTGGGAAGATTATGTTGCTTGGCTAGGCTTGAGTAAAATGATACCAAGAAAAGAACTGATATCAATGATACAAAGTGAGGCAGCAAAAAAAAGATTGAGAATTTCAGGTAATCCATTTTCAGGTATAAAAACTAGTCATAATTTTTCCGTCAATGAGGAATTTAGAAAATATGTAGCTTCTTTGGGAAATACTCCAGAAGCTATCGCCAAGAAAAAGGAAACTTGGAAAAAAACTGGTAGAGGAAAAGCTGAAAAAAATTCTCAATATGGTACGTGTTGGGTTTATCATCCAGAAAAAGGAAATTTGAAAATAAAAAAAGAATTACTTGACCATTATATAGAACTTGGTTATAATAAAGGTCGAGTTATGAAATTGTAGTATAAGGCCTAAGACGAACACTGGGCAAGACGGCGGGGCAGTGCCGCCCAGGTCCACCAGAAGCACACTAGCCCGATAAGATACTCTAAAGTCTGAACTGAGAAAACTGTATTCTAGTGTGTTTCTGATGGGCCTGAAACAGTATCGATTGACAGAATATTAGTCGAAGGATCTACACGGCAATGTGAAAGCCGTTAGGGTTGGGGCTACCCGGCCGAAGAAGCAAATGAAGTAAACGCAAACGAAGATCGTTTCGCATTGGCTGCCTAAACTCAGCCTAGGGTTTCGGTGGGTTTCCTCGTAACAGAATAACCCACCATTTCACTAAAAAAAGGAGATTTATAATGCGTAAAACTGTTTTTGCTATTTTGATGGCCTCTGCATTCGGCGTTCAAGCCGCCGATATTGGGCTATCCGTTGGTACAGATCGGAAATTTGATAGGGATCTCACTGTTCTTACCGTTGGGACTAAAGTTGTAGGGCTTCATACTTCTGTTGACTTGTCGCGGGTTGAAGGAACTTATCACAGTATTGGAACGAGCGTAGGAAAAACCTTCACCGTTTTTGGTGTTGGGCTTCTTCCTTACACCTCACTAAACTATATCAGGGCTGATACGAGCACACTTAAAAGTGGTGGTGTTGTGGCCACTGGTGTTGAATTTTCTTATCCTTTGAATAAACACCTCTCTGTTTCAGCCGATTATAGTTATCGTTGGGATATCAAAAATGATACCAATTACGAAGGCTCTCTAATTACTTTCGGGCTTAAAAGCACTTTCTAAAAAGCCCCACCAGGTTTCAGTGGGTTTCCTAAAGAATAACCCACTAACTCCAAGGAGAATCAATGGCAAATCTTATGAAACTTGTTTTCATAGGCATTTTCGGGTACTTTTTCACACAAAATTTTCAACATCTCATAGAGTACAAATTTGAAGAGTCTAAGGAGGATCATCCTAATTACATCACAATGGCTCAACGTGAAAAAGAACTTGATTGCCTAGCAAAAAACATTTATTATGAAGCAGGTACTGAGTCCTTTGAAGGAAAAGTTGCTGTAGCTCAAGTTACTTTAAACAGAGTTAAATCAGATAAATTTCCAAAAGATATTTGCGCTGTTGTATATGAACGCAATATAGTGTACAATACTGTCATATGCCAATTTAGTTGGTATTGTGATTCAAGAGCAAAAGTAAAACCAATTCATGCTCAAACTTACAGGGAATCTGAAGCTGTAGCAAAAAAGGTTTTACTTGAAGGATTCAGATTAGAAATCATTAAAGAGGACACACTTTTTTATCATGCAGATTACGTCAACCCCCGATGGAAAAAACAACGAGTCGCCAAAATTGGAAAACACATCTTCTACAAAGGTTAATTGGTTGGAAAAACTTTCAATCATTAAATGTTCTGTAAAGAATTTTCTACAACATAAACTAAGGCCTAGTACAGCCGAATCTATCGGTTGGATTGGGCTTATTTTTCTGCTTTCTTCTTTGATTCCAACATTTCTTGCTGTTATGTCAGGAATTACAGATAAGATGCCAGCAATTGATCTAGTACTGTTTATGTGGGCAGCACTTATTACCTTTTTTATTCGCGCGGCAATACTCAAAGACACGATTGTAATTCTTACAATTGGTATCGGTTTTATGGTTAATGCTGTTTTCATGGCTCTTATACTGTTTAAATAATATGGTAACCAAAGAAGAACAAAAATCATTTTCTGATTTAATTGAACAAATTGTTTCAGAAAAAAATATAAGTTATATTGATGCAATAGTTCATCATTGTGAACAAACAGGGTTTGAATTGGAGTTGGCAGCCAATTTGCTCACGGCATCAGTTAAGTCTAAAATTTCAGATGAGGCTCATTCTCTTAATCTAATTAAAAAGGTTAGCCGATTACCAATATGAATGACACAAGCGGATTTGAAGCTTTCTCTTTATATCATGCGCTTAAACTACATTTCACAAGTAAATATGATTTTATCAAATACAATGGAAAAACCAATGTAACAAAAGATAGTTTTATGACACGTAAAGATAAATATAGTTTCTATAAATTATCCCGTAAATATAAAAGAGAAGAACTATTTGGTTTTTATGTTTCAAATTTCATAAAAGATTCAAATGTATGGGCAGGAACTTTACTGGAAGAAACTGCCGATGAAAATTATAAACAATGGCTTAAAGTGCAACAATCCTTGTCTTATTCTTTTGATCAAGACTTAAACTATCTTTTTGATTTGGTAGAAATGCCGGAAGATATGTTAAAAGTGGTTGCCGGGCAATATCCTTTACTGTATAATAAACATATACAAGGTAAAGTTCAATTTGAAACGATTGTCATAATGAACGATATCATGAATTTTCTGCAAATGTGGAAAAATAAAGTCTCAGATGATATAATTTTTCCATCATTTGTCAATAGATGCGAAAAATATCAACCGTTTTTAAACTACGATAAAGTAAAATTTAAAAAAATCATTAAGGAAAAAATATGTCAGCCAGCATAGTAACCAAAATTTATGTAGACATGGATGGTGTTCTGACCGATTTCGATAAACGCTACAGAGAATTGTTTGGTATTTCAGCTTCTGATCGAACCAATTTCGAAGAAAATTTTCGAACATTGATTGATGAAAAACATTTTGAAACACTTGAAACTAGATCAGGGTTTGTAACTCTTAAAAACTATCTTGAAACTTTGAATATTCCTAAGTGCATTCTTTCATCTACTGGTAGAAAAGAAAAACACATGAATGTTTCACAACAAAAAATGATTTGGCTGGCAAATCAAAAAATTACCTGGCCAAAAGTTTTTGTACCAGGAAAACATTTGAAAAAGGAATATGCTAACCCTAATTCTATCATCATTGACGACACACAATCAGTCATTGATGATTGGAATGAAGCCGGTGGAATTGGTATTCTCCACAAAGATGCCAAAACCACCATCGAAACTCTAAAAAAATATACGAGTTTCATTTGACTTTGGCTATATACTTCTATATAATGAAGTTTTGGACAAATCGTTATACATCGCTTATACAACGTTAATAAAGGAAATACAATGTCATCTTTCGCAAATCTCAAACGTTCTTCCGGTAATCTCGAAAAGCTTGCAAAAGCAATCGAGCAAATCAATACAAATGAATCAGCATCCAAAGAAGATAACTTCTGGAAACCTGAAGTAGATAAAGCAGGAAATGGATACGCTGTTATTCGTTTTCTTCCGCAACCATCAGTTGATGGTGAAGATGGGCTTCCCTGGGTTAAAATCTTCAATCATGGATTTCAGGGTCCCGGTGGTTGGTATATTGAAAATTCCCTCACAACTCTTGGGCAAAAAGATCCTGTTTCAGAGTATAATACTCAACTTTGGAATTCTGGTGTTGAAGCGAACAAAGAAATTGCTCGTAAACAAAAACGCCGACTTTCATATGTCTCCAACATTTATGTTGTTGAAGATCCTAAAAACCCTGAAAATGAAGGTAAAGTATTTCTGTACAAGTATGGAAAGAAAATCTTCGATAAGATTAATGAAGCAATGAATCCTCAGTTTGAGGATGAAAAGGCAATTAATCCTTTTGATATGTGGTCTGGTGCAAACTTCAAACTTAAAATTCGTAAAGTTGAAGGTTACCAAAACTACGATAAATCTGAGTTTGAATCTCCCTCAGTTCTCGGTGATTTTGGTGATGATAAACTTGAGGCGATCTGGAAATCAGAGCATTCTCTTAAAGAATTCTTGTCTCCTGAAAATTTCAAGACTTATGATGAACTCAAAGCAAAACTGGATAAAGTTCTTGGTTTGAGTGGGCAATCACCAATGCCCAAAACAACCGTTGAGCAAGCTAAAGCTGCACCAAGGAAACAGGAAGCTGAAATTAGTATTGATGAAGATGAGGACGATCTAGCATACTTTAGTAAGTTGGCTGAAGACTAAGAAAGGGGGGAAACCCCCTTTTTTATTGTCTTGTTGCTTGATTTCTATCAAGTACTCTTTCGAAAATCCTTGTTGTGTCTCGTGTAGTGGCGGGGAAAGAAAATGATTTTCTACCAGCGCGAGTTGTAGGTCTTGGATCATTTATAATTACAGGGGATTGATTTAATATATTACCTTTTAGGTCTTGTTGTTCAATCGTTATTTGTGAAAGCCCTTGCCCAGAAGCATTATCACTCATCGGTGTAATCATTACAGAAGGATCAATTTCAGTTCCTCCTATTCTACCTCTAACTTCATTCAGAGCTTGAGCAAGCCCCCTTGTTGCAGGTGTACCCCCAGTTTCATATGGGGAAATGGGAGGTGGAGCAGGTGAATATGATCTTCTTGGCACTTGATATGCTTCACCTTGAAAGCCTAATCTTTCTGATGTACCTGGATCAAATATATCACCAAAATTTC
>Ga0172367_10000320_pt1 | contig 73668 bp, 73 predicted proteins | sample Lak10m_FD_114542 | JGI IMG/M metagenome (GOLD analysis project Ga0172367, IMG submission 114542) | Freshwater microbial communities from Kabuno Bay, South-Kivu, Congo - kab_022012_10m | ecosystem: Environmental > Aquatic > Freshwater > Lake | place: Democratic Republic of the Congo: South-Kivu... | reverse complement strand
GGATAGTTTCAGGAAATGGAAGTTGCCGCTCTCATCAAGAATGAAACTACTTTGCTGGGTCTCTTCAGCGCCGACTGCTACTATTTTACCGCCCAGTGCGGCCGCCGGGAGCTTCAGGGTGGCGGCTGTTTTCGCGGAGGGGGGGTAGAAGAGCGGCAGGGCTACCCGCGAGATCATGACCAGAATCCAGATCACGGAGACAATGACGAGGACGCCGCCGATACGGATAAGGACTTCGGCAATCCGGTCGTTGCGCCGGGAGGTATCAGTAAAGTTTTTCGCCATTCGAATTAGTCGCAGTCTGGAGTGGTAATGAGATAATAAAAAGCGGACAACCTTACCACAGAGTCACAGAGAGTACTGAGAAAAATAATTAAAATCATTCTGTTTTTCTCTCTGTGTACTCAGTGACTCTGTGGTGAGATGTGCAAAGCTGGTTTTACTTGAGTGTTTTCAGCTGGTCATCGACCAGTTTGGCGGTCAGCGGGTCGTAGCCGTCTTTTACAACAATTGCCTGGCCTTCTTTGGAGAGGGCGTAGCGCAGGAATTCTTCAACAACTTTTGGCAGCGGCTGGCCCGGTTTTTTAGCGACGTAGATGTAGAGCATGCGGCTCATCGGATAGCTGTTGTTTAAGACGTTGGCATAGGTGGCTTCGGCGACTTTGCCCCCTTCTTTGGCGGAGAGCGGTACTGCGCGCACGCCGGAAGTGGCGTAGCCGATGCCGGAGTAGCCGATGGCGGCGATGTCTTTGGCGACGCCTTCGACAACGGAGGCTGAGCCGGGCTGTTCTTTAACGCTGTTTTTGAAGTCACCTTTGTTCAGGGCATGTTCCTTGAAGTAGCCGTAGGTACCGGAAGCGGAGTTACGGCCGTAGATGCTGATCGGCATGGCAGCCAGCTTGCCGGTAACGCCTAACTGTCCCCACGTGGTAACATCTGCCCCGCCACGTTTGTGGGTTTTGGAGAAGATGGCGTCTACTTTGTCGAGCGAGAGGCTTTTGATGGGGTTATCTTTATTGACAAAGACAGCCAGGGAGTCAAGGGCTACGCCGATTTTAGTCGGTTTGTAGCCGTATTTCTTTTCAAATCCTTCGATTTCGGAGCTCTTCATTTCGCGGGACATCGGACCCAGTTGGGCGGTACCGGCAATCAGGGCCGGAGGGGCGGTGCTGGAGCCTTTGCCTTCAATTTGGATATTGACGTTAGGGTACTTTTTCTTAAAACCTTCGGCCCAGTAGGTCATCAGGTTGTTAAGGCTGTCGGAGCCGATACTGCCGAGGTTGCCGGATACGCCGGCAGCGGATTTGTAGGGGGCAATCTTGGCATCAACGTGGGTTGGAGCGGCTTGAGCGCAGGCTACGCTCCCGGCAACGAGCAGTGCGGTAATAAGTGACTTCTTGAACATGATGATATTCCTCCTGTGGGGTTTGTTACAGATATGCGGCTACCATACCAGATTATTGTTACAGCCATGTTACAGAATGGAAAAAGATTGGTTACATCTTAAACGGCTCCGATATCGGCAGCCAGTTGATGTGGCTTTGTAGCACCCTTATCTCTCATCACCAATAAGCGCGCTATTTGAGTCTGGCTCGTCAGGTTGACGTTACTATCCTCTAACATTCCCCGCTGCATCGAATAACCAAAGTAAACGTAGAAACTTCCCGTGATCAATGCTATCAAAATTATGTAGGAGAGCAGAAGCTTGGAACGAAATCCCATCGTAAAATTACTCCTCAACTTTATAGCCAAATCCGCGCACAGTTTTAATGATATCGCCCGGTGGTCCAAGTTTGCTGCGCAGACGAGTAACGTGAGTGTCTACCGTCCTGGTATCGCCGGCGTTATTGTAACTCCAGACATTTTCCAAAAGCTGCTCTCGACTCTGAACATATCCTCTTTTATCCGCCAGAAAGAGTAGCAGTTTTAACTCCGTGCTGGTCAGGTCAATTTCGCTTCCAGCACTTACTACCGTATGACGCTGTTTATCTACCACAATTTCACCAATTGCAAAAAGATCAGGGGTCGTCGGAAGCAGCACGGCTGTGTCATGTTCAAGTCGCCTCATGACAGCTTTGGCTCTCAACAATACTTCACGCATGGAAAACGGTTTGACGATGTAATCATCAGCGCCAACCTCAAAGCCAACCACCCGGTCTATTTCATCACTCTTTGCCGTTATCATAATGATCGGAGTTTGTGCAGTACGCTTGTCCTTGCGAAGTGCCTTACAGATCTCCGTTCCCAACATCCCCGGCAACATCAGATCAAGTAGAATAAGGTCAGGTAGATCTGTCAATGCCCGTTCAAGGCCTAGTTTCCCATCATGAACACACGAAGTGGAATAACCTTCCTTTTCAAGGTTGAACGCTAACAGTTCAGCCAGATCCATTTCATCTTCAATAATCAACACTTTTTTCATGTTATGCTCCCACACAGGAATCAGGTAATAACTACAAATCGAGCTACTCGGCTCCTTGATACCACACAAATGTTACAAGAATATTTCAGTCAGATAACGATTACGTAGAACTTGATTGTGTACTTATTTCAGGAACCAACAAAATTACAGAATTTACAAAAGATTTATCTAACCTTCACATGTTTGTAATAAACATCATGTATAGTCGTAGAAAAACAGGAGGAAAACGTTATGAAAATACGACTCAATGAAGATTATTATTTCTGGTGCTGCGACTGGTGTGATTCAGAAAATCGGGTGCTCTGGACAAGAATGATTGATGGTGCAACGTGCGGTGCCTGCCACAAACCGATGCTGCTGCCGGATAGTGGTAGTTCATTAGGTAACAGCACAATTGCTGCCGGATTGTGAAAGCAATGTGCACACGGCTGACATCACTGTTCACGTGGCTTCGACTGCCGAAATTAAACGGAATTACCGAACTGGATATTCAGATTGCAAAACTTCGTATGCTGAGGGACTCGTATCAACTCCCGCCTTACTATTCACCCACAGACACTGCTGAATAAATTATATTCAGCAGTGTCTGCTCATCTCAACAGCGCTCTACAGCTCCGGCCATTCGCCGCCATCCACAACAACAGTCGGTAGCCCCATCGGCCCCAATACATCCAGAAACAGCTCAGGATTGAACTGCTCCACGTTCCAGACACCGGCTGCATGCCATTATTTTGTCAGCATCATGATCGCACCGACTACAAAGTATTAAGTTCCTCTATATAGCTGCATGATGTAAATCACAATTTCGATAGCAATCAGTACGATAATAATCCATTCAAGGCGGGCGGAGCGGCGGGCGTGGGAGAGACTGGTAAAAACATCGGTCATGTCCAGTAGTGTTTCTGATTTATGCTTAATTTCAAGATAGCGCTGGTTGAGCTCAAAAAGACCGGCCATGGTGGTGTAGAGCCGGTCAGCTTCAGGGTTGTCCCACGTGATATCCGGTTTATCCAAAACCATGATGTGTGCGATCGAAGTGAATTTAAAACTGAGAATCAAAGACGCGAGTCGAGCCATATCTCGATCGGGTATACGAAGAGCGGTTGACATGTTCACTGCATCACCTGATACCGTGAACATTCAGGATTTACGGCAACGGGCGCTGGCTGCCACCGGAAAGTTTGGTTCCGGTAAACATGACTTGTCTGCGTTCCGAAACAACCTGAACACCCTATTCCCCTACTCCTCACCCAGCCTGCGATTGATTACTACCGATGATCCCGGCAGTTTCTTGGCGGCCTTTTTGACCTCTATCGAGATGGAAGCCAACTGGGCGCAAGAACTGACCGGCGTCAAACGGGTGTTGACAATACCGATTGAAATCGAGAGTAGACCGAACGTTTCCTGTTCACCTTTACGATTTATGGCGCTGTAGCTACCTGCAGCACAATCACTTTCTCCATGGAACTCGGCCAAATGCTCTTCAAGCGCCGAAATAATCTGAGTCGAGATGTACTCGGCATGGTGGGGACCGGTTATGACTATGTAGTCGTCACCGCCAATATCGACGCGACAATCTCTGCGACGTGCAGTGTGTGCGGCGCGTCACATGACAGGAGTGCGCAAATTCCTTGACCGCCTCTCGCCAGGTCGGCGGCGTACTACCACCGGCGACTAAACCAAGTCGTTTCATCGCTCTTATGAGCAACCCCTCACGGATACCCCGTTCTTTTATTAACACCCGGTTGGCAGTCAGAAAGCGCATCAGTTCGTCAATGACGACCACACCTGCCACAATAATGTCGGCCCGGTCCTGATTGAGGCCGGCAATGGTTCGACGCGCTTTCAGATCCTTGTGAGTCAGCATGGCCTGCAGATAAACCACTTCGGAATGTAGCACTTCGTAGCCATGAATGGAGACGTAGTTAGCTGAGCGGCTTCTGTTCGATGAGTGCACTAAATTTCTCCAGCAGCAAAGCATCCTCTGCCTGAAAAATAACTGATGCAGTTTCGCGAACGTGGGTAGGGAGTTTCAGTTTGTTGAGCAGAATCTCAAACTCAACGATGCAAGGCCGTACTGTAGAGTTCTCGCGATTGTAACAATTGAAAGTAGATTAGCTGATTGAACGGTATCTAACAAGACTCTGAATCATCGATGAATCCGGAGTCGGATCAATATGCGGTATCTTGCTCTGGCCGCCCAGTTTGCCGCGTTCTGCCTGTGACCATCTGTAGATACCATCTTCCGGCACAAGTAGTACGTCCGGTGCGTTGATGCGACCCTGGCTACGAAACGCAGCATAATCGGCGTTTCGTTGACAGAGCGTGCTGTCCAATATGCGTGCAGCTTCAGCTCGACTGCGCCCGTTCTCCTGCAGTGCCAGTATCCACTGATGCCGCCGCCCGGGAATATCTGCGCCTACCATAAATTCACGTACGTTCCAGCCACCTGTCTGGTTGAGTGCGGCGATCGCCTGCTCAACTTCACCTTGAGTAACCTTCTCCTCCAGTTTATCCAGAAATCGGTCGCGACCGGTGAATTCAATAAAATGTGGCGTCGTAGAGGTAAAACGGATCGTATCACCGATATGGTAGCGCCAGAGACCTGAGCAGGTACTCAGGATGATGGCATAGCGCTGTCCGACTTCGACCTGTTCCAGCGGAACCGCATCTGCATAAGGTGTCGGTTTTCCCTGTGCGTCCAGATCTTCAAAACGGACAAATTCGAAAAAGACCCCGTAGTAGGGTGTCAATTGCATCTGATCCTCGCCCGGTTGCTGAAAAGCCATAAAGGCTTCCGATGAGGGGAGTAGTTCCAGAAACTGCGGGAGGTGGCCGCCAAACAGGGTCTCAATTTCTTTGCGGTAGGGAGCCATGCTGGTGCCGCCATGGATGATCAGCTCAAGATGAGGCAGCAACTCCCTCAGCGGTCGTTTACCGATCTCGATGCAGCGTTTCAACAGCAGGATGATCCAGGGGGGCACACCGGAGATAACGCGGATACGGTCGTCCTGCAGAAGAAGTTCTGCCATGGCCTGCAGCTTTTCCTCCCAGGGGAGAGCAGATATCTCTGCGTGTGGTTCCACAAAGGGAGTCAGATAGAAGGGGCGGAAACGAAGCGTCAGCGCACTCATGTCACCCGACCAGACTCCGCGCTTGACGCTGGTCAGACTCGTGGAGCCGGACATATAGAGCACTTTGCCGTCCAGGATCTGTGACTTTGGATTGGCGGCAAGATAGCAGGAGATCATGTCAAGGGCTGCCCGGCGGTTCTCGGCAAACATCTGATCAGAAAAGGGGATGAATTTAGAGGGCGCTGTCGTGCCGGATGTTTCACAGAACATACGGATAGTACCCGGCCAGGTCATATTGTCAAGCGTGGGGGCGGATCTTTGGCTGACTGGATCGGGTTGATCGTGATAAAAATAGTCTGTCATGAAATCCTGATAAGAACGGATCGGCACCCGGCTTTTGTAGTTTTTATAGGCAACGTCAAACCAGATATTTCTCAAACGACCAAAGTCATTATCTCTCCCAAACTGCGTTGATGATGCCGTATCAATCAAGTCGCGAAAAATCAGCCGTTGAGCTTCAAGAGGGTCTTGCCGGTTAAACCGGCATGCCCGTTTGACCGCCTGTGAATACAGAAGCTTCTGTAATGGCTCTGCACGTTGTAATTTCGACAGCATTCCCATTTACACCGCCAGCAGAAGTCGCGGATAGAGGAGTTTGTCGTACCACCTCTCCAGCACAGAATTGTATGCTTCATGGTGGAAAATAAGCGAGGCATGAGCAACGCCGTCACCGTTAACAGAGGATGTTACCGTTTTAACCCGGCAGGATGGAAATATGCGTGTGTACGTAGACGGTTCAGAAAACATATGTAGAGTCGGTGAGGTCGGCACCAGGATGTCGGATTCATTTTCGGCAAGAAGTGCCAATACCGGACCGGCAAAGAGCGTGTTGCTGAAGTTCGGAAACGTAAAGTCGCGCAGGGCTTTTACCCGTTCAAAGCCACCGCGAGCTGTAGTGTATTCGATCACGTTGTTGATTTTTTTGCGAATGGCAAGATGGCGGACACTCAGGGATCTATTCTCGGCCCCGGCATTAAAAAGAGCCTGAAAGCAGCGCCGTGAACGCTCTACGTGTTTTGAAATATCAACTTCGTTGGTCGGATCTGCAGCGACAATTTTCTTGAGATTACTTTCCAGCATTCGTATGCCGTCACGCTTCGGTCCGACCGGTCTGATCAGGTCATCCGTGCTGAGAACGGGACTCACCAGAACTAATCCGCGAATACGCTCATGAAGCTGCTCATCGGCCTTTTGCAGGAAGTTGGCCAGTAATCCGCACCCAAAACTGACGGCCATAATCAGTGGTTTCTGCCCTTTACGATTCAGATCGTCGATCAGATCGGCCAGCTGGGCGCTGAACATCTCTTGACAAAATCCGTTGCGCGCATAGTTGATATAGTAGACCGAGCCATGCTGGCGCAACAGTGAGCGTTGAAATTCGACGGTTTCAGTAGCGTCCGGCACAAACCCGCCCAGCACGATTGTCGGTACCGGGCCGGCACCTTTTTCCCGAAAGATCTGACAGCGTGAACGGTGAGAATCCTGATTCTGCTGCAGAACGGCAAATTCGCGTCGGCGCACTGCGGGGGTAAAGCGTTTAAAAGAGATACTCCGCATGAATCCTGCGGCAGCTGTAAAAGCAGAGACTACCGGGCGAATCTCCCGAACAACCCGCAACTTTACCGATCTGTCACTCATATGCCCTCCCGTTATTGTTTGGAAGGCACCGTAACACTGTCAGGTTACATACACGTGGCAAGTTGGTAAATGTTGTGAAAATATTTGGGGTGGGTGTTCACAAGAAGAGTGTCGCGTGGTTCAATGGTCATTATACCTTTGACTTCGCCTGCAGAAGTCGAAGGTAAGTATCCTGCATTGACCTGGTCTTTACCGTAGACGTCGGGGCAAATTATGTGTAGAATCCGTCGCCCTGGACCACAACAATTAAATTACGGTTCCAAATTCTATGTAACGGACATAACGGAATGGTTGGGTAGTGCTCTTTGTTTGCCGGCATAGGGAAGTGCGCTGAACGATATGCACAAGCCGATTTTGCGGCTTTTTCCGTTTGTGGGGTGTGTATATGCGTATTGTGGTAAATGGCGATGCTGTTGAGGCAGCCGACGGATGCTCCGTTGTTGCCCTGTTGCTGCAACTTGGTATTGGGCGCGACCGGGTTGCCTTTGAACTTAATGGCGCCATTGTTCCAAAGGCTAACTACGAAAAGCAGCTGCTTGCGGATGATGATAAAATTGAAATAGTCCATTTTGTTGGCGGAGGGTAACCAGTATGACTGACTCAGCAGACAAATTCATAATAGCCGGCCGGGAATTCCGGTCGCGACTCATGGTCGGTACCGGCAAATACGCAAGTTTTGAACAGACCGCCCGTGCTCTGGAAGCCTCGGGTGCAGAGATCATTACGGTCGCTGTCCGGCGGGTTAACCTTGATCGCAGCAAGGAATCGTTGCTTGATTACATTGACCTGAAAAAATACACCCTGCTTCCGAATACGGCCGGCTGTTACAGCGCCGATGACGCCGTACGGACATGCCTGCTGGCCCGCGAAGCCGGTATGTCCGATTTCGTCAAACTTGAGGTGTTGGGAGACGAAAAGACACTCTTTCCGGATAATGAAGAGTTGCTCAAAGCCGCTAAAATCTTGGTTGCCGAGGGTTTTACCGTTCTACCGTACTGCAGCGACGATGTTATCGTCTGCAAAAAACTGCAGGATATCGGCTGTGCAGCGGTTATGCCGCTGGGAGCGCCGATCGGCAGTGGCCTGGGTATCCGTAACCCGTACAACATCCGCATTATCCTCGAAAACATCACCGTACCGGTTATCATCGATGCCGGTGTCGGTTCGGCTTCCGACGCCGCCATTGCCATGGAACTCGGCTGTCACGGTATCCTCATGAATACCGCTATCGCCGGTGCTACGGACCCGATCGCCATGGCCGAAGCGATGAAACTGGCTGTGATTGCCGGACGCCTCTCCTACAAGGCCGGTCGCATTCCACGCAAGCTCTACGCCAACGCCTCCAGCCCGCTGGATGGCCTGATTGCCTGATCCTCCCGCTGATGCCCGGCAGTGAAGCACGGCTCTACCTGATCACGGACCGCCACCAGACCGGCGGCAGACTTTTGGTTGAAGTTGTATCTGCCGCACTGGAGGGTGGCGTCAGGCTGGTTCAGCTCAGAGAAAAGGATCTCTGCAGTGCCGATTTGTTTCGTTTGGCGATCGAACTGCGCCGCCTGACCAACCTCTACGGCGCTCACCTGCTGATCAATGACCGGATCGATATCGCTCAGGCGGCAGCGGCGGACGGCGTACAGCTCGGTATCAGCAGTCTGCCGGTGTCGGCAGCCCGCCGCCTGCTGGGCCCCCGGATGACCATCGGCTACTCCGCTCACGGCGTTGATGAAGCGCGACGGGCACAGGGTGATGGCGCCGATTTTGTCACCTTTGGCCCGGTCTACGCTACCCCATCCAAAGCCCTCTTCGGCGAGCCGTGCGGAGTTGCCAAGCTGGCTGAAGCCGTCTCTGCCCTGGATATTCCGGTCTATGCCCTGGGGGGGATCAAAGCTGATAACAGTACTGCCGTCCTGGCTGCCGGCGCACGGGGCATTGCCGTAATTTCCGCCATTCTAGCCGCTGCAGAACCGCAAAGAGACGCTGCGTCTCTGCTTACAAAGATCGAAGAGTATGCTCACCACACCTGACGAACGACTGCACCCACAACTGCATATCAACTCTTACGGGCACTACCTGCGCCGCCGTTTTGGCTGCCGGATCAGTAAGGTCAATGTTGACGCCGGCTTTACCTGCCCCAATCGCGATGGCAGTAAAGGGGTCGGCGGCTGTATCTACTGCAATAATGTCTCTTTTTCCCCGAAAGAAACCCAGGCTGTCATTGCGCTTGAAGAACAGATGGCGTCTGGTATGGAGTATCACCGCCTGCGGCTTGGCTCTCAAAAATTCATCGTTTATTTCCAGAAATATACCAATACCTATGGTTCTGTTGAACTTTTGGCAGATCTGTATAGTCGTGCGCTGAATCATCCCGACGTCATCGGTATTTCCGTCGGTACCCGCCCGGATTCGCTTACGGATGAAGCTCTGGATCTTCTGACCGAGATCGCCCGGACTAAATACGTCTGCCTGGAGTTGGGGCTGCAATCGATGGATGATGCCACACTTGTACGGATCAATCGGGGACATACTCTGGATGATTTCGTTGCGGCCGTAGGACGGGCCGCCGGCAGAAACTTCGACATTGCGGCCCACCTGATCTACGGTTTCCCGGGTGAGACCGGCAGCAGCTTCCTGCAAACCGCCACATTGATGGCGTCGTTACCGATCAATTCGCTCAAACTGCACCAGTTGCACGCCGTTGAAGGGACCGAACTGGCCGACATGTACCGGCGCGGCGAGTTTGTGCCCCCCACGCTGGAAGAGTACGTAACGACGGCCGCCGACTTTCTTGAGCATTTGCCGCCCGACATCAGTATCCAGCGTCTGTACGGCTCGGCCCCGCTGGATATTTGTGTCGCCCCGCGCTGGGGGCTGAAGAACAATCAGATGTGGTACGCCGTCATTAACGAATTGACGAGACGCGGCAGTTGGCAGGGATGCCGGTGTGAGGCGCGGTAGGGTTATTTTTACGGCAACGTCACTTCATCGCCATTTTATCGAGCAGATCACGCAGTGACAAATCTTCCAGGGTTATTACGCCGTTATTCCACCCCTGTTGTACAATAGCGTTGGCAATCTGAAGAGCGGGGACGGTTGTCGGCAAGGGAGAAACTCCGCGCAGTGCAGCCAGTATGTCGCTCACGAGGAGTTCAGATGGGTCACGCGCCGGTAACCAGCCAGAAGTACTTCCGGCGATAGCCACCAGAAACCCCAGATGTTCCAGTTCATCGAGAAGAGGCTCAAGCTGCAGGTGCGGCACACTCAGTTCATCAGCCAGAAGTTGGGCAGTCGGCTGTGTTCCGGATTGAAAGTGGCAACTCACCTGCACAAGCAGCGCCAACGCTAACTCTTCCCGAATAGTCGTGGTCATCTGAAAGGCAGCACATTCTGTGCTGTTGTGCTGCCTGCGATGTTGATGAGCACGCACAATTTCAAGCCCGAACAGCACGATTATCCAGCTTGTATAGATCCAGACCAGAAAAACCGGAAGCGCCGCCAGAGTGCCATAAATGGCGTTATAGTTGGCAACACCGACCTGAAAATGAAAGTAGCCCCACTGTGCCAGCTCCCAGGCCGTACCGGCAATGATCCCACCCGTCACGGCAGATGAAAAGCGCACCCGTGTATTCGGTATGAAAATATACAGAAAAACCATGGCGATCCAGACGCTGAGGTACGGCAGCAAGCGGAATAGCATCAGTATTGCGTCGCCAAGATACGTATTCTGAATCAGCCACTGTACGAGCCATTGACTCTGCAGAGATGATGTCATACTGGTAGCGGCGAGCAGCAGGATCGGACCGACAATGATAACGCTCAAGTAATCGCTGAAGCGCCTCTGAAGAGAGCGTGTTTCAGTTACCCCCCAGACCGCATTGAAGGCTTCATCGATGCTCCCCATCAATGAAGTTACCGTTACAATCAACATCACAAGGCCAATGGCCCCCATTGATTTTACGTTGGTATTATTGACATAGGCGATAATTCGGGTAATCGTTTCTTCGGAATCGCCGGCAAATTGATGCAGCATCGGCTCAAGAGCGTTTTGCGCACCAAGCCCTTTTAATACGGAAAAAGCGATCGCCAGAAAAGGCACCAGAGAAAGTACGGTAGTATAGGTGAGCGCCGATGCACGCAGGGGCCCCTGGTGCAGAAGAAAATTGCTCCAGATTGAATAGGAAAACTGGAAAAACGAGACAAAACGACCTTTCAGGTCGCCCGAATCGCCGGGGGAATTTCTGTGTAACAAATCGGGAATTGTAGGATTCTGCATGTGTGTGCCCCGCTTCCGGCCAAAATTATGTCAACATAGCTATGCGAAGTATTTATTGTCAATCGGATTCATCCTGAACGGAGCTGAGACACGCTGATTAAATTCGCATTTACGGAGGATCAGATGTTTACACAAGCCGCTGCAATCATCAGAGATGCTGAAGCGTTCGTCATTACGGCCGGCGCCGGCATGGGGGTCGATTCCGGATTGCCGGACTTTCGTGGCGACCAGGGTTTCTGGAACGCCTATCCGGCCTATGCTCGTCTGGGGCTCTCATTTGCGGAGTGCGCCAACCCGCAGCATTTCGCCAGCGATCCCCGCTTTGGCTGGGGCTTTTATGGCCATCGCACCAACCTCTACCGTGCGACGGTTCCACATGCAGGCTTTCATATTATTCGCCGGTGGATTGAGCACAACGGAGCAGATTATTTTGTCGTAACGTCTAACGTGGATGGTCAATTTCAAAAAGCCGGCTATGCTGAAGAGCACATATGCGAGGTGCACGGCTCGATTCACTATCTGCAGTGCCAGACAGCTTGTAATGGCCGCATCTGGCCCAATAATGCGAGTATCGAAATTGACGGTGCCGGCATGCGCGCCATCAGCCCTTTACCGCACTGCCCGGAATGCGGAAAAGTCACACGGCCGAATATACTGATGTTCGGCGACTGGAACTGGCTGGCAGAACGAACACGAGCTCAGGAAGAGCGTTTTGAACGGTTTCTGAGTGACAACAAAGAGCGCCGCATAGCGGTAATAGAGATAGGTGCCGGCAGCGCGATCCCGACCATCAGAGCAACATCCGAACGTATCGGATGGGATTTGGAACATGCCACGGTCATTCGAATAAATCCGCGTGAAGCGGAGATACGTCCGCCACATCTTGCCATGCCGTGCGGAGCGTTGGAAGGTCTGCAGAAAACTCAAGAAGCGCTGGCGAGGATAGAGAATCACTAATTCCCTTGATTCTCCGGTAACAATACTTTAAATAATCTCACGTCATTCTCCATATTTTCTCGTAGAGCGGGGGACAATATGCGCTGGTATATCAAAGTTCTGAAAAATTATGCCGTATTTCGGGGAAGAGCCGGTCTTAAGGAGTATTGGTGCTTTGTCCTGTTCACTATTCTCATTAACCTTGTTCTTGCCATGGTCGACAGTAAAACCGGAAATCTCGGCGCGGAAGCGCGCATGGGTCTGTTCGGCAGCATCTACAACGTTGCGGTCCTTATACCGACAATTGCCGCTTCGGTACGACGACTTCATGATACCAACCGCACAGGCTGGTGGACACTACTCAGCCTGATTCCAATCATCGGCACCGTCATTCTTCTGGTCTATCTGGTACAGGACAGCGACCCTGTTGATAATCGCTATGGCCGCTGCCCAAAAGGCTAACCAACCCCAACAAGCCGGCTATCCAGCCGCCGCGCTACATCTACATGAATGATTCGCAGGATTTTGACTGTCTGAGCGGAGATACGGAAGATGGTGCGATAGTGCCCGTAGATGATATGCCGGCAGGAAGTGATGTCCTCTATCTGCCATTCAAACAGTATTCTTTATCAGTCATGCGGTTCGGAAGGTCTTTTTTAAGCTCGTCAAGATTGGTAATCACCCGCTGCACGGCTTTTTCATCAAAGTCGAGCGCAGTGGCGACGTCATCAAAGATTCCAAGGTAGTCAACAATCAATCCATGGGTTTTGCCGGTGTAGAGACGATTAGTGCGGCAGATTGCCTGAAGCAGGTTATGATCCCGCATGGGTTTCAGGAAGCATTTTCTTTGGTTTCGTGCGGACTACCATGGCATGTGCAGAACAAATTCCATCGAATTCAGCTACCGCCAACTTCCGCTGATATGCCCGCCTGCGACCAAAAATTACATCGCCTTTTTGAAAACGAAGCTTGTCACCATCTACATCAGACGGATGGCCCCATGTTCGTAGATGGATAGTTTCCGGATCAAGATGTTCAAGACCAACATAAATATCGGTGTCAGCTTTCGAGGGGGAGACGCGGACAGCTATATTTTCTGCAAAATCCTCGAACTTGAGGATCTGCCAGCCAGGTTTGAGGGTAGTCACACTCATTAGTAATTACCCTTCTTTGCCAACTCTTTCCCCTTTACGCTAAGTCTGTACTGTTGCTTGCTGCTTTTGGGCTTGTCGGGAATTGTCATTTCTACAACACCAAACTCCAGTGCCGGCAGCAGATACGACTTCCGGAAGTGTTCTGCGTCCTTCAATCCCATTGCATCCTGCAGAGTCTGACGATTCATCATCCCTTCAAGATGGTGCAGCAGACTTTTTACTTCCGGGGTGACTTCCGGGGTGACTTCCGGGGTGACTTCCGGGGTAACTTCCGGGGTAACTTCCGGGGCTAAAAAAGTTACCGTTACCCCCAACTTGGAATCCGATTCCCATACCGGAGCAAGCAACCCGTTTTCCTGGCACTTTTGCACCATGAGCACGCTGCCACGGCCGGCTTTTTCCATCAACCCCCGCAGGTACAACACATGAGCTACATCCGGGTTACGGAGCACGGAAATATGCCCTTTTAACAGGTTCTCTTTTGTAACCCCATCTGGCAAAGCGCCTGAGTTCCAGATTTCCAAACGCCGCGGATAGACATGGATGCTGGCTCCACCGGATGCCGCACTGTAGTCACGATGTGCCAACGCATTAATCAAAGCTTCACGTATCGCCTCTTCCGGGTAAAGAGACGAGTCCTGCCGTTTGGGGCTTCCCTTGACAAAGCGAGATATACTGGGCGTATTGCGAATAATAAATGAATAGGCTTCTTCAAATACACGGTGAAGCGGACCTTCAAAGGATTTCATGTCACTGAAGGTATCACCGGCTTTGTCCGAACTGTATCGCATAGCTCGGATGCGAGTTTGAGGAAGCCTAATGGCAGGATTGGCGGAAAAAAGAACGTCACCGCCGTTTGTCACGCGTCCGTAGCGTGCAACCGAGAAGTCTTCCAATACCATTGACGGCCTGGTTGCATTGCGAAAAAAAGCCCGCTGCACCTTTCCAGCATCCGACACAGCTGCCCGCACTTCTGTCATATCAATATCTTCATCGATATCTGCGAAGGAGAATCGGCGCTCCCACCGTTCCGGTTCAATCTGGTAGCGCATGACGATATCGCGTATGGTTTCCGCATCTGCTTTTTGAGTCTCTTCTCCGTCGCGAATATAAATTACATCCTTGAAGGCGTAAGGCACATCCTTCCCTGATGGCACCTCGATAACAATTACCGGCTTATTTTCCAATTGTTCGATTTGCACCGCAACAAAAGCCCTGGGTGAAATCCTTTCGATGAACAGCTGTTCAATCCGTTTGATGGCATCGGGAGATGCATCAATACCGACTACCTCTCCCTTGTCATTAACCCCGCAAATCAGATAACCGCCTGAGGCGTTAAGGAATCCACAAACGACCTTGCCCAAAGCATCCAGATTGCGAGCAGAGGATTTCAATTCGATGCGCTGCCCCTCACCGAGAGATAGTAATGTCGTGATCTGTTCTGGGGTCATTTGTTTCCTCCGTTTTTCTTCGGAAGAGGATTCCCGCTCTGGAAATTATCCCTGATGAACTCTTCAACTTCCTGGTAGCGAAAAAACTGGGAACTCACAAAAATGGAGCCATCAATATCCGACCGGAATTTCTGGACCCAATTGCCACGTCTTTCTGCCAGCGGGACAGTCTTTGGCGCTTCGTGATCAATGGTTGCTTCTTCGTAGAGATCAAGAATACGCAGGTCCGTAAAAACCGGGGTTTTCTTTAATTTAAGCTTTTTTCTTCCGTTTTTGCCGCTGTAGCCAAGATTGTTCAGCAGCGTCCTGGCAAACACGACGTTTTCGTGAGCCAATAACCAGCGCGGCTTTTTTAGTTCAATAGCTTTCAGGATTTCATGATGGGTTATCGAGCGACTCAACGGATCGTCGGGGTCCTGACCGCTCCCATAGGATGTGGTTATGATGCCAAGAAACAGGTCACAATTTTCAACGGCTTGCAGACAATTATCAAACGCTGTCCGGCTGGAAAAAACCGGAACCGTTCCCTTATGGGACATCCATACTTCATATCCGAAAGAGGTCAGCAGCGTATAGATGCGTTCCAGTAATTCTTCGATGCCATATACGGTTGAAGAGACCATAATCTTCAACTTTTGTTTTCTTTCTTTCACCTGTAACCGCCTTTCTGCTGTTCAAGCATGGCAAACAGATCATGCATGGATTCCCGCAAGTTCAGCGAACTTTCCTGCCAGCTGGTGATGGTCTGCGTCAGGCTGTTTTTTCCATATATCGCCTGATGTTCGGCAACAATACCCGATCCTGCCGTTTGTGCCCGCACATACATCGGTATACTCAGGTTATTCCCTTTTTCCCGAACCTCATCATTACCGGCTACTTTGGCAAAACCATCCTCATCTGCAAACTTCAGGTAGGCGTCAACGATTCTCTGGATATGGTCATCGGTCAGAAAGCTCTGTGCTCGTTCACGGGTGACTTCATTGATGGCATTGATAAACAGAATCTTGTTACGCCGCTCTTTTGGCTTGTTCATCCGACAGATGACAACGCAGGCTTCCATGGGCGAGTTGTAGAATAGATTCGGCCCAAGCCCCAGTACACATTCAACCACATCATGAGCAATGAGCTTTTCACGCATGGCAAGTTCTTCGTTACGGAAGAGAACTCCATGAGGGAAAAGGATCGCGCAGCGTCCTGATTGCGGGTCCATGCTATTGATGATGTGCTGCCAGAAGGCATAATCGGCTCGCCCCTGGGGTGGCGTACCATAGATGTTTCTGCCCCATGGATCAGAGGACCAAGCATCACGATCCCACTGCTTTATGGAGTATGGCGGATTTGCCAGCAACACATTGAATTGCTTGAGGCGATCCCCCTCGACAAACACCGGATTTCGAGTGCAGAAAGAAATATCATTTCACACATAACCTCAGATGCTTCTATGATGCGAATATATAAAAAAAAAGGGGGGAAACCTACGGTATTCCCCCCTAATCAAGACTATCACTTACTGACGCTAATAACTCCCTTTTTGTATGAAAAACTCGCTTTATGGGGCCAAAAAATCACATTATGGGCACCCGTACAAATGTTGTTCTCATATATCCAGATTGACAACGTTCAGCGCATTCCTCTCAATGAAATCTCGCCGTGGCTCGACTTGATCGCCCATAAGGATTGTGAATATTTCGTCTGATTCTACCACGTCCTCTATCTTGACCTGCAGCAGAACCCGGTTCTCCGGATTCATAGTGGTTTCCCAAAGCTGTTCAGGATTCATCTCGCCCAGACCCTTGTAACGCTGGATGCCGAGACCTTTTTTGGCATTTTCAAGGAAGAACGTCAGTAAATCCTGATGATTGGATGTCTCCAGTAAAACTTTGCCACCCTCCTGCTCGACAAATGCGCGACCGTTGGCCATGGTCTCTTCAATCCGGCGGTGGTTGTCAACCAGAAGCTCATATTCACGGGTCGAAAGTACCGACAGCGTCTGCTGGTCTATAATAGAGCGGATATTGCCGATCCGGAACGAAATGCGATGCTCCTCAACATCATACTCCGAACCTGCTGCCAACGATTTCATCGCTTCCAGATGCGGCACAATCTGGGACATATCTTCCAGACCGGCCGGGACGTTACTGCGAATGACAATCGAAAGCAGTTCGGGAGAAATCCCCTTCTTGACTACCTTATTGAATATGGCCCGGTTTTCAATAAACTGCTTGATAACCGGAATAATCTGTTTTCCATTGTACGTCCGATCGCCCTTTTCAAGGCGCAGCGTCAGCTCTTCCGAGCCTTCTTCCAACAGAAACTCCTGCATGGCATGTTCATCACGCAGATACTGCTCCCGCTTGCCGCGTTTGACCTTATAGAGCGGTGGTTGGGCGATGTAGAGGTGTCCCCGTTCAATCAGCTCACGCATGTTGCGGTAGAAGAACGTCAGAAGCAGTGTGAGAATGTGTTGACCGTCGACGTCGGCATCCGTCATGACGATGATGCGGTGATAGCGCAATTTGGCGATATTGAAGTCATCCTTGCCGATACCGGTACCGAGCGCCGTGATCAGGGTACGGATCTCCTGTGAAGAGATCATTTTGTCGAAGCGGGCCTTCTCGACATTGAGTATCTTTCCCTTGAGCGGCAAAATCGCCATATTCTTACGATCACGCCCCTGCTTGGCTGAGCCACCGGCCGAGTCACCTTCGACCAGATACAATTCGCAGAGTGCGGGGTCCTTTTCCTGACAGTCGGCCAGTTTACCCGGCAGACCGCCCATATCGAGAGCCCCTTTGCGGCGGGTCAGATCACGGGCTTTCCGGGCCGCTTCGCGGGCGCGGGCAGCTTCGATGGATTTGTTCAGGATATCTTTGGCAATCTTGGGGTTTTCTTCCAGGTAGACCGCCATGCGCTCATTAAGCAGCGACTCAACATAGCCTTTGACTTCAGAGTTACCGAGCTTGGTCTTGGTCTGCCCTTCGAACTGCGGCTGCGGGATTTTAACCGAGATGACACAGGTCAGTCCCTCGCGCAGGTCATCACCGGATACGGTAACCTTCTCGTTTTTGAGCAGGTTGTTGGCCGCCGCGTAGGCGTTCATGGTACGCGTCAGGGCGGCCTTAAAGCCGGCCAGATGCGTGCCACCCTCATGGGTGTTGATATTGTTTGCAAATGCGAAGATCTTCTCGTCGTAGGAGTCGTTATACTGCATGGAGACTTCCATCTCCACGCCCCCTTTTTCACCTCTGAAATACATCGGCTTGGGGTTGATCGCGACCTTGTTACGGTTCAGATATTCGACGAAGGAGTTGATACCCCCTTCATAATGAAACTCGTGTGATTTACCATCCACCCGTTCATCGCTGATTTTGATCCGGACACCGGCATTCAAAAATGCCAGCTCACGAATACGTTGTGAAAGAATATCGAAGGAATATTCTGTTGTTTCGAATATTTCCTCATCCGGCATAAAGGTGATCTTGGTACCGCGCTTTTTGGTTTCACCGCTGACAGCCAGCGGAGCAACCGGATCGCCGCGACGATAAGACTGACGGAACACTTTTCCATCACGTCGGATCTCTAGTTCAAGCCATTTTGAAAGTGCGTTGACAACCGAAACGCCAACTCCGTGCAGGCCGCCGGAAACCTTGTACGAATCGTTATCAAACTTGCCCCCGGCATGCAGAACCGTCAAAACAACTTCGGCAGCCGATTTACCTTCATGCGGCATAATGTCGGTCGGGATGCCACGGCCGTTATCGACGACGGTTATGGAACCATCCGTATTAATGGTTACGGAAACTTCGTTGCAGTGACCTGCCAGTGCTTCATCAATCGAATTATCAACAATCTCATACACCAGATGGTGCAAACCGGCACTGGATGTAGAGCCAATGTACATGGATGGTCGTTTGCGGACCGCTGAAAGCCCTTCCAGAACCTTGATATTCTCGGCACCATACTCTTCGGAACCCTGCGCTACATTTTCCTGTTCACTCATGCGATTATTTTCCTTCAAACGTCAGATTGCCATTTTCCATCCGGAAAATGGCGCAGTGTTGGGCATTCGACAGCAATGCTGAAGAACGCTCTGTTGTGGTAATAAAAACCTGAACTTCCCTGATTGTCAGAAACTCCATCAGGTTACGGTTTCTGTCGGCATCCAGTTCGGAACTCATATCATCGAGGAGAAGCAGCGGGGCTTCACCGAAAACTTCTTGAAGATTTTCCATTTCAGCCATCTTGAGCGCCAGAACAAAGCTTTTCTGTTGTCCCTGAGAACCGAATGTTTTCAGTAACCGTTCATCAAGCATGAACAGCAGATCGTCGCGATGCGGCCCGGCTGTTGTGGTACCGTACCGCTCGTCAGTACGCTGCTGCCGGTTAAAGAGCAGCATCAGTTCCTCACAAATCTGCTGCCGCTCCGTTGACTGTACCCCGGTTGAATGATAGCTGAGTCGTGCGCTTTCACCGTTTCCGGCAATGGTAGCGTAATAGCGCTGAAGTTTTATATCCAATGCAGCAACAAAACCAATGCGCCGCTCGACAAGTTCGGCGCCCGTTTCAGCCAGTTTTTCAGTCCAGATATCCAGACCCGATCTGTCTGAACTTTTCAACAGGTGATTACGCTGTTTGAGGATGCGCTGATAGGCATGCCAGCAGTGCAGATACCCGAGGTCACCCATATAAACGGCACGATCAAGATAGCGGCGGCGGCTCTCGGGCCCCATCCTGACCATATCGGTATCATCGGGAGAAAAAACCACCGCATTCAGCTTACCATGTAACTCTGATGCTTTATGAACCCCTTTTCCGTCAATCTCTACTTTACGTCCGACAGCTTCGATTGTCAGTCGTATATTGTTACTCACTCCACCGGATTCCACATTTCCGGCTATCTGCGCCAGAGAGTTATCATGTCTGATCAGATCAGGGATTCGCGACGGCCGGAATGAGCGTGGGCTTCCCAACAGATAGATCGCTTCCAGCAGATTAGTCTTGCCCTGACCATTACAACCATGAATCAGATTAAAACGGTGACCCGGTTCGACGGCAGCAGAGCGGATGTTTCTGAAGTTGGCAATAGCCAGAGAACAAAGCCGCATCAGCCGTTTTAGAGCCTCATCGGCATGATGACTGCCAGAAAACTGGCGGAGTTTTCAGGAACGATAATCGATGGAGACAGCTCGTCCTTGAATTTCATATTTACCTGTTCGGTTTCAGTTACCGAAAGCACATCCAGGAGATAACGGGCGTTAAATCTGACCGAAATTGGTTCGCCTTCGTAGCTGACGTCCAGCTCTTCCATGGCGTCACCCAATTCCGGATTGCTTGACGAAATTCTGATTCCCCCTGACGTGATTTCAAGCATGATGCCCTTGAATTTCTCGCTGGAAAGGATCGCCATACGGCGTACCGAGTGGCTGAAATTTTCCTTATTTACCGTTACTATCCGCTCGTTGGCAACCGGTATGACGCGGTTGTAATCAGGAAATTCACCATCGACAAGACGCATAATCATGTAGGTATCACCACGTTTAATGACGGCACTGTTGTCCATAAAACCGAATAACAGCGTGCCCCCTTCTTCATCGGTGATTTTCTTCATCTCGAAAACGCCCTTTTTAGGTAAAATTACCCCCTTCAAAAGTTCCGGACCGGCAGTTCCTTTAAAAAACCCGGATGCAATCGACAGGCGATGCCCATCGGTGGAAACCATTTTAAGCCGGTTATCATTATCAGGGCCGATTTCAACTTTGGCAAAAATCCCGTTCAGGTTGTATTTCGTTTCGTCGGTACAGATGGCATAGGCGGTTCGTTCCAGCATTCCCCGCAGCAGTGGACCCTCTATTTCAAAGAGATTTTCTTCTTTTACATCCGGAAAATAGGGGAATTCGTCTGATGAAAGACCCACAATGTTAAACTGGACCTTACCACACTTTATTTCGACCCAATCGTTATCCTTTGTCACAAACTGAATGGGCTGGTTTGGTAATTCTTTCACAATTTCATAGAGCTTTTTTGCAGAAACCGTAATTTTTCCCGTCGATGTTATCTCAGCCGGATAACTGCTCTTCATGCCGACTTCCAGATCAGTTGCCGTCACGAGCAGATTATTTTCTGTCGCTTCCAAGAGGACATTCGAAAGAATCGGCATGGATGTCCGCTTTTCCACAATACCCTGAATTTTTTGAAGGGCTTTGAGAAATAACTCTTTTTCAATTCTGAATTCCATGCGTCACCCCTTATGACTAGTAATATATTCTTTTAAAATATGTAAAACCAAGTAGTAGATAGTAGGTACTGTTGAAAAGTATAACAACTCTGTAACATGTCGGATTTCAGAGTTTTTCTGAGTAATAAAAGCTGTTGATTCATTACGGTCATTTTAAATCTTATACACAGGCGTTCAAGATATTCACAGCTTTCCACAGGCAGTTAACAACTTTTACCTACTTGAGAATGAGACGTCGTATTTCTTCAAGTAACTTAACTGTTTTCATATTACTTGGTAGTGATTTATCTATTTTTTTGAACGAGTGGATGATTGTAGAATGGTCTTTGCCACCGAATTTTAATCCTATATCCGGATAGGATACTTTTGTCATGTCCCGGCAGAGCCAGATTGCCAATTGACGCGCATGGACAATGTTCTTCAGTCGTTTATCAGATTTCAAATCAACTATTTTCATATCAAAATAGTCAGCGACAGTTTTTTGAATCAGTTCAACGGTGACTTCCTTGTGTCGATCGCCAAGGATATCTTTGAGGTTTTCTTTTGCCATATCCAGTGTTATGGGTATGTTCTGAAGGCTGCTGAAGGCCCCTAATCTGATAAGCATACCTTCAAGCTCACGAATATTTCTCGTGTCGCTGGAGGCAAGGAAGTAGTACACATCTTCCGGCAGTGTAACATGAGAAATTTCAGATTTTTTCTTAAGAATAGCTATTTTAGTTTCAAGATCAGGTGGTTGAATGTCAGCTATCAAGCCCCATTCAAATCTGGAACGCAAACGTTCTTCAAGATCAGATATTTCGCGTGGAAATTTATCAGAAGTAATTACAATTTGTTTATGGGAGTCGTGCAGTGAATTGAAAGTATGAAAAAATTCTTCCTGCGTACCGTATTTACCGGTAATAAACTGGATGTCGTCTACCAGGAGTACATCCACAGTCCTAAAGCGGTTTCTGAATATATCCATTTTTTTAAACTTTATATGGTTAACCATCTCGTTCATAAATTTTTCTGCTGAAAAATAACATACATTCATTTCAGGGGAATTTTTTCGAATCGTATGGCCGATTGAATTCAGCAGATGGCTTTTTCCGAGTCCTACACCTCCGTATATAAAGAGAGGGTTGTAGGTATCAGCGGGATTATTGGCAACCGCCATGGCGGCGGCATGTGCAAACTGGTTGCCAGTACCGCTGACAAACAGATCGAATGTATATTTGGCATTGAGTGGTGTGAAAATCGGTTCAACGGAAACAGTCTGTTGAGGAACGATCTCCTGGCCGGATTTTTGGATGGTAACTTCCGACAGCTGAGGTTGCAACTCAACTTCATCTCTGACCACAAAATGCAGTGATACCGTTTGCCCATAGGTAACTGACAGGGTTTCAGTCAACACTTTGAGGTAATGGTCTTCAAGCCATTCCTTAACAAATGAGTTCGGAACCGATAAATAGACAGATGATTCATCGTGGTGACTGTAACTGACCGGTTTTATCCAGGTAGTATAATCGTCATTTGAGAGGACTTTTTCGATATTTTCAGTTGCTTGTTGCCACGCTTCGAGCATTTGGTCGGATATCACATTCACATTCGTAGTACGGTTATCAACATCACCTATGCAGGTGTAACCGGTTTTATTGCAATTATTTTTTACAGATAATAGGTACGTTTTCAAAAAGTTATCAACATTATTTTCAACAGATGTTGATAACTTTTTTATTTATTAAAAACAGTATCTTGGAAGTAATTCTGGACAATATAAGGTTTATTTCAGCAGCAGGGTACCAGAGCTGCCTCCGTTTTTCAAGGCAAATCAAATATATGCACTGAATGTGATCATACAAGAATAAACTTGACACAGGTGGGCTGTTATGTTTAATAACTCATTTCCTATAAAATTATATTGATGAGGTAAACAACAATGAAACGTACATTTCAGCCGAGCAACACATCACGTAAACGCACGCATGGTTTTTTGGTACGTATGGCTACCAAAAATGGTCGTCTCGTGATTAAACGGAGAAGAGCAAAAGGCCGCAAGAACCTTTCCGTACGTATTGCAACGAAATAGTCATCCGTCGTGTGTCATGAGCATGCTGCTGTAACATTTCCTAAATCGGCGCGTTTGCGAAAACGAGCCGAATTTTTACAGCTTTCGCATGCTCAGCATAAAAAATCTGTACAAGGTTTTCTTATTGTATGGCAGCCGAATAACCGGCAGGTGGCACGACTGGGGATAACGGCGAGCAAGAAGATAGGGTGCGCCGTTGTTCGAAACAGGGTCAAGCGATACCTACGGGAGATTTTCAGGCACAACCGCCTGACACTTGAAGCTGTTGATGTGAATGTTATCGCCCGCCGGGAATCTGCACTTATGGACTATTCTGCTGTTCAGCGGGAACTTACTAAGGCCTTTCGGCTCATAGGCATCTTACCATGTTGAAGAGCTTCATGCTCCTCGTAGTCAAGGCGTATCAGGAGATACTTTCTCCACTTCTTCCGCAGACCTGCCGTTTTTATCCATCCTGTTCCGAGTACTCCCGCGAATCAATAACCCGGTATGGTGTAGTAAGAGGGATGGCGTTAAGTCTTGTACGGCTTGCGAAATGTCATCCGTTTCATCCGGGCGGTCATGACCCGGTACCCTAACTGCAAGAGCACTAATCAGGAGCCTTCATGGAAAAGCGTGCGTTTATAGCTGTAGGTCTTTCAATCGCAGTATTCTATCTGTTTTCGATGTTTTTTGGTCCTGAGAAGAAACTGCCTGAGCCGGTTCCATCCAAGAGTACGGTTGCAGCTGCCGGCATCAGTTCTCCAAATGTTGCTCCTTCACTTTCTCCGAGCACGGCCTCAAATCCTGCCCAATCTCTACCAACGGTCGCTCTCCAAAAAGAGGTCGTCGTTGATACGGATCTTTATACGGCCGTTTTTTCATCACGCTCAGCGAGCCTTAAAAGTCTGAAACTTAAAAAATACCGTGAGCAGAACAGCCCGCAGGCCCAACAGGTTCTGCTTGGCAACGATGCCGATCCGAACGTGCTTGCTTTTTCAAGCAGAGCGACCGGTATAAATGTACCCGATGGTTTAATCTATCTGGCTGACAGCGATAAGATTACGCTGGCTGATGCTACTCCCCGACAGCTTACCTTTAATTACATTTCCGGTCAGGGCTTTACGATCAGAAAAATATATACGTTCACACCAGGTTCGTACGGTATCAAACTTGATACTCAAGTATTCAATAATTCATCAGCTCCGTTAAGCGGCGCACTGCAGCTCGTTATGACGTATCCGGCTGAACCGAAAGTTAAAGATAACCGTTTCGACACAGCTGGTTCGTATCTTTTCTCAGACAACAGCCTGCAATCCAACAAGATCAAGGATGTCGCTACAGCGTCAAAACGGTATGACAAGACTATCCAGTGGTCAGGATTTGCCGACAAGTATTTCATGAGCGCCGTGCTTGCTGAAAAGGGGAGCATAGCGTCCGTAGAAGTTAAGAAAAACACGGCCGGTTTTTTCGAATCAATTACATCATCTCCCCAGTTTACGGTCAATCCCGGGCAGTCTGTGACGGTTACCAATCGTCTTTTTGTCGGACCGAAAGACATCGATATTCTTAAGGCGCAGGGTAACATGCTCGAGCAATCGCTGGATCTGGGATGGTTCACGGTCATCGCCAAGCCGTTCCTCTATACGCTCAAATTCTTCTACAGCTACGTTGGCAACTACGGACTCGCTATTATTATCATCACCATTATTCTCAAAGGGCTCTTTTTCCCGCTGACACATAAAAGCTACAAGTCGATGAAAGGGATGCAGAAGATACAGCCCGAGATGGCCAAACTGCGCGAAAAATACAAGGATGACCGCGATGCAATGAACAAGGCGGTTATGGAACTGTATAAAGAGCACAAGGTCAATCCGATGGGTGGCTGTCTCCCGATGGTTGTACAGATCCCGGTCTTCTTTGCCCTCTACAAATCACTGATGTTCTCTATTGAATTGCGGCATGCCCCATTCTTCTTCTGGATTACGGATCTGGCCGATAAAGACCCCTACTACGTGACTCCGGTTATAATGGGCGTAACCATGTTTATTCAGCAAAAAATGACACCGTCGCAGATGGATCCGATGCAGCAGAAAATGATGCTGGCTCTGCCGGTTGTATTTACCTTCATGTTTCTCAGCTTCCCTTCCGGTCTCGTATTGTACTGGTTGGTCAACAATGTTCTTACCATAGGTCAGCAGATGTATATCAATAAACTGGTTACAGATTAGAGCTGAAATTTATGTATGTCCGGGACACGATAGCGGCGGTGAGCACTCCTCCAGGTAGTGGAGGAATCGGCATTGTAAGGATAAGTGGTGCTCAGGCCGCTGCTATAGGAAAAGCAGTTTTTAAACCAATACATGACGGTGGCCTTGTGAGCCACCGTTTTGCTTTTGGACGCATCTTTGATCAGAATTCGGGCGACATTATCGATGAGGCTATGGCTGTCCTGATGTGCGCTCCACGTTCATATACTCGTGAGGATGTTCTGGAGCTTCATTGTCATGGTGGTTGGCTCGTGGTAGAACGTGTTCTGTCGCTGGCCCTGCTCTGTGGCGCACGTTTGGCTGATCCGGGTGAGTTTACGCGCCGGGCTTTCCTGAATGGGCGCATTGATCTTATTCAGGCTGAAGCGGTTATGGATATAATTGCATCCCGGTCCGAAGCGGCTCTCAAGCTGGCACAGCAACAGCGTGAGGGACTCCTTTCGCGCAGTATCGAAAAAATCCGCAGCTACCTGATACAGTCGCTTGCCCTGGTAGAGGCGTATATCGATTTCCCTGATGATGATATCGGAGATACGGATCTCGCTGCCATTCGCAAGAGTGTCCATGAATCGTTGTCTGACACCGGAACCTTACTGGCCAGTTTTGATCAGGGAAGGGTCGTGCGGGATGGTGTCTCGGTCCTTATTATCGGTAAGCCCAATGTTGGCAAGTCAAGTCTTCTGAATTGTCTGCTGAATGAAAACCGGGCCATCGTCACTCATATTCCGGGCACAACCAGAGATATAATTGAGGAGACAGTTCTGTTCAATGGGCTGGCGGTACGCCTGCTCGATTCGGCCGGTATTCGTCAGACACACGATGTTGTTGAGACTGAGGGGATAAAACGAACTCTGGAAAAAATTCCGTCAGCTGATCTGGTTCTGTTTGTTATGGATACTTCCAGTCCGTTCAGCGCAGAGGATCAGCTTATTCTCGACGCAGTTGCCGGTTTCGCTGTTATGGCGGTCTTCAATAAGTGTGACCTGCCACGCACGCTTGTTGTACCGGATGGATCTTCATTTAATGCACAGGTTTCTATTACCGCTTTATCCGGTGATGGTATCGCCGCACTCAAAAATGCCGTGAGTGGCTATTTTATGGTCGACGCAGAGCGTGACACGCGTGACATTGTCGCACTATCGCGTGCCCGCCATCGTGATGCCCTTGTTTCTACAGAGCAATCCCTGCTGCGTACCGACGATCTGCTCACAGACGGACACCTTGAGCTTATGGCAGTTGAGTTGCGTGATGCACTTGCAGCGGTTGGATCCGTGACCGGCCAGACCACCCCGGATGACATTCTTGATGCAATCTTCTCATCTTTTTGTATCGGTAAATAACCATTATGTTCCACGTGAAACGTAGACCAGTCAGGATTGAAGTATGGTGACGTACGAACGGCTCTATGATGTAATTGTTGTCGGAGCAGGGCATGCCGGGTGCGAAGCAGCGCTGGCGTCCGCCAGGATGGGGTGCAGCACGATGCTGCTGACAATCAATCTGGATGCAATTGCCTTGATGTCATGTAACCCATCCATCGGTGGGCTTGCGAAAGGACATCTGGTAAAGGAGATCGATGCTCTGGGTGGCGAGATGGCTAAAAACATCGACGCAACCGGCATTCAGTTTCGGATTCTCAACACCAGAAAAGGGCCCGCTGTACGAGCATCACGAGCTCAGGCGGACAAACAGCTCTACCGTCTGCGGATGAAGAGTGTTCTTGAACGACAGCTAAATCTTGATCTGAAGCAGGGTGAGGTCACTGCTCTGTATCTTGAAGGTTGCGAACTACGCGGCGTAGAGTTGCGCTCAGGAATGCGCTATCTTTCAAAAACCGTGATTGTGACCACCGGGACGTTTATGCGCGGGCTGATTCATATCGGCCTTAATCATTATCCGGGTGGACGCGCCGGCGATCAACCGTCAATCGGTCTTTCTGATCATTTAAAGTCGCTTGGATTTCTCGTTGGCCGTCTAAAAACGGGAACTCCTGCGCGTCTTGACAGCCGCAGTATCGATTTTTCCGTACTGGAAGAGCAGCGCGGTGACGATCCACCGCAGCCGTTTTCATTCTCTGCCAGCGCGATAACGATGCCACAGATTCCCTGCCATATCGCCTATACCAACCACCACTCTCACGATATAATTCGCTCCGGTCTGGATCGTTCTCCGCTCTACTCGGGAATTATCGAGGGAATCGGTCCCCGCTATTGTCCCTCAATTGAAGACAAGGTGGTGCGCTTTCCGGAGAAAGACCGCCATCAGACATTCATTGAGCCTGAAGGGATCGACACTATTGAGGTCTATCCCAGTGGTATGTCGACATCGCTTCCGGTTGATGTACAGATCGCTTTTTATCGCTCGATAGTCGGCTTGGAACGGGTAGAAATTATGCGTCCTGCCTATGCTATTGAGTATGACTACGTTGATCCGATCCAACTGCACTCGTCACTCGAAACGAAACATATCCCAAACCTGTATCATGCCGGTCAGATCAACGGAACTTCCGGGTATGAAGAGGCGGCTGCCCAAGGTCTTATGGCCGGTATAAATGCCGCTCTGCGAGTAGCCGGTCAAGAGCCATTAGTTCTCGGGCGCAGCCAGTCATATATCGGTGTCATGATTGACGATCTTGTTACGCTCGGTACCAAGGAACCGTATCGTATGTTTACGTCGCGGGCAGAGTATCGGTTGTTGCTTCGTGAGGACAATGCAGACATGCGTTTGCGTGAAATCGGCTACAGACTGGGTATTGTTTCCGATGAAGAGTACCAGTTGTTTGATGCAAAACGCGCCAAGATAACCGCTGAACTGCAGCGCATATCTGTGACGAGACTTGCGATGACAGATCATGAAACAGAGGTGCTTTCGCACTGCGGTCTTGAGGACGTTCCGAAAGGTATAACCATGGAACAGCTGCTGAAGCGGACAGAAATCAGTTATGCGGATCTGGCCGAATTCGACACTGTTTCACGTGAAACAGATGCCAAAGTAGCTGAGCAAGTTGAAATCCAGACCAAGTATCGCGGATATATTGATCGTCAAATGGAGCAGGTCGAGCGTTCCAAAAAAATGGAATCAGTTCGTATTCCAGATGAACTGGACTACAACACTCTACAGGGTTTAACCACCGAAGTTCGCGAAAAATTAGCCAGGAATCGCCCGGATACTCTCGGACAGGCTTCACGGATTCCGGGTGTGACACCGGCGGCCATGTCGCTATTAACGATTGCATTGAAAGCATCCGTCTGGAAGGGAGCCGCTCACTCATGACGGTACGCAGTTCTCTGGTTGCAACAATTTTAGCCGACGAATCTATCGATTGCGGATTGTCGATAACGCAGGATGAAATTAACTCATTTACGGTGCTGGCTGATGAGCTGAAAAAATGGAATAACAAGATCAACCTGACCGCTATTAGAAGTGAGAAGGAAATCGCAGTTAAACATTTTGTGGACTCGCTACATCTGAGTACGCTCATTACATCTGAAGATCGCCTGCTTGATATCGGTTCCGGGGCCGGCTTTCCGGTGCTGCCGTTGAAAATTGTCAAGCCAGCCACAGAAATGATGTCCGTAGACTGCGTCGCAAAGAAGATTAATTTTCAGCGTCATATTATTCGAACGCTTCGCTTGACAAAAATTGAAGCTGTCCACGCTCGTGTAGAAGAGCTTCAAAAAAAATACGATCAGACATTTACCGTCATCGTATCGCGTGCCTTTACCCGGCTTGATCATTTTGTCTCTCTGGCTGCTCCGCTCTTATCAGAAGGTGGAAGACTCATAGCGATGAAAGGTGACGACGTCGAAGATGAAATTGGAGTCAGTGACTCGGCTATTTCAGCTTTGGGATTCTGTGTGGCATCGACACAACGGTACTGTCTGCCGTATACTATGGGAAAGCGGGCAATCACCGTGCTCACTCCTCGTGAAGCCGCATAGAATAAGGGCTCAAGGGTTGACCTCGAAAACGCCTCTCTACAGCGTTTTTAGCGGCTGACTGATATAGTCGGGTTCAAAAATGACGTTCGTTGCCTCTGGCTGATATTTGAGCGTTATAGCCGTTTTTGCCTGTTTGAGATCAATCCGTCAGAGAAAAAGTTGCGGATGCGAATGAACTGCACTACAGTGTAGCGGCGATAGCACCAAGCATAGTGGGAGGATGTTATGAAAAGATTTATTTGTATGCTTATTATTGCATCACACCTCAGCGCCTGTGCGACGTATGAAAACCGGGCGATATCTTTCAGACCGCCTCAGGATTATACGAACTTTCAGAATGCTGATGGTTTAATGATCGGCGCGGAATCATTTTCAGACAAACAGACTGCAGAGGATGCGTTCGGATTTGATATTCGTGGAGCCGGATTGCTGCCGATTCAGATTGTTCTGGATAACGCCAGTGGTCAGGGAATTGAAGTAGTCTCCGGTCAGACGTTTTTGATCGATGGCTCAAATCGCTACTGGAAAATCCTCGCTAATGAGGAAGCCATTGAGCGGGTTCAAAAAGCGACAGAATCCGGAGCGATCGGGAGCGGCGCTGGTAAGGGCGCTGCTTTCGGTGCTGCGGCCGGTGCCCTTTTGGGCTTGGCGCTCGGAATCGTATCTGGTCGCAACGCCGCTGAGTCGATGGTCAAGGGTGGCGTCATTGGCGGAGCAGGTGGGGCAGTTATCGGAGGAGCTGGCAAAGCTGGTGATAACCGCCAGCAGGAAAATAAAATCGCCAACGATGTCCGAGAAAAAGGGGTTGAAGGGAAGATCATGCAGGCTAACGCACTGGCCAACGGATTTATATTCTTCCCTGCAGAAGCACAAAGCGTCAAGGAGTTGCGGCTACAGCTCAGATTCAGAAATAGCGGTGTCGTTAAAAATATCAACCTGAGGCTGCGTTAAAAGATGGATATACGAATCTATTATGAAGATACCGATGCCGCCGGAGTTGTCTATCACTCGAATTACATCAAATATTTTGAACGGGCCCGGACGGAATACCTGCGTGACAATGGGCTGACGGTCGCACAGTTCGCCGAAGACGGGTTTGTTTTTCCCGTCATCCGTGTAGAAATCGAATATAAATCGCCGGCTCGTCTTGACGACCTTCTCACGATAACCACCCTGCCGGTTCGTACGGGAGGGTCATCATTTACCATCAGCCATTCCGTAATCAGAAAATCCGATGGCACCGTAATGGCAGAAGCGGTGATCACCCTGGTGTGCGTCAATCCGGAACTGAAACCGGTGCGGATACCGGCAACTCTGCGTACGCTGCTCGAATCTGTCCCGGCGCCGCACGAGTGAAATGAAATGGAGAAGAGACGTTTGCTATGAAGGCTGATACGAGAATTAATCGAAAACAGGCTTTGCAGTTGCTTCAGGAGGAAGAGCTGCTGACACTGGGAAAAACTGCCGAGAGCATCTGTCGCCGACTACACCCGGAAGGGATGGTAACTTTTGTTGTTGATCGTAATGTCAACTATACCAATATTTGTGAGTCGAAGTGTTCATTCTGCGCTTTTTACCGGGATAAGGGTGCAGATGACGCCTATATCCTGCCGCACGACCAGATCCATACAAAAATCGACGAACTGGTAGTCCGTGGCGGTACTCAACTGCTGATGCAGGGTGGGCTCAACGCCGATCTGGGGATCGAATATTTTGAAGCGCTCTTCCGTGAGATAAAAAATCGTTATCCAACTCTCCAGGTACATTCACTCTCTCCGGCTGAAGTTACTGCCATTGCGAAAACCGAATCACTTTCGGTTGTAGAGGTACTCACACGACTCAAAGCGGCGGGGCTCGATTCTATTCCGGGAGGGGGCGCCGAAATACTGGTTGATGAGGTGCGCAGACGCATTTCGCCCCGCAAAATCGGCTGGCAGGAGTGGGGTGACGTCATGCTACAGGCCGCCCGTTTAGGCATGCCGACGACAGCTACCATGATGTTCGGTAGTGGCGAGCAGCCGGAAGATATTATCGAGCATCTCTTTCGCGTACGTGAACTGCAGGACCAGGGTGGCTCATTTACCGCGTTTATTCCCTGGAGCTATCAGCCGGGCAACACGGAACTGGGTGGGCAGACCGCCAGTGGTGTCGAGTATCTGCGGATACTGGCACTCTCACGAATCGTACTTGATACAATCCCAAACATTCAGGCCAGTTGGGTTACGCAGGGGGCCAAAATGGCCCAGGTCGCACTTTTTTTCGGTGCCAATGATCTCGGGGGCACTATGTTGGAAGAGAATGTCGTTGCAGCAGCAGGATGTAGTTTTCGGATGTCGCAGGATGAGATGATTGCACTGATACAGGCGGCCGGGTTCAGAGCAGCCCAGCGCAGTACCACATATTCTATTGTGCGGGAGTTTACACAGTGAGCGGGCGTACTTTACAAGCCAGTAGTTTTACCATGATTACAACAAACCAGCAGGTTGCAGAACTGGCAGATATACTTTTGCAGCAGAAAGAGATTGCGGTTGATCTGGAAATGGATTCACTTCACCACTACCAGGAAAAAGTATGCCTGATTCAGGTCTCCACGCGTTCACAAAACTGGCTGATCGATCCGCTGGCCTGCCGGGATTTAAGCCCGTTAGCCGCTCCTTTGGGCGACCCTGCGTTGCTGGTTGTCATGCATGGATCCGATTACGACATTCGCTCACTGCACCGTGATTTTGGGATTGTCGTTTCAAACCTCTTTGACACCATGATCGCTTCGCGGTTTTTGGGGATAACGGAATTCGGCCTGGCAGCACTCCTGAATGCACGCTTTGGCATCGAATTGGACAAAAAATATCAGAAAGCTGATTGGAGCAAGCGCCCCTTAAGCCGTGAAATGTCCGCCTATGCCGTCGCAGACACGTCTGACCTGTTGCCGTTGTATGACCAGCTACAGGGCGAACTGCTGCATAAGAACCGGCTGGAGTGGTGTCTGGAAGAGTGCCGGCTTGTCTGCCAGGCCAGGGTAAACGAAAAAGAGGGTCCGCTGTATCTCTATTGCAAAGGTGCCGGCAAGTTGAAAGGGCGCAGCCTGGCGATTCTGGAAGAGCTGCTGCAGTTGCGCGATGCTCTTTCGCGTGAACTGGACCGACCTCCGTTCAAGGTTTTATCTGCTGAAACGCTGATGGAAATTGCCGAAGTACGTCCACGATCGATACACGATTTGAGCGGAATCAAAGGGATGACGCCTGGACAGACCGGCCGACATGGTGCGGGGCTGCTGGCTGCTGTCATGCGTGGCCTGGAGCTGCCGGAAGATAAGCTGCCGCACTTTCCGCAGACCCGCAGATCTGAAGTAACCGAGAGAACCAAGGAGCGCATCAAGAACCTTAAAAGCTGGCGTCAGCACTTCAGTGGCACGTACGCTCTTGATCCGGGTGTACTGGCGCCCAACTGGCTGCTGGAAGAGGTGGCGGAACTTTCCGGCGCCGAGATTACGGAGCTTGATACGATCACTGATATGCGGCAGTGGCAGAAGCAGCTCTTTGGCGGCGATCTGATCAACGTGCTTGCACAGAACTGAGTGCTATGAAAACGGCCGGCTTTACGCTGATCGAAATTGCCGTGGTACTGGCCATCGTCGGCATGGTACTGCTGCTGGTCATCCCGCGACTACCGTCATCCGATCGTGAAAATCTGCGTATATCTGCCCGGACGCTGGCTGCCACACTGCGCTACGTGCAGGAACGGGCAACAGCAGTACGCACCGGATATTACATCAACGTGGTACCTGGAACCGGAACCATACATACCTATGAATACAGCGACATCGAGAGCAACAAAGAACCTGTAGACCCGCTGTTGCAGAAATCGCCGATCAAGGAAGGCATCGAAGTTACCGATGTTTTCATCCCGCGCCTCGGTAAGGTGCAAGATGGTCAGGTGCGGTTGGACATAGGTTCAGGCGGGCTGCGGGATGTTGTTATCATCCACCTGCGGGCTGGCGATGGTCAGTTCAGCACCGTGATGGCCTTCCCGTCCGGCGGCAAGGTCAAGGTCTACGAAGGCTATCAAGAGGAAGCGTTGTGAAGGGATTTACGTTACTCGAAGTCGTGATAGCGCTGGCAATTATGGCGGCTGTGACCCTGACCATTCTTGGTTCCGTTTCCTACCATCTCTCCATCATCGCCCATGAGCGGGACAGTACCGCATTAACGCTTCTGGCACGGCTGCGGATGACGGAATTGGAGCAGTCACCGGCCAAAGGAGAGGGGAGTCTGGCGCCGTTACATCCCGAACTGACCTGGAAGGCGGACCTGCTACCGGCAGAACTGCCGAGGTTGCAGAAACTGGTTGTCAGCGTGCGGCGTGCATCCGATGGTCGGGAGGTGGCACTTGTCCGCTATCTGCCAAAATAAGGGCTTCACGCTGCTGGAGATTCTGATTGCAGTCGTATTGCTCGGCATTCTTTCCTCGGCACTGTACGGCAGTTATTTTACGGTAATTCGAGCTCGCGACCGGGCTTCATCCGGCATGGAAGCCCGCCGGGAACTGGGTGCTACACTGGATCTGCTGCGCCGTGAAATATCTTCGGCACGCTTTACCCGCAACGATAAACAGCTGCACTTTATTGTAGAAGACCGCGATGCCTTTGGTGTCGCGTCTTCCACGCTGGATCTGACAACCATCGCGCCACCGTCCGTCTACCAGCGGGCGGAATCCGGTATCGTATCGGTCCAGTACCGGCTGGCGGAAAAGAAAACCGCCCGAATCCTGGAACGCCAGGAGCGAGATCTGGCTTTTGTGCGAGCGACTGATGTGGCTGCGTATTATCCCCAGATGGAGCAGATAAAATCATTTCTGGTGGAGTGCTACGACGGCTCGAAGTGGGTCAAAACCTGGGACACCGCTATTAACGGTAGTTTGCCGAAGAGCATACGGATTACGATTCAGATTGAAGAAGAGGGCAAACCGGTCGAATTTACGACCATCAGCGCACCACGGGTGTCTGGGTTATGAAGTCGTGCGTCAAAGGTGAGTCAGGTTTTGCGCTGGTGCTGACATTGGTGGTAACCGCCCTGATGGTGGCGGTGGCGGTTGAAATGATTCACCAGGTCTACGTCGATACGTCGCTGAGTCGTGGTTTTCGTGATGGACAGCAGGCCTCGATTCTGGCGGAGTCGGGGGTGACAGGCGCTGCCAAACTACTCCAGACCGGGCTTTCAGGTCGCAGTTACACGTCACTGTCTGACCCGTGGGCGGCACCGATCAAGCTGCAGGATGAAGCCGGATCGATCGAAATCCAGCTTTCTGAAGAGAGCGGAAAGATAAACATCAATGGCCTTGTGCAACCGAACGGGGTCTATGACGATGTCACTTTGAATATGTTGAAAAGGGTGGGCAAACGTTTTCAGATGCCTGAGGATATCTGGGGTTCTCTGGCAGACTGGATCGATAGTGACGATTTACCCCGTTCCGGTGGTGTTGAAAACGCGTTCTATCGCAGTTTGAGACCGGGATATTCAGCTCGCAACGATAAGCTGTCAACCATCAAAGAACTGACGCTGGTAAACGGCTTCACTACCAAGCGTTATGGTGACTTGCTGCCGTTCATCACGATCTATTCGGATCAGGCCGGTGCGCCGGTGGCGACGATCAATATCAATACGGCTCCTAAAGAGGTTTTGACGGCACTCGACGACCGGATTGATGAGCGTATGGCCGAGCGGATCGTCGCGGAACGACGTCTGCAGCCGTTCAAATCAACGGCAGAGCTGGCGCGTGTTCCCGGTCTCGATACGATTGCCATCGGTTTGGTTGGTCGCATCAGTGTCAAAGGGAATCTTTTTCATATCAACTGTGTGGCCAGGTCTAAAGATGCCGTGCGGACCGTCGAAGCCGTGGTTCGTATGAGCAGTGGTGCGGCCGAGTTTCTGACGTGGCAGGAGCATTAATTCCAATTTCAGATCAAGGATGATATCAAGGCGGCAAGGATTGAGGCGGCGAGGCGTACATATCCGTACGCTGAGCAGCCGAAGACGAGCCAACGAAGATAGGGCCTTGATATGGAATTGGTATAAGCAGGTAAGGCGGTAGTAACCAATGGATTATCTAATACTGCAGGTCGAAGAAAAACGGCTGACGGTAGCTCGATTCGGCATAACACGACGCTCGGTGGAGATGAGCGGTGCGGCCGCCTTTGAGCTGGATGAAGAGCAGACACTTTCGGAAGCGGTCCGGCAGATTGTCGCCGGAACAACCGGATCGCCCCGGGTGGTACTCTGTCTTCCGCCGGACCTGTTCGGGCACCGTACGTTACCGCTCCCTTTTAAGGATCTGCGCAAGATTCGTGATGTGTTACCGGCGCAGTTGCAAGGGGAGATTCCGCTGTCGGTTGAAGAGCTTGTGCTGGATGCCGTGCCGGTCGGTGACGGTCGCTTTCTGGCGCTGTGGGCAAAAAAGTCTGACATCAGTCACGCGATAGCACTCTTCAGCGAGGCCGGACTCGAACCCCAGATGATCAGCTCTACGCCGTTTGCCTGGAGCCGGTTACCGGGAATCCCGAAGGATTGCGCAGTGTGTGACGGTTCTACAGTTGCGCTGCTGTCCGCCGGACAGGTAAGCTATGTCCGTGCCCTGGATGCTGCCGGAGCACCTGCGACGGTCTTTGCAACACTATCGGCCCTGGAGCTGTCCGGTACGAAAGTGCCGGGCAGGCTTTGTCTGATCAGCGGTGAAAGCCGCGCTGTTGAGGAGTGGCAAGGAGTTCCTTATGAGGTGGAGCGCCTGAATGTTCCGCCTGAGCTTGGACACCTTTTTAAAAACGAAGCTACGTTTCAGCAGCTGGTCGGTCTGTATGCCGTAGCGCAGGCCTGCTGTACCGGAGTGCTGCCCGATTTTCGGCAGGGAGAGCTGGCCTGGACCGTCGGCGATGCCAAAGTCCGCAGGAAACTGCAGCTTACCGGCATCCTCGTGTGCGCGGCGACTGCAATTCTGTTCGCCTCGCAGGTTATGAAATATCGGGCGGTTACGACAGACATTGTCTCGCTGAACCGCTCAATTGCCGCCATCTATCGCGAAGTGTTTCCTACTCGCCCCAAGGCGGTCGATGAATTGTCGGAAATCAGGGGTGAGCTGAAAAAACTGGCAGTCGGCGAGGCCTCGGGCGATTATCTTGATACGCTCAAGCGGGTGGCTGACGCCAAAGGTGCCACGATCAACGGGCTGTATGAAGCCGAGCTTGACGGGCGTACGCTGCGTCTGAAAGGTGATGCCCGTTCCGCTCAGGCGGTGAACGAGTTTAAAGCGTCGCTTTCCGGAGTGCTGACCTCAGCCCAGTTGGGTGAGATAAAAACCCGCTCGGATGGGACCGTGGCCTTCAGTCTGACCGGAACGATCAAGGAGGGACAGAAATGAGACTTCTTGAAAATGCACGTGAATTCTGGGGTGGTCTGGACAGCCGCATGCGTCTCTACACGGGATATGCCCTGATTGTGCTGTTGGCACTGTCGGTGGGATGGTCGGCGCTGGCCGGCAAGGTGACTTCGCTGGAGAAGAAGCGAGCGGCCCGTGAAATGACCCTCAAAGAGATCCTGCCGCTCAAGGTGGCATATCAGGCGGCCCGGCAATCATCCGATATAATGACAGGTCGTATGGCTTCTGTGAGGCCTGATGACTCTCCGGCTAAAATTATCGAAGAGATCGGCATCAAGGGCAAAGGAATTAAAATAGCTCCGCTCAAGGGCGAAGAGCGGCGTGGGATGACGGAGGACGCAGCTGAAGTACGCATCGATGGCATTACACTTAATGAAGCGGTTAACCTGATCTATCGTCTGGAAAAGGGGGGGCGACCGGTTGCCATCAAAAAATGCAATCTGCGCACCCGTTTTGATGATCCGTCACGCTGCGATCTGATCATATCGGTGGCTCTGCTCAAACCGGCGCCGGAAGCGGCGCGGTGAAGAAATTCGCCGGTATAGCCCGTGTGGCAGCTTTTGTCAGCGGGGCAGTACTGCTGTTTATCGTTTTCATGTATCTGTCGTTTCCGACCGCCCAGATTGACAGGGTTATCAGCGCAGCGCTGGCTTCGCAAGGGCTGACGTTATTACCGGCAGTGCACAAGACGCTGCTGCCCGGCCTGGCTTGGGATGATCTTTCCCTTGCAGATAGTCGGGGTGAGCTGCTCCACTGTCGTCGGCTGCAGTTACGCCCCTTACTGCTGCCGCTCCTGATGGGGAAAGCCGTTATTTCCAGCGGCGCAGCTATCGGCAGAGGAGAGCTCGATCTTGTCTATGCTTTGAACGGTAAAGAAGCCGTTACGCTTTCGACAGATGGCGTCAATCTGTCAGAGATACCTTTTTTTAAAACGATCCTGGGTGCTACGGTGGCGGGTGAACTCTGGAGCCGGGGCACGCTGCTGCGCAGTGCCACGGGACTGAATGGTGACCTGAAACTGGAAATAAAACAGCTCCAATTTTCCGGCGTCAAGCTGGGGGCGTTTCCGCTGCCGGATGTGACCGGTCTGAAAGCGCAGGGAATGGTCAGGGTCACCAATGGAACGTCCCGCCTGGAAAGTATTACGCTGGCTGGCGAAGGAATCTATATGCGCCTGTCAGGTGATCTCCCCGTTGGAGCCAGTGCAGGTATCGCGCCGCTCTCCTTGACACTCGAGATTATGCCGAAACCGGAATTTCTGGAGAAGCAGAAACTTGTATTTATGCTGTTAGCCAAATTCATGGTTTCTCCGGGTGTCTACAAGGTACCGATCAAAGGGACGTTGCTAAAACCTCAAATTTTGTAGGGTTACCTTTCCACGAGGGAAAAGAGATGTCAGTCAAGCTTGGAGAGTTGCTGCTACAGGAAAATCTGATTACCCCGGAGCAGCTTGATGAAGCGCTGAAGAATCAGGTTATCTTTGGCATCAAGCTGGGGAGCAGTCTGATTGAACTCGGCTTCATTACCGACGAACAGTTGTGCCGCTTATTGAGTGAAAAACTGGGTGTTCCTGCGGTGTCATCGCGCGCCCTGGCGGCGATACCGCACAACGTGCTGGCTCATGTTCCGGCTGAATTAGCCGGAAAATACCGCGTTGTTCCGATCAGGATTGAAGGGAAAAAGCTGGCTCTGGCAATGTCTGATCCGACGGATTTTAAGGCGACAGATGAGGTTGCCTTCGTGACCGGCTTCATCGTTCTTCCGCATATTGCACCGGACGTCAGGATTACCTCGGCTCTTTCCCGCTACTACCACGTGCGGGGTGATATCCGCTACATGATGGTTGAGGGTGTGCTTGAAAGTAAGCGCAAAGTCGCACCGAAAGCGAGTACTGATCCGAAAGCTGAAAAAATCGTCATTTCGACAATGAACGAGAGCGGAGAGACGGTTAACGTTGAAATCCCGCTTGAATTTGAGGGCTTTGCCGCGCTGCCCGGCTATGAAGAGGATCTTGCAGATGAAGCAGGAAGTCCCGAGCAGCAGGCGAGTGACCGACTTTCGGCCAGACTTTCTTCAGCCAGAAACCGGGATCAGATTGCAGCTGCGTTCATTGAATATCTCGGTCTGAAATTTTCGGTGGTGGCTCTCATTATTTTTCGCAAGAATGTTGCCGTGGGGTGGTGCGGAGCTATTGCCGGCAACCATATCGCTGATATTGCAGAGCTGAATCTTCCCCTCGGTAAACCGTCCGTACTGAAGGATGTTTTTGAGAGCGTAAAGTTGTTCAGAGGCACGCTGGCGCTGACCGCCGAAAATCTCCAGCTGCTCAAAGTTCTGGGTGTAGGTTTCAACACACCGCTCCTGATCGTACCGATTGTCATGCTGAAAAAAGTCGTGGCAGCAGTGGTTGTTTCCGCAGAGATGGATCAGCTTGCAAAGGGTGAGGCCGAACTTCAGGCCTTGGTACATAAGGCTTCGCTGGCATTTGAAATGCTGATCCTCAAGAACAAGATCCTGGCAATATGAGAATCGGTCTGCTGGGGGGCAGCTTTAACCCGGTACACCGCGCTCACCTGCTGATTGCAGAGCAGGCTCAGAGCGCCTGCCGACTTGAGCGCGTGATCTTTATTCCGGCAGCGGATCCACCCCACAAAGTGCTGGCCGGAAATATACCCTTTGATCAGCGCTGTCGGATGGTTCAGCTGGCCATTTCCGGAAAAGCGGGCTTTGAAATTTCCACCATTGAAGGAGAGCGGCTCGGTAAATCTTATTCGATTGATACGATTCGGATTTTTCGGGAGCTGTATCCGCAGGATGATCTGTTTTTTATCATCGGAGGGGATTCGTTTCTGGAGATCAGCAGTTGGTCTCGTTATGCAGATATATTTTGTGCCTGCAATCTGATTGTTGTCGAGCGCCCCGGCTGTCTGATCCCTGATCGATTGGCTGCAGTGCCGGCTGACATCCGGGATGAATTCAGCTATCAGAGCGCAACAGACCGTCTGCAGCATCGGTCCGGAACACAGGTCTGTTTTGTACGGGGCTGTCCGCAGGATGTCTCTTCAACCGAAATCCGCAACCTGGCTGCCGAAAGCAGCAGCATCGAACAGCTTGTTCCATCTGACGTAGCAGCATATATCTTGAAGCAAAGGATCTACCACTCATGACCGTTAAAACCGCCGTTAAAACCGTAAAAAAGAGTAAACCAGTCGAAAAAACGACGCTGACTGCTATCGAACGCGCACTGAAATGCGCTGAACTGGCCTATGATAAGAAGGGTTATGATATTTGTGTGCGCGATATTGCGCGGGTATCGTCGATTGCCGACTATTTGGTGATCATCTCCGGATCATCCGACAAACAGAACCAGGCCATTTCAGATAATATCCGCACCAGCTTGAAAAAGTTCGGTAAAGTCAACGACATCGAAGGCGCCAAAGATGGCAAGTGGATTGTCATGGATTATGGCGATGTGTTGGTACATATTTTCCACGACCAGATTCGTCGCTACTACGATCTGGATGGTGTCTGGGGCATGGCGCCCGAGCTGGAACTTCCGCCGGAAATCAAAGCCGCCCGCAAGGAATCCGATTTTTGAAACTGAAGATACTTTGGGTCGGTAAAAGTCGTGACACGTGGGTCAAGGATGCTATCGATGAATATGCCGGTCGCATCCGGCGCTACATGCCGCTGGATCTGATTGATATCCGTGACGAGAAGGGTGCCGAAGCCGAAGAGATGCGCCGCCGGGAGTGTGAACGGCTGGAGAAGCATATTTCACCTGCCGCGTCATTGATTCTGCTGGATGAACGGGGTGAACAGCTGGATTCACCCGGATTAGCGGCTTTTGTCGGCAAGCAGCGCGACTGCGGAACCGGCGAACTGATCTTTGTAATCGGCGGTGCCTATGGCTTTTCCGAAGAATTTCGCCGACGGGGAAAATTGCTGGCGCTCTCAAAAATGACCTTCACCCACCAGATGGTGAGGGTTTTTTTGTTGGAGCAGGTTTACCGGGCGTTTACGATTTTGAATAACGAGCCGTATCATCATTGACGATGATGTATTATCACAATTTAAAGTGACTTGTTTGGTACCTCATGCCTCGTATTTTTGACAAAATTGTACTTCAAATTCCTCCGACCATGCGTGTTTCCCTTGAGCCGGTCAGCCATGCCGATTTCTGTGCCGGTTGTTTAAAAGGAAAATCATGAATCACCTCTACCAGCTACTCGCCGACCGCACCCGCCTATGGCGTGAGAACGATTACCTCTGTGAACAATTTCCAGCCATCAGCGAAATTCTCCAGTTCCAGCGACTTGACGACGCTGGACAGAATCTGCGTTTTCTCCGCTCGCCGCAGTTTCGGGCACTGGAGGTTTACTGGTATCTGCGGCTCGTGGAAAAGACACCGCACATCCTTGATCTCTACAAGAAAAGTTATCCGAAAAAAGCGGACCTCATCAAGGCGCTGGGTATCCCCACAAAAGCCTTTGAAGAAGCTGATTACGATATTGAAGCGCTCCTGAAGCGGATTTCAACAGACGACCAGTTCGTCAAGGATTTCAAGCTGGAATCGCTGCGCGAGACCCTGACCCTCGATTATTCCAGCTATATCCTCGCCCTTGCCATGGGGGCCGGTAAAACCATCCTGATCGGGGCCATCATTGCCACTGAATTTGCCATGGCCCTGGAATATCCGACGACCGACGACAACCTGAAAGACGCCTTTGTGGAAAATGCCCTGGTCTTCGCCCCAGGCAAGACCATCATTGAGTCGTTGCGCGAACTGGCCGAGGTGCCGTTTGATAAAATACTGCCTGCCCGCCTTTACAAGGCTTTTGCAGCCGCCGTCAAACTCACGTTTACCCCGGATGGAGCCAAGGATATTCCGGTCATCCGCAACTCCTCTTTTAACGTCATTGTGACCAACACGGAGAAGATCAGAATTCAGAAACCGACGGTCCGTGCCAACTCCAGCTGGACGCAGTTGCAAATTGAAGAAAAAGAGAAGCAACTGAGCGAAGAGGCGAACCTCCGCCTGCAGACCATCGCCAGCCTGCCGCATCTGGCGGTGTTCTCCGACGAGGCCCACCATACCTACGGCCAGGCCATGGGCAAGGAATTGAAAAAAGTCCGCCAGACCGTCGATTACCTGCATCATAACAGCCCCAACTTGATCTGTGTCGTCAACACCACCGGCACGCCGTATTACGAGAAGCAGCCGCTCAAGGATGTTGTCACCTGGTACGGACTTTCCGAAGGGATCAAAGACCGGATACTTAAGGATGTATCAGGCAATATCAACGCTTACAGCTTTGATGCGGCCAGTTCCGACAGGTTCATTGCCGAGGTTGTAAAGGATTTCTTCTCGGAATATGCGGATGTCGCACTCCCCAACGGCGCACCTGCCAAGCTGGCAATTTATTTCCCCCAAACCGATGACCTGGAAGAGCTGCGTCCGTCAATCGAGGCGGCATTGACGCTGGCCGGCCATTCACCTGCCATGGTACTGAGAAATACCTCCGAATCCAGCAAGCAGGAGATTGACGCCTTCAACCGCCTCAATGACCCGCACAGCCCGCACCGAGTCATCCTGCTGGTCAACAAGGGCACCGAGGGGTGGAACTGCCCCAGTCTGTTTGCATGTGCACTTGCGCGTAAGCTGAAGAACTCCAACAACTTCGTGTTACAGGCAGCAACCCGCTGTTTGCGGGAAGTTACCGGTAACAACACCAAGGCCCGCATTTATCTTTCCATGGATAACCGGGCCGTCCTTGATAAACAGCTACAGGAAACTTACGGCGAAACCCTTGAAAACCTCAACCATGCCGGTGCTGAAACAATCACGATCAAGCTGCGGGTACGCAAGGTCAATCCGCCGCCGCTGGTCATTCAGCAAATCCTTCGCACAGTCACCCGTATCGAGGCGCACGACGATGCACCATTGTCTCTCGCCAAGCCGACCAGTGCCGAGGGCAACGCCATGACCCTGCAACGCTTTGCAATCACCAAACAGCAGGCCACAGCCAGTATTTTGCAGCAACTGGGCAGCAGTCTTGAAATCAAGACCGAGATGGAAAGTGAGGATATCTATTCTGCGGCTGTAAAGCTGTCTGAATGGTATCGACTTGAGCTGTGGGCGGTATATGCAGAACTGAAGCGGCTCTATGAGGGATCAGGCGAAGTGCCGCTGACCCATTTTGCTGAGTTATCCCGTCAGATCGAGCAACAGTTCTGCCAGTATGAAGTAAAAGAAACCATGGTGGACAAGGCGCTGGCCCTGGTAAAACCGGAAGGGTTTACCAGGGAGGAGGATGAAAACGGAGAAGCGGTATATACCGCCGAGATACGTATTCCAAAGGACAGGAAAAATCTGGTGACGTATTTGAAGGATGCGCCGGTCAAGGACACCCTGTTTGGCTATCATTACGATCCTTACAATTTCGACTCCAACGCTGAAAAGAGTTTCTTCATTGACCATCTACTGCCCCATATCGACCAGAACCCCGACGAGGTGGAAGACATCTACTTTACCGGCGGGATGACCGATGCTGCCAAGACCGATTTTTTCGTGGAATACAAGGACGACAAGGGGAACTGGCGCAACTACTTCCCTGACTTTATCATCCGTCTGAAAGGCAAGGGGAGCAGGCCGGGCAAGTGCCTGATCGTTGAGATCAAAAGCGCCCAGTGGGAGACGACCATCAAGGGCGAATTAGATGGTGGTAAAGCGGTCAGCAAGGAGGGGCGCAAGGCCATGGCCCTTACCCGATGGACTGGCCTCAACTCTGACCGTTTAAAATATCAGATCATTTTTGCCGATACCGCGCCTTCAGCCAACGAGGTTGCAGAAGCCAAGGCATTTGTCATAGAGGGGAATCAATGAGCGAGAAGAAAGAGATCAAGATCAGCGCTGCCAAGGGGCGACCGATGCTTTCCTGGGTGGGGAAGCGCCCTTTGCGGCATGTAACGGCCTTTCCGGCCCAACATATGGAAACCTTTGCGCCGGTTGAAAAGACCTCCGAGGTTTCAAAAACCTCGGAGGTCTGGAACGGGTGGCCCGCATCCTATCCGCACGGCGGACTGCTTTTCCACGGCGACAATAAAGAAGTTCTGGCCCACCTGCTGGCCAACGGTTTTCGCGGCAAGGTTAAACTGATCTACATCGATCCTCCATTTGATTCAGGCGCGGATTATGTACGCAAGGTGCAACTGCGTGGCGGCGCGGCAACGGCCAAGATTGAGGGGGAGAGTTACAATCTGGGGGAGCAGATTCAGTACACCGACATCTGGGCGAATGATAACTATCTGCAGTTCATGTATGAGCGGTTGCTTTTATTTAAAGAACTATTGCATGAAAATGGAAGTTTTGTTCTTCATTGCGATTGTAGTAGATCACATCATATTCGATGCCTCCTTGATGAAGTATTTGGTAGTGATAAGCAGTTCAAAAATGAATTGATTTGGTTTTATAGGCGTTGGCCAACAAATTCAAAATCATTTCAATCAATGCACGATAATTTATATTGGTACACTAAGGGGAATGACAATAGTCATGTATTCAATAAGTTGTACGAAGTTGCTTCAGAACGGACGCTGAGCGATTACGGCGGGAAAAGACTGACAACAATCACGTCTGAAGAAGGCACTCAGATAAAACGTGAGACTGAAGAAGATTCTTTAGGCGTTCCAATGAGGGATGTTTGGGAGATTCGTAGAGAGCATACTCGTAGCCACGAACACACAGATTATCCGACTCAAAAGCCAATAGAACTAATTGAGAGAATAGTAACCGCACTTTCTAACGAAGGAGATATTGTACTCGATGCATTTGTTGGATCAGGAACTACCTCTGTTGCGGCACAGAAACTCGGTCGTAGATGGATTAGTTGTGACATAAATAAAGGAGCAATTCAAACTACTGCAAAGCGGTTACAGGCGATCATTCAAGACCAGATAAAGGCGGCAGAACAGATTGACCTCATCACAACAGAAGAATCCTCACCGGAACCTGCCCAGCTATCTTTCGGCGTCTGGCGCGTCAACGACTACGATTTGAAAATCCAGCGCAATGAAGCCATCAAACTGGCCTGCGAACATATCGGCGTGGAGCGCATCGCGTCTGAAGGCTGGTTTGACGGCAAGCTGGGCAAGAAACTGGTCAAGATCATCCCCTTTGAACATCCTCTCTCACCCCTTGACCTGGAAGAACTGAAAAAGGAACTTGACGCGCGGTTGGAGGTGGAAAACACCATCGTCTTCGTCTGTCTGGGGATCGAACTGGCCGCCCGTACCTGGATTGAGGATTGGAACCGCCTGCGCAAGGGCGAACACACCGTCAACAAGATTGAGGTTATCGAACTGCGCACCGACGCCAAATACGGAAACTTCATCAAACACGAACCTGCAACGGCCAAGGTCTCGATTATGCGGGATGGTGACAAGATCAAGGTGCGGATTGAGGACTTCATCAGCCCGACTATTCTCAAACGTCTCGACATGGATCTGCCGCTTTTCAAAGCCAAGATCACCGACTGGCGCAGTCAGGTGGATTGCGTGATGATCGACACGGCCTACAACGGAGAAGTGTTCAATGTGACCCTTTCCGATGTGCCGGAGAAGAAGAACGACCTGATTGATGGCTTATACTCTCTGCCCGCACCAACCGGCAAAACCACGGTTGCTGCGAAGATCATCGATATGCTGGGTGAGGAAGTACTGGTTGTGGAGAAGGTTTGACTTATGATCAACTACGACATCAAATACCGCATGGGCCTGAACGGCGAGGAGGCAGACGCCGATGATTGACTTCACCCCTGAACAGGCCGCACCGCGCATTTCCAACATGCTGGCCGCCCACGAAAGCCGTACCCTGGAGTTTAAACGCATGGGCGATAACAAGGTCGTCCGGAAACTGCTGGAGGCGATCTGCGCCTTTGCCAATACCGAGGGTGGGGTTCTGGCGTTGGGGGTGGCGGACGAGAAACAGGGGAAGGGCGCAGCCAGACTCTTCGGCATCCAGGAAAACCCCGAAGCGCTCGACGAGCTGACGCGCAAGGTGCGGACTCAGTACCATCCCCCCATCGAGACCATCCGCTTTGTGCGTCTTCCCTGCACCTTGCGCGACGGCAGCTTCGGCGCTGTGGTACTGGTGCAAATACCCCTGAGCGACAAGGTGCATTCCATCGTGGATGACGGCACTTGGACCCGTCTCACCGCAGGCAACCGCGAGATGACGGCGGCGGAGATTGCAGAGCTTTCCTACCGGCGCGGCGTTCGCAGTGCCGAGAGCGAGCCGGTACCTGTTGATTGGGCATTACTGGATACACCGGTCTGGGCTGAGTTCGCGAAAGAACGCGGCTTCGGCCGGGTACGCCCCTTGCCGGAGCAGATGGCGCAGTTGGGGTTGGCCGAGAAGGTAGCGGGAGAATGGGTGCCGCGCCGGGCGGCAGCACTCCTGTTTGCAGAAGAACCTGGAGGACTTTTGGCAGCCCAGGGCACACGTGCCGAAATACGGCTGATGGTGTACCAGGGCAAGGCCGCCGAAGCCGGAGCCAAGCCGAATATGAAGAAACCGCCGCGCACTCTGCGCGGGCCGCTGATCCGTTTGATCGATGACACGGTTCGTGTCGTTCTGGATGAACTTTCTGCCGGAGTTGAACTAGCCTCCAGTGGTTTCAAGGCCCAGCACCGTTATCCGGAACGGGTAGTGAAAGAGGCGATTGTCAATGCAGTGATTCATCGCGACTACCGCTTGAATCGCGATATCCTGATCCGCATTTTCGACGACCGGCTTGAGGTAGACAGCCCTGGTGTCTTCCCCGGCGCTATTACACCGGCCAACATTGCCAAGGCAGGCTCCAAGGCGCGCAATCCGTTCATCGCCAAGACACGGCGGGATTTCCCGCTCCCCCCGAACTTCGACCTCAACGAGGGGGTGCCGATGATGTTTGCCGAGATGTCTGCCGCCCATCTCTATCCCCCGCAATACCGACAAAACATGGAAACTGCCACCGAGAGCGTGACGGTAACTCTCCTGAACCTTGAGCGCCCTACGGTGTGGGACGAGGTGAGCGATTGGATCGACCGCAACGGAGCGCTTGCCAATGCCGATCTGTGTCGGATTGCCGGAGTTGATACGTTGAAGGCCTCCAAAATGCTTAAAGCTTGGGTAGAGCAGGGGATTCTGGTGCAGCCTCCGGCTCTTGCCAAGCGCTACACCTCTTACGTAAAACCTGCACAGCCCCCTGCGCAAGGCGTTTTATTATCTGAGGCACAAGATAATTAAAATAATAAGTCAAATAAAACGATTAATATCAGTATCATACATAAAATCTAATTATCTAAAGCGTCTTGAAAATGATTTGCGCCAGGCCAAATTATACTGGAGGAGGCTATGGGTCGTGGGCAATCCGGATTTTAGCTAAACCAGCTTAGCATGCTGAAATCATCCATCTTCTGAAATCTTTTACGGCGATTTTATTATTTATCACGCTGGATAATAAACGTTAAAACGGTAAATAACTCAAAATGATCAGTATGATAGAAGAATCGTTATTATCTTGTTGGCCACTGGAGGGTAGTGCACAAGGCGTCGGGAACGCATCCTTACTCGATCAACGCCTGACCGCTTTTTTCTCATCCCGCCAATGTCCGGGAGTGGCAATCCGTGCGGCTATGAACTGGGCGGTCGAACAGACGCGCAGCAAAAATCCGATCATAAGCGGTTTCCACTCACCGCTCGAACAATCGGTGTTGGAAGTACTGCTTACGGCGGGTACGCCGTGCGTTATCGTTATAGCCCGGAGACTGGAACAGGCTCCTTTGCCACCAGCCCGGTTATTGGCAGTGCAGAAAAGGACGGCGGCAATTGTCAGCATGGATGACACGACACGGCGCCTTACCGCAGAATCAGCTGTTCGACGCAACGACTGGGTCGCCGAACATGCCGCCCGGATTGTGGTTGCGCATGCGTCACTTGGTGGAGGTTTGCAGCGGCAGATTAGCATCTGGCAGCTAAGAAATATTATTGTTGACTACTTGGCGTAATTGAATGGAAAATCTGATTAACTAAGGTTTCACATGGAGACTAACATGTCAAAAAAACCACTTGTACTGATGATTCTTGACGGCTGGGGCATCAACCCGAGCGCTGTCCACAATGCTGTCGCGTTGGCAAAAACCCCCAACCTGTCAAAATTCTTAGCGGAATACCCGCGCACAGCGATCAAAACTTCCGGGATGGCGGTCGGGCTGCCGGACGGCCAGATGGGCAACTCGGAAGTCGGCCACCTCAACCTGGGCGCCGGCCGCATCGTTTATCAGGAACTGACGCGGGTCACCAAGTCAATCCTTGACGGCGACTTCTTTACGAATCCGACGCTGCTCGACTGCATCGCCAAAGTCAAAGCGTCCGGGGGCAGATTGCACCTCTCCGGCCTGCTCTCGGATGGCGGCGTGCATTCGCATAACACCCACCTCTACGCGCTGCTGGAACTGGCACAACGCGAGGGGTTAAGGGATGTTTTTGTCCATGCACTGCTGGATGGCCGTGATACGCCACCTCAGAGCGGAGCCGACTACCTGGCAGAACTGGAAGCAGAGATCGCGCGGATCGGTGTCGGAAAAATAGCTACGGTCATGGGGCGCTACTACGCCATGGATCGCGACACACGCTGGGACCGCGTGGAAAAGGCCTATAACGCCATGGTGCATGGCCTGGGTGAATTGTGCGTCTCATCTCAGGATGCCATCGCGCAGAGCTACGCCTCCAAGATCTACGACGAGTTTGTCGTACCCGCCGTGATCTGTGAACAGGGTGCGCCGGTTGGCCAACTGCTGGACGGTGACGGCTTCATCTTCTTCAACTTCCGCTCAGATCGGGCTCGTGAAATCACCCGCGCTCTTGCCCTGGATGACTTCGACGGCTTTGTGCGCAAGAACCGACCGCAACTGGCTGACTACGTTTGTTTAACCGAGTACGACGCCACCTTCGGGTTGCCGATTGCGTTTGAGTCAACGGAATTGAAAAACCTGTTTGGCGGCGTACTTGCTGAAGCGGGATTAAAACAGTTACGCATAGCCGAAACCGAGAAATATGCCCATGTAACCTTTTTCTTCAACGGCGGGTCAGAAATTCCCTTTGCGGGTGAAGACCGGGCGCTGATTCCGTCGCCAAAAGAGGTTGCCACCTACGATCTGAAACCGGAGATGAGCGCCGAACAGGTGACGGAAAAACTCCTCCAACTGCTTGGTCAGGATCAGTATGACGTAGTCGTTCTCAATTTCGCCAACTGCGATATGGTCGGCCATACCGGCGTCGAGGCGGCGGCTATCAGGGCGGTAGAAACGGTGGATGCGTGTGTCGGCAGGGTTGTAGCCCGCGTGCAGGAGTTGGGGGGGGCAGTGCTGATCACAGCCGATCATGGTAACGCCGAACAGATGCAGGATGAAAATGGCGAACCGTTAACGGCTCATACGACTAACCCGGTCTGGTTTGTGGTGGTTGATCAGAGCCGCGTGGGTGCCGTTCTGCGTGAAGGGGGGCGACTGGCTGATGTGGCACCGACCATGCTGAAGATGCTAGGGCTGCAGCAACCTGAAGAAATGACCGGGGAGAGTCTTTTGTAACGGAGAGGAAAAAGAGGTGCGTTTGAAGAGTCCCCCCGTTTCGGCTACGAAGCAGGGGGACTCTTTTTTATTCCCTTGTGCAATCGTAACGAAAAGTCCTCCGAGGTTTTGAAAACCTCGGAGGACTGATTGATTCAGCTTGTTTGAAACCTGGAATTAGTTGCCGCGTGAAATTACGGCGTCGATTTCTGCCAATGTGTGTGCCAGCTGAAAGCCCTGCACCTCGGCGCCCAACTGGCGAGCGATCTGGGTGATAGAGAAAATACCGCAGACGGTCTGCTTGCCATCGGCACCATCAGCTGCGACGAGTGCATGCTGACGGCCTGATTTTTTGAGTGTTGCGACAATTTGGCCGACTTCGGCGCTTTGTACATCTTCAATTTTCAATATTTCCAGTTCACGCTGTGTGGTCATGATGTCACGGACCAGAATGTCGGCATGCGTGCCACCCATATTCTGCAGGTAGCGCATCGGTTTTTCGCCGAGGACATCAGATGCCGTCAGCAGTCCTGCCACCTGATCGTTACCATCCAGCACCAAAAGCATCCGGACTCCGTATCGGATCATCTTGGCATTGGCACTATCCATCGAAGCGTTCGAACGTGCAACAACGACGGAAATTTTTCTTAAATCTGTCATAACTGACAGCGCCGGATCGCTGAGACTGACATGCCCCGGAAGATTCTGTACCGGTCGTACGATCGTAGAACCGGTTTTCAAGCGTGATGATTTCAACACCTCAAATTCTCTGACCATATTTTACTCCCTTGCGTTGATGTGGTATCTGTTTTGAAATCAAAACTGGATCAGTAAACCGCCCCAGGTCAGACCGCCGCCGAAGGCCATGGTCAAAATAAGTTGACCCGGCTTGATGGTGCCGTTCCGCAGGTTTTCGTCGAGTACCAGTGCAACCGAGGCGGCGCTGGTGTTACCGCAGCGGTCCAGATTGATCAGGAATCGATCTCTGGGAAAACCGCTCTTTTTGGAAATGAAATCGATCATACGTATATTGGCCTGGTGCGGAATAATATAATCAAGGTCGGCCGGAGTGATACCGGCTTTTGCGCAAAGCGAATTAATGATATCGGGAATAACTTCGGTTGCAAAGACGTAGACCTGCTTGCCCGCCATCTGGAAATAGACCTCACCATCGTCTATCGAGTCGGGCGTGACCGGCTTGCGGGAGCCTGATGAAGGCACCTGAATCAACGGCCACCCTTTGCCGTCGCTGCGCATGTAGGTGTGTTGTATGCCGCAGCTCTTGTCGCCGCCGTCGGTCAGGATGGCAGCGCCGGCGCCGTCGCCGAAGAGCGGACAGCTCCCTTTGTCGTTGAAGTCGAGTATCCGCGAATAGATGTCGGCACCGATTGCCATGACGGTTTTGTGCTTGCCGCATTTTATGAAGTTGTCGGCGATTTCAAGTGCATAGACAAAACTGGAACAGACGGCGTTAACGTCGAACGCGAAGGCGTTTTTGGCACCGATATTTTTCTGTACGATGCAGGCAGTGGCGGGAAGGCTCATGTCAGGGGTGGATGTACCGACAATTATACAGTCAAGGTCGCCAGCTTCGATACCGGCAGTTTCCAGGGCTTTTTTTGCCGCAACGGTCGCAAGATCAGACGTGGCCTGATCTGCATGGGCAAAATGTCGCTCGCGAATGCCGGTTCGTGAAAAGATCCACTCATCTGCATTCTCTACCAGATAATCAAAATGGCTGTTAGGAATTACACGGTCCGGCAGACATGAACCGCTGCCGATGATTTTTGAAATAATCATTTTTCTCCCCGATTCCGCCCATCTCAGACGTGCGCGTTTTATTATGAATAAATTTATTTACTATCTCACAAAAATGATCTCTTCGTCAAACAGATTCATTGGTAGCAGATGGTTGCCGTGTGATGCTTACTCATCAGTACGAGATTTGAGAATATCGATAACTGCAAATAGCCACACGGCCACAAATGCAGCCAGTACGGATTTCCCGAAAGTGCTGGCGCCATCCAGGGCTTTGATGATTTCGGCAGATGAAATTTGCAGCGCTCCGCCGCTAACCTGCGATGCAATCACCGGAGAGAGTCCCCGCAGAATAACGAACAGTGCCATCAACAGAATCAGGTTAACGAGTGCAATCAGAATTACTCCACATACCTTGCGGCCAAGGTAGAGCTGTCCGAGGCCAGGCACAACCAGAGCAGACAGGAGAAGAGCAGAAATTTTACGATTCATGGGGCAGCTCCTTCATACAACGGACCGTGTTATAACAGAGCACCGTTTGCAAGGCAAGCCCGACCGCCATATGGAGCATTTTTTTGCTGGACTTGTGTGCCTATACTCACTAAAATCTACCAGTTTATTTGAAATCAGGGAGCTGACCATGGACTCGGAGAAACAGGAATATTTCAAAAACATACTGAACGAAGAGATGCGCACACTGCAGGGTGAAGCTGGTAAGACGGTAACCGAGATGAATTCGGACGCCTCCAACTTTCCCGATCCGACCGACCGCGCGACACAGGAGTCAGACCGGAACTTTGAGCTTCGCATTCGTGATCGTGAGCGTAAACTGATCAACAAGATCAAGGATGCTCTTGACCGACTCGAAGCCGGCGACTTCGGTATCTGTGAAGATTGTGGTGAGGAGATCAGTGAGGCGCGCCTGAAAGCCAGGCCGGTAACCACCCAATGCATCAATTGCAAGATGGCGGCTGAAGCGAAGGAACGACATAGTTAATTTTTCCGTCTACGTAGCCGCAGGCAGGTGCCATCATGACTGACTGGTCCACCCCACATCACGCTGGTGCCGATGAACGGATATCGGAACTTACGCTTCTGTATCAGTTCAGTAATACACTCCTTTCAACTATCCGCCTCAACAAGCTCATTCATCTCAGCCTTTCGGCTCTGACGGCACGATCATCCGGACTGTTTGAACGATCCATGCTGTTTTTGCGCAATGAGAAATCCGCTATGCTGCAGGGAATGCTCGGGGTGACACGCCTGTTTTCTGAAGAGCTTCAAATAGTCGGCGATCAGGACGGACTCGGCAGCCGGTGGGAGATCAGCGACGAGGTTATTGCCCTGCAGCGCTCATCAGATTTTTGTGCACAAATCCGTGCGACGCGAATAGAAATCGATTGCGGCTGCCCGCTGATCAAGCGTGTTATGAATGAGCGGACGCTCTGTTATCTGGATGATCTGGTCTGTCGGCACTGCAGCACCTGTCATTTCATTCGCCGACTCTGTGACAGCTATTTTGCTGCGGTACCGCTCATAGCCAGAAACAGCACGATCGGTATTATCATTGTTGACAACCCCGAATCCGGTAATGAAATTTCCCGCTCGCAGCTACATTTTTTACAGTTGTTTACCAGCCAGGCAGGTATGGCAATAGAAAATTCAATGCTCTACAACCGCATTGAAGACGCGAATGCTAATCTGAGGGACGCCCGTGAACGGTTGCTGCATGGAGAGCGTATGGCGGCAATCGGAGAAATGACCGCCAATCTGGCGCATGAGCTCAAAAATCCGATTATCACCATCGGCGGTTTTGCCGGTCGGCTGCTGAAAGCCCTGCCTGAAGAGACCAGGGAACACCGCTACGCCGACACGATTGTTACAGAAGTGCAGCGCTTGGAAAAGATGCTGGCTGACACGCTGGCGTTTTCACGTAAGCCGACCATCTGTTTCTCCGAGTGCGATGCCGGAGAAATCATTCAGGACTCTCTTTCAAGCTGTGCCACGGCTCTGGAGGATGGCAATATTGTTGTCAAACTGGCCAACGTAACTGGATCGTGGCCGATTCTGGGGGATCCGTATCAACTGAAACAGGTGTTTCTGAACCTGATCCTGAATGCCTGCGATGCCATGCCGGATGGCGGACACCTCAGCGTATCGCTTGACAAATTACCGGGACCACCCAGTTCGGTGCGGGTAAATATCGAGGATTCTGGGGGAGGAGTTCCCAAGGATATGCTGGCACATATCTTCAGCCCGTTTTTTACAACCAAACAGCATGGCACCGGTTTGGGGTTGGCAATAGCGAACCGTATCGTATTGAATCATTACGGTATTATAGAGGCTTCGAACAGCGGGCAGGGTGCCGTGTTTAGGGTCACATTTCCTCTGGCTGAAGGCAACACTTTTCCCCTATCGGGAGCGAGCGGAGCCGGTAATGACAGAGAAGGAAACCAAAAACGCCGTCTCACTCTTCCGGTACCCGCATAGGCACGTACCTCGTTTTCCCTTAAGCAACCTTTTGTCATACGTTGTATTCCACCCTTGTCTGCTATTTATCAAGCACTTTCCGGATTGAAGAAGCGATCGTACCGATGGTGAATGGCTTTTGAATGAAGTGGACCCCTTCATCCAGTACCCCGTGATGCGAAATAATGTCGGCGGTATATCCAGACATGTAGAGACATTCGATGTGTGAGCAACATTCTTTCACACGATCAGACAGGTCCTTGCCGTTCATCTCCGGCATGATCACGTCCGTTATGAGCAGATCTACAGCATCTCCATGTTCATGTGCCATTGTCAAGGCTTCGCCCGGCGAATGTGCAGCCAAAACGGAATAACCGAGCCGTTCCAGTATTATCGTGGTCATGTCTAAAATATCAGGTTCATCCTCCACAACCAGGACTGTTTCACGCCCCCCCTGTGGCGCCGGAATCTGAACGTTTTCGCCAGCTTCCTGTGCGGTAGCGCCAGCATACCTGGGCAGATAGATAGAGAATGTTGAGCCGCTGTCAGGCTCACTGTATACATGAATGAATCCGTTGTTCTGCTTGACAGCTCCATAGATTGTGGCCAGACCCAAACCGGTTCCCTGGCCCCGTTCTTTGGTGGTAAAGAACGGTTCAAATATTTTTGCAAGCGTTGCTTTGTCCATACCCCGCCCGGTATCACTGACGGACAGCTGTACATAATCTCCCGGTACGGCATCGGCATGCTCCAGACAGTAAACCGCATCAATACTGCAGTTCTTTGTTTCGATCGAAATTTTACCGATATCAACAATGGCATCTCTGGCATTTACGCAGAGGTTCGCCATGATCTGGTCAAGCTGGGAAGAGTCCATCCTTATCGGCCAGAGATGTGCTGCCGGTTGCCAGGTGAGCTGGATATCCTCACCAATCAGACGCTGCAACATTTTGAACATTCCGGTTAAAGTTTCATTGAGGTCAAGAACTTTGGGGACAATGGTCTGTTTGCGGGCAAAAGCGAGCAGTTGTCTGGTGAGGTCAGCTGATCGCTCAGCCGCCTTGCAAATTTCCTTGAGATCCGATGTTATCCGGCTGACAGGTTCACTATGCATGAGCGCAAGTTCGGCATGGCCAAGTATGACTCCCAGCATATTGTTAAAGTCATGAGCAATGCCGCCCGCCAAACGTCCGACAGATTCCATCTTCTGAGCCTGCAGAAGCTGTATCTCCAGCTTGTTTTTTTCATCTTCAGCCTGTTTAATCTTCGAAGTATCCCGCGCGATGCCAAAGAGCCCTATGACTTCACCGCTGCTGTTACGAACAGGGCCTTTGGTTGACGAAAAGAACTTTTGTCCCTCAGGAGTCGTGAGGTATTCTTCAAACGTTTGCGGGGTTAATTGTGTCATGACCCACTGATCTTTTTGCATGAGACTACGAGCGTCATCAGCGGAGAAAAGCGACCTGTCATCCTGACCGATGATCTCTTCAAGCGGTTTTTTGACAAAGTGTGCTACCGCAGAATTAGCCAGCAGATAGCGGCCGGCGATATCTTTGACATAGATTGCATCCGTCGTCCCTTCTATGACGACATCCAGCAACATTTTCTGATACGCCATCTTCTGTTGTGCCCGGTGTATTTCAGTTATCTGGGCACTAATTCTCTTGATATAGCGGGAAATAAGAAAATAGAGGAGTGTGGCGGTGAGAATAACAAACAGGAAGCCCTTATACATGGAGAGACGTGAAATTATGATTGGATCGCTGAAAACAAGGGCCAGAAAAGAGTCCGACAGAAAAATCCAGAGCCCGCTGGCAAGAGAGTAAATTGCCACTATTTTCATGGTTTCCCTGTTTAAAGGGCTTTTATCCGCAAGGGTCAATTTTTATTATCCCCGAAAAACCACAAAAATTTTGGTGATGAAAAAATCGGAGACCAGGATCATGACCGACGAGAGAACGACAGCCTGTTTTGCTGCCGCTCCGACTCCTTCGGCTCCCCGCTCGGTATTCAAACCCACGTAACAGCCGGTCATCGCGATGATAAGCCCGAAGAAGGCAGGCTTTACGAGCCCTTCAATCAGATCCTGAAAAACCATGAACTGTGGGATGCCGGTAATATACATGGTTGGATTGATACCGTAGCCGGCGGCCATGATGTAGCCTCCTAGCAGCGAAATAGCATCAGCCACCGCCGTCAGGAGTGGCAGGGCCAGCAGCATGGCCAGCAGGCGCGGTGCCACCAGGCGTTTGATTATGTCGGTTCCTTCTACGCGCATGGCGTCGACCTGCTCGGTCACGACCATGGTGCCCAATTCAGCCGTGATCGCCGATCCGACCCGGCCGGCTACCATCAGCGAAGCTAAAACCGGTCCCAGCTCCTTGACCATCGTTGCCGCAATCATACCGCCGACATAGCTGGTGGCGGCAAACGGTTTCAACTGGATCAGCGACTGCAGGGCCATAACCATGCCGGTGAACAGGCCGGTCAGCAGGCAGATAAAGAGTGAAGAGAAGCCCAGCTTGTCAAACTGGAGGGCACATTCACGATAGTAGAAGGGACGGCGCGGCAGGCGCAGCAGGGTGCGACCTGTCAGTATGAAGAAGCTCTGCAGTTCGTGGAAAAAACGGAGCAGGATTCTATCGACGATGGCGATATTCATCTATTTTACAGCACGACAGCCAACGCTTCGGCTGCTTCAGTGACGAAAATAAACTGCAAGTCGCCACGTACGTTGTCAGGAATATCCTCCAGATCATCACGATTACGCTCAGGTGCTACAATTGTCCGGACACCGGCCCGGTGAGCGGCCAGAACCTTTTCCTTCAGACCGCCGATTGCCAGTACACGTCCGGTCAATGTGATTTCGCCGGTCATGGCAACGCCGCGCCGGGCAGCCTTTCCGGTCAGCATCGAAACCAGCGCTGTGACCATCGTGACACCGGCCGAGGGGCCGTCCTTGGGGATTGCTCCGGAGGGGACGTGGATATGAATAGTGCGGTTCTCGAAGGCATCCGACTGAATACCGAACTCGGTGGCATGAGCTTCAATATAGGAGAGCGCTGCCCGGGCTGATTCCTTCATGACGTCGCCCAGCGATCCGGTCAGGATCAGTTCGGCTTTGCCCGGCATACTGGTCACCTCTACAAAGAGGATGTCGCCACCGGTCTCCGTCCAGGCCATGCCGGTAACAACGCCGATACGATCCTTCTCGGCGGCTACTTCGTTATAAAATTTCTTTGGTCCGAGCAGTTCCGTAACGGCATCGGGGTTGATCAGGATACGGGCCGGCTTGTTCTGGGTGATCTCCTTGGCTACTTTACGACAGATTGAGGAAACCGTGCGTTGAAGGCCACGCACGCCGGCTTCACGGGTATATTCGCTGATGGTTTTCTTGAGTGCCGCATCACTGAAGGTCAGGTTCCGATCCGCCAGTCCGTTCTCCTCGATTTCACGCCGGATGATAAAATTCTTTGCTATCTGGAGTTTTTCCTCACTGCTGTAACCGGCCAGACGGATCACTTCCATGCGGTCTTTGAGCGGTCCCGGAATCGGATCAAGTTGGTTGGCGGTGGTAATGAACATCACCCTGGAGAGGTCGAAAGGGACATCCAGATAATGATCATTAAAGGAAAAATTCTGTTCTGGATCAAGGACTTCCAGCAGTGCCGAGGCGGGGTCGCCACGGAAATCGTTGCCCAGTTTATCGATTTCGTCCAGCATGAAAATCGGGTTATTGACGCCGGTCCGGTAAAGCTCCTTGATGATGCGCCCTGGCAGGGCGCCGATATAGGTGCGGCGATGGCCACGAATTTCCGCTTCATCCCGAACGCCTCCCAGCGAGATGCGCACGAATTTTCGTCCCATGGCACGGGCGATCGACTTCCCCAGAGATGTTTTGCCGACGCCGGGCGGGCCGACAAAACAGAGCACCGGTCCTTTCATGTTCTCCTTTAATGAACGGACCGCCAAGAATTCCAAGATGCGCTCCTTGACCTTTTTCAGGTTGTAGTGATCTTCGTTGAGAATCTCTTCAGCCCTGACCATATCGAGGCTGTCGGTACTGCTCGTTTTCCAGGGCATCCCGGCCAGATAGTCAAGATAGGTGCGCGAGACATTATATTCCGGAGAAGCCTGATTGATGCGTTCCAGTCGCTTAAGCTCTTTATCGGCGATCTTTTTGACCTCTTCCGGCAGACCGGCATCCTCGATTTTCCGGCGCAGTTCGTTGATATCGGCGCTGCGTGGATCTTCGTCCCCCAGTTCTTCCTGAATATGCTTCATCTGCTCGCGCAGGATGTATTCTTTCTGATTCTTGCCGACCCGCTTGGTAACCTCTCCGGCTACCTCATTTTTAACCTGTATGCGTTGAACTTCATTGGTCAGATGCAGATAGACTTTTTTAAGGCGATCCAGCGGATCGAGCGTTTCCAGTAACCCCTGAAGATCACCGTTAGGGAGGTTGACATACAATGCCACCAGATCCGAGAGACGGGCCGGGTTGTCAATATAATCGATCATCTTCATGACGTCATCCGGCAGCGGTTTGCCGTGTGAGAGTGCAATCTTCAAGAGGGCGTTTAAACTCTGTACCAACGCCTCGGAAACTAAATTTTTTTCAACAAATTCATGCACAACCTCGCAGTGGGCCAGGGTTATGCCTCCTGCCGGTTCAGTTTCCAGAATGTGCAGACGGCTGATGCCCTCCAGTGACACCTTATAGCGGCTGTCCCCGAGAAGTTTTATCTGTCCGACCTTACAGAGTGTACCAATTTGCGGATCTGACGGAGCAGCATTTACGGCGTCGGGATTTTCGAAAAGAAGAGCGATGAAGGTTTCAAATTCTTCGGCAGCCTGAAAGGTTTTTACCTCACGTGAGGTTACGTACAGCGGAAAGAGCATATAGGGGAAAGCAACGATTTCATGCTGAGTATGGAGCGGCAGCTTTTCAGGGATTTCGATATTTGTGTGCGGCATGGAGAGAATCCTTGTCGTGTGGATTACGATAGCGCGGCAGATGGTATCATAGTTTTGCGAACAATCAAAGTTTCAGACCGGTCGTCCGGTTCGTACGTCAACCGGCACGAGCTTTACGGTGACAGAAGATCCGGCAAGCTCCCGGTAGAGCAATGTGAGAAAGCGGACCGTGACCAGTTGGTGGATGGCTGCCTGGGTCAGGCGATAGAGCCAGTAACGGATCAGGCTCGGAGAAGAGCTGCCCAGAATCAGCGGGCAGAATTCACTGAGTTGCAGGGCAACGCGAACGCCATCGGGAACACGCTCAACGGTGAAACGGAATTCACCACGATCGCATTGACGCGGTTGAACCAGAAGTCCACCGCAGATGCGTAATGTTGCGCTGTCTCCAACAAGTGAGGCCGGGTAAAAGTTGATCAGGCTGAAGCGGCTGCCACACAGGCGGAACTCGATGCCGGTTTCACGTATAAGAGGGCGGATCAGCGAAAACGTGCAGCTGCGAATATAGGCCAGATAGCGCTGCAGAACAAACTCGGGAGTAAGTACAGCGGCGATACTGACCGATAAAACCGTCCATTGAACTGAAAACACGGAAGAGTCTTCGATTAAAACCTGCTGACAGGAGATTTCCTGGTGAGAATGCTCGCGTTTCATGCCGGCCATTTTGCCATCTGCGGCAGATATTGTCACTACAGGAATATGGTGGCAGAGCATTAAACGAATAAATGACGAAAACGAGCCGTCTAGGGCCCACCCATCTTCTAGCAGAAACGGCACTATATAAGGCAGTTATGTCACAGCGTGCCGGTTTTTACCGTCATATTTGATTTCTGCCGATTTCCATAATCAATTATATGTATTGTAAAATTGGTTAGTTGTACGTACAACTTCTACAGACTGTCAGCTTTGCTCTACGAGCCCGAATGCGCGGAACATCAAGGCAATACGTATATTTTGAGTAGTATCTGCTGCCACCGGAAATCACATCAATGAAATTTACCCTGTTGACACATAGCAAGGAGATTGTAAAACGTTCCAATACCGGTCGTCTGGTGCTGGATGTTCTGGGCAGGGACGCTGAACAGATCCGCTGGGACAGGCTGAACCCGCCTGCCGGGCTGCTGGAGGAGATTGAGGCGGGGCAGGTGGCGCTGGTCTATCCGGGCGCTACTGACGAAAATGACGCCGGTCTTTCGGGCATAACCCGCGTCATCCTGATCGATGGCACCTGGCATGAGGCGCGCAAGATCCATCAGCGCAGCCCGTATCTACAGAAGGTGCGCCGGATCAACCTGGTTCCCGGCGGCACGTCACGCTACAACTTGAGGAAAAATCAGAAAAAGGGTTGTCTCTGTACGGCAGAATGTGTGATCGAGGTCCTGCGAAATACCGGTAAAACTGGTGCAGCAGATCAGCTGGAAGAGCGTTTTCTGGCATTTATCAAACCGGAAGTTGTAATGGCAGACAGCTTACCTGTCGTCACATAGAGGTGCAAGATGGGGCGCCGCAAGCGCTGCCGTTATCGCTCGCCACTGCTCCAGCTTGGCGTCTCGGGACAGACTGGCGTGAGCCGGACTGGTCGAGGGGAGGCAGACGAACTGCAGCGTGGTCGCAGGAGACAGACCAGGGAGTACGTAGCGTTTGAAAAGGGCATGTGCCGTCCGACCGTTAAAAAAGAGCGTACCGATTTCCGCATGGCGTTGCAGAAAACCGGCAAAGTCGTTTACCACTTCTGACCCGGCTACAATCGCGGAGTCAAGGCTGCCGGTCCGGTCAGCCGCCTGCAGCACATCCCAGACAGCAACCCGTGACTTTTTCAGCACACTGCAGCGTTCCTGATAATCCAGCCCGCTTCGCCCTGCGAACAGGCTCTCTACAATATACCAGAATGCGTTATAGGGATGGGCGTAGTACTGGCCGGCATCGAGCGAACGCTGTCCCGGCACCGAACCGAGCACAAGTACGCGGGCATCGACCGCTGCTATCGGGTCGAAGCCGCGTATCATTGAAATGCTCTTGTCCCGGAACATTGCCCCGGACGGTGAGGACGTATCTGCTCCATCACCGAAACTATTTACCGCAGCATTTCTTGTATTTAAGCCCGCTTCCGCAGCTACAGGGTTCGTTTCTGCCGATCTTGGCAACAGCCATCGGTTTCGGCCGCACCATACGCCCGTCGGCAAAATACCAGCGCTCGTTTTCCTTGATAAATTGGCCGATCTCGTGGTGTTCCGTGGTCTGGTCTTTATCACTGAAGCGGGCGATGAATTCAACTTCGCCGGTGGTATCCCCCGCCCCCCCGTTTTTCGTGCTGATAATCTCCAGCCCCTGCCATTCCGACTCTTCAGCCCACTGCTTCGTTCCGGCATGATCATAGCCTTTGCGATGATCGGCATGTGTGCTCTCAAAGATGAATTCCATCTGTGCCCCGACATATGCGGAATAGCGGGCCCTCATCAGCTGTTCTGCGGTTTGAGCCGGTAGCACACCGGTTATGATCGGCTCACAGCATTCGGCATACGGTTTGTCGCTTCCGCACGGACAATAATTGTTCATGGTTCTTTCCTCCACGGTATGAACGTCACTCAGGTTGCGGCAATAGTACTGAACCGGAGTATAAAGTCAAGTCGTGATACACTGTCAGGTACACCGGGGCAGGCAGGTTGACAGCGGAACATAAATCCAGCATACAAGGTTCACGATAACATTTTATTCAAATCTGCCGGACAGGATACGCTCATGACTGAAAGCAACCATCCGTTTCAACGACTGACTCCATCGCTGGTCATGGATGCAATTGAAAGTCGGGGTTTCATCTGCGACGGTCGCATCTTTGCGCTTAACAGCTATGAAAACCGCGTGTACCAGGTCGGGATCGATGAGGCTCTGCCATTAATCGCAAAATTTTATCGCCCCGAACGCTGGAGTGAAGCACAGATTCTGGAGGAGCATACCTATTGCTATGAGCTGGTCGAACAGGAACTTCCGATTGTCGCGCCGCTCAGAAACCCCGACGGAACAAGCCTGATGAAGTATGACGACTTTCAGTTCGCTCTCTATCCACGCCAAGGGGGGCACGCGCCGGAGTTCGATAATCTCGATAACCTGAAAATTCTGGGGCGTATGCTGGGGCGCATTCATGGCATCGGCGCGGTCAGACCGTTTAAGCATCGACCGACGCTGGATCGCCAGAGTTTCGGCAGCAACAGCGTGCGTCTGATCGAGGAACGCTTTATCCCGCCTGAGTACCGCGCCAGCTACAGCTCCGTAACCGGACAGCTGCTGGATAGTATCGATGACATTCTGGCTGAGGTCGGCCCGGTTCGTATCCTCCGGACGCATGGCGATTGTCATGCCGGAAATATCCTCTGGCGCGACAACGCTCCGCATTTTGTTGACTTTGATGACGCCCGCATGGCGCCGGCGGTTCAGGACTTCTGGATGATGTTTTCCGGCGAACGCCCGAGACAGCTGGCTCAGCTGGATTCCCTGTTGGAGGGGTACCGGGAGTTTTATGATTTCGATGCGCGGGAGCTGCGCCTGATCGAACCGCTGCGAACGCTGCGCATGCTGCATTACAGCGCCTGGCTGGCCCGACGCTGGCAGGACCCGCTCTTTCCGCACACCTTCTTCTGGTTCAACACGACCCGCTACTGGGGGGAACATATTCTGGAATTGCGCGAACAGCTGGCCGCCCTGCGCGAACCGGCCCTGGAGATCTTGTGAACGGCGCATATATGCTCTTTGGCGATTTTTTTAACCTGAAACCTTCTGAACAATATGCTATCTTCTCCTGCTGAGCCTGATTTTTACTATGAACAAGAAATGAGTACTACGATGAATGAAGCCAGCAAGCAACTACTCCAGGCGCCGCTTTCTGCGCAAGAAACCCGATGGGCCGGTGAACTGGCCGATAAACTTCCGGACGATGTCGATCTGACCTTTGAGGAGTCAAAAATCCTCACGCGTCTCTCCATCAGAGAGTGGCCGGACGATCTGCTGCACAAGGTCAAAGATGTCATTGATGTTGAAGACTTTCTGGTTGACGATCCCGAAGATTAACCACCTGAAACCGCCCCACCATAAATATATTCAGGAGATTTTTTTGATGCACCCGAACAATCGTATTCGTACCGCTTCTTGCGCCGTTATGTTGTCCCTGCTTGGCGCCTGTTCTTATCAGGAAAAACCATCGGCCACAGCCGGTGTCTCCGCAGCAGCCACCCCGGCTTTTTCAGCTACCAGCAGTGCCGATCGCACAGCAGCGGTTCTGACCGCCACCAGCAGTGCCACTCGCAAGGCTGCTGTTTTGGCCGCCACGAGCAGCGCATCACGCACGACAGTACCGGCGGTTAAATATAACGCCGGTGAAGACCCGAACTTCGCAAAAAAATGCGGCTGGCCGGTACCTTGCCCGACTCCGCTGCCCGGCTCTCTTCTGCCGGCCAAGCGTATTGTTGCCTATTACGGTAATCCGCTTTCCAAAAAAATGGGGGCGCTGGGAGAATACCAAAAAGACGATATGCTGCGGCGCCTGAAGGGCGAAGCTGCCAAATGGCAGGCCGCCGATCCGGCGACACCGGTCCAGCCGGCGCTGCATATGATTGCTGTTGTGGCACAGGGAGAACCGGGAAAAGCCAACAAATATCGCATGATCATGCCGGACAAGGTGATCGAGCAGGTTTACGGCTGGGCCAAAGAAGCGGGTGCGATCATGTTTATCGATATCCAGACCGGGCATGACGATATCCGCGCTATTCTGCCCCGTTTCGAGTGGATCCTGAAAAATCCGGATGTCCATCTGGGGATCGATCCGGAATTCAATCTGATCAAAAGCGGCAAAAAACCGGGCAAGAAGATCGGCACCTACGATGCCGCCGATATCAATTACGCGTCCGGATACCTGAAAGGGGTGGTCAAAAAATACAATCTGCCACCCAAAGTATTTACCGTGCATCGCTTCACGCGTAACGGCGTCACGAATTACAAAAACATCGTACTGCAACCTGAAGTCCAGATCGTCATGCACATGGATGGCTGGGGCGCTCCCTGGCTGAAACGGGGCTCGTACAAGGATTACGTGGTTTCCGAACCGGTACAGTACACCGGCTTCAAACTCTTCTATCACAACGACACCAAGAAGGGTGACTTGCTGCTGACACCGGAAGAGGTCCTCAAGCTGAATCCCAAGCCGGTCTATATCCAGTATCAGTAACCGCCAACATTTCTGCCGCCATGCTGCTGATATTTCCCCCCGTTGCCAAGGCCTGTGAGCCGCCGGCCGGCATCGCCCGCCTGGCCGGAGCGCTGCGGCGGCACGGCCTCAACTGTCGTCTGCTGGATGCCAATCTGGAGGGGCAGCTCTGGTTACTGGAACAGTCCCTGACAGCCGATGACACCTGGAGTCGCCGGGCCATCAAAGGGCGGGCAGGCAATCTGGTCGCGCTGCGCGATAGTTCGACCTACCGGACCCCGGACCGCTATCGTCGGGCGGTCAGTGATCTGAACCGGATCTTGAACCGTTCGGCAGCCGCTGCATCGGGAGCGTCTGCGGTTGTCAACCTGTCGGATTACCAGCACACGCAGCTGTCACCGCTACGGTGTTCAGATCTGCTGACGGCGGCCTCCTGTCCGGAGCAGAATCCGTTTTACCCGTATTTTTCACGGCGTCTGCCGGAACTGCTACAGGGGATCGGCACGGTCGGTTTCTCGCTCAATTATCTCAGTCAGGCGCTCTGTAGCTTCGCCATGGTCGGCTACGTCAGGCGTGAATTTCCGGGGGCGAAGATCGTGCTGGGCGGTGGCCTGGTGACCTCCTGGATGCAGTGCTCCGACTGGAGCAATCCGTTTGGCAATCTGATAGATCTGATGGTGTGCGGTGCGGGAGAGAAGCCGCTGCTGGCGCTCTGCGGCATTACGGAAGAGAGACAGCTGCCTGCTCTGCCTGATTATTCGGGACTACCGCTGACGGAGTATCTGTCACCCGGCCTGATCCTTCCCTACAGTGCTGCCGATGGTTGCTACTGGAACGGCTGCAGTTTCTGTCCGGAACGTGCCGAAGGTAACCGCTATCGCCCGATTCCGACAAAAAAGGTTCTGTCGGAACTGCAGCTGCTGACGGCCCAGACCGCTCCCGCCCTGATTCACCTGCTGGATAACGCCATCAGTCCGGCCCTGCTGCAGGCGCTGGCAGACAATCCGCCCGGCGCCCCCTGGTACGGTTTTGCACGCATCGACCGGCATCTGGCTGAGCCCGATTTTTGCAGGGCGCTGCGCCGATCGGGTTGCGTCATGCTCAAGCTGGGTCTGGAGTCGGGTGATCAGGGGGTTCTGAACCGCATGGGGAAGGGCATCGATCTTGAAACGGCTGCCAGGGTACTGACGGCGCTGCAACAGGCCGGAATCGCAGTCTACTGCTATCTGCTGTTCGGCACACCCGGTGAAACGCTGTCGGAGGCCCGCCGGACGCTGGAGTTTGTTGCCCGCCACTATCAGGCGATCACCTTCCTCAACCTGGCCGTTTTCAATATGCCGCTCTGCAGTGCTGAGGCCGCTGAATACGGGACAGAGCTGTTCTACGATGGTGATCTGTCTCTGTACACCGCGTTTCAGCATCCGGACGGCTGGGATCGGCGTCAGGTGCGGCATTTTCTCGAGCATGAGTTCAAGCGCCACCCGGCGGTGGCGGCAATTATCAGAAACGATCCGCCACAGTTCAGTTCCAATCATGCGCCGTTTTTCGTAAGGCCGTGAGCGACCGGCTGGCGTGGCATTTTTAAAACAGGGAGGGAAATAAGATGGAGTGCACAATTGAACAGTTTGAGAGCGTTCTCACCAAGTTTAAGGTTTTTGCAGAGTCGGTACATATCGCGCTTTCATCCGAAGCCGACGGACTTCGGCAGGAATTGGTTGTAGTCTGTGCGGAACTACTGGAAGTCGTCCGCGAAGAGATCAAGGCCGGCGAGGATTCGATAATCTGAGCTGAAGAGAACATCACGCAGTTCTACATAAGGGACGTTGAAAATCCCGAAATACCATTTTTTTGTAGGGGCGTATGGCATACGCCCTGGTGGAAATATCAACATTTTCGGTTATTGCAATGAGGGCGCAAGCATTGCGCCCCTACGAAAATGTTGATATGAAACGGTAAATCGGCAATTTCTTTATCCCTAACGCCTTACATACCATGTTGAGAAAGCACGCGAGTAGTGAATAGCTGATGAAATCCGCGTGGCGATTGAAACGGGCCACTTGGTCGAAAATTGAATCAGTAATAGACAACAGTCAGCTGCGGAGCGTCTGTGGTTCGGTTTACTCCGGTACTATCGTTTATCTCAACCAGTCCGGTAGCTGTTCCGCCGGAACCGCTGAGCAGGCGAAGTTGGAAATGGGAGAGGCCACGGACCTGAGCCTCCTGCATCAAGGCGGTCACGTCTACGGTTACATGTTGACCAACATCAGCGACAGTTATGGGAGGGGCGATAGTGGTACTTTTGAAAAATGCACTACTAAAATCTGCCGCCAGCAAGGGTTGCGGATAGGAAACAAGGTCGATCAGGATAGGTACCGTAGCAAGTCCCGGTGACAGACTATCAATCACAATATCAAGGTGTGCGGAGTAAATATTTGCTGATGTCAGTATTCCCGCCAGAGGAAAGTCCAGAAATGCGCGCGTTTCGGTTAATGTCAGCGGATCAATTCCTACAAAAACGCTCCTGCTAATTCCCTGTGTGACGATAGTACTGTTTGAGGCGACCTCAATATCGCCGTCGAGTAGTGCATCACTTTGTATAAACGTTGGCTGAGTGACCGTTACAGTAACTTCCCCGCCACCACACCCTGAAAGAATCAACATAACGAGCAGTAATGAAGAAATAAGTTTGAATTTCATTTTGACCTCCACTTGTTTGATTTTTTTGAATTATAGCATTATCTGTCGATCGTAGCTTTAATTAAAATCAGACGGCACCCTGTTACCGCTCTGTATAAGGTTTGTCTCTGAAAGGTTGCGCTGCAGTAGTCATTGACTTTGCCCCTATAAATCGCTACATTGCCCGCCAGTTTACCATCACAGGATATACGACACTACTAAACCATCTGCGAAGATGGGGCGGAAAGCCCATTGGATCTCATCGAGACAGCCGGGATGCCGAACTATCACTTCAATTCGGCATCCCGGTTTTTTTGTGTACCCCGTTGTATGATGGCAACATATCAAACTTTAAAGGAGAAACAAAGCGTATGAAAAAATGTCTTATGAAAACAGTCCTTGGCAGTGCAGTTGCCGTTGTGTTTCTGTCCGGCGTGGCTGTGGCCGCCAATGTGTCGGTTGATGTGGCAACTCCCAACGTGCGGGTACAGGTCGGTAACCCTGCCCCTCCACCACCGCCTCCTGCACCCCGTGTGACGGTTATTGAGAGAGAACGGGTGATTGTTCAGGAAAAAGAAGAGGGACATGACCGTGGCAAGCACAAGGGGCACGACAAAAAACATAAGAAACATAAGAAGCACGACGATTAATCTGCTCAGATCAGCACAGCTCTGTGAAGGAGGTTTTGGATCATGAAACTGGGAACACCACTAAAAACGGGGGCCACCAGACTGCTGCTGCTCGGTTCGGGAGAACTGGGCAAAGAGGTTGCCATTGAGGCGCAACGCCTGGGAGTTGAAGTGATCGCCGTTGATCGCTACCCGGATGCACCTGCCATGCAGGTGGCACATAGAAGTCACGTCATCAGCATGCTGGATCGTGAGGCGCTGCGCAGCATCGTGGAACGGGAGCGCCCCGACCTGATTGTTCCGGAAATCGAGGCCATCGACACAGAGTTTCTGTTGGAGCTTGAACAGGCTGGTCAGCGGGTTATCCCGACGGCCCGGGCGGTTAACCTGACGATGAACCGCGAGGGGATCCGGCGTCTGGCAGCGGAAGAGCTGGGGTTGCCGACGGCCAGCTACGCCTTTGCAAAAACAGCCGATGAATTGCGTACCAATGCGGCACAGATCGGTTTTCCCTGCGTAATCAAGCCGATCATGAGCTCGTCCGGCAAGGGGCAGAGCGTCGTGCAGGATGCCTCACAGCTTGATCAGGCCTGGCGCTATGCCATGGATGGGGCGCGCGGTGTTTCGGATACGGCCATAATTGAGGAGTTCATCAATTTCGACTACGAAATCACACTGCTGACGGTTCGCCATCAGGGTGGCACCTCATTTTGCCCCCCCATCGGCCATGTGCAGATCAAGGGCGATTATCACGAATCATGGCAGCCGATGGCCATGACGCCGACGGCCCTGGCAGAAGCAAAACGGCAGGCCGAAGCGGTTACGACCGCCCTGGGGGGAACCGGAATTTTCGGGGTGGAGCTGTTCATCCGAGGCGAGCAGGTCTGGTTCAGTGAGGTTTCACCACGTCCACACGATACCGGTATGGTCACGATGATCTCACAGAATCTCACCCAATTTGAGCTGCATGTGCGGGCGATTCTCGGCTTGCCGGTGTTGGAGATAAGCAATCTGGGGCCGGCGGCCAGCCATGTCATACTGGCTAAGGAGAGTCATGATGTCGTTGGTTTTAGCGGAATTGCCGAAGCTCTGGCAATCCCTGCCAGCAAACTGCGGCTGTTCGGCAAACCGGACACCCGCCCCGGCCGCCGCATGGGAGTAGCCCTGACTCTGGGAACCACAACCGATGAAGCCAGAAGCAGAGCGGAACAGTGCGCTCATGCCGTGCAGATTACGACGACGTAAGCTCCCACACCGTTAGCTGTGCCACGGTATGCTGAAACTTGCGGTGGGTCTCGCGAATTACAAACGGCAGGTCGCGAGGCTCGCCCAGCAGGCGGAAGTGCTCTGACAGGGCGCTCTGCACGCCATCCAGCGACCAGACCGGCTCACCCGCCTCACGGTAGCCCCCCAGCCACTCCGTTTTTTTTGTATATTCCTCAAGCCAGGTGTAGGGTGACGTCAGCACCAATAGGCCGCCCGGATTGAGCCGTTCGTGAATCGAGCTGAGGAATTTTCGCGGCGAGTAGAGCCGGTCGATCAGGTTGGCAGCCAGTATCAAATCATACCCCTTGAATTTTTCCGGCAGGTTACAGGCATCCCCCTGATAAAACTGCACCCGCTGGCGGGTCTCCGCCAGCCCGAATTCCGCCAGATCGATCTCATGAAATGAAACGATTTCCCCCTCTTCCGGCAGCGCATAGCGCAGGGCGGCCTCCTGTTGCATACGGGCCGCCAGCCGGAAAAAGCGGGTCGAGAAGTCCAGCCCGGTAACCTGTTCAAAGCCGCCGCGCGCCAGTTCGAACGACGCCCGTCCCACGGCGCAGCCGAGATCGAGAGCATGTCCCAGATTGCGTCCCTGCATCTGCTCCAGACAGATTTCTGCGCAGGCCGCCTGAAAATTTGCTACGCCAAAGTGGTGCGGTCCGTAATGGGCATCGCAGTACTGGGCCGCCAGTGCATCGCTTTCGTACTGACCATCGTGGATGATGATCTCGGCATCGCTCTGCACATAACGGAAACCGGCGTGCTGGAAAAAGTGCCGCCGGAAGGCATAGCGCGCTTCCCGCGTGGCTTCATTGCCGGTTGAAATCCAGGAGCCACCTTTGATCAGATTATGGCGGGTATCAAAGGTCGGCGTCGAGAAGTCGTCGTACCAGGGATGGACCTCAAAACCATGAAACGGATAGATCGGGGTTTCGGTCCATTGCCAGACGTTACCGAGCACATCGAAGAAATCACCGCTTTTGAAACGGTCGACCGGGCAGGAGGAGGCCCACCATTCCAGATTTATATTGCCGGGCGCGGTCTCCCAGGCTGGAGAATCAGGGATATCACAGATGTCACGCAGACGGTTCCACTCATCCTCGCTGGGCATCCGGATACTCTTGCCCATTGCCGTTGATTTCCAGTTGCAAAAGGCTTTGGCCTCCAGATAATTGACCTCGACCGGCCAGTTCCAGGGGAGGTCGATCTCGGCCGCCATCGTCCGTAATTTCCAGCTATCACCGGATTTAATCCAGAAGAGTGGATGTTCAGCCTGCTTGAACTCGCGCCAATGCCACCCCTCCTGCGTCCACCACTGCCGCTCCAGATAACCGCCGGCCTCGACAAAGTTCAGAAACTCACGGTTGGAGGTCAGATACTGCGCGGCCTTAAAACCGGGTACTTCAGCGCAGTGCTGCCCATACTCGTTATCCCAGCCGTAGAGCGGGTGCTCTTTTGATTTACCCAGCGTCACCGCTCCACCCGCTACGTTCAACAACTGATTGACCGGCGGTTCACCCGTTTCGTGGCAGATATCCCACAGCGGTAGCTGCTGTACCTGGTCGAGCGGGAGCTGACGGATCAGCACCGAGGAGGTTTCCAGATGAATACGCTGGTGTTCGATCCCCATCATGATGCCCCAGAACGGATCTTGCCAGCCGACCGGTAACGTGAGCGGTAAAGTGCGGATCAACCGGTCAAGCAGCACACGCACCTGATCGCGGTACTCCTTTACCTGGTGGCGTGTCGGCCAGTCATAATGGGCTTCGTTGAGATCATCCCAGGACATTTCGTCCACCCCCACGGCAAACAACGATTCGAAACGGGGGTTGATACGCTGGTCAATGACCTTGGCAACGGTCAGCTTGTTGATAAAAAAGGTTGCGGTATGCCCGAAATAGAAGATCAACGGATGGCGCAGCCGGTCGGGGCGCAGATAAAAGCTATCGTCATTGAGGAGGGTGTCGTAGAGTCGTTCGTCGATTTCGAAGGTAGCGTGAAAATATTCCAGAATTTCAGCGCGCTTCTGTTCCGGATCGCCCTGGTTAAGGATGGTGGTGTGTGTTTTTCGCAGATCCATCGAGTGCCTCCTCTGCTCATATCAGCGGTGAATGTACGCAGGGAGTATAGCCGAATTGTTGAGAGCAGACAATCACGGACATTTTTGTTATGAGTCTACTGTCACCTTAGCTGATGATGTCGTATCCTTTCCTTGACTCAAATCTTGAAATATGCGAAATAAATTGTGTTTTTGATTATATGGCTGTTTTGAATTTGTTGTGTTACCTCAATAATAATGACATTGGGAGGGCTGATGGACGAGCAGCAGACGACTCTTGAAGGATTCACCGAAACTGCTGCTACGGAGAAGAAAGTCCGCAAACCGAAAGCCGCTTCCCCCCCTGGCCCCCCCGTAAACGGGGGGGAAGCGCAGATCATCTCTTACCGGCATCTTGACCGTCGCAAAAACAACCCCGAAGTCGGAGTCGTCAACGCATCCACTGATCCGGACACTCCCAAAACCGTCTGGAACTATGATCCACATCTGGACCCTGCTCTTCAGTTTGACAGCGGCCGTTCAAGCATTGAAACCCTGATAGATAACGCCCTGGCCTCCGGTGATGAAGCGGAAATGCGGGCGGCGCTGGAAGAGCTGAAGCGTTTGCAATCCCCGTATCTGAACTGGACCGGCAAGGCCGAGCGAACCAGTTTTGAGGTAGATACCGTCTCGCTGCACGTTCACGAGCGGATGGACCCAATGAGCATCCTGGCTGCCGTGCGCAAACAACTCAGCTCCCTCCCCCCTGGCGGGGGAGGGTTGGGGAGGCGGGGAAGCCGCTTATCGCAACCAAATTTGTTCGAGGCGCCCTTTGAGAGCCTGCCGCTTCGGGACGCCATCGACTTCTACAAGCATGATCGCGGCTGGGCCAACCGGCTGGTGGCTGGCGATTCGCTGCTGGTGATGAACTCGCTGTTGCAGAAGGAGGGGATGGCCGGGCAGGTGCAGATGATCTATCTGGACCCTCCTTACGGCATCAAGTATGGCTCCAATTTTCAGCCGTTTGTGGGGAAGCGGGATGTCAAGGACCGCAGCGACGCCGACCTGACCCAGGAACCGGAGATGATCAAGGCTTTTCGTGATACCTGGGAGCTGGGGATTCACTCGTATCTGACCTATCTGCGCGACCGGCTGCTCTTGGCGAAAGACCTGCTGAGCGAGTCGGGAAGTGTTTTTGTGCAGATTTCGGATGAGAATGTTCATCATGTGCGGGAGTTGATGGATGAGGTGTTTGGTGAAAACAATTTTGTCAGCCAAATTTCATTCAGGAAAACAAGCAATCTTGCTGCTGATTATCTACCGACAGAATGCGATTATATTCTCTGGTATGCAAAAACAAAAACAGTATTGAAGTATAGACAGCATTTTATGGAAAAGGACTTCAGTAACGTTTCGACAGATTCTTTCGGTTGTATTGAGTTTAAGAATGGCGATTGGCGACGTCTTAAAACTGATGAAAAAGCAAACCCAAAACAGATTGAAAGCGAAGGTAAATTGTTTGGGTTGGGCGATATGACGTCGTCACATGTCTCCTACGCTGAACCTTTTCAATTTGTTGGAAGGACTTTTACTCCAAAAACACGTTACTGGTCTACAACTGAAATTGGTATTAAACGACTCTCCCGCAGCCTAAGACTCGCTGTCGTTGGCGATACATTACGTTATAGAAGGTATTTCGAAGACTTCCCCGTATTCTATCTTGGAAACACATGGACAGATACAGGAACAGGCACGCAGACTGAAGCGAGAAATTATGTTGTTCAAACAGGTTCAAAAGTCATCGAACGTTGTCTCCTCATGACCACCGATCCCGGTGACCTGGTGCTCGACCCCACCTGCGTACGTAAGGGAACGATGGTTGTTACCCCCCCCCAGCCCCCCCGTAAACGGGGGGGAGCCAAAACAGCAAGCGGAGGGGAGTTTAAAAGCGTACCTGCACCCGCTTCTGATTGTCCCCCCGTTTACGAGGGGGAATTTGCCTTTAGTCCCCCCCCATTTACGGGGGGGCCAGGGGGGGATGCTTTTACCCCTATTGAATCCCTAAACTCCGGCGATTACGTCTACTCCCATGATGGACAGCCACACAAAATCATAAGAACCATCCGGAAACCTTATACAGGCACCATGTTTGGTATTCGTCATTCAGCATCTCCGGCAACTCTTTGGTTGACAGAAGATCATCGCGTACTTGTCAAGCGTCGACGATATATATTTTCCGGCGAACGAAACTGGAGTCACAACCCCCATGAGAGCTTTGAGAAAGCTCGCAAACTCCGAAATAACACCACTGCCGCTGAAAATTTACTCTGGCAAAAACTTCGTGGCAAACAGTTTGGAGTAAAGTTCAGACGTCAACATCCCATCGGTCCATATATCGTTGATTTCTTTTCCCCCGAACGCGCCTTGATCATTGAGGTTGACGGAGATTCACATTTTACCGACAAAGCAATTGTTTATGATGAAAAACGCACACAATTTTTGACAGCCTCCGGCATTTCGGTTGTTCGCTTCACTAATCTTGACATTGCAACAAATCTTGAAGGTGTGTGTGAAAGGTTGTTATCGATTGTCGGAGAAGCTGCTGAAGAATTCAAGGATGATGCCTTCTGGTTAGCGGTAGAACACCTGCGGACTGGAGATGTTGTATACCAAGGCTCCTTACTTGAATCAGCATCAATATCAGAAATAGTTACTGAAGATACTTGTGAAGATGTTTTTGATCTGGAAGTAGAAGGTGCTCACTCCTTTCTAACGGAAGTATGTGCTGTTCATAACTGCGGCTCCGGCACCACTGCCTATGTAGCCGAAAAGTGGGGCCGCCGCTGGATCACCTGCGATACCTCCCGCGTGGCGGTGACCCTGGCCAAACAGCGGCTGGTGACGGCCAGCTACGATTACTTTGCTCTAAAATATCCCCATGAAGGTCTGAAGGGGGGCTTCATCTACAAGACCGTTCCGCATGTCACCCTCAAGTCCATTGCCAAGTAACCGTCAACCTCAGACCATCTTGAATGTGTTTCGGATTTATGATTGTGATGAGATTTGCCTTGCGGCGAGCCAGTTATCCGGGAGGAGTTGATCGATCTGCTTTGCGGGATGGGACAT
>Ga0172367_10000319_pt1 | contig 73700 bp, 62 predicted proteins | sample Lak10m_FD_114542 | JGI IMG/M metagenome (GOLD analysis project Ga0172367, IMG submission 114542) | Freshwater microbial communities from Kabuno Bay, South-Kivu, Congo - kab_022012_10m | ecosystem: Environmental > Aquatic > Freshwater > Lake | place: Democratic Republic of the Congo: South-Kivu... | reverse complement strand
TTCTTGAGAATCAGCAGCCGGTCGTTGCGGCCCAGCTTGCCGACCATCTCCTCCCACGAGTAATCCGAGTAGGCGGTGCAGATGACGCATTGCAGATACGGGTCGGCCTGCCAGAGCCGCGTGATGGTCTCGATGCCGTCCCAGCCCGGCGGCATCCGCACGTCCACGAACGCGAGGCTGTAAGGCCGGTTCGCCATGACGGACTTGCTGACCAGCGCGAGCGCCTCCTGACCTTGGTAGGCGGAGTCCATCTCGTATTCGGGTTTCGTCTCCGTCGGCAAATCATCACCGAACAGCGCCGCCTCCGCCGCGCTCAGGTCCGCCACCGCCGCCGACGCCGGACAGAGAATTTTCCGGAAATCGTCGTGGATCGCGCGGTTGTCGTCTATGACGAGGATGCGGTGCATTAAAGGCAGGTGACAGGTGGCGAGTGGCGGGTGACTAAGCCTTCGCCTCCGGCGGGCGCAGGGGAATTTCCAGCGTGAAGGCCGCGCCTTTGCCTTCGCCGTCGCTGTGTGCGCTGAGGCTGCCGCCCATTTCCTTCGCCGCCAGCGCGCCGTGGTGGAGGCCGAAGCCGTGGCCCTGCGGCTTGGTGGTGAAGCCGTGCTGGAAGAGGCGCGCCATGCTCTCCGACGAGATGCCGGAGCCGGTGTCCACGACGGAGATGCGGACGGTTTCGTTGCCATTCAGGGCGACGCGCACGGTCAGAGTCTTGTCCTTCACCTCGGGCTTGTCGAGCGCGTGCTTGGCGTTGGTGAGCAGGTTGACGAGGATTTGCATGACCTTGTGCCGCTCCAGCGTGGCGGTGGGCTTGGCCTCGAACTCGCGCTTCACCTTGATTTCGTGGCGGGTGAAGGAAATCGCGTTCAGCCGCAGCGCGTCCTCGACCACGTCCAGCACGGCCATCGTCTCGTGAATGCCCGTGACCTTCGCGTAGTTCTGCTGCATCGCGATGATGGTCTTCACATGCTCGACGCTCTGGGTGAGCGAATCCAGCTCCTTGAGCATCCGCGTCTGCTCCTCCTGCAAGTGGCCCGCCAGCGTCTTGAGGAAAGCAGGCACCTGTTTGCCCTTGGGGTCGTTGCTCAGGAACTCGCCGAGCTTCGCCTCGTTCTCGGTCAGCATTTTCGCCACGCGCTCGACGTTGCCGACCTTGGACTTGCGGACGCTCTCGGCCACGAGCGAGGCGGAGACGTTCACGCTGTTGAGCACGTTGCCGACGTTGTGCAGGACGCCGGTGGCGATCTCGGCCATGCCGGCGCGGCGGGCGGTATCCACCAGTTCATGCTGCGCGCGGTCCAGCGCCTCGGCGTCGGCGTTCATGCGGGCGGTGATGCGGCCACCGTAGAAGACCGCGCTGCCCAGCATCACCAGCACCAGGATGGCGACGACAAACTCCATGCGGCGCAGCCGGGCGAACTCCTCCATCTGCCGGTCGAAGATGCGCGTCTGGATGCCGCTGACCTTGAGGCGCAAGTCGGAGAGCACGGCCATGATGCCGGCGTAGTCGCGGTTCACGTTCACCAGCCGGCGGGCGGCCTCGTCGGGCTTGTCGGTGGGAAAACGGGCGAACAGCTCCTCCGCCGTCTCGATCATGCCGTCCACGGCGGAGCGGAGCTTGTCGAACTCCTCGATGAGCCGGCGGCTCTCCACGTCTTCGACCGCCATGAGAACCTCGCCGCGCTTGGCCCGCAGCCGGCTCTTGAAACTGTTGTAAGCCTGTTGCATCTCGTCCCGCTGCCGGACGGGATCACGGGTGACGAACACGTTGTTGCAGCGGGCCTGCACGGCCTGCGCCGTGTTGATGAGGTCGCCATAGTCCTTCAGCCGGCGGTCCCAGGCGGCGCTGACTTCCACGCTGCGGGCGAAGGCCTCCTGCATCTGGTGGTTCAGCCGGAGGGTGAACCCGACCGTGAGGATGTTAAACGCCGCCAGCACGTAATACATCAGGTGCCACTGATGGCGCTGGCGGGGCTGCCGGCCGTTCTTAGCGGCGGGGGTCTCTGGGGGTGAGGAAGGCGTGTCGGACATGGGGGGAAATCAGGCGCGGGTTGCCGGTTCGCTGGCGAGCAGTTCGCGCAGGGTTTGCAGGAGCTTTTCCGCAGTGTAGGGCTTGGTCAGGAAGGCGTTCACGCCCAGCGCGCGCAGTTCGTCGAACTTGGCGTCGTGCTCCAGCCCGCTGGAGGCGATGATCTTCACCCCGGCGTCCATCTTCTTGATCACACGGGTCAACGCGAGGCCGTCCATCACCGGCATCATCACGTCGGTCATGATCAGCCGGACGCGGCTGCGGTGGCGGGAGTAGAGCGTGAGCGCCTCCGCGCCGTCGGCGGCGGCGAGCACCTGGTAGTTGTGCCGTTCCAGCAGCTTGCTCGTGGCACCGAGAATGCCCGGCTCGTCGTCCACCACGAGGATGGTTTCGCCCTGGCCGAGCGGCAGCGGTTCGCGCGCCGAGTCGTCGCCGGCAGACACGGCGTTGGGGGCGGCGGGCAGCAGGATGTTGAACGACGTGCCCTTGCCCACCTCGCTGTAAACGTGGATGAGGCCGCCGTAGCTCTTGATGATGCCCATCACCGTGGCCAGGCCCAGCCCCGTGCCCTTGCCGATTTCCTTGGTTGTGAAGAACGGGTCGAAAATCTTGTCCAGGATTTCCTTCGGGATGCCCGTGCCCGTGTCCGTGACGCGGATGCTGACGAACGGCCCCTGCTTCGCCTCGGTATCCTGCGCGACGTAATGCTCGTCGAGCTGCACGTTCTCCGCGATGACCTTGAGCACGCCGCCGTTGGGCATGGCGTCGCGCGCGTTGATGCAGAGGTTGAGGAGAATCTGGTGCGTGTGGGTCGGGTCGCCCATGATGGGCCAGAGGTTGTCCGGCACCTCGGCGCTGATGGTGAGGTTCTTCGGGAACGTCTCGCGCGCGATCTTGACCATCTCCTTGATGATGTGGCGCGGCTGCACCACCACGCGCTCGCCCTCGACGCCGCGCCCGAAGGCGAGCAACTGCTTCACGATGTCCCCGCCGCGCTGGGCGTTGGTCTCGATGGTGTCCAGCAGCCGCTCGAAATCCTCGGCGGGCAGCTCGTCCATCCGCAGCAGCGGCGCGGACATCATGATGGGCGAGAGAATGTTGTTCAGATCGTGCGCCACGCCGCCGGCCAGCGTGCCGATGCTCTCCATGCGCTGTGAGCGGAGGAACTGGCTCTCCAGCCGCTTTTTCTCGGTGATGTCGGTGTTGAGCACGAGCACCGAGTTTGGGTTGCCCTCGTCGTCGCGCACCAAGGTCCAGCGGCTGCTCACCGTCACCTCGCGCCCGTCGCGGGTGAACTGTTTCAACTCGCCGCTCCACTCGCCCTTTTCGAGCAGCTCCGTCTGCGCCGCCTCGAAGGGCTTGGTGTCCTTCAGCACCAGCTCCGTCACCTTGCGCCCGCGCGCTTCCTCGGCCTTCCAGCCGTAAATGCGCTCGGCCCCGCGGTTCCAGTAGAGCACCTCGTGGCTGAGGTTGCGCACGACGATGGCGTCGCCGGCCAGGTCCAGCAGCCGCGCCTGCGAGCGGATTTGCCCCTCCGCGCGGCGGCGCTCGGAGACATCCTGCATCGCGCCAATCATGCGCACCGATTTGCCCTCGGCACTGCGGATGACGAAGCCCCGGTCGAAGATGAACGCATAGGAACCGTCCTTGCGCCGGAAGCGATACTCGTCCGACCACAACTGGTCGCCCTTCTCAATCGCGACGTGGATCCCATGCTCCACGCGCTCCTTGTCGGCGGGATGCAGCCGGCGCGTCCATGACTCGATGCTGGCCTCGACCTCCTCCGCGCCGTAGCCAAACTGCGTCAGGAAGCTCGGACTCCACCAAATCAGGTTGGTGTCCAGGTTCCAGTCCCAGACCACGTCGTTCGTCGCGCGCGACACGAGCTGGAAACGCGCCTCGCTCTCGCGCAGCGCGTCCTCCGCGCGCTTGCGCTCCGTGATGTCCGACGTGATGCCGTCGGCCACGAGCTGGCCGTCCTTCTCGTAGATCGCCGACGCGCGGAGCAGCAGCCACGCCTGCCGCCCGTCCTTGCGCTCGTAACGGCACTCCACCTCGAAGCGCTGCTGGCGCGCGAACAGCGCCTGCCACGCCTCGCGCAACCGCGCCGCGTCGTCCGGATGCACCCGGGCCAGCCCCAGCGCCGCGCCGTGCGCCTTCAACTCGTCCGCGCTGAAGCCGTAAATCCGCTCCGCGTTGCCGCTCATGAAGAGCGCCTCGCCCGCCGCGTTCACCGTCCAGACCGCGTCCGGGATGTGGTGGACGAGCGAGCGGAACTTTTCCTCGTTCAGCCTCAGCGCCTCCAGCGCCACCCGTCGCTCCGTCATGTCCCGCGTGACCACGCCGTAGCCGCGCAGCGCGCCGTCCGCCCGCCGCAGCGCGGTGATGACCACGTTGGCCCAGAACTGCGTCCCGCCCTTCTGCATCCGCCAGTCCTCGTCCTCGAACTGCCCCATCTCCTCCGCCAGCCGCAGGTCCAGCTCCGGCTTGCCCAGCTCGACATCGCCCGGCGGATACAACCGCGCGACGTGCTGGCCAATCATCTCCGCCGCCGGATGGCCGAACAAATTCGCCGCACCCTGGTTCCACGTCTGCACGCACGCCTCCGGGTCCAGCGTGATGATGGCGTAGCCCTTGACCTCCTCCACCAGCAGGCGGAACCGCTCATCGCTCTCGCGCAGCGCGTCCTCCGCCAGCTTGCGCTCGACAGCGGTGGCCAGCACGTTCGCGATGGCCTGGAGAAAATGCGCGTCCGCCGGGGTGAACTCGCGCGGCCGGGTCGCGTGCGCCCCCAGCACACCAAACACGCGGCCTCGCAGCCGGATGGGCACGGTGAGGCCCGCCGCGACGTTGTGCTCGCGCAGCAGAGCCGAGGCTTGCAGACGAGTCTCCGCCGCCCAGTTTTCCACGATGACCGGCACGCCCGCGCGCCACGTCGCCCCCGCCTGCGATTCATCCGTCGCCGCGAGCCGGATGCTGCCGACACAACCCGGATGCCAGCCCACGCCCGCGCGCAACAGAAACGCCTCCTCGCCCGGCGTCAGCTCCAGCACCTCGCAAAACTCCACGCCCAGCGCCTCAGCCACGCGCTCCGCCGTGCCGGCCAGCAGCGCGTCCAGCTCCCGGCCCGTCAGCGCCCATTGCCCGAACTCCGCCAGCTCCGCCTGCTGCCGGGCGCGCGCCGCCGTCTCCTGCCGCAGCCGTTCTTGGGCGCGCTTCTCCTCCGCCTCGCGCAGCGCCCGCTCGATGGTGGGCCGCAGCCGCACAAGGTTCGCCTTGCGCACGTAGTCCGCCGCCCCGCCGCGCAGCGCGGCCACGGCAGCATCCTCATCCATCTGGCCGGAAACGAAAATGAAGGGCACCCCGCAGCCGGACTGCTGCACCATCGCCAGCGCGTCCATGCCGCTGAAATCCGGGAGCACGAAATCACAGAGGATGACCGTCCAGCCGCCCTGCTTGAGCGCGGCTTGAAACGCCTCCTCCGTCCACACCCGCTCCGTCGTCAGCTCGTAGTCACCGCGCTTCAGCTCCGCGAGGATACCTGCCGCGTGGCTTTCCTCATCCTCCACCAGTAGCACGCGCAGCGGGACAGTCATTCAGCGCCTTTCCCCCGCAGGGCGGGCTGCGCGCTGGCAGCGGTGGATGCAAGGGCCGGACACGGCGCGAAACCTAGCGATTGGGCGGGCAAATCGCAATTCTCATTCCGTCCTCGGGCAATCCCTGATGCCCGCAATCACGGCTGCCTGCCCTTCAGCTCCGCCGCAAGCTGCGCGCCGAGCTGCTCCGGCTCCTGCACCGTGCGCTTCGCCTCGGCGCGCTTCGCCGTGCCGTCGAGGAAGGACACCACGCGCATCCGAAGCTGGTGGCCGAGCACCTCGGCGTATGCGGCGACCGGGCTGGAGCAGCCGCCGCCCATCGCGCGGAGGAAGGCGCGCTCGGCGCGAACGCACAGGTGCGTGTTGCCGTGGTTGAGCTTTTCGAGAACGGACGTGATGCGGTCATCGCCCGCGCGGACTTCGATGCCCACCGCCGCCTGGCCCACGGCAGGGAGCATCACTTCCGGCTCCAAACGCACGGCGAGCAAGCCCTGCGGCACGCCTTCGCCGGTGAGCGTGCCATTGGCCTTGATGTGAAACTTGAGCCGCTCCAGCCCGGCGGCAGCGAGGAGAATGGCGTCGAAGTCCGCGCGCTCCGCGAGCTTGAGCAGCCGCGTCGGCACGTTGCCGCGCAACTCGACGACCTTGAGTTCGGGACGCGCGGCGAGCAGGAGCGCACGTCGGCGGGTGCTGCTGGTGGCGACCACGGCGTCGGCGGGCAAGTCCTTGAGCTGGAGCTGCGATTTGAAGCCGCGCTTCTCGCGCTGGCCTGGTGCCCAGTCAGCAGGTCGCCTCGCTGCGGCTTCGGCCTCGGCACGAACTGTCTGCTGGTCGCGGTAAATCAACACGTCACGCACATCCGCCCGCTTCCCCACCGCGCCGAGCACGAGGCCGGCGGGCAGTTCCGTCGGTAAATCTTTCAGGCTGTGCACCGCGAGGTCGGCCTCGCCGTTGAGCAGGGCGACTTCCAATTCCTTTGTGAAAAGCCCCTTCGGCAGCGAGGCGTCCGGGTTCGCCAGCGAGGCGGTCTGCAGCTTGTCCCCCGTCGTCTTGATGATGCTCAACTCGAACGTGAGCTTCGGAAACGCCGCGCGGCACTGGGCGAGCACGGCGTTGGCCTGGGCCAGGGCGAGCGCGCTGCCGCGTGTGGCGATGACGATGGGTTTCGAGTTCAAGCGTCGTGCTGCGTGTTGCGTGTTGCGTGTTGGGCTGCGGGTGGAAGGAGGTTCTCTGGCATGGGAGGCCAATCGAGCAGTTCGCGGGGAACAGCCGAGTAAGCACCACCTTCTTCCTTCATCGCGTAACCGCGCTCCGCAGGAATGATGGTCAGGAGCAGGCGGATAATCTGCGTCAGCAACTCCATCCGGTGCGTCGCCACCCTTTCCGTCAGGACATGACGCCCCTTGTAAAACCACCCGCGCGCCTCGCGGGCCGAGCCGAGGGCGTATTCGTAAAACCGGGCCTGGTCCTTAGGCGATTGGCGGCTATAGCCCTCGGAGAAGTTCGCGCCTACGGAGCCAACCGCACGATACAGTTGGTCAGCCAAACCGATGGTTCGCCGGTCGCTGACCAGCTTGGTGACATCATGCCAGGCGAGGTCGGCGGCGAAAATTGCCAGCCGGTAAGCCTCGGACTTCCAAAGCGGGTCGCCAGTCAGTGTGGGGGAAACCCCGGCCTGCCATTGCTCAAATGTCATAAGTAATTCCGAAGCCAAACACGCAACACGCAGCACGCAGCACGTCAACCTCCCGTTTCCAGCGCGACCTTCCCCATGCCTTGGGTTCCCGCGCTTCCTGGCGTGTTCAGCAGCGCCTGCGCCCTGGCACGAATGATTTGCTCGCACACGGCCAGTTCCTCCCTGCGCAGCTTCATGTAGTCGTCGGCGATGCCTTGCAGGTCGTCCACGTTGTAGAGGTAAACGTCGTCGAGGAAGTTGACCTCCGGCTCGATGTCGCGCGGGACGGCGATGTCCACTAGCAGCAGCGGGCGCGCGTGGCGCAGCGCGAGGAGCGGCGCGAGCTTCTGGCGGGTCAGGACGTAGTGCGGCGCGCTGGTGCTGCTGATGATGATGTCAATCCTCGCAAACTCCTTGTGCCATTCATCGAAGTGGACGGCCTGCCCGCCCAACTCGGCCGCCAGCGCCTCGGCGCGGTCGTGCGAGCGGTTCGACACGATGACGCTGTGCGCGCCACGACTCAGCAGCGCGCGCGCGGTCTTTTCGCTCGTGTCGCCCGCGCCGATGACCATGACGGTGCGGCCCTTGAGCGTGTCGAAGATTTTCTCCGCCAGTTCCACCGCGACCGATGCGACCGACACGCTGCCGCGTTGGATGTTCGTCTCGGTGCGGATTTTCTTGGCGACGTTGAAGGCGCTTTGGAACGCCTTGTTCAGCCGGCGGCCCGTGTGCTGGTGCTTCAGCGCGAGGTCGTAAGCCTGCTTGAGCTGGCCGAGAATTTCCGTCTCGCCCAGCACCATCGAGTCGAGGCCGGCGGCGACTTTGAAGAGGTGTTCAACACTGTGCGGCTCGCCCAGTTCGTAGAGTTCGGTGCCGAGCGGTTCGGTGTAGTTGTGATGCGCGAGGAGGAAGCGGCGCAGTTCGGTCAGCGCCGCGCGCGGCTCGGCGCTGGTGGCGGCGTAGAGTTCCACGCGGTTACAGGTGGAGAGAATCACTGCCTCCTCAATAATGCCCGTCTCGCGGAGCCGGCGCATTGCGTCGGAGGTCGTGGCCTCGGCGAAGGCAAACCGCTCCCGCACCGTGACGGGCGCGGTGTGGTGGCTGAGGCCAAGGGCGACGATGGGCATCAGGCGTGTGACAGGTGACGGGGAATGGGTGACAAGTGACAGGTGACAGGTGGCATGGGGCGCGCGGCGACGGACAAATGTGCGCGGTGTGCGGCGCGCGCCCTGTCACTTGCCACCTGCCACTTGTCACGTCCCCTCATGGATTGTGAATTCCCGACAGCAGGTTGAAGCCCCAGAAGGTCAGCAGCACGAAGGCGAAGCTGCCCACCGCGCCCCAGGCGAACTTGCGTCCGCCCGGCGAGAACCGCCAGTGCGCGACCAGCAGCCCGGAGTAGAGCACGAGCACAAAGCCAGACCAGAGCACCTTCGGGTCCGCCAGCGGGTTGGCCGTCTGCGCCTGCCGCAGCAGGAACGGCGAGAGCGCCAGCCCGGCGGCCAGCAGCACCACGCCCGAGATTAGGAATCGTCCGATGACCAGCTCCAGCCCCTGGATGGAGGGCAGCGCGGAGACGATGGCGCGGAGCTTGTGGAATTTCAGATCGTGCTCCTGCGTGAGATACATCACGCCCGCCGCCGACCCGAGGCCAAACGCGCCGTAAGCCAGCAGGATCAGCGCGACGTGCAGGCTCACCAGCCCGCCGGAGAAGTCGGGGCGGGGCGTCTTCACGTCCAGCGCCGGCATCAGCGCAAAGACGCCCATCGCGAACAACACTGGCGAGAGAAACGCCCCGAGGAAGCGCAGCCGATGCCACGCGCCGATGACAAGGTAGGCCGCGACGATGGTCCACGCGCTGAACATCGTGGCCTCGAAGAGATTGTTGACCGGGCAGCGTTCCAGGCTGAAGCCGCGCTTCGCCATTGCGACGGTGTGCAGCAGCGCCGCCCCGAACAGCAGGAAGTATTGCCACCGTGAGTCCTGCCGGAAGCCGCGCCGCCAGATGAAAAAGGACCACGTCGCGCTTGCCCCGTAGAGCAGCACGGCCAGTCCGAAGAATCCGCGGTCGGTCAGCATCGCAGGGCGAACTTATGGCGGAATGACGGCGGCGCAACAAGCTTCAAGCGCGAGTGCTGGCAGTGGAGGGGACGGGAAAAGCGGCGCTGAAGCGACCGCAGCCCAGACGCTTCGCGAGGCTGCGGACGCTGGTGAGTCGCGCCAGCGTTTGGACTGCGGTCGCTTCAGCGCCGCTTTCTTCGGTCAGACATCCACCAGCCCTTGCCGCAGGTTGGACACCTGCGCTCCAGACCGCTAACCTCCGCGCCCATGAACCGTCGCGCGATGCTCACCCTGCTGCTCGCGGCTCCGGCTTTGCCGGCGCGTGCGGCGGGCGTCAGCTACGTCGCCTCGAAGGAAGTCCCGCCCGCTGTGCCGCGCGAGTTTCGCGGCGCATGGGTGGCCACCGTGGGCAACATTGACTGGCCGTCGAAGGCCGGCCTCGCCACGCAGCAGCAGCAGGCGGAGCTGCTCGCGCTGCTCGACAAGGCCGTCGCACTCCGGCTCAACGCCATCGTCCTCCAAGTCCGCCCCGGCTGCGACGCGCTCTACGCCTCGAAGCTGGAGCCGTGGTCCGAATACCTCACCGGCACGATGGGCCGCGCGCCGGAGCCATATTACGACCCGCTGGCCTTCGCCGTCGCGGAGGCGCACCGGCGCGGGCTGGAACTGCACGCGTGGTTCAATCCCTTTCGCGCCCGGCACGCGGCGGCCAAGAGTCCCGTCGCGTCGAGCCACATCAGCAAGACGCGCCCCGAACTGGTTCGCAAATACGGTGCGCTCCTCTGGCTCGACCCCGGCGAGGCCGCCGTCCACGAGCACTCGCTCCGCGTCATCCTCGATGTCACGCGCCGCTATGATGTGGATGGCGTTCATCTCGACGACTACTTTTATCCCTATCCCGAGAAGACCGCCGCGAAGCAGGTCGTCCCGTTCCCCGACGACGCGAGCTGGCGCAAATACCAGAAGGCCGGCGGCAAGCTCGCGCGCGACGACTGGCGGCGCGACAACGTGAGCCGCTTCGTCCAGCGCCTCTACTCCAGCGTCAAGGCCGAGAAGCCGTGGGTGAAGGTCGGCATCAGCCCGTTCGGCATCTGGAAGCCGGGCCACCCGCCGGGCGTGCGCGGCATGGACGCGACGCAGGAGATTTTCGCCGACGCGCTCAAGTGGTTCCGCGCCGGCTGGGTGGACTACCTCGCGCCGCAGCTCTACTGGAGCATTGATGCGCCGGAGCAGAGCTTTCCCGTGCTGCTCAAGTGGTGGGCCGGACAGAACGCCGCCGCGCGCCACCTCTGGCCGGGCCTTTCCGCCGCGACCATCGCGCCCGACGGCCGGCGCGCGGAGGAGATCATCAAACAGCTCCAGCTCATCCGCGCGCAGCCGGGCGCGACCGGCAGCCTGCAATGGAGCATCAAGCCGCTGCACCAGAACCGCGACGGCCTCGCCGACAAGCTCGTCCGACAAATCAACCAAACGCCCGCGCTGATCCCGGCTTCACCGTGGCTCGACAAGGCGGTGCCGGGAAAACCCATCGTCGCGTTCGGCCAGGACGCGGCGGCGACCACGTCCGTCTTCCGCTGGGAACTGCCGGGTGCGACCGCGCCGGGCTGGTGGCTGGTGCAGATGCGGTTCGCCGGCCAGTGGCGAACGGAACTGGTGCCGGGCGGCCAGTTCACACGCACAATGTCCGGTGGCAGCGCCACGCTGCCGGAAGTCATCGCCGTCACAGCGGTGAGCCGGTTCGGGCAACTGGGGCAGGCGTTCGTCGCGCAGCGGGCGGGTTAGCGAGCGGTTGCGCCGCATGACGAAGCCAGGTGGCTTCGTCTCACGCTGGCGTCGCTGGCGCGGCTGTCTCGGACGAAGCGGACGAGGCCGGCGCGGCGGGCGCGGCGGGCTGTCCGTTGGCGGATTTCTCCCGCAGTGAGAACACCGGGCTGGGCCGGCGCGCTTCGAGCACGCAGCGGAAGCCGATGATGTCCACGCGATGGCCGGGGGAGTTGAAGAGACGCGCCGAGGAGAGCAGCGTGTGCGGCTTGGAGCTGTGCCAGGAGGCACCGCGCAGCACGCGGTAGTTTTGCTGGCCGTCGTAGGAGTCATTGCACCATTCCCACACGTTGCCGCCGAGGTCGTGCAGGCCGTGGCGGTTCGCGGGGAAGCTGCCCACGGGCGAGGTGTAGTCGAAGTCGTCCCGGCGCAGCTCGCCGTCGTAGTTGCCGACGTTCTTGGGCGGCGGCCAGTCCTTGCCCCACGGATACGCGTCGCGGATCTTGCCGTCGCGCTCGGCGGGCGTCGTGCCGGTCTCCTTGCCGAGGTCCACGGCGGCGCTCCATTCGAGGTCGGTGGGCAGGCGATACTCATCGCGCTCGCCGAGGCGGCCCGCCTGACGCTCCCGCTCCGTGAGCCAGTGGCAGAAGCGGCGCGCGTCGTCCCAGCTCACGTTCACGGCGGGATGCGATGGTTCCTGCCGGAACTTGGGCCGCGCCCACGGGTGCTGCGTCTCCCGCGCGAACAGCTCGTAGTCCTGCACGCGCACGGGCCAGACGCCGAAGAGCGCCATCGCGCCCGGCACGGGCATGAAGCGCATGCCCAGCGAATTGGTGTGCGTGTCGCGGTTGAGCTTCACGGCGATGACACCCAGGTGGTTGCGCTGGCCGAACTGCACCGTCACCGTCCGGGTGATCGGCTCGTAATAACTCGTGTCGAGCGTGAGCTGGTAACCGCCCGGCGCGAGGTGGTCGCCGGAGCGCACCGGCTCGCCGTTGAGCCGGATGAAGCACTTCTCCGGATCCTCGATGGCGCGGCCGTCGGCTTCGAGGCGGAAGGTCACGCAGGTCCGCGTGCGCAGCCGGCGGCGGACGGATTGCCCGGCCTTGACCAGCGCAAACCCCGCCGCGACCGGTCCGAGCACGGGCAGCAACCGGCCGGGAAACTTCGCCGTCAAAAACACCAGCCCCGCCGAAGCGGCGAGTTCGAGCAGCGCCCGCGTTTGGGCCGCGCCGCCCCGCCGTCGCAGGTCGGCGCGGAGCGCGTCGAGCTGGGCCGTGAGTTTCTTGAACAGGGAATGCCCGTCGCGCGCGAAGTCGGAGTTCTTCCACGCCTCGAGGCTGCCGTGAAACTTGGTGAGGTAGTCGTGGAACTGCTGCAGTTTGTCGTCCTCCACCGCCTGGCGCGGCGGAACCTTCCACGGCTGCGCGAAGGGCGCGCGCCACGGGGCCTCCACGCGCTCGCGGTGCTGGGTGAACTTGGCCTCCACCTCGGCGAGGCTCCTGCGCCAGCCATCAATGACCTCCGTCACATGGTGGTAGGGCAGGTCGGCGAACACCTGGTTCAAGCCGGCGATCAGCGCCGCCGCGCGCACGAAGTCGCCCGCCTCGGCCAGCCCATGCGCCTGCTGGAGGAGCTCGGTCTGCTCGGCGTGCTGCTCCAACAGCTCGGCGCACAGGGCGCGCACGGCTTCCAAATGCATCACCACCTGCCCGTGCAGCGGCCCCTCGCCGTTGGCAAACTGGCACAGCGCGGCCCGGTCCGGCTGCAGGAGCGGCGACTGCGGGCGCGCCAGCTTGCAGAAGGCGACCAGGTCGGGCGCGAGGTCCACGTCGCCCGTGTCCATCGTCAGGTCGTGGTTCAGGAAGCCCGCCGCCAGCCGGTGCTGCGTCTCGACCAGCGCGCTGAACGCCGCGTCGGCGGCGGTCTGGCACTCGATGACCTGCGGGCGGGCAAGCGAGTGCTTCTTCGCCTCAAGGAGATCCTTGCCGAGGTCGAGCTGCTCCTTCACGAACTTCGCCAGCGGTTGCAGCACGCGCTCCAGCCGGTCCAGCTCATCGCGCACAAACGCGTCCGGCTCGTAAGGAATGTCGCCCGCCGCCCGGTGTGTGCCGAGGTATTCCGCCAGCTCCATCTGGAACTGCCGGTAGGCGAACATGTCCGCCGTGTCGGTGAACGACCGGCTGGCCTCGCGCAGGTTCGCGGCGGTGGCCTGGAGCAAGGCCAGCTTGCGGGTGAGTTCGAGGTTCATCCGAATTGCCGCTTGAGTTGGTGGAGCAGGGCGGTGGCCTCCGCCACGGCATGGCGGGACTCATGGACCTGCTGCTCCCGTTGCAGGCGCTCCGCGAGCTGCGCCTCCTCGACCGCCATGCGCGCCTGTTCCAGCGCCAGCCGCTGGCGCTCCGTCGCCCGGCGTTCCTCCTCCCAGTCCTGCAAGGTCCGCAACTGCTGCTGCTGCACTGCCAGCAGCCACCCGAGCAGGAAGAGCACGAAAATCCCCAGCAGGACGGCATACGCGCCGGCGTTTGAATTCAGATGATCGAACTGGGCCAACATGGGTAAGGGCGGCGCAAGCAATACGCCGCCGCGCGGGCGGGAACAACCTCCAATTCGGGCGGCGGCAGGGCCGGCTCAGTGGTTGAAGAGAAACTCCTTGCTGCTCAGGAGGCCCCAGTAGAGGTCTTCGAGGGCGACGCGGCGGTCGGCCTCGCCCGCATCGGCCAGAAGTTTGAGGGAACGGGTGCGCTCCGTCACGGTGGGCGGACGGGACAACGTGCTGAGGAACGCCTCGTCGAGGATTTCCTCGTTGGTCTTCTTCGCGGCCATGAGCTTCGCGATCGTGTTGTCCTTTGCGGCGAGCTTCGGGTTCAACGTGTCGCCGTTTGCGATGTGCAGCGCCTGCGCCATGCTCGGCTCCTCGGAGCGCTCGCATTCGCAGGTCTGGAGGCGGTCGGCGCGCCCGAAGGTTTTCAGGAAATAGCTCGCCACGTTCGCGTCCGGGAGCTGGAGGGCGCGGAGGGAGACCGGGTAGCGGTCGCCGACGCCGCGGTTTGCGTTCCGCACGTCGCGGCGGAACTCGGTCGGGACGCCGGTGACCTGCGAATAGGCGTCGAGCAGCGCCTCGGCCATCAGCCGGCGCGGGTAGTAACGCGAGTAATAGCGCTGGTCGCCGGCGTTCCCCGACACGGACTCGCTGCCCCGCTGGTAGGTCTCGGACTGGAGAATGAGCCGCATCAGCGCCTTCAAGTCATAGCGCTGGTCGGCGAGGAACTTCGCGAGCGCGGAGAGTAGTTTCTCATTGCTCGCCGGGTTCGTGACGCGCAGGTCATCCACGGCCTCGACGAGACCGACGCCCATGAAGTTCGCCCAGACGCGGTTCGCGATGGCGCGGGTGAAGTAGGGATTCTCCCGCGCGGTGAGCCAGGACGCGAGCGCCTCACGGCGGTCGCCGGGCGCGTCAATCGCGATGGCCTGCCCGTCGAGCGGACGCGGCGGCAGCGGCTTGCCGGAGAGCAGCGCGGGCACGTCGCCGGTAGCGGCGGCGAAGATGACCTTGTCGCCTTCACCTCCGGAACCGTTTTTGGTGCGGACACGGGCGAAGAGGTTGGCGAACTCGTAATACTGGTCGTTGGTCCACTTCTCCATCGGATGGTTGTGGCACTTGGCGCAGTTGATCGCGAGGCCCATGAAGGCGACGGTCGTCGTCTCCGCCATGAGCGTCGGGTCGTCGTGCAGGACGAAGTAGTTCGCCGCACCATTGTCCAGCGTGCTGCCGCGCGCGGTCACGAGCTGGCGCACGAACTCGTCCCACGGCGTGTTCGCCTCCACCTGGCCGCGAATCCACTGGTAGTAGCTCCACATCGCGGGCTGTGGGAGCTTCGCGCCGTTGACCAGCAGCAGGTCGCTCCACTTGTAGCTCCAGTAGTCCACGAACTCGGGCCGCGCGAGCAGGCGCTCGATGAGGTCGTCGCGTTTCTTCGGCGACGCGCTGGCGAGGAACTCACGGACTTCCGCCGCCGTCGGCAGCGTCCCGATGGTGTCGAGGAACGCACGCCGGATGAACTCCGAGTCGTTGCAACGCGGCGAAGGCGGGACGTTGAGCGCCCTTAACTTCTCGTTGACCAGCCCATCAATGAAGTTGCGCTTCGGGGCCTTGGTGAAGGTCGCGGAAGCCAGCTTGTTGTCGAAGGGCACCGTGACCGTGGCGAGCGCGAGGCGGCTGAGGAACCACGCGGAAATCGCGCCTTCGCCCCGGCCCATCACGGTGACGAGGCCGTCGTCGCTGACCACGCAGACGGCGTTGTTCGCGCTGGTGAACTTCGCGTAGCGCGTCACGTCGCGGGACTCGCCGTTGGAGAACGTCGCGCGCACGAGCAGTTGTTGCGGGACACCGGGTTTGAGAATGACCTGCTCGGGCAGCACCTCAATCTTTGCGATGCGCGCGTCGCCAGGCTGCGGGGCGGGTGTGCCGTTCGCAATCCACTCGGCGAGGATGCGGTAGTCGAGGGAGTTCGTGGTGAAGCGCTCGCCGCCCTTGTGCGGGACGGCGATGGTGGGCTTGATGAGCAGGAGGCTGTGCGCCGGCTCCGCGACCGTGACGCGCCGGCCCAGCGCCGAGCGCGTGATGGCGCGGTGGTCGCCGTCGTCATCGTAGCCGCGCAGGGAGAGCTTGAAGCCGCCCTGGCCCGCCGCCGCGCCGTGGCACGCGCCGGCGTTGCAGCCGGTCTTGGTGAGCACCGGCTGGAGGTGGTTGCGGAAGTTCCAGGCGAAGGGCTTCTCCATGTTCACCACGCGCACCTGAGCTTTCGCGGAGCGGCGCCCGGACTTGCCCGTGACCGTGGCCGAGCCATTGCCCACCGCGATGGCGAGTCCGTCCTCGATGCGGACGACCTTCGGATTGCTGGAGGTGAACGTGACGTTGTTCGTGACCTGTCCAAGCAAGGTCTTGCCACCGGCCATTTCCAGCACCAGCCGCTGCTCTGCGGCCGGGCCGTCGAGAGTGAACTTGGCGGGAAGGAGGGTGAGCGACTCGGCACGGGCAACCAATGGAAGCGAGCAAGCGAGGAAGGACAGGAGGGTGATTCTCACGTTTAGAAAGCGGGTTGAAAGTGGCGGGCCGGTGCGGTTAAGTTTGGCCCATGAGCGTCGCACAAATCATCAAGGAGCTTCCGAAGCTGTCGGAAGCCGAACGGGAAACCGTGAAAGAGCGGCTCAAGAAGCTCGAAATGGACGAGGAAGAGCGGCTGATGGGAATGGTCGCGTGCAATGCCATGAAGGCGATTGACGAGATGGACGAGGAATATGCGCGGCGCAAACGCAAAGGTCGGTGAGGTCTGGCTGGTGGATCTCGGCATCGCAGGGAAGCTGCGCCCGGCGGTTATCCTTACGGAACAACGAGCCGACGAGGAACTGGCCTTGGTCACCATCGTGCAGCACACCACCGCTCTGCGAGGAAACCGCTGGGAACTGCACATACCGAAACCATTTCTGGATGCGCAAGGTGCCTTCCATCTCCAACAAGTGCAGTCGGTCCCCATCGCCTGGCTGGAACGGCGTCTCGGCACTTTGACCCCGGCGGAACTGGACGCCGTGCTGGATCGGTTGGCGGAGCGGTTGGGCATTTGAGTCGCTTCGGGTGTGGAACGGTGGGTGCGCTCGCTGGCGCGGGCTTCCCACCGGCTACCTTCAGGCGTCCCTCCGGGACGGGATTCAGTTGGCCCGTGCATGGAATGAACGCGCGCCTTTGCTTGGCCGAAAGCCGTTTAGGAAGCCGCCCATCAGAAGGCCTGCTGAGGTTCCTGCTAGGCCACTTAGCAAGGCCGCAACTCCTGGGAAGAGCAGTGCCAAGGATAATTCTTTCCATTTTTTGGGCGGCGCGAATTCGTCCATCTGCGATTTGTAGAGGAGACCGTTTCCGCAAACGCCGGTTCCCGGAGGAAGGGAGCTTAACCAAGCCCGTTGAAGCGCAAGGTCAGCTTGGAACTCGTTGCATCTGACATCACGCATTTGCCATTGAGATACCGGGAACACCAACACCCCGACAGTCCACAACACGCCTGCCAAGCTCAGAAGGCAGAAGTTCCTTTGTGCGCGTTGGCTCATCTCAGAACAATTCCTTCACTTCCCTCACCCCGAAGTCCACCAGCGCGAACGGCCTCCCTTGCGGGCCGGGCAGGTGCGTGTCGAGGTCGAGGCCGAGGCTCTTGTAAATGGTGGCGACGATTTCGCCGGGATTCACGGGGCGCTCGGCGGGATACGCGCCGATGTCGTCGCTGCGGCCCACGACGCGGCCGCCCTTCACGCCGCCGCCGGCGAAATACATCGTCCAGCAGTTCGGCCAGTGGTCGCGGCCACCGGCGGGATTGATGCGCGGGGTGCGCCCGAACTCAGCGAGATTGCAGACCATCGTGTTGCCCAGCAGGCCGCGTTGCGCGAGGTCCTCGATGAGTGCGCTGTAGCCCTGGTCATACATCGGCGCGACGATGTCCCGCATCCCGGCGATGCTGGTGAACGGCTTCGAGCCGTGGATGTCCCAGGTGATCTCGCCGAAGACGGTGATGAAGGTGTTGACGGTCACGAAGCGCACGCCGCGCTCGACGAGCCGCCGCGCCAGCAGGCAGCACTGGCCGAAGCGCGTCAGGCCGTAGCGTTCGCGGACGGCGAGCGGCTCCTTCGTCAAGTCGAAGGCCTCGCGCGCCTTCTCGCTGGTCATGAGGCGGTAGGCGGCGGCGAAGTTGGAGTCCATCAGCTTCGCGGACTCGCTCGCCTCGAACTTCTTCACCGTGTCGTCCACCACCTGCCGCAGCTCGCGCCGGCGGGCGAGCCGGGCCTCGCCGATTTCCTTCGGCGGGAGAAGGTCGGGCACCTTGAAGTCCGGCTTCGACGGGTCGGAGTTAAGCACGAAGGGATCATAGGTCTTGCCGAGGAAACCCGCGTCCTGCCCGTGCGGCATGTTGCCGCCGGTCGGTCCCATCGGCTCGGGGAGGGTGACGTGCCCGGGCAGTTCGCTGCGCCGGCCTTTGAGAAACTCCAGCGCGCAGCCGGCGTGCGGCACCACGATGCCGCCGGTGAAGAGCCGGCCCGTCTGCATCATCTGGTGGCCGGTGTCATGCACCGCCGCCGCCGTGTGGTAGCAGGAACGCACGAGCGAGAACTTGTCGGCGACCTTCGCGTGGCCGGGGAGCAGTTCGGAGAGCTGGAAATCGCCCTTGGTGGAAATCGGCTTGAACGGCCCGCGAATCTCGCTGGGCGCGTCGGGCTTCATGTCGAAGAGGTCGAGCTGGCTCGGCGCGCCGAGGTTGAAAATCATGATGACCGACTTCTCGTTGCTCCCGCCCGTGACCTTGCCGGCGGCCTGCGCGGCGGAGTAATCCGCCATCGAGAGGCCGAGCGCGCCGAGCGTGCCGACCTGGAGGAAGTCGCGGCGCGTGATGCCGTCGCAGGTGGTGATGGAACCGGGACCGGTGACGTTCAACATAGGCTTCGGTGTCGCTGTGAATTCCAACCTGCGCGCACCAGCCGGAAGGCACAGCCGCGCAGGCGGAATTCGTTCAAGTTCTGCGCTAACATTGACGAATCGCGGTGGCGCGTCCATTGACTTTTCCACGGGCGGCCATGAACAATCGCGCCGTGCTCCGCCCGCCGGCCAAGTCGCGCTTCCCCATCTCGCTCTATCACACGCCGAGCGACCTCGCGCGCGACGCGTTTTACACCTCGGTCCGTGCGGGGCATCTGGTGGCCGGGCCGGAGCATCGCATCGAGCGCGACCGCTACCCCGGCCACGAGCTGATCCTCTGCCTGCGCGGCAAAGGCCACGCGCGCCTGCGGGGCCGGGCGGGGAGCATCAGCGCCGGGCAACTGCTCTGGGTGAACTGTCATCATCCGCACGCCTACTGGGCGGACGCGGCGGCACCGTGGGAAGTGTATTGGGCGCGCATTGACGGGCCGCGACTGGACCGCGTGGAGCAGAACTTGTTCGGCGGTGGTTTCCCGGTGATGACCACCGAGCTGAAAAGCCTTGGCCCGGTCTTTCGCCGAGTGTTCCAGCAGATGGAATCGTTGAAGCCCGACGCCGAGGCGCGCCTGCACGCGGAGATCGCGCGGCTGATCGCCCTGCTCTTCCAGCAACGCATCGCCTCCGACCCGAGCGGCATACCCGCGCCGAGCATTCCCGAACTGCTCCGCCGCCCGCTGGAGCGGATGCGCCTCTACTATCACCTGCCGCTCCGCGTAAGCGAACTGGCGCAACTCGCCGGGATGAGTCCCTCGCACTTTGCCCGCACCTTCAAGCACGTCATGGGCACCAGCCCGATCAACTGGCTGCGGCGCGAGCGCATCAACCAGGCCAAGCGCCGCCTCACCGAGACCACCGACGCGGTGAAGGAGGTCGCCCTCCAATGCGGCTACGCGGACGCCTTCTACTTCAGCCGCGATTTCAAGCAGTTCACGCAGTGCGCGCCCAGCGAGTATCGGCGGCGCGAGCAGGGCGGTGGCGGCGCAGCCAGTTGACGCTCATTTCTTCGCGGTTTGCGCGTCGGCAGCGAGGAAATCCACCTTCGCGCTGAGTTCCGGCGTGAGGTAGCGGTCGGGTTTTAGAATCTGCACCTTGATTTGCAGCGTGCCCTTTTGCCGGGAGGCTTCCGGCGCGATCTCGGCGACGAAGCCGTCGTAGTGCCGGTCGGGATACGCCTCCGGGCTGACGCGGCACTTCTGGTTCAGGGAGATCTTCGCAAGGTGCGACTCGTTCAAATCAATCTCCACCTGCAAGTCCTTCAAGTCCGCCAGCGCGATGAGCGCGGTGCTCGGGCCGCGCGCGCCGCCGAAGCTTTGGGGCACAACCAATTCGTCCGGGTCCACCAGCTTTTCCAGGACCACTCCGTCAATCGGCGAGCGGATGACGGTCCAGTCGAGGTATAGCTGGGCCACGGCGCGCGCGGCCTCGCCTTCGCGGACACTGGCCTCGGCGGAGGCGAGCCGGGCGCGGGCGGCGGCGGGAGCGAGGCGCGCGGCGTTGAGCGCGGCCTCGGCCTCGCGCACGGCGGCGCGGAGGGCGTCGAGGCGGAGCTTGGCGTCGTCGAGCACGCGGCGCGGTTCGGCGCTGCTGCGCACGAGCTGCTCGGCGCGCTGCAAATCGAGGTCGCCTTGCGCGGCGCCGGCCCGGGCATTCTCAAGATGCGCCTCGGCCTGGGCCAGGCGCGCCTCGCTTTCGGGGATGGCGATCTTCGCGGTGGCCACCGCCGACTGCGCGCTGGCAATGCGGGATTCGGCTTCAGCATGTTTGGCTTTGAACTCGGCCTCGTCGAGGCGCACCACCACCTGATCCTTGGTGATCTGGTCCCCCTTCTTCACGCCGATCCACTTCACCACGCCCATGAAGCGCGGGCTGAGTTCGATGCGCTCGCGGGCGATGATGTAGCCGCTGACGGTGAGCACGGAGCCGGCGGGACTGGCCGAGGACGCGGGCTGCGTGGCAGGGCGCTCGGACTTTTTCGCGTCGGGTGACGCGGTGGTCAGCTTGCCGTCCTTGGAGCCGCTGGCGACGCGCTGGTTGTCGCCCTCGCGCGGCCAGGCGAAGAACACGGCCGCCGCCGTGGCGAGGAAGACGAAGAGGAAGATGGCCCAGGTGGACGCGTTGGAACGCCGCTTGGCCTCGGGCTGGATTTGCAACTGCTTGAGTTTCTCGGAGTCCATCGCAACGGCGCGAAGATGCGGGCAAAGCGCCGGAAGGCAAAGCAGAAAGGCGGGGAGCGGCGCGCGCTGATCAGACGGACTTGAGCGCCGCGATCACCGGCAGGCGCGAGGCCCGGAGCGCCGGCAGAAAGCTCCCGACCAAGCCAACGATGACGGCGAACAAGAGGCCCTGCGCCGCCAGTCCCGGCGTGATCTGGAACTGGAAGACCGTCTCCGAAAAGGTCTCGAAGCTGATCGTGCCTGTGGAGTAACCGTGCATCGGTAGTGCCAGTGCGCAGCCCAGCAGCCCGCCAATAAACGCAAGCAGGGCACCCTCGATCAGGAAGCCCGCGAGGATGCTGCGCCGCCGGTAGCCCAGCACCCGTAGCGTGCCGATCTCCCGCGTCCGCGCGCCGACGCTGGCATACATGGTGTTCATCGCGGCGAACACCGCGCCGATGGACATCGCGGTGGCGAGGAAGCTGCCGAGGAACTTGATGGGCATCGCGGTCATCGTCTGCGAGGCGTAGTAGGCGGTTTCGCTCATCGCCCGGAGCGGCAGCCGCTTCTCCGCTTCGAGGCGGTTCGTGATCGAACCCTGCGCCGCCTCGTCCACCGCGCGCACCAGCACGCTGGAGTAATAGTCGCGGTCGAAGATCGCGCGGCACTCGTCCGTGTCCATCCACAGCTCGGAATCGAATGCGCTGCTGCCGCCGTCGGTGTGGCCCACCACGGTCAGTTCCCGGCCGGCGGTGCGGAAGGTGCCGCCGACTTCGAGGTTCGCAAAGCGCCGCGCCAGCCGGCGGCTGGCGACGACCTCACGCTTGCCCGGCGTGAACCAGCGGCCCTCGACCAGCGTGACCTGCGGACGCAGTTGCATCCCGACGGGCGAGATGCCGCGCACGAGGACGTTGGCCTCGCCGTTGTCCGCGCGGCGCGGGAGGTTGATGAGCACCAGCACGTCGGCGGAGAGGAGCACCCGCCCGGAGTCGTCGCGCGCGATCTCCTCCCAATACTGCATGAGCCGCACCTGCTCGCGGGTGATCTGGCTGCTGGACTCGGCGGTGGAGCCTTTGCGGACGACCATCACGTTGCGCGGGTCGCCCGTGTTGCCGCTGGATTTTTCGAGACCGATGGCGAGCGACTGCACGAGCACATACACCGCCACGACCAGCGCCACGCCAAGGATCGTCGCCAGCGTCGAGCGCCAGCGCACGAGGACGTTGCGGAAGTTGTATTTCAGCGGCAGGGCCACGCAGGGGAGGTTCAAGGTTCAAGGTTTCGGGTTCAAGGGTGAAGACGGCGGGTCGCGTGGCTTTGCGCTCGACACCTCATGGCTGCGAACTAAGTTGCGCCGCAGTTCGTTGCTCCACCATGTCGTGCCGTTGTTTCCAGGCTTGCGTTGTCCTCTCCGCTGTATTCGTTACGTGTTTGCTGAGACTTCCTGTCCTGGCGGCCGAGGAAAAACCCGCGCCGGTCTGGACCGGCACGGCCACGAACGCGCAGGGTGCGGTGCTCGCGCGGATTTCCGTCGAGTCGCACGAGACGCCGGACCTGGCGGAGTGGGCCAGGCACGCCGGCCGGCTCTGCGCGGAATGGTATCCAAAGATTCACACGCTGCTCGCAAGCGAGGGCTTCACGCCGCCGGACAAGCTCACGCTGCGCTTCCGCGCGGACATGAAGGGCGTCGCGGCGGCGAGCGGCAACGTCATCCACTTCGCCGCCGGCTACGTGCGCGGGCACACGAACGACTGGGGCATGGTCGTTCACGAGCTGACGCACGTCGTGCAGTCGTATCCGCCCGGCGGGCCGGGCTGGCTGGTGGAGGGCATCGCGGACTACGTGCGGCTTACGCACTTCGAGCCGAAGGCCCCAAGGCCGCGCCTGAACTTGGACAAGGCCAGCTACCGCGACGCCTACAAGACCACGGCGATGTTCCTCGAATGGGCGGAGCGCAAGCACGACGCGAAGCTTGTCTCCAAACTCAACGCCGCCTTGCGCCAGCGGAAGTATTCGCCGGAGCTATGGAAGGAGGCGACGGGGAAGATGGCGGACGAGTTGTGGGCGGACTACATCGCGGAGTTGCGCGCGAAGCAGGCCGCGCCGAAGTAGGTGGCTCGACATTCCAATGTCGAGTGGACGGCTCCGGCTGTATGCACTGGTCTCGACATTGGAATGTCGAGCTACGGCTCAGAAAACACTCGCCTCGCCGGGGAGCGTTGCCCACCATCCGCCTCGTTTTCGCGGCACCGTCCGCACTTGAATGAAAGCCAAAATCATCATCACGCCGAAGAAGGCCGTCCTCGACCCGCAGGGCAAGACCGTGCAGAGCGCGCTGGAGCACATGGGCTACGCGGGCGTCGCCGGCGTCCATGTGGGCAAGTATGTGGAGATTGACCTCGCGCCCGGCACGGACCGCGCCGCCGCCCAGCAGGCCATCAACGAGGCCTGCCACCGCTTCCTGAGCAACCCGGTGATCGAAGATTACCGGCTGGAAATTGAATGAACGCCTGAAGTGACAGGTGGCAAGTGACATGTGACAGGGGTTGCGTGTTCGGAGCCGCACTTGTCGCTCGTCACCTGTCACTTTCACCATGAACTTTGCCGTCCTCCAATTCCCCGCCTCCAACTGCGACCAGGACGCCGTCCACGCCGTGCGCGTGCTCGGCCATTCCGCCCGGCTGGTCTGGCACAAGGACAGTTCCCTCGGCGACGCCGACGCGGTCATCGTGCCGGGCGGCTTCAGCTACGGGGATTACCTGCGCTGCGGAGCCATCGCGCGGTTCAGCCCGGTGATGCAGGCCGTGAAGCAGTTCGCGGACAACGGCGGGCTGGTGCTGGGCATCTGCAACGGCTTCCAGGTGCTGTGCGAGGCGCACCTGCTGCCCGGCGCGCTCATCCGCAACCGCTCGCTCCAGTTCCGCTGCGAGCACATCTTCCTCAAGACCGTCGCGCACGACTCGCCGTTCACGTCGCAGATTCCCGCCGGCAAGCTGCTGCGCGTGCCCATCGCGCACGGGGAAGGCTGCTACTTCGCCGACGCCGACACGCTGGCGCAGATGAAGGCCAACCGCCAAATCCTCTGGCAATACTGCGACGCCCAGGGCGCGTTGACGGATGACGCCAATCCCAATGGCGCGCTGGAACACATCGCCGGCCTCTGCAACGAGCGCCGCAACGTGGCCGGCCTCATGCCGCACCCCGAGCGCGCCTGCGAGCCGCTGCTGGGCAGCACGGACGGGCGGCTCATCTTCGAGAGCATGATCCACGCGCTGGCGCAAAGGCCGGCAGCGCTGGCGGCATAGGCGTGGTTCGGGGAATGGCCTGGGCTAAGGTCTTTCCCCCGCTTGCCTTTGTCGGCCGAAACAGCCTAGCATCCGTCCCAAAATGCACCGAACTGTGTTCAGTTGGATCATCCGCTGGCGGGCTGTGGCCTTTGGATTGGCTCTGGCATCGCTTGTTCTGTCGGCGGCAACCGAGATTCATGCCCAAGGGTTGAAGAGCACTTACGTGGTGCAGGACGGAGGTCAAAGCCGGACGTTGGAAGTGGCGCTGGACCAAGTGCATGTGCGCTCGGGGAACACGGCCCGCACAATTCAGGTTAATGGCCTCGCTCAACCCGACTCCGTGCGACTGCATGCTCAACTCCTGTCGCAAACCAGCGGGGAGGAAGCTGAACTGGTGCTTTATGAAGCTGGCCGGGCTCGTGGGCCGTTCACCGTTCGCGTGTTGACCAAGCAGGTGCTTGTGCGGCTGGCCCCCGGAATGGCGGCTGGCCCCTTGGCGGCGGCGGCCGGGGTGACCGTCAAAGGAGAAGTGCCTTATCTGTCCGGCCACTACCTGTTCGAGTCGCCGCAGACAGCGGGCGCGCTCACGCTGGCGGAATGGTTGCGCACCCAGCCCGGTGTCATGTCCGCGGAGCCGCAGCTCCTGCGGCAGATGGTGAAGAAGTTCACACCCGACGACCCCCTGTTTACCAATCAATGGCATCTCCTGAACACCGGCCAGCAAGGCGCGACTGTCGGGGTGGACATCAACGTAACGAATGTTTGGGACCAGTTCCGCGGCGCGGGCGTAACCATCGGCATCGTTGACGATGGCCTGCAAGGCTCCCACCCGGATTTGACCAACAACTTCAACTTTGCCATCAGCTACGATTACCGCGACAACGACAACGATCCCAGCCCGGACGTGACACAGGATTTTCACGGAACTGCGGTCGCGGGCGTGGCCGCCGCGCGAGGCAGCAACACGCTGGGCGTCGTTGGCGTCGCATTTGAGGCTTCGCTGGCGGGGATAAGGCTCATCGGCGGGACAAACCAAACCGACAATCTGGAAGCGTCGGCCATGCTGCATAGCAACGCGGTGGTCTTCGTCAGCAACAACAGTTGGGGTCCTGTTGATGACGGCCAGACCCTTGCCGCTCCAGGGCCACTGATGGCAGGCGCGCTGGCTAATGGCACGGGCAACGGACGGGGAGGTCTGGGCACCATCTTTTTGTGGGCGGGAGGCAATGGGCGCCAGAGTGGTGACAACGCCAACTACGACGGCTACGCCAATTCGATCTACACCATCGCGGTCGGTGCATTGAACGACCTGGGCCGGGTAGCCGATTACAGCGAACCTGGGGCGAATCTAGTGGTGGTGGCCCCCGCAGGTGCCGACGGTTCGCGCCCGCAAGGCACTTCGACAACGGACTTGGTCGGAACCGATGGCTACAACGACGGCATGCAGACCGCATCGGGCGATTACGCGGACGCAGACTACACCGCGTTCTTTAATGGCACCTCCTCCGCCACTCCGGTTGTCTCCGGCGTCGTGGCGCTGCTGTTGCAGGCCAACCCGAACCTTGGCTGGCGCGACGTGCAGGAGGTGCTGATGCGTTCCGCCACGGTGACCCGCCCGACCGATCCGGACTGGTTCACGAACGCCGCCGGCTTCCACTTCAACCACGATTTCGGCGCGGGCCTGATCAACGCGGGGGCGGCGGTGGCGCTGGGAACGAACTGGGCCAACCTGGGCCCGCAGTTGAGTTACACCGACCAGCGGACCAATCTCAGCTTCGCCATCCCCGACAATGACACCAACGGGGTGCTCGTTCCCTTCACCGTCACCGGGGGCAACCTGCGCCTCGAACATGTGACGCTCACCGTCAACATCAGTCACTCGACTCGCGGCCAGATCGCGATTGACCTCATCTCGCCGCAGGGCACCGTCAGCCGGCTGGCCGAGCGCCACTCGGATTTCAACAGCGACATCACGGACTGGACCTACATGACCGTGCGCCACTGGGGGGAATTGTCCGATGGCACCTGGAACGTGCGCGTGTCCGACCGGACGCCCAACATCGGGGGCATCCTCAACTCCCTGAACCTGCGGCTTTACGGCACCTTCACCAACATCAACCAGGTCACGCTGAACCCGCCGACCATCACCAGGCAGCCCAGCAGCCGCACCGTCACCCAGGGGTCCACCGTCAACTTCAGCGTGGGTCTAACAAACAACGCGACCACCCCCATTGCCTATCAATGGCGATTTAACGGCAGCAACATCGCGGGCGCGGTCGGCCCGGTCCTCACCCTCCCCAACGTGCAAAGCTCGGCGGGCGGACTTTATTCCGTGCGGGTCAGTAATCCGGTGGCGACCAACTTCAGCGCGGATGCCGGGCTGTTTGTCAATTCCCCGCCCGTGATCCTCACGCACCCCACGAACCAGAACGTCGTGATCGGTTCCAACGTGACCTTCACGGTCGCGGCGGGCGGGGCCGGACCGTTCACCTACCAGTGGCGGGTCAATGGCGCTCCCATCGGGGGGGCGGTCAACGCCAGCTACACCATCACCGGCGCGCAGCTCAGCCAGGCTGGCTCTTACGACGCGCTGGTCGCCAACGCCCTGGCCTCGGTCTTCAGTTCCAACGCCACGCTCACCGTGCTCCCGCCTTTCTCAATTTCTCCCCAGCCCTTGAGCCAGTCGGCGGGCGTGGGCAGCAACGTCACGTTCACCGTGGGCGCGGTCGGCCTGGGGGCCTTCACCGGGCCGTTCACCTACCAGTGGACCTTGAACGGCGCGCCGCTGGCCGGCGAAACCGCCACCAACCTCGCCTTCGCCAGCGCCCAACTCACCAACTCCGGCAGCTACGCCTGCGTGGTTGGTTCGCCGCTGGGATCGCTCAACAGCAGCAACGCGCTGCTCACAGTGTTTAACCCGTTCACGGTCACGCCGCCCACCTTCCAGCCCGGTGGCCTGTTCCAGATGACGGTTGCGGGCGACAGTGGACGCGCCTACCGGCTGGAATCCTCGACGAACCTCATCAGTTGGACGCCGGTGGTCACCAACACCGTGTCCGGTGGCAGCGCCACGTTCACGGACAGCGGGGGCGGCAGCCAGGTGCTGCGCTTTTACCGCATTGTGCTGCTGCCATAGGGTGCGCAGATTCCGGCTTGCCTCGCGTCCCGCCCGGCGTAAAGTGCGGGCAATTCAATGAACCTCCCCGCGCACGCCATCGGCCAGGCGGTCTTCATCCGCACGGATGTGCTGGACTATGCGGAAGTGAACGTCCCGTTCCAGACGCTGGAGGAGCTGGTGAAGGTCTGTTCGGAACCGCGGCCCGGCCTGACCCTGGAGCGCGTGATTGTGTTTTCCCTGCATGGCGGCCACCCCAGCGCGCTGACGCTCGGGTTCATCTCCGCCAGCAAGGGCGTCCGGCCGGGGGCCGTTCATCCCGAGTTCAAGGGCTAGGCCGCCCGCCCCGCGCCTCCCGGCGCGAGGTCGGTGAAAATGCGCGACTGCTCCCGCCCGCGCAGCACGCGCGCCAGTGGTGTTTGCCCCGTCGGCGAAAGCGACTCCCGCAACGCCGCCTCCTTGCCCGCGCCGGAGGCCAGCACCCACACCGCGCGCGCGGCGGCAATCGTCGCGTAGCCCAGCGTGATGCGGCGCGGCGGCGGCTTGCTCGCGGTCACGGCGCGATAGACGGCCGACGAATTCATCGTGTTCTCCGCTTCCCCAGGGAAAAGCGATGCGACGTGGCCGTCCTCGCCCATGCCCAACAAAATCAAGTCGAACACCGGCTGGCCGGCGGCGTTCACCGGTGCTAACCGGCACAACTCATTCTCGGCTTCGCGCGCGGCATGCCCCGGCTCCTCCTCGCCCCGGATGCGATGGATGTTCTGCACCGGCAGGCCCAGCGGCGCGAAGAGCAGTTCCGCCGCACTGCGGTAGTTGCTTTCCGCGTGGTCCGGCGGGACGCACCGTTCGTCCGCCCAGAAGAAGTGGACATGCGCGAGCGACTGCCCGCGCTCCTTCGCCAGCCGTGCTGCGGCGCGGAAGAAGCCCTGAGCAATCCGTCCGCCGGAAATCGCCACGCACGTTGAGGTGGAGGACCGGGCCAGCCACGCGATGAATTCACCGGCGCACTGCTCCGCGACCACAGTCGCGTTGACACAGGACTTCAGTTCCCAATTGGACATGGGCGGGAGAGTCGGTAAGTGCGCCGCGCGTCACTTCGCCGGCTGCGGGTCGCGCCAGACGTGGCCGGTCGGCGAGAGCAAATCCTCGGCGGCGACCGGTCCCCAGGTGCCGGCGGAGTAGAACTCGCGGTTGGTCAGCGGCTTGTCTGCCCAGCCCGTGCGAATCGGGTCCACGATGCCCCACGCCGTCTCCACCTCGTCGCGGCGGATGAAGAGCGTGGCGTCGCCGGCGATGGCCTCAAGCAGCAGCCGCTCGTAAGCCTCGGGCGTGTAGGCGCCGAACTCGGAGTCGTAGCTGAAGTGCATCCGCACCGGACGCACTTGCAGGCTCGCGCCGGGCACCTTGCCGTTGAAGCGCAGCGTGATGCCCTCGTTGGGCTGGAGGCGCAGCGTGATGGCGTTGGGGTCGAGCTTCAGCCCGCACTTCGCGGCGAAGAGCACGTTCGGCGTCGGGCGGAACTGGATGCGCACCTCGCTGGCGGAGAGCGGCATGGACTTGCCCGTGCGCAGGAAGAACGGCACGCCGCTCCAGCGCCAGTTGTCTATGAACAGCTTCAGCGCGAGGTAGGTCTCGACGTTGGAATCCGTCTTCACCTTCTCCTCCTGCCGGTAGCCGTTGCGCAGCTTGCCGTCCACCATGCCGGCGAAGTATTGCCCGCGCACGACCTGCTTGCCCACGTCACGCACGGGGCGGATGGACTTGAGCAGCTTCACCTTCTCGTCGCGCACGGCCTCGGCCTCCAGCGACACCGGCGGCTCCATCGCGATGAGGGAAAGCACTTGGAGCAGGTGGTTCTGCACCATGTCGCGCATCGCGCCGGACTCCTCGTAATAACCGCCGCGCCCGCCCACCCCGACCTTCTCGGACACGGTGATTTGCACATGGTCCACGGAGGTGCGGTTCCAGAGCTGCTCGAAGATGGCGTTCGAGAAGCGGAACATCAGGATGTTCTGGACCGTCTCCTTGCCGAGGTAGTGGTCAATGCGGAAAATCTGCTTCTCGTGCGCGAACCGCGTCAGCTCGTTGTTGAGTTTCAGCGCGCTGGGCAGGTCCGTGCCGAAGGGCTTCTCGACGACCACGCGCTGCCACTCGCCGGGCGGTTCGTCGCGCTTGAGCAGGTTCGCGCCGCAGAGCTGCTCCACCACGGCGCCAAACTGGCTGGGAGAAATCGCGAGATAGAAGAGCAGGTTCTTCTTCAACTCCGGCACACCGAAGGACGCGAGCTTCTCCGCCAGCCGCGTGTAGGCGGCGGGGTCGGTCAGGTCGCCCTGGCAGTAGGACACGTTCGTCGCAAACTCGGCCCAGACCTTCTCATCCACCGACTTTGAGCGGCTGAACTGCGCCACGCCGGCCTTCAGCTCGTTGCGCCACTCCGCATCGTCTTTTTCGCGCCGCGCGAAGCCGACGATGCGCACCGGGTTGGGCAGCGCCTTCTCGACCGCAAGATGGTAGAGCGCGGGGATGAGCTTGCGGATGGTGAGGTCGCCGCTCGCGCCGAAGATGACGATGGTGCAGGGGGACACGGCCTTGCGCCCGTCATCGAGGCGGCACGCCATGAGTTCGTCGAGTTGGTTGAGGTCGTCCATACGCGGCGAGCGTGAACCTGCGCGGGGAAAATTCAAGCCTCACGCCAAGGCGCAAAGGATTCGACTGACAAGGCGACGGCAAGGGAATCGCCCCACCAGAGGTTTCCGCGTTGCGCCCTTCGCGCCCTTTGCGTGAGGCAAATTCCGATTCCCAATCTCCCCTGTGTTCCGCACCCTCCGCGCATGGACCTCTCTGGCAAAGCCGCCGTCGTCACCGGCTCCTCGCGCGGCGTGGGCCGCGCCACCGCGCTCGCGCTCGCCCGGCGCGGCTGCCGCGTGCTCATCAACTACAGCTCCTCGCGCGACGAGGCCGAGCGCGCCGCCGCCGAAGTCCGCGCCCTGGGCGGCAAGGCCGTCTGCTTCGCCGGCAGCGTGGCGGACGATTCAGTGTGCCGCGCGATGATGGACGCCGCCGTGCGCGAGTTCGGCCGCCTCGACGTGCTCGTCAACAACGCCGGCACCACGCGCTTCATCAACTTCCCCGACCTCGAAGCCGTCACCGACGACGACTGGAACCGCATCCTCGGCGTGAACCTGAAAGGCCCGTTTCAGTGCGCCCGCGCCGCGCGCCCGCACCTGGAGAAGCACGGCGACGGCGTCATCATCAACGTCGCCAGCGTCGCGGGCATCGTCGGCTCCGGCAGCAGCATCCCCTACTGCGCGTCGAAGGCGGCGGTCATCAACCTCACCCTCGCGCTCGCGCGCACGCTTGGCCCGAGCATCCGCGTCAACGCCGTCGCGCCCGGCTTCATTGACGGCGAGTGGCTGCGCAAGGGCTTGGGCGAGGACTTCGAGTCCGCGAAGGAAGCGAAGGCCAAACACGCCGTCCTGGGAAAAGTCTGCCAGCCCGAGGACATCGCCGACGCCATCCTCGCGCTCATCGCCACCGACCTCGTCACCGGCCACACGATGGTCGTGGACGGCGGCCACATCATCGGGCCGCGCGTGAGTCACGGCATCAAGTAGCAGCCCGCGCCCGCGTCTCTCTCGCCGGACTTGATCCGGTTCATGGGCGGATTCAACTCAGCGGCGCGGATGAGCGCAACGCCGGCCGCCCGGTCAGGGCTTGTTGAAGCTGACGACGTAGTGGTTCCCCAGCGTGTCGTCATAGACCATGAAGAGGTTGACCACGTCGTTCCAGACGACGCCGTTGATGCCGCTGACGCTGGTGGTGCTGGGCGGGACGTTGGCAGAGTTGTAAATGCGGCCCTGGCCCTGCACGTCCACCTGCACTTGCACGTCGGTCATGTAACCCGGCGGCTGGCCCAGGGTGGCCCCGGTGGCGGTGTCCTTGTAAACCCAGCTCACGCTGGTGAGGTTGCCGCCCGAGAGGGTCGCGGTGGGCACCGGGATCACGAGGCGGCTCGCCGCCTGCGGCGCGGGCACGGTGAAGGTGATGTTCGAGCCGTGGTAGTTCACCGTCCAGGCACCGCCGGGCGGCACGGTCGGGTTGGAGATGAAGGCGGATTGGAAGCGCGCCCTGCCATTTTCGAGGCTGGAGTTTTGCGCGTCGGCGGGGCCGTTGCTGAGGCCCGATCCGCCAGGTCCGGTGAAGAGGACGCTGGCCGGCGGCGGGTTGCTGCGGGAGTTCTCCGTCTCGAAGTTCGCGGTGTAGCCGTTCAGGGCGACGGGGAAGCTGGGCGTGGGCGTCGTGCCCGCGCCGAAATTTCCGCCCTGGGCGTAGAAGTGGAAGTTGAAGGCTGTCCCGAACGTCCGCCCGATGCGCATGCGGTAGAACAGGCGGGGGAACATGGCCAGCGCGTCGGGGTCCACGAGATCAATCTGGTTGTTGGTGGCCAGCAGCGTGACGCGCGGGGTCCAGTTGACGAGGTTGGTCGAGCTTTCGAGCGTGTAGGTCTGGTTGCTCACGGCCCCGAGCACGACCTTGAGCTGGCCGCCGCCGAGGAGGGCGGCATTGGTCAGGACGGGGGCAGGGAAAGTTCCGGCCAGCACGGTCAAGTTCAGCGCGCGGTTGGTCACCGCGTTCGCGGTGTCGGTCGCCTGGAAGGTGAGGAGGAAGCCGCCGTTCTCACCGGGTGTGCCGAGGATTTCGCCGGTGCCGGCGTTCAGGAACAGTCCGCTGGGCAGATAGCCGGAGATCAAACTCCAGGTGACCGGCTGCGTGCCGCCCTGGCTGCCCAGAAGGAAGCTGTAAGGCGTCCCCTGCGTGGCGTTGGGCAGGCTGGTCGTGGTGATCTCGACGGGCTGGGCGGCGCGGTTCCAATAGCTGACGTATTGGTTGCCCACCGTGTCCTCGAAAAGCATCTGGATGGAGCTCACGTTCGTCCAGGCCACGACGGCGGTCGGTGTGTGGTTTGTCACGGAGGGCAGGATGCGGCTGTTGTCATCATTCCCGCCGTCATACAACCGTCCGCCGCTGGTTCCGTTCACGCGGATCTGGATGTTCTCCATGAAGGACTGCGGCGCGACTGTGGTGCCGTTGGTGTTCTTGTAGGTCCAGCGAATCTCCTGGATGGTGTTGGTCGCGGACAGCACGACCGTCGGCACCACGAGGATTTGCTGATCCGCCGCCAGCGGGTCGAGCAGGTTGAACATGTAGTTGCTCGTCTTGTAGCCGACCGTGTAAATGCCACCTGCGGGCGGCGTGGGGGAGAAGATCGCCCCCGGCGGCAGGTTGTCCGGCGAGAAGTTGACCTGCGGCGACGAGTAAAAGGCGGAGCTGCCGAACGTGGAGCCGTTGACCTGGCTGGTCGTATTGGTCAGACCCGAGCCGCCCGGCCCCGTGAAGACGACCGAGGCCGGATAGTTCGAGTCGTTGTCAATGTTGTAGAGCGCGTAGTAGTAGCCCAGATACTGGGGAAAGCCCGGGCTGCCGTTCGTGCCGTCGAAACTCCCTCCGTTGAAATTGAACACGAGCGAAAAATTGCCCGCCGTCGGCCCCGTCTGGGTGCCCGTGGTGACGAGTTGGAACTGCGTCTTCTTGAAGTAAGCTGCCAGTCCCGTCGCGCCGGCATAACTGCTTTGGTTGAACTCCGACGCCCGTCCGAACAGCAGTTCCACGCCATACGTCTGGCCGGGGCGCAGCTTCCGCGCTGGAATCAGGAACGCGGTGGACAAGCCGTTCAGCGCGCCGGGCTGCCCCATTTCGGGCGAACTCACCGCGTCCTGCATGCCACTGTCCACGATACGGACCTGGACGATGTCATTCACCGTGCCGCCCGCCCACGCGTCCCATGTCAGGGTAAAGCCCTGGCTTGGGTCCACCGCCTGCGCCGCCGTGAAATTGCTGACGTGTGGCGTGTCGGGATACATGTCGTTCGTCAGCGACAGCGAGACGGCTCTGGTGCCATCGTTCACCGTTTTCATCGTCACCGTGTAAGTCCCGCTGGGAAACGCCGCATTGAGATCCACCAGCGAGGCGAAGGACTGCTCGAAGCCGAAGCTGCTGTCGCCGTCCGCCGACAAGCTCACCACCTCCGCGTTGGGCTTGGTGAACGTCATGTTCGTCAGGGCACCCATCGTCTGGGCGTCCCCGAAACACTGCATCACGAAATTGGACGGTCCGCTGGGCACCGGCACACCCGTGCTCGTCTGGAAGAACGCCTGCCCCTTGAGCAGGTCAAACTCCCGCACGTCCGCCGCGCGCGCCGTCCCGGCCAGCAGCACCGCGAGGCCCGCAAAAGCGGCCAGCCCGTTGAGGAACATGTTTGGATTCATAAATGACAACCAGCGACCGTCGGCTCAGAGGCCAGCCCGAGTGATCCCATGCGCAGGGGCACCCTAGGCCGAAAACGGCCCTTCTCTCAAGGCGATTCCAAGGCTCCTTTTTGCCGAACACCCCGCATTCGTTGTCCACGGCAAGCGCGATTCCTGCCGGCGGCCCGGTTGTGACAGCGCATCGGCGTGAACGCGCCGGGCCTCGGCCGGCCAAAATGTCGTCGGGCGTTCGCCTGACAAGCTTGTCAGGTGTTCACCCGACAAGCTTGTCGGGCATCATCCGTGTTGCGGGGAGGGGTGCGCCATGAGGCAATACTGGCGTGAAGATTCTTTCAAAGCCTGCCAGCCGGTCCGCCGGACGGGCCTCGATCTGGTCAGCCAGCCCCAGGGCCGTGCCGCCGTCAGTCCCGCGCCCGGCCCGGGCGCATGCCACCGCCACCGGGCCGTGCGCCTTCGGGGCGGCCAGGGTTTTGGACCGTGGGGCGGCACCTTAGCCGGCGGAACACGAGGAATGGGGAAACAGCAAACCGACCACCAACCAAGGAGGGATTCATGCTGAAGCGGATCATGAAATTGCTGGAAAGCCCGCCGGACAGCGGCAACGGCTACCAGGCCCTGCAGGCCGGGAACCGCATTGACATCCTGGCCCTGCGCGAAGACGGCGGCGTGGATCTCATCATCAAGGTGCGTGGCCGCTTGGACGACTCACCGCTCACGCAAAACCTGCTGGAGGCCAAAATCAGAAATTACCTCGAGCAGCGCGGCTCGATCGCGTTCAGGACGGAATTTCGCCATGCGACGGCGGACCAGACGTGCATCGTCCTGGAGACCGAGGACACACTGCCGCGTGCCATTCACGCGCTCCTGCAACGTCTGGAACCGGCGGTGCGGGCGGGGCAGGCACGCCTCGTGATTCGCGGCCATCAAACGCGCAGGCATGACCGTCGCAGCCTCTATTTCCCCGTGCTGCAACGGAAGACCGACGGTGCTCCGGGGCAGCCCAGCCCGCTCCTCGCCCCCGACACCGGACCACCAACTTCGCCGCGGCCCGATTGGCTGGAAACGCAGAGACTTCCTCCCAGCGGTGAGCGGCCCGGGGATGCTGGGTCTGCGCCCGGTGCGGTGTGAGGTGCGCGAGGCCCCGCCGACTTCCGAGGGGTGACAGCGTGAGGCGTTGGAGGCACCGTGAGGCGCGGGCTTCACCGTCATTCGTAACCTGCGTGGGCGGGCCTACAAACCGCGCCACACCAATTCCAGGGCGATGAGCGAATAGCTGGTGGTCAGCGGGGTTTCCTTTTCCCACCAGCGGGCGTTGTCATTCATCCACGAGCCGTCGGGCTTTTGCAGGTTCATCAGGCGCAGGGCCACCTCGCGCCGCCAGTGGACCTTCGCGCCGTCCTTGGTTTCCAGCTCATGCACCCCGGCGGCGGTCAGGGCCTTGGTCATCAGATGCACGTAGTAATAGTAGCCCTGCGGCCCCATGCCGGGATTCTCCGCGAGCGTGTAGTTGGCACGCAGCCAGTCGAGGACGGCGGCGACGCGGGCGTCGTCGCGCTTCAGGTCGGCGTAGATGTAACTGAGGAGGCCCGCGTAGCTGGCGGTGCCGTAGGAGCGCAGCGCGACACGGCCCGTGGCGGAGTTGGTGACGCCGCCGGCCATGCTGTTGCCGGGGTAGTAGATGAAGCCGCCCTTGTTCGCGGCGTCGCCGGAGACCCACGGCTGCGCGTTGACGGCGGGGAGGTTCTGGCAGTTCTGGAGAAAATTGATGGCGGCCCGCCAGTCGAGGTCTTTGCCGCCAGCCACCTTCGTATCGGCCACCAGCCGCTTGCTGTGGTAGAGGGCTTCCAAGGCGACGAGCGTGTTGTTCAGGTCGGAGTGGGAATACTTGTTGCCGTAGCCCACGCCGCCATCGAAGGGCGTGTCGAGGCGGCCCTTCTCCCCGAAGTCCACCTGTGTGCCGACGATGAAGGCGCGGGCCTTGCGTGCGACGGCGTCGTAATCGGGGCGGTTGGCGGACATGAGGGCGAGGAGGGAGATGGACGTGTTGTAGTTCGCCATGTTCGTCGCGTAGATGCCGCCGTCGGGCTTGGCGCTCGCGAGGAGGTGGGCATAGCCGCGCTGGATGGCGGGCGTGGGGGCCTTGAGATACTTGCCGGACGGCTCGCCGTTAAGCGCGATGAGCGGCAGCGCGGTGACGGCGGGATGGTCGGGCGTGGTCCACCACCCGTTGGAGTTCTGATTCGCGAGCAGCCAGGCGATGCCGCGGTCAATGGCGCGCTGAACCTCGTGGCGTAGCGACTCATCGTGGCCGGAGGGCGCGGGGATGGGGGTTCGCGTGGGCACCTCGGCAGCCTGCGCAGCGGGGACGAGGAACGCGGCGAGCAGCAAGGTGGCGGGCAGGGCAGGGCGCATAACAGTTCAGCAGTCGAGACTGGTTAGCACGCGGGGATGTTCAAGGCGAGCGGGGAAGTGGCCGGCGGGCCATCGAACGGAAGGCCGTGCAGGCGCGGACACGGACTGGCGCGTGTCGGCCCGTCCAGCACCCATCAACGCGCTTAAGCCGGTGAATTCACCGTGTTCATCGCGGCTTTTCTTTGAAATCCGTTGACCCGTGTTTGACCGCTACCTAGATTCGTTCAGCGATTTTTTAACGAAACCCACCGAAACCTCGAAGCATGAGCACTCCCACGGCAGCAGCAGCGAGCAAAGGCCTCGAAGGCGTCGTCGCCGCCCAGACGCGCCTGAGCGATGTCAAAGGCGACATCGGCCAGTTGATTTACTGCGGTTACGACATCAACGAGCTGGCCGGCCAGGTCACTTACGAGGAGGTCGTCCACCTCCTCCACCACAATCATTTGCCGAACAAGACCGAGCTGGCCGAGCTGAAGGCCACGCTCGCGCAGTTCCGCGACATCCCGCAGGGCGTGATCGACATCATCTGCAAGCTGCCCAGGGAGACGCCGCCCATGAACGCGCTCCGCACGGCGGTGTCCGCGCTGGGCTGCTTCGACACGACGAGCGAGGACGACTCACAGCATTCGCAGCGGCGCAAGGCGCTCCGGCTGGTCGCGCAGGTGCCGGTGGTGACGGCGTATTTCCACCGCAACCGCCAGGGCCTGCCGCTCATCGCGCCCGACGCGAAGCTCGGCGAGGCGGCGAACTTCCTCTGGATGATCAACGGCAAGCCGCCGACCAAGGACATGGAGGCCACGATGGACGTGTGCTACGTGCTGCACGCCGACCACGGCATGAACGCCTCGACCTTCAGCGCGCGCGTCACCATCGCCACGCTGTCGGACATGTATTCAGCCATCACCACCGCCATCGGCACGCTCAAGGGGCCGCTGCACGGCGGCGCGAACGAGGGCGTGATCAAGATGCTCCATGAGATCGGTTCGCTGGAGAAGGTGGACGGCTGGGTCGCCGACGCACTGGCGCAGAAGAAGAAAATCATGGGCATCGGCCACCGCGTTTACAAGGTGCTCGACCCGCGCGCGCCGCATCTCAAGAAGATGGCGCAGATTCTCAGCAGCCAGCTTGGCGAGCCGAAGTGGATCCAGATGTCCGAGCGCATCGCCGAGCTAATGCTCGCGAAGAAGAACCTCCACGCGAACGTGGATTTCTACAGCGCCACGGTCTATTACTCGCTCGGCATCCCGACCGACCTCTTCACGCCCATCTTCGCCATCTCGCGCACGAGCGGCTGGACCGCTCATGTGCTCGAACAACTCGCCGACAACCGCCTCATCCGCCCGCAGTCGCAATACACCGGGCAGGTCGGGCTGAAGGTCGTGCCGGTGGAGCAGCGCTAATGAGTTTCGAGTTTGGGGTTTGGAGTTTCGAGTTCTCCGGCCTCGCACCGTATGGCCACCATCACGCGATTTGAGGACATTGAGGCTTGGCAACTGGGGCGCGAGCTGAAGCAGGCCGAGTATGCGGTCTCGAAGAAGGGTGAGTTCGCCAAGGACTATCCGCTGCGTGACCAAATCCGTCGGGCCGTCATCTCCATCACGGCCAACATCGCCGAGGGCTTCGAGCGGGGTGGCAACCGTGAGTTCGTCCAGTTCCTCAGCACCTCGAAAGGTTCCTGTGGCGAGATTCAGGACCATCTCTACACCGCCGTTGATGAGTCATATCTGACGCAGCTCGAGTTTCAGCGCCTTTACGACCAAGCTGCTGCCGTCGGGGCAAAGGTCGGTGCCTTCATGAAGTATCTGCAAACGTCGGAAATCCGTGGCCAGAAGTTCCAAGGACGCACGAACTAACCAACTCGAAACCCCAAACCCCAAACTCGAAACTTTCCCCGATGAACATCCACGAATATCAGGCCAAGCAGCTTTTGAAACAGTATGGCGTTGCCGTTCCCGACGGCGACGTGTGCAAAACGCCGGGCGAAGCCCTCGCCGCCGCCGAGAAACTCGTCGCCGCTGGCCACAAGATGCTGGTGGTGAAGTCGCAAATCCACGCGGGTGGACGCGGCAAAGGCACGTTCAAGAGCGGCTTCAAAGGCGGCGTGAAATTGTGCAAGACCGCCGCCGAGGCGCGCGACCTCGCCGCCGCGATGCTTGGCAATGTGCTCGTCACCAAGCAGACCGGCCCCGACGGCCGCCTCGTCAGCACCTTGCTCGTGGCCGGCGCGCCGAACATCAAGAAGGAGCTTTACCTCGCCGTCCTGCTCGACCGCGCCACCAGCCGCCCGCTCGTCATGGCCAGCACCGAGGGCGGCGTGGACATCGAGGAAGTCGCCGAGAAGACGCCGGAGAAAATCGTGAAGGAGCAGATTGATCCGGCGATGGGCTTCCAAGGCTGGCAGGGCCGCAAGATCGCCGCCGCGCTCGGCCTCAAGGGCGACCTCGCCGGCCAGTGCGCCAAGCTGCTCGCCGGCGTTTACAAGACGTGGTGGGAAGCCGACGCCTCGATGGTCGAGATCAACCCGCTCTGCATCATTGAAGGCACCGACGGCAAGGACCAGCTCGTGGCCGTGGACGCCAAGCTCGGCCTGGATGACAACGCCCTCTACCGCCACAAGGACATCCAGGCCATGCGCGACCTCGCCGAGGAGTCGCCGCTGGAGATCGAGGCGAGCAAGTTCAACCTGAACTACATCAAGCTCGACGGCTCCATCGCCTGCCTCGTCAACGGCGCGGGCCTCGCGATGGCCACGATGGACATCATCCAGCACTACGGTGCCAGCCCGGCGAACTTCCTCGATGTGGGCGGCGGGGCGAGCAAGGATCAGGTCACGGCGGCCTTCAAGATCATCCTCAGCGATCCGGCGGTGAAGGCCATCTTCGTGAACATCTTCGGCGGCATCATGGACTGCAACGTCATCGCCACCGGCATCGTCGCGGCGGTGAAGGAAACGGGCCTCACGCTCCCGCTCGTCGTCCGCCTCGAAGGCAACAACGTCGCCGCCGGCAAGAAGACACTGGCCGAGAGCGGCCTCACCCTCATCACCGGCGACTCCATGGCCGACGCGGCGCAGAAGGTCGTTGCCACAGTCAAGTAGCTCACCGGCACGCCTAGTTGCTGAAGACCGCTTCACGCCTCCGTCAACCCATGCTACGCTGCCGCCCATGAACGCGACGCTTTCATTCCGGGAAGAAGCCCTGCTCGCCATCAGCCGCCTGCCCAACAAGGCGTCGGCACGCCAGGTGCGCGAACGCGTGGACATCCTCGCCGCCCTGCGTGAGTCCGACGACGCCTCGGCCCGGGGCAAAGTGGTGTCGCACGAAGAAGTCGTCCGCCGTTTCCGCGCATGGCATCGCCAGTGAAATACCATCTGGTCTGGACCGAACCCGCACTGTGCGACCTCGAACGAATAGACCGTTATTTGCGCCGCCGGAATCCTGCCGCCGCAAAGCGAATGGGCGAAGGGCTGCTGCGGCGCGTGGAAGTTCTGCGGACTTATCCCGAATTCGGGCGCGTGTATGACCCTGACCTGCCACACCGTGTCCTGCCGCACCGCAACTACCAGATTTACTATCGTGTCCTGCACGACCGGCGAACCGTCGAGGTTTCCCATGTGCGACACGGCGCGCGTGACAACCCGACGATTGATGATTTGCTCACCGACTGATTACTGAACACTGACCACTGATTTCCCATGGCCATCCTCGTCACTCCCAAAACCAAGCTCCTCGTCCAAGGCATCACCGGTGAATTCGGCGCGCGCCACGCCAAGCTTTCCCTCGACTACGGCACGCAGCTCGTCGCCGGTGTCACGCCCGGCAAGGGCGGCCAGCTCTTCGAGCATGGCGGCCACAAGGTGCCCATCTTCGACACCGTCGCCGACGCCGTGAAGCAGACCGGCGCGACCGCCAGCGCCGTCTTCGTCCCCCCGCCCTTCGCCGCCGACGCCATCCTCGAAGGCGTGGACGCCGGCCTCGACCTCGTCGTTGCCATCACCGAAGGCATCCCCGTGCGCGACATGGTGAAGGCGAAGCAGGCGATGGCCGGCAGCAAGACCCGCCTCATCGGCCCGAACTGCCCCGGCATCGTCTCGCCCGGCACGGGCAAGGACTCGCACGGCGGCTGCCGCATCGGCATCGCGCCCGGCTACATCCACAAGCAAGGCAACATCGGCGTCGTCTCGCGCAGCGGCACGCTCACTTACGAGGCCGTCTGGCAGCTCACCTCGCGCGGCGTCGGCCAGAGCACCTGTGTCGGCATCGGTGGCGACCCGGTCAACGGCACGTCGCACCTCGACGTCATCCAGCTCTTCATGGCCGACCCGGAGACAAAGGGCATCATCATGATCGGCGAGATCGGCGGCAGCGCCGAGGAGGAAGCCGCCGAGTGGATCGCGAAGCACGGCACCAAGCCCGTCGCCGGCTTTATCGCCGGAGCCACGGCTCCTCCCGGACGCCGCATGGGCCACGCGGGCGCGATTGTCTCCGGCGGCAAGGGCACGGCGGAGGCGAAGATTTCCGCCTTCAAGGCCGCCGGCATCGGCGTCGCCGCCACCCCAAGCGACATGGCGGACACGCTGTTGAAGATGATGTAGTCGCAACCTTCAGGTTGCGAATCTCCTTCCCGTTCCGAAGCGCAAGCTGAAGCTTGCGCCTACGGGCTGGCGGGCAGCGGCTTTTGCAGCACCTCGCGCACGAGGGTGAGCAGCTTCTCCGTGGCGAAGGGTTTGGCGAGGAATTCCACCTGCACGCCGGGAGCTGCCGTGGCGACCATCACCTTCTCCCGCTCCACCAGACCGCTCACTGCGAGGAAGCGCACCTGCGCGCCCATCTTGTGCAGCGAACGGATCAGCGCCGCGCCGTCCATCACCGGCATCACGATGTCCGTGAGCACGAGCTGGATTTCCTGCCGGTGCCTCATGTAGAGCGTCATGCCCTCCGAGCCATCGCAGGCCGTGACGACGCGGTAGCCGTATTTCTCCAGCGTGACCTGGGTGATCTCGCGGAAGCCCGCCTCGTCGTCCACGAGCAGGATGCACTCGCCGTTGCCGCGCGGGAAGGAGCGGCGGGGCTGGGGCTTCTCCGACGCCGGCGAGCTGCTGGTCGCCGGCAGAAAGATGCGGAACCGGCTGCCGCGCTGCACCTCGCTGTCCACCGTCACGAAGCCGCCGTGCGCCCGCGCGATGGCCTGCACCGCCGTCAGGCCCACGCCCACGGACTGCCCGTGGTCCTTCGTCGTGAAGAACGGCGTGAAGACGCGCTCCAAGTCCTGCGGCGGGATGCCGCAGCCGGTGTCGGCCACCGTGATGACGACGTGCAAGCCGGGCCGTCCGCCGCCGCGCAGGCGCGGGTCGCCATCCTTGAACAGGAGATTTTCCGCAATGACTTCGAGCTTGCCGCCGCTGGGCATGGCCTCGCGCGCATTGACGCACAGGTTCATCACCGCCTGCCGCAGCGATTCGGGGTCACCCGTCACGGCCCACAAGTCCTCCGGCGCGGAAGTGCTGACCTCGACTCCCGGTGCGACAGACTGGCGAAAGTGCCGGCCGGCCTCCGCGAGGATGGCGCTCACGGCGACCTCCATCCGCTCCGCGCGGGCGGGTCGGGCGAGCGCCTCGACCTGCTGCATCATCTCGGCCACGCGCCGGGGCTGCGCGTCGGGCGATTCCGGCCAGTGCGGCGTGCCGGCCTGCGTGCGCACGCGGAGCAACTGCGAGGCGAGCAGCACCGGCTCCACCGCCGCGCGCAGCTCGCGGGCCATCACGTCGGCCAGCGTGGCCAGGCTCGCGGCTTGTTGCGTGCGGAGGAACTGCGCCTCGTTGAGCTGGAGGTTGCGGGCGTCGGTGTTGACCACGAGCAGCGACTGCGGCCGGTCGGCGGCGTCGCGGAACAGCGTCCAGCGGCTCTGCACCACCACCGCGCTGCCGTCCTTGGCGGACTGCCGCAACTCGCCCTGCCACTCGCCGCGTTGCTGCACCACATGGCGTGCCTCGCCGAGCTGCGGCGGCGGGGCGGGATGCAGCAGCGTGTGGACGCTGCGTCCGTGCGCCTCGGCGGCGGTCCAGCCGTAGAGCCGTTCCGCGCTCTTGTTCCAGTAGATGATCTCCTCCTCCGGGCCGCAGACGATGATGGCATCGGTCGCCTTGTCCAGCACGGCCGCCTGCGCGCGCAACTGCTCCTCCGAATGCCGCCGCTCGGTGATGTCGCGGCAGACGAGGATGACGCCGGTGCGCGCGCCCTTGTCATCGCAGACGAGGTTGATTTGCGATTCGATGCTCCGGTGCGTCCCGCCCGTGCGCAAACGGAACTCCACCCGGCGCACGATCCCCGTGCGGGTGGCCTGGGTGAACTCCTCGCGGACGCGCGCCGCCTCGTCGCCGTCCAGGTGGTTCCAAAAATCCGGGCACGGCCCGGTGGGCGGCGCGTCGCAGGCCGCCTTGCACGCGGGGTTCGCGTAGGTGCAGCGGCCCTCGGCGTCGAAGACCAGAATCCAGTCGCTGACGTTCTCGGTGATCTGCCGCAACTGCTCCTCGCTCTGCCGCAGGCGCGTCTCCGTCTCGCGGAGCTGCTCGCGCTCGACAACCTCGCGCAGCGCCCGGCGCACGGAGGGCACGAGCCGCTCGATGCGCTGCTTGAGCACGTAGTCCGTCGCGCCATTCTTGAGGCTCTCGATGGCGCGCTCCTCGCCCATCACGCCGGAGATGAAGATGAAAGGAACCTGAGGCCGGCGCTGCTGGGCCAGCGCGAGCGCCGTCATGCCGTCGAAGCCCGGCAGGGAATAGTCCGACAGGATGAGGTCGAACTCCCCCTGGGTCAGCGCGGCCTCAAAGGCCACGCGCGTCTCGACCGGCCTGAACTGGCAGGCCAAACCCTCCGCGCGGAACAGCTCCTGCACCAGTTCTCGGTCGGTGCGGCTGTCCTCCAGATGCAGGACGCAGAGCGCGTGCTTGGGCGAAACGTTGCTCATCGCGGTTTGGTTTGGTGCCGGTTGTCATCGCAGAACCGCGCCGGGATTGGCAACACTATTTGCCCCGGCGGAAGGTGACGTTCATGTGCAATCTGACAGTCACCAGGCTCGTGCGCGCATGAAGGCGTCGTGGATGCGGAAGGCTTCGGCGGCGGCCACGCCCGCCTGCGCGCCGCGCGCGCGGAACTGGAGCCGCATCAAGTCCAGCAGCGGGGAGAAGTTCGCGTCGTCCGCGCGCGCGAGCTGGCTGCGATGGCACGCGAGCATTTGTTCCTTCAACTTTGTGTGCGCTGCGATGTCCACGTAAAAGCCGGGCGAGAAGCCGCTCATGTTGATGGTGTCCATGAACCACAGCGCGGGTGGTTCCGCCAGCGGTGCGGACGCCGTGCGATGCCCGCGCGAGGCGGCGAACCACGTCGCCGCCTCCGCCAGTGCGGACGCGGCGCGGTGGTCGGGGTGATAATCCTCGGCGGCGTGCGCCAGCACCAGCGTGGGGCGGAACTGGCGGAACAATTCGATGACGTGACGCCGGGCCGCGACAGCGTCCGTGAGTTCTCCATCGGAGAAATTTCCGAAGCACAACCGCGCCCCCAGCAGCTTCGCGGCGGCTTGCATCTCCTTCCGGCGGACGGCGGGCAGGTTCTTGATGGGGCGGTTCGGCTGGCCCTTGTCACCCTTGGTCAGCACGCAGATGCCGGTGGCCGCGCCGTCCGCCTGCGCCCGGGCGAGGGTGCCGGCGCAAAGTAGCTCCGCGTCATCGGGGTGCGCCACGACGGCCAGGACGCGCTCACGGGCGAAGGAGAGTTTCACGCCGAAGTTTTAGCCGCGCCCGCGCGCTGAGGACACCTCGAAATGCACCCTCGGCGGCGCGAAGGCCAGCGGCTCATTTCGCCGCCGTCCGCGTGCCGGTGAACTCGAGCCGGACGATCTGCGTGTCCTTGTTGTTGCCCCACGCCGTGCCGAATTCGATGAGGTAGAGGCAGCCGTCCGCGCCGAGTTCCAGGTCCATCGGGCGCTTGAAAGTCATGCCGGGGCAGAACTTCGCCATGAGCGGCAGGCCGGCGGCATCGCGCGCGAGATTGCTTTGCGCGTCCAGCTTCACGGTCACGATCCAGTTCCGCGACCACTCATAGATGAAGAGCGTGCGGTCGTATTCCTTGGGCAGCTTGTGCGGGTTCGGGTTCTTCGGATCGAAGTAATAGACCGGCCCCGCCATCGCGGTGCGACCACCACCGCCATTGACTGCCGGGAAGCGCGTGGAGGGGGAACCAGTGTAGTAGATGAACGCCGGCTGCGCGGGCGGCAGCTCCTTGATGCCGTCGTTGTGCGGCGAGGTGTTCAGGGGCTTGAGCGGGTCGTGGAAGGCGGGCGGGTGCTGGACCCAAGGCTCGACGAGCTTCGCCCCCGGCGGCGGAGCAATGCCCTTGGCCACGGCTTCCTTGCGGACCTTCTCTTGCTGTGCCCTGGCTTCCAGAAATCTCGCCCGCTCCGCGAAGTCAATTTTGCCATACGCCTTGTTGTCGCCGACGAAGAGCGGCCAGCCGAAGAAGCCGGCCTTGCGCGCCTGGTTGATCTCGTCGTGGCCGCCGGGACCGCGCGTCTCGCTGAAGCCGCCCGCGTCGGGGCCAACCTCGCCCCAGTAAAGGTAGCCAGTGCGCGCGTCGAGAGAGATACGGAAGGGGTTGCGGTTGCCCATCACAAAAATCTCCGGGCGCGTGCCGGGTGTGCCGGGCGGGAAGAGGTTGCCCTTGGGAATGTCGTAGCCGCCTGCGGCCTTGGGCTTCACGCGCAGGACTTTTCCGACCAGCGAATTCGCGTTCGCCGCCGTTCGCTGTCCGTCCCACGGGTAGCGCCCGGGCCGCTCGTCGCTGGGCGAGTAGCCGTCGGAATCGAAGGGGTTCGTGTTGTCGCCGACGGACATGTAGAGGTTGCCGTCCTTGTCGAAGGCCAGCGAGCCGCCGACGTGGCAGCACTGCTCGCGCTGCGTCTGCACGTCGAGAATCTTCGTCTCGGACGCGAGGTCGAGCGCGTCGCCCTTGAGGGTGAAGCGTGCGACGCGGATGATGCCGACCTTGCCGCCGGTGGCCGAGTTCGTGGTTGTCTCCGGCAGGGAGCGGTTGAGATAGAGCCAGTTGTTCTTCGCGAAGTTGGGATCCAGTGTGATGCCGAGCATCCCGTCCTCGAGACCGGTGAAGACCGGCAGCTTCGCGATGATGATGCCTGCCTTCGCGCCGGGCTTGATGAGCTTCACCGTGCCGTCGCGCTGGGCGTAGAAGACGCGGCCATCGGCGGCCACGGCGAGTTCCATCGGATCCTTCAGCGTGTCGGCGAGCTTGCCGTCCACCTCCGCGTCGGCCTCGAGGATGACCTTGCGGAACGCGCCGTCGCTCTGCGGGCCGGAGGGCGGGGGCGAGGGCGGCTGGTTCTGGGCGGGGGCGGAACTGGCGAGCGACCACGCGCAGAACGCGGTCACGAGGCAGAGGGGAAACTCGAATTTCATCAAGCAGGGATGGACGGACGGTTGCGGGCATCATTCAACGCCGGCAGCAAAAAGGCGGCAGTGGAAAACCACTGCCGCCGCACGCGTCAAATCCGCCGGGTGGCCGGCTACTGCTTCTTCCGCTTGGACGCCTGCCCGGCGACGAGCTTGTCGTATTTCTCGCCCTGCTCCGGCGTGAGCACCGCCTTGACCTTCGCGGCGATGTCCTTGCGGGCCTCCTGCATCTTCTTGCCCTTCTCCTCGCGGGAGGCGTTCGCGTCCCCGAAGATGGCGCGGAGCTTCTCGCCTTCCTCCTTGAGGATCGGACCGAGCTTGGCCTTCTGCTCGTCGGTCAGTTTGAGGGCCTCGGAGAGCTGCTTCATCCGCTCTTCCGGCGACTGACGGCCTTCGCGCTTCTTCTCCTGCGCCGGGGAGGACGTGGCAAACGTGAGCGCGATGCCCAGCGCGAGCGCAGACAACAGTGATTTCTTCATGGTGGTCTTTGGTTTTTGTTTGGGTCGCCGGCGAGGCTGCCCGCTGGCGTTCAGGGGAGAAGACGCCGTCCGCTGCCGGGGGTTACGATCACACCACGGCCACCGGATTCTCCAGCGCGCCGACGCCGGAGACGCGGATGCGCACGCGGTCGCCGGCGGCGAGGGTGAAGTTGTCCGGCGGCACCACGCCCGTCCCGGTGAGCAGCACCGCGCCGTGCGGGAAGCTCTGGCTGCGGAAGAGGAACTCGGCGAGCGAGTCGAACGGGCGCTTGATCTGCCCCACGGAGGTCTCGCCGTTGAAGACCGCCTGCCCGCCGCGCAGAATCTCGACGCCAATCGTCCACCCACGCGCCTCCGCCTCGCTCACGCCCACCGTGATGAACGGCCCGACGGCGCAGGATTTCAGGTAAGTCTTCGCCTGCGGGAGGTAGAGCAAATTCTCGCCCTCGATGTCGCGCGAGCTCATGTCGTTGCCGATGGTGAAGCCCACGACCTTGCCGCGCGAGTTGCACACGAGGGCCAGTTCCGGCTCGGGCACGTTCCACTTCGCGTCCTTGCGGATGCCCACGTCGCCACCGGTCGCGACGACCTTCTCCGGCAGTGACTTGAAGAAAATCTCCGGCCGCTCCGCGTCATACACACGGTCGTAGGCGCTGGCACTGAACTCTGATTCATCCATGCGCGCCTTCTTGCTGCGCAGATAGGTCACGCCCGCCGCCCAGACCTCCTGCTGCTCGATGGGCGTGAGCAGCGTGACTTCCGCCAATGGCAGGCGCGGCATGGGCAACGTCATCAGAGCCTGGAGCACGGCGACCAGGTTGTCGCCCTCCAGCAATGCCGTGAGTGACTTCACCCCGGCGGCGGAGAGGTCGAGCACCGTGGCGTCGTCCGTGGTGAGGCCGATGCGGGCGTGGTGGCAGGCGGAACCGGTCTTGAAGCGGCAGAGTTTCATTTGGTCAGGTGCTAACGGTCGCGGCATTTCGTGCGAGCGGCAAGGCCGTGTCAATCGCAGACGTGTGGCCCCGCTACAGCCACTTCCTGACTTCCCCTTGCGCCTGCGCTCCGGTATTCATCCCGCGCCAATCGTTTTGACCCGAATGGAACAACGCGCACAACTCGACGCCCGTGGTCGCGAGCATCGCCGGCTCATCCTGCAAATGCTGGTGGGCAGCGGGCGCGGGCATGTGGGCGCGGCGCTCTCGGTGATGGAGATCGTGCGTGTGCTCTACGACGACATCCTGCGCGTGAATCCGAAGCTGCCGCAGTGGGCGGAGCGCGACCGGTTCATCTTCAGCAAGGGCCACGGCTGCCTCGCCCTCTACGTGATGCTGGCGGAGAAGGGCTTTTTCCCGAAGGAGGAGATGATGCGCTCCTGCCACTTCGGCTCGATGCTCGGCGGGCACCCGGAGTCGCGCAAGACGCCCGGTGTGGAGGCCAGCACGGGCGCGCTCGGGCACGGGCTGTCCATCGGCGTCGGGTGTGCCCTGGCGGCAAGGATTGATCGGAAGGACTGGCGGACGTTCGTGCTGATCGGCGATGGCGAGTCGAACGAGGGCAGCGTGTGGGAGGCGGCCTTGAGCGCGGGCAAGCATCGGCTGTCGAACCTCACGGTGCTGGTGGACTACAACAAGTTTCAATCCTACGGCCCGAGCAAGGACATCCAGGATCTCGAGCCGTTCGCGGACAAGTGGCGCAGCTTCGGCTTCGCCGTGCGCGAGGTGGACGGGCATGACGTGCCCGCGCTGCGCGACGTGCTGAAGGCCGCGCCGTTCGATGAGAGCAAGCCGAGCGCGCTGATCTGCCACACGGTGAAGGGCAAGGGCTTCAAGACGACCGAGCACAACGCGGACTGGCATCACAAGGCGAAGGTGAAGCCGGAGGAACTGGCGTTGCTGCTGGTGGAACTGGAGGGCTTGCCGTGAGAAAGGCCGCGCTCCTCGCCGTGCATGAGCTGGCCAAGCGCGACCCGCGCGTGGTGTTCGTCGGCTCGGACATCACGAAGCAGAACCTGGAGAAGTTCGCGGCGGAGTTCCCCGACCGCTACTTCATGGAGGGCATCTACGAGCAGCACATCATCGGGATGTGCGCCGGCCTCGCGATGTCCGGCAAGGTTCCCTACATCAACACCATCGCGACCTTCCTCACGCGCCGGTGCTACGAGCAAGTGCTCATTGACCTGTGCCTGCATGAGCTGCCCGTGCGCCTGCTCGGCAGCGGCGGCGGGACGGTCTATGCGCCGCTCGGCCCGACGCACCTCGCGAACGAGGACATCGCCATCTTCCGCGCCATCCCGCACATGACCGTGGTCGCGCCGTGTGACGCCGACGAGATGAAGCGCGTGATGGCGCAATCGCTCGACTGGCACGGGCCGCTCTACATCCGCATCGCCAAGGGCGGCGACAAGGTGGTGTCGTCGGACGCGCGCGGGTTCAAGATCGGCGAGGCGATTCCGATGCGCGAGGGCAAGGACGTTCTCCTCATCAGCACCGGCATCACCACGCAGGTCGCGCTGGACGCGGCAGACTTACTGGCGAAGGACGGCCTCACCGCGACGGTCTTGCACGTCCACACGCTCAAGCCGTTCGACACCGCGCGTGTGCTGCACTACGCGTCGCAGGCGAGGGCCGTGCTGACCATCGAGGAACACACGCTCGTCGGCGGACTCGGCAGCGCGGTGGCGGAGACGCTGATGGACGCGGGGCAGGGCGGGGTGCCGTTTGCGCGGCTGGGCTTCCCGGATGTCTTCACCGAGGAGCTTGGCTCGCAGGCGGAGATCATGGGCAAGTATGGTCTGACCAGCGCGAATCTGGCGACGAAGGCGAAGCAACTCCTCTCGAAATAATCTATGGGCCAACTCAGAAACTTCTTCACGCCGCTGCACAAGCGGACGGCGCGCAAATACATTGACCGCATGGTGGACGACAAGGTCACCTGCATGCTCAAGGCCAAGGAATACGAGTTCGACTACTGGGATGGCGACCGCCGCTTCGGCTACGGCGGCTACAAATACGACGGCCGCTGGAAGCCCGTGGCCGAGCAGATCATCGCCACCTATGGACTCAAGGCCGACGCGAAGATTTTGGATGTCGGCTGCGGCAAGGCGTATCTGCTCTACGAGTTGCAGCAGTTGCTGCCGAACGCCGAGATCGTTGGCTTCGACATTTCCAAGCACGGCCTTGCCACCGCGCCGGAGGCGGTGCGTCCGAAGCTCATGATCCATCGCGCGCAGGACAAGTATCCGTGGGCCGACCAGCACTTCGACCTCGTGCTCTCCCTCGGCTGTCTGCACAACCTGCGCATCCCCGACCTCCAGTCCGCGCTCGGCGAGATTCAGCGCGTTGGCAAGCAGGGCTACGTGATGCTGGAGAGCTACCGCAACGAGCAGGAGCTGTTCAACCTCCAGTGCTGGGCGCTCACCGCCGAGGCGTTCTTCGACTCCGAGGCGTGGATCTGGCTCTATCGCCACTTCGGTTTCACCGGCGACTACGAGTTCATCTACTTCGAATGAACGAACTGCTGACAACTTGCACGCGTGTCGTCGAAGGGAGCTTTCTCCCTCACCCTAGCCCTCTCCCGCTGGGAGAGGGGACTGCTCCGAACGCGCGTCGAACTCCTTTACCGCACGCTCCGCTCCAGCGCTGGCTGCGTTTCTCCCTCTCCCAGCGGGAGAGGGCCGGGGTGAGGGAGAACGGCCCGTCCAGCAACAGCCCCGCTTTCGCAGCCCGACTTTCCCAATTCTACTCCGCATGAAATTCCGCGCCGCCATCCTCACCGAGCTGAAGCAGCCGCTCGTCATCGAAGAAATCGAGTCCGGCCCGCTGCGCTTCGGGCAGGTGCTCGTGAAGATCCATTGCAGCGGCATCTGCGGCGCGCAGATCAACGAGATCGAGGGCGCGAAGGGACCGGACAAGTTTCTGCCGCACCTGCTCGGCCACGAGGCCACCGCCACCGTGCAGGAGGTCGGCGAGGGTGTGACGAGCGTGAAGCCCGGCGACCGCGTCGTCTGCCACTGGCGCAAGGGCGCGGGGCTGCAAGGGCCGGGCGCGGCCTACACCTCGAAGCGTTTCCCGCACATCAACTCCGGCTGGGTCACGACCTTCAGCGAGTATTCCGTCATCTCCGAGAACCGCTGCACGCGCATCCCGCCGGACTTCGACGCCGAGGCCGGTGCGCTCTTCGGCTGCGCCGTCACGACCGCGATGGGCGTGCTGAACAACAACGCCAAGCTCGGCATCGGCGAGAGCATCGTCATCCTTGGGACCGGCGGGGTGGGGCTGAACCTCGTGCAATTCGCCGCGATGGTCGGCGCGCACCCGATCATCGGCGTGGACTTGCACGACCACAAACTGGAGCTGGCCAAGAAGCTCGGCGCGACGCACACCATCAACGGACGCGGAGCCAACCTCGTCGAGGAAGTCCGCAAGATCGTCGGCGCGGCGGGCGCGGACGTGGTGATTGAGAACACCGGCATCGCCGATCTCATCGAGCAAGCCTACGAGATGGCGGCGGCGCAGGGCCGGGTGATCCTCGTCGGCGTGCCGACCAAGAGCGCGCGGCACCCGAGCTTTTACACGCTGCCGCTGCATTTCAAAAAGCTGCTGACCGGCTCCGAAGGCGGCGACTGCCGGCCGGACGTGGACATCCCGAAGCTCGTGCGGCTCTGCCAGGCCGGGAAGCTCAAGTTCGATGGCCTCGTGAGCAAACGCTACCGCCTCGACGACATCAATGAAGCCATCGCCGACCTCAAGCAGGGCCGCGCCGCGGGCCGCTGCATCGTGTGGATGGAGGAACCGCCGCGATGAAGCCCCGCTGCGATCTGTGCGCGGACGCGCGTGTCACGCCGCTGATTGAGTTCGGCGCGCATCCGATTGCACATCACTTCCTGAACGACCCGGCGCAGGCGGAATACACGCATCCGGTCACGCTGGGGTTTTGCGAGGCGTGCGGGCTGACGCAGTTGATGGACCCGATCCCGCCGGAGAAGTTTTACACGGATTACAACTGGCTCAGTTCGTGGAAGTGGAATCCCCATGTGCCGCGTTTGGTGGAAGCCATCGAGCAGATGCCGGGGCTGACGAAGGCATCGCCCATTTTCGAGGCGGGCAGCAACGACGGCACTTTTCTCGCGGCGCTGCGGGACCGGGGCTTCACGAAGATGCTCGGACTGGAGCCGGCGCAGGACGCCGTCACGGCCGCGCGGAAGCTGGGCGTCGAGACCGTGCGCGCCTACTTCACGCCGACGGTGGCGCGCGAGCTGGCCGCGTCGTTTGGACAGTGCGACCTGTTCATCACACGGCAGGTGCTGGAGCATGTCACAAACCTGCCGGAGTTCGCCGCGGCGATGTGCCTGATGCTGCGGCCCGGAGCGCGGGTGCTGGCAGAGGTGCCGGACTTTGGTTTCAACCAGACCGCGCCCGACTACAGCGCGATCTGGGAAGAGCATGTGAATCACTTCACGGCGGACACGCTGACGCGCTTCCTCAACGACGTGGGCGTGGAAGTGACCCACGTCGAGACGGCGCTCTTCAGCGGGCAGATCCTCATTGCGTTCGGGACTTACACCGGCCAGCGCATCGCGCCGAGGGCGGCGGCGGTGGCGGAATCGCGGGCAAAGGCGTTTGCGTATCGGGATCGCTGGCCGAAGTTCCGCGCCGCACTGCACGACTATTTGGACGCGGAAGCGAAGAGCGGACGCAAGATCGCGCTTTACGGCGCTGGTTGCCGTTCGTCGTGCTTGATCAACTACACCGGGACGGCCGCGTGCTTCGCGTTCGCGGTGGACGACCAGCCGGAGAAGCAGGGGAAGTTCATGCCGGGGTCGCGCCTGGCGGTGCGCCCGTCCGACGCGCTGTTGCAGGAGGATGTTGGGCTGTGCCTGCTGGCGGTGAACGCGGAGAACGAGGAGAAGGTCATCGCCCGGCACGCGGAGTTTGCGCGGCGTGGCGGGCGGTTCGTCTCCCTGCATCCGCCCAGCCCGCGCTTGCCAGCGTTTTGGAAAACGGTTTGATTGCCCGCCCATGCGCCTGCGCAAGCTCAACGACGAAGTCCTCGTGGCGGAAGAGCCGATCGTCCGCGTGTCCAGCGCGGACATCGCGGCGCTGAAGCAGCAGGCGCGGGCGAATCCCCGGCAGCGCATCCGCATCTGCACGCATCCCGACACCAGTGACCGGCTGCATGAGATGCTCATCGTCCACGCGCGCGGGACTTACGTGCGGCCGCACAAGCACCTGAACAAGAGCGAGTCGGTCCACATCATCGAGGGCGAGGTGGACATGGTGTTTCTCGACGACGCGGGCGCGGTGAGCGACCTGGTGCGGCTGGGCGACTACCGGTCGGGCCGGGAGTTTTACTACCGGGTGGGCAGCCCGCTCTATCACACGCTGCTGATCTCGTCCGAGTTCCTCGTCTTCCACGAAATCACCAACGGGCCGTTCCGCCGGGAGGAAACCGTCTTCGCGCCGTGGGCACCCGAGGAGAGCGACCCGGTGGCGTGTCGCGAATTCCTAGCGCGCGTGGCACGAGAGGCGGCAGCCCGCGCATGAGCACGATCCCGCACACCCTCGTCGTCGGCGGCACACGCGGCATTGGCCGGGCGGCGGTGCGGCGCTTCTGCGAGTTGGGGCACACGGTCTCAGTGTTTGGCCGGCGCGATGCGGCGGAGGCGAAGCTCGCGGGCGTCCATGCCTTCAAGGTGGACCTGACGAGCGCCCGCAGTTTGAAAGCGGTGCTGGCGCGTGCGCTCAAGGCGCACGGCCCGGTGGCCAACGTGGTTTTCCTCCAGCGGTTCCGGGGCGAGGGCGACGCCTGGCAGGGCGAACTCGCCGTCTCCCTCACGGCGACGCGGAACATTCTCGAACAGTTGCGCGGTCGCTTCGCCAATCCCGGCGCGGTGGTGATGGTCGCCTCGCACGCCAGCCACCTCGTGGCGGCGGAGCAGCCGGCGAGCTACCACGTCGGGAAGGCGGGCCTGTTGCAGCTTGCGCGCTGCTACGCGGTGGCGCTCGGTCCCGAGGGCGTGCGCGTCAACTGCGTGACGCCGGGCACGGTGCTCAAGGAGGAGTCGCGCGACTTCTTCCTGAACGACAAGGCGCTCCAGGAACTCTACCGCCGCATCACGCCGCTGGGCCGCATGGGCCGGGCGGAGGAAGTGGCGGACGTCATTGCGTTCCTGTGCAGCCCGCAGGCGTCGTTTGTCACGGGGCAGAATCTCGCGGTGGACGGCGGGCTTTCGCTGCATTGGCAGGAGAGTCTGGCCCGGCTCGCCACTGAAACCAAACCCCGCACCCGTTCACGATCTGACCGCCGTTCATGAGTTCCCTCGCCACCCGTCGCAACGACTGCCGCCTGTGCCACAGCCGCAACCTGGAGCTGGTGCTCAAGCTCACGCCGACGCCGCTGGCGGACTCGTATCTGCGCACCCGGGAAGTCCAGCCGGTCTTTCCGCTCGACCTGTATTTGTGCCGCGAGTGCGGCTTCGCGCAACTGCTCGACGTGGTGCAGCCGCAGCACATCTACCTCGACTACATCTACGAGACTGTCAGTTCGCTCGGCCTCGTGGAGCACTTCGACAACTACGCGGCGGAGGTGCTTGGTCGGATCAAGCCGTCGCCAGGCGCGCTGGTGATTGATGTCGGCAGCAACGACGGCACGCTGCTCAAGAGCTACCAGAAGCGCGGGATGGCGGTGCTCGGCGTGGACCCGGCGCGGGAAATCGCCGCGCGCGCGACTGCGGCTGGCGTCGAGACGCTGGCGGAATTCCTCACCGTGCCCGTGGCCCGGCGCATCCGGCAGGAGCGCGGCCCGGCGGCCATCGTCAGCGCGAACAACGTCATCGCGAACATTGACGATCTCGACGAGATCGCCGCCGCGATCCGGGAGCTGCTCGCACCGGACGGCGTGTTCGTGTTCGAGAGCTACTACCTCGGCGACCTCGTGAGGAACATGGTCTTCGACTTCATCTACCACGAGCACATCTCGTCGTTCGCGGTGAAGCCGGTGGCGCTGTTCTTCCAGCGGCATGGCCTGGAACTCGTGGACGTGCTGCGCGTGCCGACCAAGGGCGGTTCGCTGCGCTACACCATCCAACTGGCCGGCGGGCCGCGCAAAGTCGCGCCCATTGTTGGCGAGCTGCTCGCGCTGGAGGCGCAACAGGGACTCGACCAGCCGGAGATGTTCCGCGCGTTCAACGCCCGCATCGAGCGCGCGAAGGCGGACACGCTCGCCGTGCTCCAGCAGCTCAAGGCGGAAGGGAAGTCCGTGGCCGGCTACGGCGCGTCGGCGACGACCACGACGCTCGTGCATCACTTCGACATGGGCGGGCTGATTGACTATCTCGTGGACGATTACCCGGCGAAGCAGGGCACGTTCAGCCCCGGCCTGCACCTGCCGGTGCTGCCTTCCGAGGCCCTCTACGAGCGCCGCCCTGACGCGGTGGTGGTGATGGCCTGGCGTTATTACGAGCCGATCATGCGACGGCACCAGAAGTATTCGGCGCAGGGTGGCAAGTTCATCGTGCCGATGCCGGAGTTGAAAATCCTCTGAGGCCGCACGATGAGCGAGACCCTCTACGGCTACTACCAGCAGCAGGACGTGCTGCCCACGCACGGCGCGTTCAAGTCGGCGGCGGAGCTTGCCCCGCATGAGCGCCACCGCCGACGGCTGTTCACTGACAAGCTCAAGCTGCCGCCCGCCGTTTTTCGCGGCGCGCGGCTGCTGGAGTTTGGGCCGGACGCGGGGGAGAACTCGCTCGTCTTTGCGCAGTGGGGCGCGGACTGCACGCTGGCCGAGCCGAACCCGAAGGCGCACCCGGTCATCCGGGAATACTTCCAGCGCTTCGGCCTCGACGCGCGGTTGGGCGCGCTGGAGGCGTGGGACGTGCAGAGCTTTCCCGAGCCGGCGACGGATGCCGGGCGCTTCGACCTCGTGGACGCGGAGGGTTTCATCTACACGGTCCAGCCGACGGAACTGTGGGTGCGGAAGTGCGCGCGGCTCACGCGGCCCGGCGGGCTGGTCGTGCTGTTTTACTACGAGCTGTGCGGCGGGTTTCTGGAGCTGATGCTGCGCGTGGTGCAGGCGCGGCATCGGGCGCTCACCGGGCTGGACGCCGTGGCCTCGGCCCGCGCGCTGTTTCAGACCAAGTGGGACGCCATCCCGCACAAGCGGCGGCTGGAGTCCTGGACGATGGACGTGCTGGAGAACCCCTTCGTGCGGCTCAAGTATTTCCTCGATCCTGGCGCGCTCGGCGAGCAGATGGCGGCGGCTGGCCTGTGGCATTACTCCTCGTGGCCCAGCTACGACGGCGGGCTGGATGTCCACTGGTTCAAGCGCGAGCTGCCCGGTGCCGAGCGGCTGCGCCAGCAGAAGGATTTCATCCGCCGCAGCCGCCTGAGTCACCTGTTCGGGCGCAAACACTTCCTCGCGCAGGTGGAGGACGATTTCGAGCCGCGCCTGCTCGCGCTCCTGGCGGGCGTGGACGGGCTGGTTGACCAGTTCAGTCCCGAACGCGCCGGGCGCCTGGCGACGGAGATCGCCGTGCTGGAAGCGGGGTTGCGCGCCGCCGCGCCGCTGGCCGCGCCCGCCGACACGGAGCGGTCGCTGCAAACCGTCGCGAGCCTGCGGCAGTTGTTGCGGGTGCTGGCCGGGGGCGAGGCCAGCGCCATTGCGCGCTTCTGCAATCAGGACCGGGCCTTCATCGAGGCGTGGGGGATGCCGTCGCACTTCGCGGTCTTTCGCCGCGCCGAGGCGGACGAAGCCTAGCCGCCGCCCATGGAGACGCCTTCGCTCTCGGTCATCGTCCCGAACTACAACCACGCCGCGCTCCTGCCGCGCTGCCTGGACGCGCTGCTGGCGCAAACGCTCCAGCCGCTGGAGATCATCGTCATAGATGACTGCTCCACGGACGCGAGCTGGCCGCTCATCCAGGATTACGCGCGGCGGCATCCCGTCATCCAGGCGCACCGGAACGAGCAGAACCGGGGCGTGATCTACGGCGTGAACCGGGGCATCGAGCTGGCACGCGGCGAATATCTCTACTTCGCCCCGGCGGACGACGAGACCAGGCCGACGCTGTTCGAGAAGTCCTTCGCCATCCTGCGTCAGCATCCCGAGGCCGCGCTGTGCTGCACGGTGAGTGACTTCCGCGAGGTGCCGTCGGGCCTGAACTGGCACGTCGGCGTGGGCATGGCAGACCGGCCCTGCTACCTCTCCCCCGGGCGGCTCGTGGAACTGGAGCGGCAGGGGAAGCTGCACATCGCCCCGAACACCGCGGTCATCCGGCGCGAGGCGTTGATGCGCGCCGGGCAGTTCGTCCCGGAGCTGAAGTGGCACTCGGACTGGTTCGGGTTTTACGTCGCCGCCTTTCGCGGCGGGGTGTGCTTCGTGCCCGAGCCGCTGGCGGTCTTTTACGTGCATCCCACGTCCTACTTCAAGGCCGGCAGCCAGCAGGCGCTCGTTCATCAGGAGGTGTTGCGGCACTTGATGGAGCGCCTCACCGCGCCGGCGTGCGCGGACGTGATCGAGCTGATCTGCCGCAGCGGCGCGCTCTACATCTTCGGCTGGCCGCTGTTCAAAATCCTCTGCGCCACATCCGCTTACCGGCGCTTTCTGACCCCGAACTTTCTCCGCAAGAATCTCTGGCACGCCTGCAAGCTCGCCGTGAAGTGCTGGCTGCCCGTTTGGCTTGCGAACCTTTATTTCCGCGTGGCAGGCTACCGCAGCCAGCAGCCATGAAATCCGCCGAGTTGCAACGCAAGGTCGCCGAGCATTACCCCATCGCGCCGGGGCCGGACAACCCGGACTTCCGCGTGCAGAAGGTGCGGCGGCTGTTCGCCGAGTATCCGGCCGGGCGCAAGGTGCTGGACATTGGCTGCGCGGACGGTTCGCTGTTGCGGCCCTTCGTCGGGAAGCATGAGCTGCACGGGGTGGATGTGGCCCCGGAGTATCTCGCGGGCGCGACGGCGCTGGGCTACCACACGAAGGTCCACGACATTGAGAGCGACGCGCTGCCCTACGCGGACGCGACCTTCGACGTGGTGCTCGCGGGCGAGACCATCGAGCACCTGGTGGACACCGACTGGTTTCTCTCCGAGATCAACCGCGTGCTCAAGCCCGGCGGCCACTTCATTGTCACCTACCCGAACGTCCGCACGCCGGTTTCGCTGCTGATGATGCTGTTCTTCGACATGCCGCCGATGTATGCGGCGCGCTATCGCGGGCCGCACTACCGGGACTTCACGCAGAAGGTGATCCGCATCGCGCTGCGCAACCACCAGTTCCGCCCGGACAAGGCGCTGGGCGCGCACTTCCACATTCCAGGCATCGGTGACTGCCTGTCCGGCCTCGCTTCCCTGCTGCCGAGCTGGTCCTCGCAAGTCGTCGTGCGGGCGATCAAGACGGGCGAATCCCGCTACTCGGCGGACGCCCTGGCGCAGCGGGACATCTACGGGTAGCCGCCGCGCCGGGAGTCCTGGCCCCAGCTCCTTTTGGCTCGCCAACCGGACAAAATCCGGTGAACTGAAACGCCGTGAGCGCCCGCTGGACATTCTTCAAGCCCTGCCGCCCCAGCCTGCTGTTGCTGGCCGCGGTGCTGCTCGCACCCGGCGCGTTCGCGCAGGGCAGGTACGCCGCCACCAAGGAAAAGCCCCACGCCAACAGCCTCGGCATGAAGTTCGTTCCCGTGCCGGGCACGCGCATCCTGATGAGCGTCTTCGAGACGCGGGTGGCGGACTACGCGCCCTTCGCGGACTCCTTCGCCAAGCAGGACTGGGCCGCGCTGGGCTACACGGGGAAGATGAACCATCCCATTTGCAACGTGACGTGGGAGGAGGCGGCGGCCTACTGCCGCTGGCTGACGGAGAAGGAGCGCAGGGCGGGCGTGCTCGGCAGCAAGGATCGTTACCGTCTGCCCACGGATGCCGAATGGAGCGCCGCGATGGGCAAGGGCAAGTTTCCGTGGGGCGAGTCCTGGCCCAAGATGGCCGACTGGCCCCGGCTCCCCGGCTACAAGCCCGCCGCCGGCGACAACACCGCGCCCGTGGGCAGCTTCGCGGCGAACGCGGCGGGCCTCCACGATCTGGGTGGCAACGCCTTCGAGTGGGTGAACGACTGGTATGTGAAGACCATGAACGATCCGAAGATTCACCAGGAGGACAAGAAGCTGAAGGAGGATGGCGGGGGGCGGAAGTTCAAGGTGCTGCGCGGCGCCTCGTGGGTCTTCTGGGATCCGGTGAGCGTGCAGAACGCCTGCCGGCACATCGCGCTGCCCAACGGTCGCGGCGGGCTGTATGGCTTCCGCTGCGTGCTCGAACCCGACGGTGACAAGTGAACCCCCCAGCCCTCCCCGATCATGCCCGGCTTCTTGAAATGCACCTGTGAGCACTGCGGCGGACGCATCGAGTATCCCGCCGAGGCCGTCGGCGCGAACGTCCCGTGCCCGCACTGCCAGCAGGAGACGCCGCTCAAGCTCGACAGCGCCGCCGGAGGCGATGTCGTCGAGGTCGGCGCGGGCAGGGCCAGGCTGGTCATCGGCGCCGTCATTGCCAGCGTCGTGGCGGTGGCCGTGCTTGCGGGCGCGCTCGTCTGGGTGAAGCGCAAGGCCGGGCTGAAGGATGCGCTGGGCACGACCGCTGGGGCGGCGGCGAAAACCGGGCAGGGGATGTCGGCCATGCCGTCCGGCCTCTCCGCCCGGGTGACGCTTGACCCGCCAAAGGCGGTGGTGCCCGTCATTTTCAAGTTCCAGAACGGCCTGACCGGCGCGCAGATCAAGCAAGGGCGCGAACTCTTCGGCGGGGCCTGCACGGAATGTCACCGCCAGTATGATCCGGCCACTTACAACGAGACGGAGTGGGAACGGACCATTGGCGGGATGCGCGGCAAGGCCAAGCTGAAGGGCCGCGAGAGCAGTGATCTGGACACCTTCGTCCGCACGGTGCGCAACTGAGGCCGGTCGAATTATTCCCGCTTTCCTGCGGTCGGGTAACTCACCATTCTATGCCCATGCGTCAGTGCCTCCTCCCTTGCTTGCTCACTGCGGTTGCCTTGATTGCCGGGCTGGCCACCGCCGCCCAGCCCGCGCCCAAGACCCGCGTCACTTACTCCGAAGCCTACGGCAAGACCGGCACGCCGCCGGAGGTGACGGCGAAGGACATGCCGCGATTCCCGGCGGTCGAGCCGGCGAAGGCCGTCGGGACGTTCCAGGTCAAGCAGGGCTTCCGCCTCGAACTCGTCGCCAGCGAACCGCTCGTCAACAGCCCGGTCACGATGGCCTTCGACGAGAACAGCCGCCTCTACGTCGTCGAGATGATTGACTACTCGGAGCGGCGCGACGAGACGCCGCACGCCGGGCGCATCCGCCTGCTGGAGGACACGGATGGCGACGGCAAGTTCGACCAGTCCACTGTCTTCGCGGACAACCTCCCGTGGCCCACGGCGGTCATCTGCTACGGCGGCGGCATCTTTGTCGGCGCAACGCCCGACATCATCTGGCTCAAGGACACCACCGGCGACGGCAAGGCGGACGAGCGCAAGGTCGTCTTCACCGGCTTCGGCAGCGGGGCGTCGCGGCTGAACGTGCAGGCGCTCATCAACTCGTTCAACTGGGGCCTCGACAACCGCATCCACGGTGCGACCGGACCCATCGGCGGCAACGCGGTGAAGTCCACGGCCACCAACGCGGGACCGGCGCTGGACCTGCGTGGCCGCGACTTCGGCTTCGATCCGCGCAGCATGAGGATGCAGGCCGAGGCCGGCGGCGGGCAATACGGCCTCTCTTTCGACAGTTTTGGGCGGAAGTTCGTGTGCAGCAACAGCGACCACTTGCAGATGCTGCTCTTCGATCTGCGCTACGCCGGGCGGAACCCGGCCTTCGCCATGCCCAGCCCGCGCGTCAGCATCGCAGCGGACGGCCCGGCGGCGGAGGTCTTCCGCCTCAGCCCGGACGAGCCGTGGCGCATCGTCCGCACCCGCTGGCGCATCAGCGGCGTGGTGCCCGGCGCGGTCGAGGGCGGCGGGCGCGTCTCCGGCTACTTCACCGGCGCCACCGGGGCGACGATTTATCGCGGCAGCGCCTACGGCCCGGAGTTTTTGGACAACGCCTTCATCGGCGACGCGGGCGGAAACCTCGTTCACCGGAAGGTTCTTTCGCCCAACGGCGTCGCGCTCACCGCGAGGCGTCCGGCGGACGAGCAAGGCATCGAGTTCCTCGCCTCGCGCGACACCTGGTTCCGGCCGGTGCATTTCCAGAACGCGCCCGACGGCTGCCTCTACCTCGCGGACATGTATCGCGAGGTCATCGAGCATCCGTGGTCCATCCCCGAGGCCATCAAGCAGCACATTGACCTGAACAGCGGCAACAACCGGGGCCGCATCTGGCGCCTCGTGCCCGACAACTTCCAGCAGCCCAGGCTGACCAAGCTCGGCAAGGCCACCCTCCCGCAGCTCGTCGCGAATCTCGACAGCCCGAACGGCTGGACGCGCGACACCGCCGCGCGCCTGCTCTACGAGCGGCAGGACCGCCGGGCCGGCGGGGAGTTGGAAACACGTTTGGTCAGGACCAAGTCCGCGCACGCGCGCATCCATGCGCTTTACGCGCTGCAAGGTTTGCTGCTGCTGGATGCGAAGCACCTCCTGCCGGCCCTCGGGGACGCCGATGAGCATGTGCGGGAGCACGCCGTGCGTTTGAGCGAGTCCATCGTGCTGGGCAGCAAGGGCGGCGGCCAGCTCGCCGAGCGCCTGCTCGCCATGGCCGGCCGCGAAATTTCGCCCCGCGTGCGCTACCAGCTCGCGTTCACCCTCGGGGACGTGCGCAGCCCCGCCCGGCCCAAGGCGCTCGCCGACCTCATCCGCCACGACTCGGACAGCGCGTGGATGCGCGCCGCCGTGCTGAGTTCGCTGGCCGACGGGGCGGGGGAGGTGTTCGCCGCGCTCGTGCGGGACGTGCGCTTCCGCGCGCAGCCGGGCAGCGAGGAATTCCTGCGCCAGCTCGCCGAGATGATTGGCGCGCGCAACAACTACGCCGAGGCGAAACCCCTGCTCGAATTCGCCGCCCGGCCCGATCCCGCCGCCCCCGTTGCGACGTGGGTGCGCGCGCTCGGTGACGGCGCGGTGCGGGCCGGCACCACGCTCGCCGCGCTCGACCGGCTGAGTCATCTCAAGGGCGTCTTTGCCGCCGCCGCGCAGACCGTGGGCAACGCGCAGGCTGCCGACCTCGCCCGCGTGCAGGCCGCGCAACTGCTCGCGCTCACCAGTTACACCGAGTCCGGGGCGAGGCTCATCCCCTTGCTCGACGCGCCGGCGGAGCCGCTCAAGCTCGCGGCGATCGCGTCGCTGGCCCGCTTTCCCGCGCCGGAAGTCGGTGGCGAACTGGTCAAGCGCTGGGCCAGCTTCTCGCCGCGCGCCCGCACCGACGCGCTGGCCGCGCTGACCACGCGCCCCGACCGCGCGCTGACGCTGTTGAAGGCCGTCGAGTCCGGCGGCGTGAAGCCGGCGGACCTGCCGGCGGCCTCCGTGAAGGCGCTGCAAGCGAGCAAGGACAAGTCTGTCGCCGCGCTCGCCGCGAAGGTTTTCCCGCCCGCGCCCAAGCCGGCGGACGTGCTGAAGTCGTTCCAGCCCGCGCTCGATTTGCGTGGCGACGCGGCGCGCGGCAAGGCCGTGTTCCTGGAGCGCTGTGCCTCGTGCCATCGCGCGGGCACGGATGGTTTCGCGCTTGGCCCGGACTTCGTCACCGTGAAGACGGCGGGCAAGGAGAAGCTCCTGAGCAGCATCATCGCGCCCAACGCCGAGATCGCGCCGCAGTTCATCGCGTTCCAGGTGGACACCAAGGACGGCGAGAGCTACACCGCGCTCATCGGCAACGAAACCCCCAGCGACGTGACGCTCCGCATGGCGAGCGGCCAGAACCTCACGGTTCCGCGCGTGAAGGTGAAAGGCATGAAAAGCTCCGGCCAGTCGCTCATGCCCGAGAACCTGACCGCCGGACTGACCCCGCAGGCGATGGCGGACTTGATGGAGTTTGTCCTGACCGCGCCCGCGCCGAAGTGAGGGCAGGGAAAAGTGATTAGTAATTAGTGATGAGTTGGCGGCTGGAACATCGCGTTCCTGACTAAGCACTAATTAGTAACTACTTCCCTCCCGATTCCCGCCCTTGCGTCTCCGCCCACGCCGCCTCCACCCTCCTGCCATGCACGTCTATGACCACCCCACCTTCCACATGGCCTGCCAGCAGTTCGACCTCGTGGCGGACCGGCTGGACATCCCGGCCAACGATCGTGACCGGCTGAAGTATCCCAAGCGCGCGCTCACCGTCGCCGTGCCCGTGCGCCGCGACGACGGCAAGGTCGAGGTCTTCGCCGGCTACCGCGTGCAGCACCACCTCGCGCTCGGCCCGACGAAGGGCGGAATGCGCTATCACCCGGACGTGACCGTCGGCGAGGTCGCCGCGCTCGCGATGTGGATGAGCTGGAAATGCGCGCTGATGAACCTGCCCTACGGCGGCGCGAAGGGCGGCGTCGCGTGCGATCCCTCCCAGATGTCCATTGGTGAGCTGGAGCGGCTCACCCGCCGCTTCACGCAGGAACTCGTCTCCTTCATCGGGCCGCAGATTGACATTCCCGCGCCCGACCTCGGCACCAACGAGCAGGTCATGGCGTGGATGATGGACACCTATTCCGTCCACGCCGGCCACGCCACGCCCGCCGTCGTCACCGGCAAGCCCGTGGCCATCGGCGGCTCGCTGGGCCGGCGCGAGGCCACCGGTCGCGGCGTCAGCTACCTTGCCAACCGCGCGATGGACACCATCGGCCTGAACGCGAACCAGGCCACCGCCGTCGTGCAGGGCTTCGGCAACGTCGGCTCCGTCGCCGCCTTCTCGCTCGCGCGCTACGGCGTGAAGATCATCGCGGTCAGCGACGCGTTCGGCGGGACGTTCAACCCGCGTGGGTTGGACCTCGGAAAATTGCAGGAGCACGTCGCGCGCACCAAGTCCGTCGCGCACTTCCCGGAAGGCGACAACCTCACGAACGAGCAGCTCCTCGTCACGCCCTGCGACATCCTCGTGCCCGCCGCGATGGAGCGGCAGATCACCGCCGCCAACGTGGGCCAGATCAGGTGCCGCATCATCGCCGAGGGCGCGAACGGCCCGACCACGCCCGAGGCGGACCTCGTGCTCGACCAGCGCCCGGACATCTTTGTCATCCCGGATGTGCTCTGCAACGCGGGCGGCGTGGTGGTGAGCTACTTCGAGTGGGTGCAGGACTTGCAGAGCTTCTTCTGGAGCGAGACGGAGATCACCGACAAGCTCTTCCGCCTGCTGGAAAGCGCCTTCACCCAGACGCTGCACCTGAGCCGGAAGCAAAACATCTCCATGCGCATGGCCGCGCTCTCACTGGGGGTAACGCGCGTTCGTGAGGCGAAGAAGCTGCGCGGGTTGTTTCCGTGAGCACATGGTTGAAACCACGGAAGACGCGGAAGACGCGGAAGCAAGGCAGTCTGGTGGAACGGGGCTCTTGCCCACTTGGGGGCGCGTTTCTGAGCACGGTTGGAGTTTTGCCTTCGCTCCCTTCATTTTCCGTGTATTCCGCGCATTCTGTGGTTTGTCCTACTTGGGCGGCTCGATCCGCAGCTCGGGCTGCTCCACCGGCTTCGCTTTCGTGGCCGCCAGCTCCTCCGGCAAAATCACCACGGCGATGCGCCGGTTCTTGGCACGGCCCTCGGGAGTGGCGTTGTCCGCCACCGGATGAAACTCCCCGTAGCCCAGCGCGCCGAGTTGCCTGGGATTCACCCCGGCCTGCTCGTGGAGGAAACGGACTGCCGCCGTGGCGCGCGCGGCGGAAAGCTCCCAGTTGCTCGGGAAGCGGCTGCGCGCCGTGGCGCGGATGGGCACGTTGTCCGTGTGGCCGATGACGTGGATGGCCCGGTTCGTGTGCGCCGCCAGCACGGCGGCCAGCCGGCGCAGGATTTCCTGCCCCTCCGGCTTGAGCGCCGTCTCGCCGGAGTCGAACAGGACATGATCGAGGATGTTGACCGTGAGCCTGCCCTGAAGCTGCGAGATGGCGATGTCCTTGGACTGGAGCGCGGCGCGCATCTCCTCCTCCAGCGTGTTCCTGGTCTTCGCGGTGGCCGCCATCTCCTTTTCGGCCTCGGTGAGCTTCTCGGTCAGTTCGGTGAGGTTTGCCTTCGCGGCATCGAGGTCTGCCTTCGTTGCGGCGGCTTGCGCGGCGTTCTGTTCAGCGGCCTGGCGCGCCTCTTCGAGCGCGGCCTGCGCGGCGGACAGCTCTGAGCCTCGCTTCCAAGCCGTCCAGCCCAGCGCGCCGAGGATGAGCAGCGCGGAGAGAATCGAGGGGACAATCCAGGTGCTCTTCGGCATGGGCGCAAGCTACTGGACGCGCCCGACGCGGCAAGCGGGAAGTGTTTCGCCGGGTTGCACTGTCGCGCGCAACCAGCTAGCTTCTCCGGTGTTGAAGCCGGCAGACGTGATTTGAACATGAAACGCGCGATTCAAACTGGACTCCTCCTCGCCGCGCTGGGCTGGGCTTCCATTGCGGCTCGGGCGGATGCCATTGGCGACTACAAGGTGATTTTGGACCGCAATCCTTTCGGACTGAAGCCGCCGCCGGCACCCGTAAAGATCGAGGTCCCCGCGCCTCCGGAGACCCCCACGAACTACAAACTCAGTGGCATCACGGGCCTCTTCAAGCCGCCGCGCGCGATGTTCGTGAACCAGGTTCCCGGCAAGCCCGTGCCCGAATACCTCAGCCTGTCGGAAGGCCAGCGGCAGGGCAGCCTCGAAGTGCTTCCCGGCGGCATTGACATCCGGGGGGGCAAGGTGCGGGTGAAAATTTCCGGTGAGGAGCGCACGCTGTCCTTCGAGAAGGACGGCCTCAAGGCGGCGGCCGGGCCGCCGATGGTCCAGCCGGGCGTCGCCATGCCGGTCAACCGCTTCAATCCAGTGCCCCCCGCGCCGGGCGGAACCGTCGCCGCGCCGGGCGGCATTCCGGTGCCGCAACCGGCCTACCGGTCGGCGACCCCGACAGTGCTGCCCGTGCCAGCCGTTGTTTCAGGTGTCTCCGGAGCGGGCTTCAACACCTCGCGTCCGTTGCGCATCACGCCGGACGCGGCCCCGGCCCAGTCCTCGCCGCCGCCCGCTCCGAAGGTTGATCCGGTGGAACAGGCGGTGCGGATGGAGGTCCAGCGCGTCATTGACGCGCCGAAGGTGCGAAGCGGCGATCTCCCGCCGCTGCCGCCAACGGACCTGACCGGCCGCTGAATCGCGCCGGTTCAGCGCGTAATCCATCCGCCGCCGACCACGAGGTCTCCCTGATAGAACACACACGCCTGTCCCGGCGTGATGGCGCGCTGCGCTTCGCGGAGTTTCACCTGCGCTCCTCCATCCGGCGAAGGCGTCACCGTCGCAGGCGTGCCCGGGTGGTTGTAACGAATCTTCGCCGTGACCTCGATGGAAGTGGGCGGTGTCTCAAGCGGAATCCAGTTGCAGCGCTCCACGCGGAACTCGGCGCGGTCCAGCATCGTTTCGTCCCCCACGATCACGCGGTTGCTCGCCGCGTCCAGCTCCACGACGTAGAGCGGCTTGGGCGCGGAGAGGCCGAGGCCCTTGCGCTGGCCGATGGTGTAGAACTCGATGCCGTCGTGCTCGCCGAGCTTGCGCCCGTGGACGTCCACGATGTCGCCGCGATGCCGCGTGGCGAGCTTCGCCGATTCAAGGAACTTCCCGTAGTCCTTGTCCGGCACGAAGCAGATTTCCATGCTCTCCTCCTTCTCGGCGGTCTTGAGCTTGCACTCGCGCGCGAGGTCGCGCGTGTCGGACTTGGTCATCGCGCCGAGCGGGAAGAGGGTGCGCTCTAGCTGCCACTGCTTCAGGGAGAAGAGGAAGTAGCTCTGGTCCTTGCGCGGGTCGCGACCGCGCTTGAGCAGCGTGCGCCCGGTCGTCGCGCACTTCTCCGTCCGCGCGAAATGCCCGGTGGCGATGAGCTGCGCGCCAAGCTGGTCCGCGCGATGCAGCAGCGTGCCGAACTTGAGCCGCTCGTTGCACATCACGCACGGGTTCGGCGTGCGCCCGGCTTTGTATTCCTCCGCGAAGTAGGCGATGACCTGCTTCTGAAACTCCGCCGACTCGTCCACGAGGTAGTAGGGGATGCCGAGCTGGTGCGCCACCGCGCGCGCGTCCTTCACCGCCTCGGGACCGCAGCACTTGTCCTCCGCGCGGTTCACGCAATCCTGCGGCCAGAGCTTGAGCGTGACGCCCACGAGGTCGAAGCCCTGCTCCTGCAACAAGGCCGCCGCCGCCGAGGAATCCACCCCGCCGCTCATGCCAATCATCACCCGCGTTTTCTTCGCTTCCGACACGCGGCGGAAGGTAGGTCGCGAGGGCACGGGAGTAAAGCGAGCGAGGGCGTCGCGCCATTTGGACTGCGCCGGCAGAGCGCAGCGGCGACGGCGCTTTTGGGCGGACGGAGGCGTGAGTGCGTTCCAACACTTTTCGTGCGGACGAAAGCGGCGTCGCGCTCCGCTTGCCGCCGCAGTCCAAGACGCGTCAGTTGGTTACTGGCCTCCAGCCTAATTGTTCCCCTTGAACCGGAACGTCCACTCGCCGAACTCGGTCTTGAAGAAGACGAACGACTGCGCCTTTGGCTCGGCCTTGGTCGTGCCGTCGTTGTATTCCACGACGTGCTCGCAGGTCACGAGGACGGGAAAGACCGTCGTATCCGAGTTTGCGGGGACGCCGTCGGTGCGATACTCGCCCTTGCGCGGCTTGCCATACTTGAGGGTCGTGTAGTTGAAGGTGTTTTTCACCCGCTCGCGCGCCCAGAACTTTTCGAGCAGCTTCTTCACGGCGTCCTCGGGCGGGGCGGCGGCGGGGCGGTTCGGGTCGAGGACTTTGGCGGTGGGAGCCGGGGCGGCGCCTGCCTTCTTCTTCGCGGCGGCGGTGGCTTTCTTGGCTGGCGGATTGGTGGTCTTCGCCGCGGGTGCCTTGGCTGGTTCGGCTGCGGACTCGACCAGTTTCGCGCCGGAACCCTCTATGTCGAAGCCCTTGGGCCAGCGTGTGCGCGCGTCGTATTTCGCGCCGGCGAACTTGGCGCTGCTCCCGTTGTAGTCCACCGCGCCGAGCAGGTAGGCCCCGCGCAGGTCCGCATCGCGGAAGTCCGCGCGCGTGAGGTCGCGGAAGCCGGACACCCCGCGCAGGTTCGCGCCGCGCAACACGCAGCCTTGCAGGCTCAAGCCCTTCAAGTCCAAGCCTTCGAGGTTCGCCTGCGAGAGGTTGGCCCCCTGAATGCCGGCGAGTTCGAGATTCGCCTGCCGCAAATCCGCTCCGGTCAGGTCCGCGCCGCCCATTCGGGCGCGGCTCAGGTTTGCGTCCTTCAAGTTCGCCTTCTTCATCAACGCGTCGGTCAGGTCGGCGGCGGTCAGGTTGGCCCCGGCGAGGTTTGCACCGAGCAGGTCCTCGCGGCGCAGGTCGCGGTTTTGCAGATCCTTTCCGCTGAAATCCTTGCCCTTGCCCACGTCCTGGGCGACGGCGGGGGCGAGGAGCAGTGACAGGGCAAGGAACAGCCTGGTGATTTTGAGAATGGTATTCATAGCGGTGAACTGGAGGGGATTTAGTTGCTGCTTGGTGGCTGACTGGTAACGGGCCGGCTGGCGGTTGGCAACCGGATTCTCCAAAGCGCCCGGAGCGCGGCTCTCCGAGCCGCAGCGGCTTCGCCATTTCGGGGCGCACTGACTTGCCTTTGCCGCCTCGTAATTCCCGGCCTGCTGCGGCTCGGAGGCCGCGCTCCGGGCGCACTCATTCCTTCGTGACCACTTCGTCCAGGTTCAGCAGCAGACTGCACAGGCCGGTCCAGGCGGCGTGGCCGGTTGGGTCGAGGGTTTCGTTCCGCTTGGATTCGCCGACGGAGAGGAATTTCAAGGCGGCTTCCTTGTCGCTGGCATACTGCGTGCGGAGCCGGCTGAGGCTCGCGGCGAGAACCTGCTTCTCCTTTGCACCGGGCTTGCGCGCGGTGGCGAGGCGGAAGGCGTGCTCCAGCCTCGCTTCGTCGGTCGCGTCGCCGGTGAGCAACATGCGCTCGGCCATCGCGCGGGCGGCTTCGACATAGGTGATGTCGTTGAGCGTGGCGAGGGCGTGGAGCGGCGTGTTCGTGCGCGGCGTCTTAACGGTGCAGTTCTGGCGCGTGGCCACGTCGAAGAAAATTGTCGGGCCGACAATGCGCCGCCAGAAGACATAAATGCTGCGGCGGTAGAGCGCGTCGCCCTTGTCCTGCACGTATTTCTTGTTGCCGAAGGTGGCGTCTTCCCAGATGCCGGATGGCTGGTAGGTCTTCACGGGCGGGCCACCGAGCTTCTCGACGAGCAGGCCGCTGGCGGCGAGCGCCTGGTCGCGCAGCATCCACGAGGGGAGGCGGTAACGCGGGCCGCGCGCGAGGAGGCGGTTTTCGGGGTCGAGTTGATACAGCGTGTCCGAACCCGTCCGCCTCCTGACCTCGGCGGCTGCGGGGGCGTCCTTCGAGGATTGTCGGTAAGTCGCGCTGGTCACGATGGTGCGGACGAGCTGTTTCACGTCCCAGCCGGTGCGGACAAACTCGGTGGCGAGCCAGTCGAGCAGTTCGGGATGCGACGGCTTTTCGCCCTGCACGCCGAAGTCCTCGGCGGTCTTCACCAGGCCGGTGCCGAAGAACTGCTGCCAGAAGCGGTTCACCGTGACGCGCGCAGGGAGCGGGTTTTCCGGCGAGACCAGCCAGCGGGCGAGGTCCAACCGATTCGTAGGAGACGACATGAGGAGTCTCTGACTGGCTTGGGTCTGTGGTTTTGGGTCTGGCGTCTGGGGAAGTTTGAGACTCCTCACGTCGTCTCCTACGGGGGCGAGCAGCGCAGCCGGAAACGCCGCCGTCGTCTTCCCGCCCGGCTTGTTGTAGGCGCCGCGCACGAGCATGAACGTCTCGCGCGGCTGTTTCATGTCCTCCATCACCATGACGCGAGGGACAGACTTGTTGAACGCATCGCGTGCCTCGACGGTTTTGGCGAGGGTTTCGAGCGCCGGGCTGTAGGCGGTGGGTTCCTTCTTTTTGAACAGGCCCGCCAGCTCGCGCAGGTTGGTCGCGCCCCGGTTGGCGGCGGGTTGCTTCAGCGCTGCGAAGGGCTGGGCCGCCAGCTCCTTCGCAGTGGGCGACTCGGCGGCAGGTTTGCCCTCGGGGCGCGGGAAGACGGTCAATTCCAGCTTGTCCACTTCCGCGCCCAGCCGCTTCACGTCCTCACTGAACGTCTTCAGCTTCCCGGTGTGCTCCGGCGTGGTGAAGTCCAGCACCGGCGCGGTCTGCGGGTTGCCGCCGCCGCCGGTGATGGGCGTCTGGTTGAAGAACGCGACGAGGCCGTAGTAGTCGCGCATCGTGTAGGGGTCGAACTTGTGGTCGTGGCAGCGCGTGCAGTTCATGGTCGCCGCCAGCCAGACGGTGCCGACGGTTTCGGCCTGGTCGAAGAGATACTCGATGCGGTTTTCCTCGGCGATGCGCCCGCCCTCGCCGTTGATCATGTGGTTGCGGAGGAAGCCGGTGGCGAGCTTTTGGTCGCGGGTGGCATCGGGGAGCAAATCGCCCGCAAGCTGCCAGATCGTGAACTGGTCGAAGGGCAGGTTGTCGTTGAACGCCTTCACCGCCCAGTCCCGCCACGGCCACATCGTGCGCTCCTGGTCGCCCTGGTAGCCGTTCGAGTCCGCGTAACGCGCGGCGTCGAGCCACTCCCACACCATGCGCTCGCCGTAGCGCGGGCTGGCGAGCAGGCGGTCCACGACGGCCTCGTAAGCCTTGGGCGATTTGTCGGCAAGGAAGGCGTCCACCTCGGCGGGCGTGGGCGGCAGGCCGGTGAGGTCGAGCGTCACGCGGCGGATCAGCGTCTCGCGCGGCGCTTCGGGTGAGGGGCGAAGGCCTTCTTTCGCGAGTCGGGCGGCGATGAAAGCGTCGAGCGGAGGCAAGTGTTCAGTGTTCAGTGATTCAGTATTCAGTTTGCCGCGAGAGGGCAGTTGCCGCGACTGAACACTGAACACTGAAGACTGAATACTCGGCACCACCGGCCGCACCGGCGGCGTGAAGGCCCAGTGCGCCGCGTAGTTCGCCCCGCCGTCAATCCACCGCCGCACCGTCTCGATCTGCGCGGGGGTGAGCGTCTTCTTGCTCTTTGGCGGCGGCATCACGTCATCCGCCTTCTTGGTGACGAGGCGCTTGAAGAGTTCGCTCTGCGCGGCCTTGCCCGGAATCACGACGGGCTTCTGCGCGCGGAGCAATCCGTCCTTCGTGTCGAGGCGGAGCTTGGCCTCGCGCGCCTGCTCGTCCGGGCCGTGGCATTGGAAACAATTCTCCGAAAGGATGGGCAGCACGTCGCGGTTGAAGTCCGGGGACTTCGGCGCGGGCGCGGCCAGGGCAGGGGAGGCGACCGCCAGTGCGGCGAAGGCGAGCAAACCACGGCGAAGGTGGGCAAGTCTGGTCATCTTGATTCAGGAATCAGACGCGAGTGTAGCGGTGGGGCTTGAGGGGAAAAAGTGGAAGTTTCGGCGGGGGATAATCGTCGGCCGCACCTCCGTAGTCGCAACCTTCAGGTTGCGCGGTGGATCGGGCTGCCGTGGCGCGCAGGCTAAAGCCTGCGACTACTGGCGGGCGGGCACACGAGCACAAAACTTCCCTGCCGCCTTGCAAGAAACTCAGACGGCCCGATGCGCCCCAGTGGCGGAAAATGGCGTTGACCGGCGACTGAAGCGGCCTGACTGTCCGACCGTCGGCATACCAAAGCCGACAACAACATCGCCATGAAACTCACCGGCGTTTCTGTTGGACCGAGCGCGCCCCGCGCGCCCCGAAGCACTGCCTTCACCCTGATCGAACTGCTCGTCGTCATCGCCATCATCGCGATCCTGGCCGGGCTGCTTTTGCCAGCCCTGGCCAAGGCCAAGTCGAAGGCCAAGGCCACGCAATGCCTCAACAACATGAAGCAGATGGGCACAGCCTCGGCGCTCTACTCAGACAGCAACGATGAAAAGATCACCAAGATGTTCGACAACACGATGAACGGGGGCGTCTCCGCGCTCATGCCGCCGGGCGTGGTGATCGTCACGAACACTCTCGGCGGAAATCCGCTCGTGTATTGGGTGGACCTGCTGCGGCCTTATTCCGGGGGCACCTTCAAAAGCTCGCAGTGCGCCGAGTTTCAACATGCGGGCAAAGGCCCCGCGGCCTTGGGCATCGGCATGGGTTACCCGGCGTTGGGCATCTCCTATCAGCCCGGATCCTACAACGGCTCCTACTGGCAGGTCTTCCGCATTACGGAGATCACCTGGCCGGCGGTTACGATTTACGTTGCCGACTGCGCGACTGCAGACGCTCCGAGCCTCACCAATCCGAATCCGGATGCTTGGCGGGAAAGCGCGAGCGCGACCGCCCAAGCTGCATTCTGGCTGACGCCACGGGATGCCACCGCGCCGGCACTGACTTACCCAGATCAAACCCGGATGATCGCCCGGCACAGCGGGCGTGTTAACATGATCAAGCTTGACGGACACGTTGAAGCCCGGCGGGCGAGCGAGGTCGGCTGGCAGTATGTCTGGGGAGACGCGCGGTCCATGTGGTCCGGTCCACCGAGGCCATAGTCTAATTGTCCACAAGCCGGACGCCGGTCTTCTTCGCATCCAGCACGTATTTCTTCCCCGGCGGCGGCGTGGGCAGGCGCTTGATAAAGCCGGTCTTCACCAAATCCTCCAGCGTGGCCGGCTCCTTCAACTGCCCCATGATGTGGGCGCGCACCGCCTCGTTGAGCGTCGTCAAGTCCACCTCGGGATTGGGCGGGGCGGCCGGGGCTTCTGGAACCGTGGCGGTCGAGGAGGGCTTCCGTTTGCACGCGGCGAGCGGAAGCGTGCAGAGCAGGAGCGCGCAGAGTAGGAGACGGTTCATAGGTCGGATTACTTCTTCGCCGGAGGCGGCGTCGGCGGGGCGATGGTGGGCATGGTCGCATCCGTCCACTTGTCCGTGCGGAAGGGCGAGGCGGGCAGGCCGGCGGCGTTGGCGAGGTTCGGCTCGGCGAGTTCGTGCCAGCCGAAGCGCACGGCTGCGGGCTGGGCCACGCCTTCGGCGCTGACCACGACGCTGTTGCCGACGATCTCGGCCTTGGCCGCGACAAACTTCTTGTCCGCACCCGCGATGGAGAACCAGGTCAGCGGCTGGCCGTTGAGCGACTTGAGGCCGCCCACGGCGTGCTTGAACGAGACGGTGGCCTTGCCGCCCTCGACCTTGAGCGTGTCGAACAGCGGGCTGGCGTGGCTGGTGACGGGTTTGTTGTAGGTCTTGGCCAGTGCCCAGAGCGCGAGGCGGTGGGCGACGGTCTGCTTGTCGGGCGGGTGGATGTTGCCCACAGTGCTGACATCGGTGGTCACGGCCATGCCGGTGTTGGGGAGGGCGAGCGTGGCGGTCTGGGCTTCCCAGATGCCGGGGAGGGCTTCGGGGCGCTTGTAACGAAAGGGTGCGAGCTGCACGAAGAGGAACGGGAACTCGCCCTGGTTCCAGAGTTTGCGCCAGCCGGTGATGAGGGCCTTCTTCTTTTCGAAGTAGAGCATCCCCTCGCCGTTGTTCGATTCGCCCTGATACCACAGCGCGCCCTTGATGGCGTAGGGGATGATCGGGTGGACCATCGCGTTGTAGATGGCGAGCGGCGAGCCGCTGCTGGCGTTCAGCACGGGCTTGCCGGCCTTGTCGAGCGCGGGCTGCTGCTTCTGCCGGCCCTTGGCGTCGAGCACGGGCTTGAGCACGGGCCGGCCAGCCTTGTCGAGGATGGCCTTGCCGTCGGCGTCCAGGGCGGGCTGGGTGGCGGGGACCATCGCCGGCGACTTCGCGGGGAACGTCGCGAGCTTGTCGGCGAAGTCCGCCTTGAGCGCGGGCACGGACTGGAAGCCGACCGGCGGCGTCCACGGCTCGATGCGTGTGCCGCCCCAGTTGCAGCCGATGAGGCCGATGGGCACGGCGAGCTCTTTCTGGATCTCGCGCGCGAAGAAGTAACCGATGGCGGTGAAGCTGCCGACCGTCTGCGGCGTGGCGGGCTGCCAGCCGTCCTGGGTCTTCACCTCGTCCTGGGGCTGGTCGGAGGTGACGTGCGGCACCTTGAAGTGGCGGATGCGGGGATTGTTCGCGGCGGCGATTTCCTGCGGGGCGTTCTTCGACGCGCCGACGCTCCACTCCATGTTCGACTGGCCGGAGCAGAACCAGACCTCGCCGACGACCACGTCGCTGAACTCGACCCTGTTCTTGCCGCGGACGGTGAACTTCGCGCCGGTGCCGCTGGCCTTGAGCGCGGCGAGGCGGACGGTCCACTTGCCGCCTTTCGCGGTGGTCTCCACCTTCTGCCCGGCGAACTCAACGGTGACCTTCTCGCCTTCGTCGGCCCAGCCCCAGACGGGGACTTGCTGGTCGCGCTGTAGGACCATGCGGTCGCTGAAGATGACGGGCAGCTTCACGTCGGCGCGGGCGGAAAAGGCCCCGAGGCCGGCCGTGAGGCTGAGGAGTTGGGCGAGTCGGCGGAGGAGGTTGCGTTGGTTCATGCGAAATCGGCTGACGAACCGAAAGTGGATTTCTTCACGTTCCGTGCCGGCGACTTGGAGTCGCCGTCCGTGGGACACAGCAGGCCGAGGCGTTCACGTCGGTTCGCACGCCGCGCGGCGACTGCAAGTCGCCGGGGGCGCATCTTGACACTGCCCCCGATTAGGCGGTGAGCCAGAGTTCGTCCCAATGGTGATTGTGCCGGGCTTCGGTCAGCGCGCCCAGATGCCGCATCCCTGTCGGCGTCCAAAACTGGCC
>Ga0172367_10000316_pt1 | contig 73927 bp, 72 predicted proteins | sample Lak10m_FD_114542 | JGI IMG/M metagenome (GOLD analysis project Ga0172367, IMG submission 114542) | Freshwater microbial communities from Kabuno Bay, South-Kivu, Congo - kab_022012_10m | ecosystem: Environmental > Aquatic > Freshwater > Lake | place: Democratic Republic of the Congo: South-Kivu... | reverse complement strand
GGACTTCCTTCACTTCTTGACCAGTTTCACCGTTTTCAACATTCAACGTGAACCGCCGTGTACGGAACCGTACGCACGGTGGTGTGGGAGGACGGCGGAAGTAATTCCGCCTCCTACCCGATACCGTCAGGCTGTGCAGGTCGATTTCTGAAACTTCCTTGATACGATCCGGCAGAACCAGGCCGTTAGTGCTCATGCAGAAGAGCAGTTCCGGGAACTCGGCCTTGATCAGGCGGAAGGTCTCAAAAGTTGAATCATTGGCCAGTGGATCACCAGGGCCGGCAATGCCAACCACCTTGATGACCCTGCCTAACTGCTCGTCAGCGATGATTTCCCGAACCTTTTCAAGCGCCTGCTGCGGCGTCAGTAATTTACTGGTTACACCGGGGCGCGATTCATTGGCGCAATCATGTTTGCGTTCGCAGTAGCCGCATTTGATATTGCACTGCGGCGCCACGGCCAGGTGGATACGGCCGTTTTTGTGGCGATTGGCTCCAAAGCAGGGGTGGCCATGAACAACGCTATCTTTTGTGCAGGCAGGTGAGCTCATGTTCAATCTCCTCAAAATGAGAGAGGCCGAAGGAATAATTTCCCCCGGCCTCCGGTTTTCCAGTCAGCACTGTTTGCTAGTAAGTTTTTTCGTGAGATCAGATTCCGCTTCCGTCGATATGGCCCTGCCGGTTGAGACGGATCTTCTCGCTTTTATCCACTTGGATAACCCGGCCGTCCTGTACAACCAGACTGACAGCTCCGAACTTGATTGATGCCAGGGCGTCACGAATGACGCGTTCAAGTTCGCGGTTCCAAATATCGGGATTCGGGGCTGCCATGGTTAAATTCCTTCAAATAAAGCGGTTGAAAGATAGCGTTCGGCACCGTCTGGCAGAATAACGACAATGGTCTTTCCGGAAAATTCATCCAGCTGGGCCAGTCGTACGGCAGCTGCGACGGCAGCGCCGCAGGAGATACCGACCAGGATACCTTCTTCTTTTGCCAGACGTCTGGCAAAATCGAGTGCTTCTTCACTGGTAACCTGCTCAACCCGATCCACGATTGAAAGATCCAGTGTATCAGGAATAAATCCGGCGCCGATGCCCTGGATTTTATGCGGGGCCGGTTTGATCTCCTGACCGGCCAGTTTCTGCGAGATAACCGGGCTCTCTTTCGGCTCGACTGCCACGGAGATGATTTTCTTCCCTTTGGTGTTCTTGATGAAACGCGATACGCCGGTAATCGTGCCGCCGGTGCCGACGCCGGATACCAGTACGTCGATGCCGCCATCTGTGTCATTCCAGATTTCAGGTCCGGTAGTTTTTTCGTGAATTTCCGGATTGGCCGGGTTTTTGAACTGTTGTGGCAGAAAATATTTGTTCGGTTCAGCGGCAGCGATCTCTTCGGCACGATTAATCGCACCTTTCATCCCTTCAGCACCAGGGGTCAGGATCAGATTAGCTCCCAGCGCAGCCAGTACACGGCGGCGCTCGACACTCATGGTTTCCGGCATGGTCAGGGTCAGCTTGTATCCACGGGCGGCTGCCACGTAGGCCAGCGCGATGCCGGTGTTACCGGAAGTCGGCTCAATGATTTCGACCCCCTGTTTCAGGACACCACGTTTTTCGGCATCCCAGATCAGGTTGGCGCCGATGCGGCATTTGACCGAATAGGCCGGATTACGCCCTTCGACTTTGGCAATAATTGTTGCCTTGGCACTGCTGCCTGCGATTTTGTTCAATTTGATCAGGGGGGTGTTGCCGATGGATTGTGAGTTGTCTGCATAGATTTTGCTCATCTGTAAATCCTCCTTTTGTATGTGGTGCTGCTTACATGGAATAATTGATGATCCGGGCTTTACATAAATGTTCGTTTTCTTAGAGATCACTCGTTAGGTCACCCGAGATTTTATACATAGAGAGGCCAAGGAACATTTCCTTGACCTCTAGTTTTCTAGTAAGTCAAAATTGTAATATATATAAAATTTGTAGAGATAATATATAACAAGGGTAAAATGATGTCAAGAATTTTTTTAACAGTATTTCAAATTGTATATAATCATTGTAGGTGAAATATAAAATGGGCTTGACAGCTGGAACCCCGTCTGCTTGGCTTCCAAGAAGAACAGGGTTGACCAGAAAACTGGAGGCCGGCAACGATGATTCGGATAACACCCGAACGTGGTTGCCGGCCTTTTTTCGTTCCCTGTTTCGACATTTTCTTTTCTGGAGTTACGTCGCTGTTACGAGGGGAAAACATGATATTACGAGGGCACAGCACGCAAAAAAGGAGCATTTCGTTATGGGACAGCAGTATGATTCAACAGGTATAGTTCATCTGCGCCAGAAATGTGATCTATCGCTTCAAAATCAAAGTGATTGATATATATATTATTGGCCTGAGTGCTTCAACATACGATGAAATCATATCTGCTGATGAGGTATACAGAATTGTTGTTGTGTACAATCTTCTTAGTCAAGAGACGACCCCTTTCACGCTGACTCATTCAGTATTTGACATTATTTTCAAGTAGCCGACTTTATTTTTCAGTAGCCAACATTATTTTCAAATTCACATGTGAGCTCTCTCCCAACCTTGCTATTCGACCGTGACACTCTTGGCCAGATTTCTGGGCTGATCAACATCTGTGCCTTTGTGGACTGCTATGTGATAGGCCAATAGCTGCAGGGGTACCGAAAGCAGCAGCGGATCAAGGTCTTCATCCAGCACCGGAATTTCAATAACCGTTTCAACCCTGCCGGCAATCTCTTCATCCCCTTCGCTGCAGACCGCTATAACGCGTCCGCTGCGGGCAATAACCTCTTCCATGTTGGAGACGGTCTTTTCATAGGAGCTGTTCTTCGGGACCAGTACGACAACCGGTACATCTTCGTCGATCAGGGCAATCGGTCCGTGCTTCATCTCGCCGGCCGGATATCCTTCGGCATGAATATAAGAAATCTCCTTGAGTTTGAGTGCGCCCTCCAATGCGATCGGGAAATTTTTCCCGCGTCCGAGGTAAAGGAAATCACGGGCACTCATGTATTTTTTGGCAACGGTTTCCACGTATTCATTCAGTTTGAGAGCTTCTTCAAGGAGGCCGGGTACCTTTTTAAGAGCTGAAATCATGCGTTGACCGGTGGCAACATCAATGGTGCAGTTGGCGCGCCCCAACCTGATGGTGAAGAGGTACAGCGCGGTCAATTGCGTGACGAAGGCCTTGGTCGAAGCGACTCCGATTTCAGGTCCGGCGTGCGTGTAGATAACACCGGCTGATTCGCGGGCGATGGACGAATCCACCACATTGCAGATGGCCATATTTAGGGCGCCGCGTGACTTGGCTTCGCGCAGGGCAGCCAGGGTGTCGGCTGTTTCCCCTGATTGGGAAATAACTATTGTAAGCGTGTTCTCATCTACGACCGGGTTGCGATAGCGGAACTCGGAGGCGATGTCCACTTCAACCGGAATGCGGCAATGCCCTTCCAGATAAAACTTGCCGACCAGGGCGGCGTGCCAGGAGGTGCCACAGGCGATAATAACGATTCGCTTTACCGCTGCCAGCTGACGGTCGCTGAATTGAAGATCTTCAAGGTAGACGTCACCTTCTCCCTCCAGAAGCCGTCCGGCAATGGTGTCGCGTACGGCCCGCGGCTGCTCGTAGATCTCTTTGAGCATGAAATGCCGGTAACCGCCCTTTTCGGCCATCAGGGGGGACCAGTCGATGTGGCGCGGCTTCTTCTCAAGGTGAACACCCGCAATCGTTGAAAAGTGTGCCTGCTGGTGATGAAAGACGACCAATTCGCCATCTTCCATAAAGACCATTTCACGGGTATGGGCCAGAATCGCCGGAATGTCAGACGCGACAAAGAACTCTTTATCTCCAAGCCCGACAACCATCGGAGAGCCGAGTTTGGCGGCAATCAGGATTCCGGGTTGATTTTCATTGAGGATACAGACCGCGTAGGCGCCTCGTAATTCGGACAGTGCCAGACGAACTCCTTTTTCAAAATCCGGCTCATCTTTAAGCTTTTCTTCAACCAGGTGGGAGATGACTTCCGTGTCGGTTTCGCTCTTGAAGGTGTGGCCGGCTTTTTTGAGCTGTTCCTTCAGAGGCAGGTAGTTTTCGATGATGCCGTTATGGACGACGATAACCGGACCGGCTTTATGAGGATGCGCGTTGATCTCGGAAGGTCTGCCGTGGGTTGCCCAGCGGGTGTGCCCGATGCCGATGCATCCCGAAAGTGGCTGTTCCCGGAGAATATTTTCCAGATTAACAAGTTTGCCCTGACTGCGTCGTATGGCTGCCTGACAGTCTGACAGAGTTGCGATACCGGCCGAGTCGTATCCGCGATATTCGAGCTTTTTGAGACCTTCCAAAATCACAGGGGTGGCCGACTGACTGCCGATGTAGCCTACGATACCGCACATGTAGATATCCTCCGAACGGGAAATAAAATTGAGGTCGTACTGTTATCATATTTTCATCCTGGTCGCACGTAAAACATGCGCTTGATGTCACATAAAACCGATTACACCTCGCTTGTCCGCAGTATGGCGCTGAACATCTGGCTCTGTTCGGACTGGGAGACGGAAATCACCATATCTACTTCAGTTATCCGTCCGCAGACATTACGTACTTTCTGGCGGGTGGTCGTGCCGATCAGCTCACTACGTGTGCTGGTGAAATAATCCTTGATCGCTCCCTGCAGCTGATCACATTCGAGTATGAAATCAAAGATGCACTGTCCGAGCAGCTCTTCCTTCCCCAGACCGAACAGCTTTTCCGCCTTTTGATTGGTAATGATAATCTTGCCATCGGCCATAAACGTGACAATTGGTGACTTGGCGATTTCTATAAAGTTCCTGTAGCGTTCTTCAGACTCGATTCTCTGGCGGGTCTTATGATCAAGTTCGGCCATGAGAGTATTGAAGGAGTTGATTAAATCGCCGATTTCATCACGGCGGTCATGCGCGATTCGCTCACTGAAATTTCCGGTGCGGGCCACCTCCGAAATGCTACCGGCTACATTTTTGACCGGTTGTATGATGGTTTTATTCAGGATCCGGGCCGTGAACAGGATGAAAATGGTTAGTATGACCCCGTCGTAGAGCAGATCCCGCCTCAGGTTATGAAATACCTGATGATAGAGGCTCTCCATCGGCACCGCCACTGACACGGCTCCGATGACTTCACCGACCTGGTAGCCATAGGAAAAATGCCCTTTGGGAAAACGGGTTTGAATATAGCGGGGCGCTGTTTCAAAGCTGCCATGACATGCCAGGCAGGATTCATCAGCAATCATGGGCGACAGGAAGCGCAGTGATTTTTTCCCCGATTGCGTGGTGACGCGCCAGGTTTCGCGTGCGTCAGAGGAGACAAAGGTTTCGAGCAGCGCACTTTCATATTCGTCAGGGCGGTTATTCGGATTGCGGTAGCGCAGGGAGACCTGTCGCACATAATAGCGTGATCCCCGGGTGATCTGCTCCGCGATTTTGCTGGCGGCTACCTGGGGAATAAGGGCAGAGTTCGTTTCCGGTTCGCTGGTGACATGCCGGGAGAGATAGTCACGAGTCTCAATAATCTGACGAGAGATGGTGCGGGCGGTATCGACGGCCCCTTTGAGGATCAGATCCTGTTCGCGTTGATAGTTATTGTAGGCAAGTGCCAGAAAGAGTGCCATCAGCAGCAGGGATGAAACCATGTTAAACGTCGAATTGACGCTTTTTCGGGGTAAAAATTTCATGGTGCTCCTCATGGTACTGAAGCTGCCGTTCGTGGGTGGCTGAGAGCCTGGCTTCCGGATTATAACGGTTGCAGTACCGTTGGCAAGGAATATGTCACTCGCTGAATATGTTTGAATTCCTGGAGCGATATGCTATTTTTCCCCGCAATGGACAGGTTCTGATTTTCGGTTTCCCACCATTATCCGGTACATGAAGGAAGGTCGTTACTAAAATGGATAGAATTTCTCCGGCATCCCCCCGAAGCAAAAGTGCGCTGTCAACGCTGTTGTTGTGTCTTGTCACACTGGCCGTTGTAGCGCTTTTGGCTGTGTCCGGGTACATATTTTATATCATGGCCAAGCTGCCGCGTGTCGATCGTCTGGCGGATTACAAACCGCCGATCGTATCCCAGGTTTTTGGCGATGATGGTGTTCTGGTAGGTGAATTCTACCTGGAGCGGCGCATCGTGGTGCCGGTCAATAAAATGCCGCGTAAACTGATCCAGGCTTTTGTAGCTGCTGAAGATGCCAATTTCTATTCACACAAGGGGATCGACTACCTGGGGATTGTGCGTGCCGTCTTCAAAAACCTGATTACGATGAGTAAAAAGGAGGGTGCTTCCACGATTACCCAGCAGGTAACCAAATCGATGCTGCTGACCCCTGAGAAAAAGTACTCCCGCAAGATCAAAGAGGCCATTCTTGCAAAACGGATGGAGGATCGTCTGTCAAAGGACGAAATATTATATCTGTATCTGAATCAAATCTATCTGGGGGCTGGTTCGTATGGCGTTCAGGCGGCTGCAGAATCCTATTTCGGCAAGAATGTTGATCAGCTCAATCTGGCTGAGATTGCAATACTGGCAGGCTTGCCTAAGGCGCCCTCGACCTATTCTCCGATCAAGCATCTTGAAAAGGCTCGTGAACGTCAAAGTTATGTTCTGGACAGGATGGTTGCAGAAGGGTATATCACGCCGGTTGAGGCTGAACATGCCAGAAAGACACCTCTTGACCTGCATCCGATGAAAAAAGTTAACAATGAACAGTCCGCCTATTTCCTTGAGCATCTGCGGATTCAGCTGGAACAGAAGTATGGCGAGGACCTGCTCTATAAAGGTGGCCTGAAGATCTACACGACCATGAATGCCGACATGCAGCGGGTGGCGTATGAGAGTCTGCGCAAAGGCCTTAAAGATGTTGATAAGCGTCAGGGTTTTCGCGGCCCGTTTAAATTTCTGAGTGATACTGAAGTGGATCCGTTTTGCAGTAGAATCGAGGAAAGCATCGATACGGAAATTCTCAAACTAGGAGCCACGTATCAGGGGGTTGTCGTCGGATTTAACCAGGAGCGGGGCGATGTGCTTGTTAGGGTGGGGGAGCGCAAAGGAGTTCTTTCCCGTAAAAACATGTCCTGGGCGGGCAAAGTTGAGATGGTCAATCGCTATGGTAAACCGGACAAGGGAAACAGGGGGCTGTCGCTCGGCTCGGTCATAGATGTATCGGTCGTTACGGCTGATCTCAACAAGGATGGCGCCCAGTTTGCGCTTGACCAAACGCCCGAAGTGCAGGCGGCACTGGTCTCGCTGGACCCGCGCAACGGTGGGGTAAAAGCCATGGTTGGTGGCTATGACTTCAAAAAAAGTCAGTTTAACCGGGCTATTCAGGCCAAACGTAACGCCGGGTCGGCACTGAAGCCGGTTATTTATGCAGCCGCGCTTGACAAAGGTTTGACTCCCGCGACGATAATTGAGGATGCCGAGGTCGAATACCCGGATGGTTCCGGTGGCACATGGAAACCCCAGAATTATGATCACGAATTCCGTGGACCGGTGACCATGCGCGAAGCGCTCACCTATTCGATCAACATTGTCAGTGTCAAGATTATGGAGCAGATTGGCGCCCCGTATGTTGTGGAGTATGGCAAGAAACTTGGCTTTACAACACCACTCCCGGCAAACCTGGCGCTGGCGTTGGGAGCGGTCTCGGTTTCGCCATTCGAGTTGACGTCGGTCTATTCAGTCTTTGCCAACAAAGGTATTCAGACCACGCCCTATTTTATTACCAAGGTAACCGATTCGGAAGGTACTGTCCTGCAGGAAACCGCACCACCTGTACCGGTTCCGGTTATTCCGCCTGAAACGGCCTACGTTATCACCAATCTCATGCAAAGTGTCGTTGCCAGTGGTACCGGGCATCGTGCTTCTGTAGTCGGGCGGCCGGTTGCGGGTAAAACCGGAACAACCAATGGCGCAAAAGACGCCTGGTTCGTCGGATATATCCCTCAACTTGTAACCGGTGTATGGGTCGGTTACGATCAAGAGCGTTCATTGGGAGCGGGTGGGTCAGGTGGACAGGCCGCTGCGCCGATCTGGGGCGACTTCATGCAGAAAGCGGTTGCTTCGTTGCCGTCCGCAGATTTCGAAGCTCCCGAAAATGTATCATTCGTGCTGATAAATCCCCGCACCGGCAAATTGGCACGTGAAGGTACGGCAGGTGCCGTCATGGAATGCTTTATAAAAGGAAGTGAACCGACATCGTATGAATAAAAAAGAGGCTACAGCGTAAGCTATAACCCCTCGTTTTAATTGGTACGCCCGGACCGATTCGAACGGCCGACCACCTGGTTCGAAGCCAGGGACTCTATCCAGCTGAGCTACGGGCGCGTGAGTTGCCGATATACCTATCACAGAATACTACCGATAATACATCTTTTTTGTGCGTAACAGCTATTTTAGCTCTTTCACGAGGAAAAAAGGGTTAGTCGCTGTCCTTCTGAAAGCGCTCCAGGAACGTGTGGATCTGACGGGCGCTCTCGCTTTGATTGTCCAATTGCAGGTAGAGCCGCCACTTTTCAAGCGCCTTGGGGATGTTATTCAGGTCGAAGGCATAGACGTAGGCGCTGTTATAGAGACTTTCGAGGTTGCGCGGATCGAGCTTGAAGGCTTTTTCGAAATTCTCCAACGCTTTTGGGAAGTTACGGATCTGGCGATACATGGCGCCCTGATCATTGAGCATATCGGCATCATCAGGCAGCAGTTTCAGGGCCTTGCCGTAGGCACTGATGGCTTCTTCCGGCAGGTCGGCATCAAAGCTTGCGTTGCCGAGGGCGCGCCATTTCTCCGGATCAGTCGGGTTATCGGCAACGGCCTGTTTCAGATCGTGCAGCTTCTTCTGCAGCTCCTGTTTGGCCTGCATGTTGGATTCAGAGGTGGAACTCGTCTCATCAATATCGTCATCATCATCCGAACCGGGGGCTTCAAACTCCTCCTCCCCGGGCATATCTTCCATCATGGGACATACCTGCTGAGCCGTCAGCTCCAATACTGAGCCGGGTAGAATCATTTCAAGCAGATCGCTCCCTTTCATCCTTTTTAAGCGCTCCCGTCCTGTCCCGTAAAGATCAATCATCTCCAGCACGGCATTTTGCTGGCTGCAGTCGATCTCAAAAAACTCGATATGATAGCGATAGCGTTTATCTTCATATTCGGCTGCTGCCGCTTTACGTTGTGTCTCGCCACGGGGAATAAAACGGAGCCAGACCGTCAGTCGACCAAGCTGAGTCAGGTGAACCGAATCCACATCGAAGGCAACATGGTTACGTGTTGACGTGGCCACGGCACGCCATTGGACGGCGGCAGCCGGAAGTGGCAACGAGCAGATCAAGAGTGCGAGCAGGGCAACGTACGCACAGCGCGCTGATCGTATCCGATTATGGTCCGGTTTCATGAATCACCCCCGTCTGTACAAGCAGGTCAGTAAGTTTCGCAGCGTTTGAAACTGCCGGATAGCAGGTCTGGTTGGCGCAAATTGCAACTGATGCCGGTGCCTGTGAGGCCACATGCTTGATAACCAGTCCCGCAATAGCAGATGTTGCCAGAGTTTGCAAGAGGTCATCCATTTCCGGAGTCCCGGCCGATCCGTTCAGTGTTGCGACAACCGGTTCCCCTTTTCGCATTCGCATAACCTGCAACGCTCCCAAATGGCCGAGCGGATTGTGCTGGAGATCCGTTCGGCACCCGGACAGTGCCGCGTCAGCTGCGTCGAGCAGATCCGCTCGATCGAGTGTCCACCCCAGTCGCAGAAGCAGGCGTGAACTGCTTGCCAGCGCCGATGGCGTAACGCCGTCGTGGTCAGAAGATACGCGCAGCGGCATCTGTTCGGCGTCACAGCCGGTCAAGGTGAATTCTCCGCTGACCGGATCACGGAAAAGTCGGAGCAGGTCGTCGGTCAAGGCGGTCGCTGTTTGCAGCCACTCCTGATTCAGAGTCGCTTCGTACAATTCCAGCAGCCCGTTGCCCAGAAAGGCGTAATCCTCCAAAAATGCAAGCGTGTCTGATGCCCCGTTCAGATAGCTGCGCAGCAGCCGTCCATCGGAGCGGCGCAGGTTTTCGAGGATGAAGGTTGCCGCCCGTGCGGCGTCAGCCACGAACGGAAGTTGGCCGCAGAGAATCCCACCCTTGGCCAGTGAGGCGATCATTAATCCGTTCCACGAGGTAATAATCTTGTCGTCCCTGAGCGGCCTGATGCGCCCGGCCCGCCGCTTCAGAAGCAGTGAACGGCAGTGCTGAAGCAGCTCTCCTGTCGCGATGGCGTCACGATTTTCCTCTCGGTAAAACTCGTGCACGTCCTGCGGTTCCGTCAGGATGGTGCGCCCTTCAAAGTTACCTTCAGGTGAAATGTTGTAAAAGCGGCAGAAGAGGTCGGCTTCAGCGCCAAGACTCTCCTCGATCTCCCACGTGTCCCACAGGTAAAACTTCCCCTCAACTCCTTCTGAATCTGCATCCAAGGCAGAACAGAAGGCTCCCTGTGGCGACTGTAATTCATGCCCGACAAACGAGAATATCTCGGCAGCCAGATCGAGGAAGGTCGTGTCTCGTGACGCCTGAAAGGCCTCCAGTGCCACCTGGGAGAGCATGGCCTGATCGTAGAGCATCTTTTCAAAGTGCGGTGCCAACCAGATCTGATCAACGGAATAGCGGTGCAGTCCGCCCGCCAGGTGGTCCCAGATACCGCCAGCTCTCATCTTCCGCACCGTCTGTAGTGCCATCTGGAGCGGAGAAACCGCTGAGGTATTATCCTGCTGCGGGAGCTGACAGTGCTGCCCGATCAGCCAGCTCAGATAGATCGGCATCGGAAACTTGGGGGCGCGCCCAAAACCGCCATAGTGGCGGTCATAGATACGCTGTAGTTGCTGCAAGGTTTTCGTTTCTAGCGCGATCAGGTCAGGATCGACCGCTTCCGTAGCTGATGGTCGTGCGGTGTTCAATGCCTCCATGATGGCACGGCAGTTATTCTCGATCATCTCCGTTTTATCGCGCCAGATGGTTGCAATATTTTCCGACAGTTCCATCAGGCCGCTCATGCCGCCGCGATTGCGTTTGGGAAGATAGGTGACCGCCATGAAGGGGCGCTTGTCGGGTGTCATGAAAATGTTCAGCGGCCAGCCACCGTTACCATTCATGGTTTGCGAGACGGTCATATAGAAATCGTCGATATCGGGGCGCTCTTCACGGTCAACCTTGACGCAGATGAAATGACGATTCAGCAGCGCGGCCACATCGCGGTCCTCAAAGGATTCGTGGGCCATGACGTGACACCAGTGACAGGTGGCGTAGCCGATTGAGAGCAGAATCGGACGATTGCCGCTTTGCGCCGCTTCAAATGCCTCTGCCCCCCATTGGTACCAGGCCACCGGGTTTTCGGCATGCTGCAACAGGTAGGGGCTGCGGGCAAAGATCAACCGGTTAAAGCGCTCCCCTCCGTCGGCGGGGAGCAGGGTGGTGTCAATCGCCATCAGTTCAGCGATATACGCAGCGGTATCGAGTTTGTTTGTCATGGTTTTGTCCCGTTTTCGTCCTGTTGTGGCTCAGTCTGCGGCACAATCGGTGTTTCTGGCGTAGCAGCTGTGCCGCTATGTTTTGGGCACGATTCCGTTGGTTCCGTTCCGACGATATAGAATTCATCCTGTCTGGTGGGGCAGTTTCCGTTCGCCAGGTAACCGGTGGCAGGATCAATGGTAACGGAGAGTACCGCAGCAGGCTTCTGAAAATCGGTGACCGGTCGTAATGCGACGGCTTTACGCATGAAGTGTTCCCATATCGGCGCCGCAACGGCGCCGCCGGTAAAGCCTTTTCCGCCGGGTTGCGGTTTGTCATGCCCGACCCAGACACCCGTTATGATGCCCGGCGTATAGCCGACGAACCAGGCGTCGCGGTAATCATCCGTTGTTCCGGTCTTACCGGCTGATGGGTAGGCCTGGCTGAATTTGTTGAGACGTTTGGCGGTGCCGTAGCTGAGGACATCTTTCATCATCTGCGTGGTAATATAGGCGACCTCGGGAGCGATGACCGGCGTGACAGCCGCAGGAGATTCGGTCCAGGTGCGTCGATTGCGGTCGTAGACTCGCAGTATGAAACGTGTTTCGGGTCTTGCTCCCCCGTTGGCCAGCGAAGAATACGCCAGCACCAGATCACTCAGCGTGACTTCATTCGTTCCGAGCGCCAGTGAGAGGCCGTTTTCCGGTCGCATCTGCAGACCGGTTTTAGCGCTGGACGTCACGAAATCAGTAACGCCGACCTTCTCCAACAGCTTGATGGCAATGATATTGTTCGAGTAGGCCAACGCTTTTCTGAGTGAAAGTTCTCCATACAGTTCGCGGCCATAGTTGAGCGGTTTCCAGGCCTCTCCGTTTCCGCGATTGTACGCCACCGGCGCATCATCCCAGATGCTGCCGGCGGTAATCCCCTTTTCCAACGCTGCCGCATAGATGAACGGTTTGATGGACGAACCTGGTTGCCGCCGGGCGGTGAAAGCCCGATCATAGCCGCTCTGTTTAGTGTCAACACCACCAACCGCCGCTAAAACATCTCCGCTGGCCGTATCGAGACAGACCAGAGCCCCCTGCAACTGGGGAGAAACGCGCTTCACCCCGTCGCGCAGCATCTGTTCAGCCTGTTTTTGCAGATTCAGATCCAGAGCAGCTATGACATCCAGGCCTCCCAGTTCGATGCTGTCCGCTCCGTAGCGTTCGATCAGCTTGCTGCGGATATGGGCGAGGTACTGGGGAGCCTGACCTTTTTTCGTGATGGTTGGCGGGTGATCGCGCAACTGTTTTTTCTGACTGGCGGAAATTATATTCAGATCTTCCATCCGCTTGAGGACAACGTCGCGCCTGCCGGTAACTTCAGCCGCTTTACCGAGCGGGTTGTACCGGGCAGGGTTTTTCTGGACACCGGCCAACATGGCACACTCGGCGTCGCTCAGCTCTTCAGGACTTTTATCAAAATAGAGCCGGGCGGCCTGTGCAATTCCCCAGGCTCCGTTGCCGTAATAAATTTCGTTGAAATACATCTCCAGGATCTGCTGTTTACTGTACTTGTTTTCAAAATCCATCGCCAAACGGGCTTCTTCGAATTTCCGTTCGATGGTTTTCACGCCGGTCAGGTATCTGTTCTTGATTAACTGCTGCGTGATGGTGGAACCCCCCTCAGCAAATTTCCGCTTGATGACGTCCTTCACCAGGGCGCGGGCTATGCCGCGCACATCAATGCCGCCATGTTCGTAAAAGCGGGAATCTTCGACGGCCACGACCGCTTTTTGCAGGAACGTCGGAATACGGTCAATGGTGACCCAGTAACGTTTCTCCGGCAGTATCCGGCCGACAAAGCGCTGTTGATTATCAAAAACCTTGATAGAGGAGTAGCCGACCGGCAGAGGAGGGTAGGTGGCAATCGTATCGAGAGCGTATACCGGTAGAGCCAGCATAACGAGCACGATGATGCTTACGGATGCACACATGATTATTTTAAAAAAATGAGAGCGATAGCGTACTAAAATGGCGGGAACTCCTTGTCAGGCAAACGAAAAAGGGCAGCCGATCGGCCGCCCTTTTTCAGCTTCTATTTCAAATTCTTTTTGATCCTCTCAACGGCTTCAATCACGTTATCTTGATTCCCGAAGGCCGACAAGCGGAAGTAACCTTCGCCGCTGGGACCGAAGCCGCTGCCGGGAGTTCCGACCACGTTGCATTCGGTTAACAGTTTATCAAAGAAATCCCAGCTGGTCATGCCGTCCGGTGTTTTGAGCCAGATGTAGGGGGCGTTAACACCGCCAAAGATCGTGACACCGGCCTCCGTGAGGCCTTCGCGGATGATGCGTGCGTTTTCCATGTAATAATCGATAATCTCCCTGGTCTGACGCCACCCTTCGTCTGAGTAGACGGCAGCAGCGGCACGCTGCACCGGATACGACGCGCCGTTGAACTTGGTAGTAGTGCGTCGCAGCCAGAGCTTGTTAAAGCTGTATTTTTCTCCGAGAGTCGTCGTTCCCATGACCTCTTCCGGCACGACGACCAAGCCGCAGCGCACGCCGGTGAAGCCGGCTGTTTTAGAGAAGGAACGGAACTCGATGGCGCACTTTTTGGCACCCTCAATCTCGTAGATCGAGTGTGGGATGGAGGGGTCGGTAATGAATGCCTCATAGGCGGCGTCAAAGAATATGACGGCGTCATTGGCGTTGGCGTAATCGACCCATTTTTTCAACTCGGCCTTATCGGCCACGACGCCGGTCGGATTGTTCGGGAAGCAGAGATAGATGATATCCACCTTGCCGGTTGGCAGCGCCGGAATAAAGCTGTTGGCCTCGTTACAGGGGAGATAGACGATATTCTGGTAGTAGCCCTTTTCATTTGCCTCGCCTGTTCGGCCGATCATAACGTTGGTGTCGTTATAGACCGGGTAGACCGGGTCGCCGATCGCAACGATATTGTCAAGGGCGAAGATATCGAGGATGTTGGCGCAGTCGCACTTGGATCCGTCGGAAATGAACATCTCTTCCGTTTTGAGCGATACACCCAGTGGTGTATATGATTTTTCAATGATGGTATTTATCAGCCAGTCGTAGCCCTGTTCCGGTCCATAGCCCGCAAAGTTTTCGGTCGTGCCGAGATCATCCACGGCATCGTGAAATGCCTTCAATACTGCCGGAGCCAACGGACGGGTAACATCACCGATTCCGAGGCGGATGACTTTAGCGGACGGATTGGCTGCGGTAAAAGCACGCACGCGGCGGCCAATTTCAGGAAACAGGTAGCCGGCTTTCAGTTTCAGGTAGTTGTCGTTGATTTTTGCCATTGTGGTGAATACTCCTCGTGCAAATATATTCTTTTATCACTTCAGGCCCAGCACATCCTGCATATCATACAGCCCCGGTTTCTTCCCGACCACCCATTTGGCGGCACGTACGGAGCCTCGCGAGAACATGTCGCGGGTCATGGCGCGATGTGACAGTTCGATGCGCTCGCCCATACCGATAAAGTAAACGGTATGTTCGCCAATGATATCGCCGCCACGGACGGTCTGCATGCCGATTTCTTCCTTGGTCCGTTCGCCGATGATACCTTCGCGGTGACAGGTGGCAACTTTGTTGTAGTCGCGCCCCAGCGCTTCAGCCACGACCTCGCCCATACGTACGGCGGTGCCGGAAGGTGCATCTTTTTTGAGTTTGTGGTGCATCTCGACGATTTCGACATCAAAATCGTCACCCAGGGTTTTGGCGATGTCCTTTAGCGCCTTGAAGCAGACGTTGACACCGACGGACATATTAGGTGCCAGCACCGCCGGAATATCACGGGACAGTTCGACAACCAGCAGCCGCTCTTCCGGAGTAAAGCCGGTGGAACCGATGACGATCGATTTTCCATGCAGTGCGCACATTTCAAGGTTCTTGAGTGACACTTTTGGTGAGGTGAAGTCAATCAGCACATCACAGGCAGCAATGGCAGCATTGAGGCTGTCGGAAATCTGGACGTCGGTTGTGCCGCAGCCAGCCATCAATCCGGCATCCTGCCCGACCAGAGGGTGTCCAGGACGCTCCAACGCAGCGCACAGGGTAACCCCGTCAGACTCGACGATTGAATTGATGATGCGCTGTCCCATGCGCCCGGAAGCGCCGCATACCGCAATTTTAATCATTATCTATACTCCTTCAAATATATCGCTCTGTAATAGTCTGCAGCCAACACTTGCAAAATAGACCTCGGTTCCTTCCGGAAAATCATGCAGTACCCATTCTGCCGCCTGGTTTTTCCGGTACAGCCAGATCTTCCGGCGCTCCGGATCAACGAGCACGTACTCGGAGAGTTCTGGAATATGCCGGTAAAATTCGAACTTCAGTCCCATATCATAACTGGCGGTAGATTCAGACAGCACTTCAACAATCAGAGCAGGATGCTCCAGATAGAGATCTGCAACAGCATCACGCTGATCGCAACTGACCATAATATCCGGGTAGAAGCAGCCATCAACCGCATCGACCATAAGTTTCATGTCCGACATATGTGGTCTGCAAGGTTTGCCTTTCAGGTGAAGTTTCAGTTCAGTTGCAATGTTGAGCGCAACAATCGAATGCACCTGCCGCACGCCAACCATGGCAAATACCTCCCCGGCTACATACTCATGCTTGTCCGGTTGAAGTGATTCCCATGCAAGGTATTCCTCCCGGCTGAAAGCGAGTTCTTCCGCTGTCGGTACCATCTATAGGCTCCTCACATTCCGGCTATATCAACTGATACTCTTTCATGATGGCTGCCAGTTTTGCTCTGTTGGCTGCGCTCAGTTCGCAGAGCGGCAGACGGACATCGGCCGAGGCTTTGCCCATCAGTTCCAGAGCGGTCTTGACCGGCACCGGATTACTCTCCATAAACATGGCACTGCCGATTTTGAGTGTTTGAAGGTGCAGTTGGCGGGCTTTTTCAATATCACCGGCAAAGAAGGCGTCCACCAGGTCAGCCACGGTTCTCGGCATGATATTGGCCAACACGGAGATGATTCCCTTGGCGCCGCAAGCCATCATCGGAAACGTGATAAAGTCATCACCGGAAAAGACGTCGATCTTGTCTCCGCACAGCGCAATTACTTCGGAACCCTGCTGGAGTGAGCCGGTCGCTTCTTTAATGGCCACGATGTGAGCATGTTCTGCCAGACGGGCGACCGTCTCAGGCAGCAGGTTGATGCCGGTACGTCCCGGTACGTTGTAGAGGATCTGCGGGAGGGCGACCGCATTGGCAACAGCCATATAGTGGCGATACAGTCCTTCCTGCGTCGGTTTGTTGTAGTAGGGGGTTACCAGCAGGGCGCCATCAGCACCGACGTCCTTGGCTTTTTGGGTCATTTCGATCGCTTCGGTGGTACAGTTGGAGCCAGTTCCGGCAATAACCGGTACGCGCTTGGCAACCTGATCGACGACAGTCTTAACGACTGCCAGATGCTCGTCGTAATCAAGCGTTGAGGCTTCACCGGTCGTGCCACACGGCACGATGGCGTCGGTGCCATTTTCGATCTGAAATTCGACCAGTTCCCGCAGCTTTTCAAAGTCAACGGCGCCATCCTTTTTGAATGGCGTTACAATTGCGACAATACTTCCTTTAAACATGGGCATTTCCCCCTTCAGGATTTTATAAAAGCAGGTGCTCTCTTTCATTCGAACAGTCGATAAAAGTGGATACTTGTAGCACAGCAGGCGGCTTCAAGTCAAAAGATAAGCTGCTACAGGCAGGGCGTTGTAAGAGGTGAGCGGCAAAAACAGCTGTCAGTTCTATCGTGAAGCCTCGGCAGCTGAAACGCCGTTGCGACCACCCATTTTAGTGCGGTACAGGGCAGCATCGGCCCGTTGCAGAATCGTTTCATCAGTATCATTTTTGGTCGCCTCGGCAACTCCAATTGAAAGCGTCAGTGAAAGAGCTGTCTTGTCGAGGACAAACCGGCTGGCACGAACCTGCTCACACAGTTTCCAGGCAACTTCGGTGGCCGCTTTGATGTCGGTCTTCATCAGAAGTAGGGCATATTCATCACCGCCAAAACGGGCCAGGAAGTCGCTTCCTCGCAGAGCCGCCTTAAGCTGCAGGGCGACACCCTTCAGAATCCTGTCGCCGGCGGGATGCCCGTAGGTGTCATTGATTGCCTTGAAGTTATCGAGATCGATCATCATAAGAGAGAACGGGTCCTCATATCGTTTGCGTAACGCGATCATCTCATGCAGCTTTTCGTCAAAATAAGCACGATTGCCGACCTGGGTCAAACTGTCGATCCGTACGGCGGTCCGCAGGTTTTTAATCTGGTGCTGCTGGTCGGTAAGAACTTGCTGTGACTGGGCCAGCTCTCCCTTTAATGCGGCATTACTGGCAAGCACGCGCTCAATTTCCTTCGATAGCATGGCGTGCGCCTTGTTAACATCAGTCGGCAGCTGCATGGTATTCATGGCGCTTTTGACATCACCAAGTACCTGTGATGAGTCATTGGCCGCCTTGTTGGTCCGCTGGATGCTTGTCGCCAGGATCTGAAGAATTTCTCTGATGGTTTGTGCGGAGTCATACAGATTCTGCTCGCGGGGGTCGACGGCGGCGGTTGGTGCTACAGGGGGCTCGTCCGGAAGCGTGTCACTGTGTGGCTGGTGGTGAAGCGACCCGCGTAAGCGTGAAAACAGGCGTCCAATTTCAAATACAAAATTGAACTCTTCTCCAGCAGAAACCTTTTGCGCTACAAAAAGAATAGACATGCCGACGATCAGTCCTGAAGCAAAAACATACAGATACGTTGTAATACTCATGGACACGTACTCCCGACGAGATAAAATGGAACCTATTGTAATCATTATTGTCAGAGATTCAAGAACTAAATGTGGATTAAAAATCTCTCCCGCCACCCTGAAAGATGTGCTAAAGTCGCAAAATTTTTCTGAAGGATTTTATCATGCTGATTCCCAATACGTCTCCACTGTTTCTCCCCCGTGAGGATGACGATCCTGCTCCTCAGTGGGACATTCTCTTTGGTAATGATCATCCGCTGGCGCTTGAAATCGGCTGTGGAGTGGGAGATTTTATCGCGCAGATGGCTGCGCTGCACCCTGACCTGAACTTTATCGCTCTTGATTTTTATAACAAGGGGTGCATAAAAACCTGTAAACGGCTTGATAAGGTCGGCCTGACCAACGTGCGGGTGCTGCGGGCCGAGGCGCGCAGTTTTATTGAAGCCTGTATTCCGCCGGAGTCATTGCAGGCGGTTATCATCAATTGCCCGGACCCGTGGCCGAAGCTGCGCCACCGTAAACGCCGCCTGGTCAATACCGAGTTTATCGCCTACCTGTCCGGTTTTATGAAACCTGGGGCGGATGTATACTTTGCGACCGATTTCGAAGATTACGGGCTCGATGTGGCCGCGTTCATGGTTGATCAGCCCGGCTTTGTCAATCAGCTCGCACCGGACACGTACCGTCACACGCTGCCGGGCTACCCGGTTTCAAAATACATGCGCCGTTTTCTGGAGTTGGGGCAGCCGATCTATTACGTTCATTACCGGAAACTCTAGGGGAAGACCATGGCTCAGCTTCTATCTGCATACAGTGGCGATATAACCTCTTGGCGAGCCTCCTCCGACTTTGTCGTTGCCTATCGGCAGGCGCTGCTTGCGCATATCGCTTCCGGAGAGTGTCCTTCTGCCGAAGAGGTATTTCGTGATGCTCGTGCTGCGCTCGAAGAGTTTGCAACTGAAAACAAGTGCCTGCAGTCCCGCATGAACGGTGTACTGGAAGAGGTGGCACTGACGGATGATCTCGAGTGGCACAAAGAGCTGACGTCGGTTTTTTTTCGGGATCTTTATCATCAGCTTGATCTGCTGCATTCAGCCCCGGCATTTTATCAGGGCAGCTTCTCTTTTTTACGTCAGATAAGCGCTGCGATCATTCGCCAGGCACTCACACAACTGGGTGGTGAGGCTGTGCATCTGCCGCGTATTGCATTGTCAGCACTTGGCCCGGCCGGTCGCTGCGAATATTCTCCGTTCTGCCCACTGCAGATAGCCCTGATTCATGAAGAGGTGACGGTGGCGGGACGTGAAACGGTTGCCCGGTTCACTCAGAGCCTCCACGCCGGCTTTGAGGCACTGGGATTGTTTGTCGATCCGATTGTAACTCCGCGTAATCCTGAGTGGTGCGGGACTGCAGCTGAATGGCGGCAGCGCAGCAGCGCCGGGATCGGCCCACTGCCGGAAGAGCTCCTGATTGATCAGCTGCGGCTGGCTGATCAATATCAGTTGTATCACGCCGGTGGAGCGCTTCAGGAGCTGAAATCAGTCTCTACGCCGCTGTTGAGGATCAATCGTCCAGCTTTGAGCAGCCTGATTGTTCGGATGGAGGCGATCGGTCATGGTCTCGGCCTGATGGGGGGGCTCAAACTTGAACGGAGTGGCTCGATGCGGGGCATGTTCCCGCTCCTGCAGTTTGGTCTCATGCCGCTTTCCGCTGCCGTGTCAGCGCTGGCACTACTCAAGGAAAGTTCCGTTGCAGATATTCCTGGCAGAGCGCGCGAACTCCTGTCCCGGCAGCTGCTGGATGTAGATCTGGCAGAGCGTATACTGTCAAGCTGGCATACCCTCCATGAATTTCGCCTGTTTCGTGAACGTACTTTTTCCGACGGACCCTACACCAATCAAGCAATGTACTTGAATCCGAAAGAGCTTTCGGCAGGTCAGCGCTTGTCTCTGAAGGAAGCGCTGGAGTCCGTGGCTGTCATTCAGCGTCAGGTCGGAACAGCTTTTTCAGAGTCAGAGGAATAGCGTGCGGATGATTGAACGGGCTCTTCTTCATGTCTGATCGGTATATCGAAAAATCAATCCTTCTTTTTGCGATCGTTTCTCTCTTGCTGCACCTGGGCATATTCGCAGGGTTTTATTACTATCCGCAGCCCGCTCCATCACCACACAAAGAACCGGTGTTTATCGATTTACAACCGACACCGGAGCCTATGCCTCCCAAGAAGCCGCAGCAGAACGAAACCATGCGTCGCTCGGAGCAGCAGGTACGAGTTCCGCGCGAAATGGCGCCGCGAGGCGATGCTTCTCGTGACAATCAGGCTGTGCAGCGCCCCCGGCAACCTCAACAACCCCAGCGACAGCCGGCGGCTTCTGAACAGCAGGCGGAAGCCCGTAAACAGTCTGCTCCGGTGGTCCCCGGTTCTTCTACTGCCGGTCTGCTGAAGCCAAAATCGCAGAGTTCCCCGCAGTCGGCCAAGCCGCAGCTCTTTCCGGGTGCCAGTCGGATGGCACAACTGGAAGAGAGTTATCGTCGCAAATTTGAAAACGATATCGCCGAAGGTGACACCCGTTTTTTAAATAGTGACGACATTCAGTTCGGCTCTTTTCTGCGTCGTTTCGAAGGGGCGGTCTACGGTGTCTGGCGCTATCCTCAGGAAGCCGCCATGCGGGGTATCGAAGGCATCACACCGGTCCGGATCACCTTCAACCGGCGCGGCGAGATCACTCATATTCAGCAGCTGGAAAGTTCCGGAGCAAAAATTCTGGATGAAGAGGTGCTGCGTACGCTGCGGGCCATAGGTCCGGTGGGTGGTTTCCCAAAAGGGTACGAGAAAGACGAATTTCATCTGATTGCGTTTTTCCAGTACGGCGGCGCCAAGAGGGCGCTGAGATAATCAAAAGCCTTCAGACCGGTCTGACACAGGCCTTCAGACCGGTCTGACAAGTCGGATCGAGGACGACGCCATTCTTGCCAGGCCTGGAATAGTCTGCACCATGCATGATCCCACTGCCGAAACCGGCGGGATGTTGTTAGTGGCTCGCCCGCCTTTTGGTGGCAGTGCCAACACTATCGGTTATCCCAGCAAGGGCGACCCGCCGGGATCGCCCCTACCAAAACCAAATCAAACAACACTCTTTACAACGTGATTAACGGTGTGTTTAAATGTGCTACAAATAGCACTTAGGAGACGCCGCATGCCGCATATATCTGCAAATGATCTGAAAATAAAAGGGATATCCGTTATTGAAGCGATGCTTGCCACTCAACCGGAAGTGGTCATTTCGGTGCGTGGCAAAGAGCGCTTCGTAGTGATGGACATGGATCATTATCACTATCTGCGCGAATGCGAACTGGAGTCCGCTCTGGCACAAACCCGTGCCGATATTGCCGCTGGCCGTTTTGTCAAAGAAAGCGCCGAAGACCATCTGGCTCGCCTGAAGGCTGCGTGATGAGCTGGACGCTGGTTTTTACCGAGCAGTACGACAAGCGCGCTATGCGCTTTCTGAAGCGCCACCCAGAGCTTGAAAAACAGTACCTGAAAGCATTGCAACTGATGGAGGCAAATCCGTTTCACCCCTCACTGCGCCTGCACCCGCTGGCCGGACGACTTTCCGGCTTACATTCGGTTTCAATCAACCTTTCCTATCGCATCACCCTTGAGTTTCTGATTCGCGACCAGGAAATCATCCCGGTAAACGTTGGCGATCACGATTCAGAGTACTGAAGGATCATTCATGTCCGACCTCCACAAAGAAATCAACTTCGAAAACGATCTCTGTGCCCACCTGTCCGCAAACGGCTGGAACTATGCCGAAGGTGATGCTGCCAGTTACTCACACGGCCACGCCGTGTTTCCCGCTGATGTTATCGCCTGGGTGCAAACCACCCAACCGAACGTCTGGGAAACGCTAACTAAAAATCAGGGTTCCGCTGCAGAAGCAACATTACTGGATCGTATCCGCAAGCAGATTGACGACAGGGGCACGTTGGATGTGCTGCGCTTTTTGCGAGGCCCGGCGCGGTTGTGGGAATCGCTCCGGGAGCGTTCGCTATGAATCGGCGAGGATTCCTGATCGCCGCGCCGCAGAGCGGCAGCGGCAAGACCACCGTCAGTCTGGCAATTATGGCGGCTCTGGCGCGGCGCGGTTTACACGTGGCGCCGTTCAAGTGCGGCCCCGATTTTATCGATCCCGGTTATCATCGGGCGGTGACCGGCAACGCTTCGATCAACCTGGATGGCTGGATGTGCGGTGAAGGGTTTGTGCTTACAAGCTTTCAGACCGGTCTGACAAGTCTGACGAGTCCGATCGGTCAGACAATCGCAGTCATCGAAGGAGCCATGGGCCTGTTCGATGGCTTGGGTGTATCCAGCAGAGAGGGGAGCAGCGCCCAGATTGCCGCCATTACCGGCGCACCGGTCGTGCTGGTAGTCAATGCGCGCGGCATGGCGGCCAGCGCAGCGGCGCTGGTCAAGGGCTTTGCCGGTTTTGACCCGCAGGTGCGGCTGGCCGGCGTTATTTTCAACAACGTCGGCAGTGATTCGCACGCGGCGCTGCTGCGGGGGGTGATGAGCGAGCATCTGCCGGAAGTTGCGCTTTTGGGCTGCGTCCCGCGTGACGAGTCGCTGGTGATCCCCTCACGTCATCTCGGCTTGACGACGGTGGAGGATAATCCGCTTTCGGATGAATTTATCGGGCAGCTGGCGGATATGGCTGAACGCTGCCTGGATCTGGATCGGCTGAGTCACTTGGACTTTGGCTCACTTCGACATCGCTCAGTACAGGCCGCTCAGCCTACGGATGTTTCGGGAGTTATGAGCGATAACCGGTTGGTACGCGGAGCCGAACCAATCCGGATTGCCGTGGCCCGCGATGCCGCTTTCTGCTTCATGTATGAGGATAATCTGCGGCTGCTGCGGGAGTCTGGCGCCGAGCCAGTTTTTTTCTCGCCGCTGGTTGATACCGCTCTGCCGCCTGACATCAGCGGTATATATCTGCCGGGCGGTTATCCGGAACTGTACGCCGGTCAGCTGGCCGCCAATGCCGGCATGCTGCAGGCGCTTCGTGAAGCGGTGCAGGCTGATATGCCGGTCTATGCCGAGTGCGGTGGTTTCGTCTATCTTACGCAGGGAATCGATAGCTGCGGGAGTCAGCCGTCAGCTGATTTTGTGGGGATATTTCCGGCACGCAGCCGCATGTTGCCGCGTCGCAAGGCGCTCGGGTATCGTCAGGTTGAGGTGACTCAGGCTACCGCTATTGCTGCGGCAGGAGCTGTTGTTCGCGGGCATGAATTTCACTATTCGGAGATCGGCGCGATGCCGGAAGAGGTCGAGCGATGTTATCAGGTTTCGCGACGGGGAGAAGTTTTATGTACAGAAGGGTACCGGGTGCGCAACTGCCTGGGGTCCTACATTCATCTGCATTTCGGGAGTAACCCGGGCATCGCTGCAACGTTTGTTACCGCCTGCCGTATATGTACAACCTTGACGGCTTATAGTTGTTAACTGACATATGTTAAACAGCGTACACTTCTTCTGCTGACAGGCATCGTGCAGAATAGAGTAACGCCGCATTGATGTCATCTTTTGTAAGAAAAGGGTAATCCTCAAGAAGCTCCTGGGTTGAGGTACCAAAAGCGACCTTCTCAACTAGCAGATCCACGGGCAACCGTGTTCCTCTGATGACCGGCTTGCCAAGCATTACTGTCGGCTCAATTGTGATGCGTTTTAACAGATTTGCTGCTTTCATAGAGTGTTCTCCAAAGGAATAAAACGTATTCTCTTTCGTGCAATTACAACAAAGTGGTTGGTAAATTTTTCCGGATATTTCAAAAGCATATTTTTCAATATTGTTATTTTGACTCTGACATTATGCTCGTCGATGCGAAACAGTATAATCCCGACGGATGGTTTTCTCTGCAAAAAATTCAACTCTCCAAAGTCTTTATCATTGGTGACAATGATTCAGTTTTCATCAAATGCCAACCTTAACAGAGATGCATCGTCAAGATGACAATCATAATCCGGAATCCAGAGAACGTCATGCCCTGCAGAGCGCAAGAAATTAACGATCCTTTTCTAGATATTTACATCAGCCAGAAATTTCAAAGACTACAGCTCCTAAAATATTGATTGATTTCTCAGTGCTCGCTGTGACTCTGTGGTTGATTGCTCTTAGGCGCTAGATCACCATCTGTTTCTGCAGCCGTTTGTAGTAGAAATTCTGCCCGTACAGTACGGCAATCGGGTTGTGGCCGGTGACGCGATCCTTGACGATCAGGGTTGTCACGGGTGCTTTTGAGTGCTTGTTGAACAGCATATCGTGCCCGACGCAGAGGCCGACGATGATGTTCATGTCGGTGTCCATACGGTTGCAGATTTCAGCCTGGGCAATCGGGTTGCAGGCCGGTTCGAACGTGCCCGGTCTGACTTTGTCGGATTCAGTCAGTCCCAATACCAGTTTATCGATACTGCCGGCCTTGCAGCAGACGCTGAGTGGTTCAAAACCCTGCGCCGTCAGAATCTTCGCCAGTCGTTCACTCTCGTCCAAAAGACCGATGCAGGTCGCCATACCGATTTTCTTGTATCCCATCAGCTTTGCAAACGCGATCGTATCCTCAACCCGCGTCCAACGGGCGTTGACGGCGTCACTGCCGGGTGTCCGCTGGTAGCAGAGCCCTTCCACGCGTGCAGCCGTAAAGGCTATCTTCGCATCCTCACTATCGCCGTGATACTGATCAAACGATTCCTGAACAACCTCCTGATAGGTTTCAGAGGGGCAGTTGCCAGGTCTGGGTGGCGCCTGTCCTGGGTCGCCGCTCCAGCAGTTGGTGGTGCCCTGTTTCTGCCACACGCTGCTGCAGTGTGAACAGGTGGTTTCCGTTGGATTGGACATAGACAGTTCTCCTTCTTAATCCGGAATCAAGCCCAAGTGTTTGAATGTTGTGCGATTCGTTTTGATTTTTACACCGTTCGGGAATCTGGCCGGCTGGTTAGTTATATCGGCACCGTTCAGGATTCCGTCAGCCATGGCGGCGGCCTGACGTCCCAAGGCGTTCCGGTCGATATCACACACCGCAGTAGCGCCCAGTCCTAGATAACCGGCGGCAAAGGAGACTACCGGCACGTTGTGCTGCTGACCAAAGCTGAAATAGAATTCAGCCGTCTCGCGCGTGACGGCGGTGCTGTCGGGCAGCATCCAGAGTGCATCCACGTTGCCGGCCAGCGTGGCCAACTGGGTGATGGTGTCGCGCGGCACCGAGACGTTACGTACGACCAGCTCAAGGCCCAGTTCAGCTGCCGCCTGGCGGGCCAGGTGCAGATACCAGCCGCTTTTGGCCGGGTTGTGAATCACGCCGATACGGCGGGCTTCGATACTCTTGAACAGGGTGAGGTACTGTTTGGGCGAAGCGAACATACCGACGCCGATCAGGTTGCGCCGGGAGCCGTTTCCGTTGTGGATACCGAGTGCCATGACGGCCAGCACCGGTGTCTGTCTGACCGGGCGGGTGGCATTCAAAGCGGCGTCACCGACGGCCAGAATCAGCGACGGGCGGTCTTCGCGCACGATGCGGACAACGTCCACATCGGCGTAGTCGGACAGGACGATAACACGCTCGGAAGCGGTGGTGCCGTTATGGAAGCCTTTCAGCACCTCATCGTAAGCCGGATTACGGCGGCTCTGTAGGATGAGCACGTCGTAGGCTTGAGCCAGCGCGGGGAGCAGGGTCGCCAGGGCGACTATCACAATGACCAGGCGCCGCATCAGAAGTTCACCCTGAGGCCGCCGTCAAACCATCGTCCGGTGGTTGGAAAATAATCACGGTAATAGTAGGGAGAGTTGAAAAGATTGTGTCCGGAGAAGAATAGTTCCAGAGACGTGTCTTCTCGTTTGAGCAGAGTCGCTCCCAGATGCAGATCCCAGATCAGGCCGCCATCTTTTGCATTATAATCGGGAGGGGAATTCCAGAAAATGTGACGGCCATTCAGCCAGCCACGGAAGATCTTGTCATTATAGCGCAGCGCAACCTGAAGAGTGTTTCGTGCTGTATCCGGTGTGACTTGGGAGCTGTCACCGGAGCGGATCGTATCGGTAAACGTATATCCGGCACTTAAAGAGGTGTTGAACACCGGTTTGGTGCGAACTTCCAACTCAGCACCCAAAGCAACGCGCCGTTCCGGGATAGTCGAGTCCAGATTGAGTGAATCAACGACATTCCAGGTCTCGTTGCGGAACAGTGAACCCTTTACCCACAGATAGGGAACGGCGCTGCTTTCGGCACCGATATGGGTAGTCCAGATTTTTGCGAGTGCGGCGGTATCATCTACAGACAGTTCCGGCAAACCATGCCCCAAACCGGTATAGGCGCGCAACAGCATGCTGTCGGTCAGTTGCCAGGTCGCGCCCAGAAATGAACTGAAATTGTCACCGGCGGTCTGGGTATGATCGAGACGAACACCGGGGTTGAAGCTCAGGGGGCCGACGGTTATGGTGTCATTAAGGTAGAGGCACCAGCGATCCGCTTTTCGTCTGTATGGAGCATATGTGGTGCCGCCATCCGGTGAATTTGAGTAGGATTCCAGATGATTGTAGTCGCTCCCCGCAACCAGCAGATTATTGTCTCCCCGCCAGATCAGTTTGGCGCTCACCCCGTTTACCTCATCCTCGTCAACCCCGTTTTGAACGGGTTGCCAGGCCAGGCCGTCACTGATATTGGTGTAGCTGCTGCGAGGATTCAAGAAAAAGTGGCGACCAGTCAGTTCAAGTTCCAGGCGACTATTCAGGTGCTGCCGGTAGCCAAGCGATGCCATCCAGCTCTTGCTTTCCATAGTCTGATTCAAGTCAGCCTGTGGAACGTAGCGTAAACCATAATCAGCACGATTGTACCCGAAGGTGCTCCAAAGCTGCCCCTGGTCAGGAAGATCATAGACAAGTTTCGCATACACCTGATTGGTATATGCCTGTCTTCCAGGGAGCAACCCATTGGAACCGAGATACCCGCCGGAAAGATAGTAGCCCAGTTTCCCCGATGACCCGCTCAGTTCGGCGCGAGTGTCGGCGGTGGTGCTCTCACCGATGGAGGCAGTAGCCGAACCGCCGAGTACACGTGAAGATGGTGTTTTGGTGATGACGTTGATGACGCCGCCCAGCGCTTGCCCCCCGGAGGTGGCGGAAGGCCCCTTGATGATCTCGATCCGTTCGATAATCTGAGCCGGGATGCTCGATACATCGGAAAAATTGCTGCCGAGACTGGTTATCGCAACCCCATCAAACAGCACCTGAACATGCCTGAAATCACTGCTATGCAGGAAGGTGAACGGCGGCACACCCGGCCCGCCGTTGTGTTCAAGTTGAATGCCGGAAACAGTATCAAGGACATCAGTCAGGGTCTGGGCGTTGAGCGCCCGGATATCGGCGGCAGTTATTACCGTGACATTTTCAGCTGTTTGGGAGAGCGGTTTGGGAACTCGTGATACGGAGGAGAGCTGTTCCTGGAAGGCACTGAAAAGTTCAGTGACATCTGCTTCTTCCTCGCCACGCGAAAGAGATGGAGCAAGCAAAAGTGCCAGACAGATGGCTGGTAAAAGTGCCCGAAGGCTATGGAGAACAGTAAGTCTGCGCATGGAAAATAGTACGTGCTTGTTAGCATGAAAATGGCATATTGTCCATGACCGTTTTATATATTCGAAAAGGGGGTGATGCGAATGAATAAGGTACGCGATGATCTGGTAGTGTTGGCGGAAGGGAGTGAAGAAGCAGTGGTACAGGCCTGCTGCAAGTCGACAGGTTTAGCCAAACTGTAAAAACGCCGTATTTGTGCGGAGAGAGGAGTATCTCTCCGCACCAAAGGATTTTCATGCGCATTACCTGCTATCTGAAAACGTATCCCTGCCCGGATAAACCGGGGCGGATTCTACTGGTTGCCACCCGGCGCTGCTCAGTGTTGGAGCTTTCCACAGAACTGTGGAACAGGATGCGAGATGGCAGTGACCTATCTCGAAATGAGCGTGAAACCTTTATCCGCCTGGGGGTTCTGGTCTCTGATCGAGATGCTGAACGCGAAGAAATGCGGGCTACTTTTGAGACCATAAACCGCACAAGCCGCCATCTTGAAATATCAGTGACTCTGACTCTGGAGTGTAATCTTGCGTGTCCCTACTGCTACGAAGCGCCTTTCCGGGGTCGGTATGTCATGAGCCCAGAGACTGCCGACCTGCTGATACAGAGGTTACGCGAGTGTATGGCCGATGGCATGGATGTTACGGTAGATTTCTATGGCGGCGAGGCTCTGATGCGGCTTGATCTGCTGCGGATGATTGCTGCCCGTCTGCAAGACGCTGCTACCCGGTGCGCAGTCGCCTTCGACTTCAACCTCTTTACCAACGGTGTCCTGCTGACCCGTTGCGTTGTGAAGGAGTTGCTGCCGTTGGGCTTGAAAGCGGTGCGGCTGACTATTGATGGCCCGCCCGACATCCACAACGTCCAGCGCCCTTTTATCTCCGGCCAGGGGAGCTTTGCCGTCATCATGGCCAACCTGCGCGACATTCACACGCTTGTGCCGGTGGATCTGGGGGGTAATTATACCCGTGAGAATTACCAACGCTTCCCGGAACTGCTTGATTTATTTGTTGAACAGGGGATTGAACCAGCCAGAATGAAGGCGATTTCGTTTTCTCCGGTCATGCCCAGGGCAGACGGCAGCGTTGCTGGTGATTTCGGTTCCACCTGCGCATGCACGGCTGAGTAGTGGGCTATTGAGGCCAACTTGTTTCTACGTGAAGAAATCATGCGCCGTGGCTTTCCTGTAGCTAAACTTCAGGCGAGCGCCTGTATGATCGAATTTGCCAACGATCTGGTCGTGGGATATGACGGCAGCCTTTACAAATGCCCGGTGTTTATGGGGCAGGAGGAAATGTGTATCGGTTCTCTTGCCGACGGCATCAGCGACTACCGCGAATCTCACAATCTGGACATCTGGAAAAACGACGAATGTCTGGAATGCGCCTATCTGCCGCTCTGTTTCGGCGGCTGCCGCTTCTTCCGCCTGCTCAAAACCGGCGCTATCGACGGCGTCGACTGCCGCCGTGCCATGCTGGACGCCTCGTTGGAGAGGATCGTGCGGCAAGATGTGAAACGGGAGCGCGAAGTCTCGTAGGTTGCGTTAGCGGCTTGATCGCGTAACGCAACATGGCTTCGTCGCGTTGAAAAGGCTTACGCGACCTACGCACTAAAAGTCCATAATTCAATTCGTAGGGGCGCGGTCTGTGACCCGCCCGACTGCGATGGCCCAATCATTTAATTGCAACATCACGCATAGTGCAACAGGGTGGGTCTGAGACCGCGCCCCCGAAAAATGTTCCACCGCCGGGAAAGATACTATCAAACACTATCAGAATGCTATATATCATTGATATATACCCAAAAGGAGGCTCATGATGAATAAGACTGCTAAAATATTTCAGAACGGTCGTAGCCAGGCGGTGCGTTTGCCGGCTGAATTCCGGTTTTCTACCCATGAAGTTTTCATTGAGCGTCAAGGTGATTCGATTATTTTACGGCCTAAGCCAGAGAGTTGGGATGACTTTTTCTCGCAGCCCTCAAAGGTACCATCTGATTTTCTTTCTGACAGAAACGATGTCCCGCCTGAAACACGGGAGTTGTTTTGATGCGCTATATGCTCGATACCAATATCTGTAGTTACATCCTCAAAAATCATCCTGCTTCAGTAAAGCAGAAATTGGAAGAGGTTGGCGCTGGAAATATATGCATTTCAGCAATTGTACTCGCTGAATTATACTACGGTGCCGCTCGCCATCCTAAAGGCATTGTCATACGGCGCGAAATTTATAACTTCGTATCGAGATTGGTTGTGATTCCCTGGGATGAAAACGCCGCAGATCATTATGGGGCGATCAGAGCCTCTTTGGAAAAAACCGGCTCTCTTGTAGGTGCCATGGATATGTTAATAGCTGCCCATGCCATGAGTTGCGGTACCACACTTGTAACCAACAACCTGAGAGAGTTTGACCGAATAAAAGGACTGACTTCGTTAAACTGGATTTAGGGATACATTAAAAATCTTACGCCGCCCGCATGGTGCTGAACAGCAGGTCAACCTCGTGGCTGATTTCGGTGAATTCGTCGTCCAGACTGGATAGGAAATTCTCCAGGCCGGGGCCGAGCGACTGGACCGAAAGCTGCGTCAGGATCTCCCAGGCGTGCTCCTCCGAATCACCCGGTATGCTGGCCTGGGCGACACTGCTGGCTTCAACGTGCGAGAGACAGTAAAAATCAGCCAGCGCAACCACGGCGGTCAGAAGCGGGTCATCCGTCGATGATTCCGACGTGTGATGATGCGAGATGACATCACTGTAGCTGGCCGGGAAATTCCAGCGCTGAGCCAGGCAGAGGCCTACTTCTGCGTGCGTGGTGCCGAAAAAATCATACTCGGCCTCGTAGGTGGTCGTGCTGGTGTTGCTGATACTGGCCAGCATCTGGCCATATTCCTCGTGGCGGTAATGCCCCAGAAAAACCTTGCCGATATCGTGTACAATCCCCACCAGATAAGCCTTTTCGATATCCGGATAGCCGATTTTTTCAGCGATATGCCGCGACATGGCACCGACGCTGAAGGAGTGCATCCAGAATATCTCCATATCAAAAGACTGCGTTTTTTTGTCGAAACTCTTGACAAAGTAACTGGTCAGAATCATTTCACGCACGCTCTTGAAACCGAGGAACAGGAGCGCCCGCTTGACTGAGGTGATTTCACTGCTGACGCGGTAGAGCGGCGAGTTGATAATCCTCAACACTCTGGCAGCCAGCACCTGATCGGAAAGGATCAGATCCGCAATCTCATCCGGTTCGGCATCGGCGCTCTCCAATAATGCAACAACCTTTGAGACAATGGCCGGGATGGTCGGCAGATCGCTGACATCCTTGAACAGCTTGCGGGCTTGTATCATCATGGCTACTTTTTCCACGGTGCGTTCCTTTCATCCTGCTTCGATAACAGGATATATAAACCGGGAGTTGTTGCGCCCGGAAAAATATAGATCAGTCGTGCCTCAGGCGGGCTGGTACGTATGACCTGCGAAGTCAGGCCGAGTGTGGCCGCCAGCTTCTGGACGACAGTTTCCGGCGTGTCGTTTCCGGCGATGTTCATCAGGCGTGTCCGGTGCGGAGCGAGTCGCCAGGAGAAGGTTTTTTCTTCATTCTTGGCCAGGCCGCAGGCGATAACGGCCACCACGTTGTTATGCCTGATCGCGTAGGGCGCGGCCAGCTGGACGCCATGCAGCGCTTCGGCGGTTGAAATGGGGGCAGAGAAGGCCTCAAACAGTTTCGGCATCAGCTCACAGGGGGGAACTGAGGCCGGTATCTTTACGACGGTTGCAAACGCGGGTGACGGAATCGAGGTTGGAGAGGGAAGCTTGTGCAGCAGGCGCAATGATTTCGAGGCTGAGGCGGGGGCGGCTGTAACCGGGGTGGCAGGCGGAAGCGGCTTGAGTCTGGCCGGTCGCTTTACCTGCGGTTTTTTGGGCGCGGTGATCGTTGCCGGAGCTGTTTTGGGCGCTTTTGGCGCTATCGGGGCGACGGTTGGCTTGGGGGCAGCTTTTGGATCCGCAGCCGGTGGCGCAGTCAATTTTTTGAGGGTGGAGATATCCAGTTCAAAGGAGGGCTGTGCGAAGGCAGCCGACGTCATAAGCAGCATCAGGAAGAGCGGAAAGATGAAGCCGGGAATCATAATGCTGCCTTTCATCAGAGTTTTTCCAGCAGCAGGAGAAATGCTTCCTCATCAAGCACCGTCACGCCCAGATCGCGGGCCTTGTTCAGCTTGCTGCCGGCCTCGTCGCCCGCTACCAGATAATCCGTTTTTCGGGAGACGGATCCTACCACATTTCCCCCTTCATCCTCCACCAGTTTTCTGGCAGAGTCGCGGGTGAAACGGGTCAGGGTGCCGGTGAAGACGAAACTTTTGCCGCTCAGCCGTCCGCCAACCTTTTTTGTGGCGACGCTCAGGGTGACGCCGGCTTCCTGCATACGCCTGATTATATTCAGGTTGTCGGACGTATCAAAGAAGGTGCGGATGCTCTGTGCAACCGTTGCACCTATATCGCGAATGCTGGTTAATTCAGACAGGCTGGCCTTTTGCAGATCATCCAGATTGCCGAAGGCCTGCGCGATGGTTTTGGCGGTGCGTTCACCGACGTGACGGATGCCGAGCGCGAAAATGAAGCGGTACAATTCGCGCTGCTTGCTGGCCTCCAGCGCCGCCAGAAGGTTGGCGGCCAGGGTCTCTCCCATCCGTTCAAAGCGCATGAAATCAGCTTTCGTAAGCGTGTACAGATCGGCGACGTTATGCACCAGCCCTAAAGAAAGCAGCTGTTCGATGAACCTGTCACCCAGCCCGTCAATATCCATGGCGCCCCGCGAGGCAAAATGCTTGATCGATTCACGAATCTGCGGCGGGCAGGAGAGCCCCATGCAGCGCAGTGCAACTTCATCGGCGATGCGCACCACTGCCGAGCCGCACTCCGGGCAGGTTTCCGGCGGTGGCAGGAAGCGCTCCACCCCACTGCGACGCTCGGTCAGCACCCGCACGACGGCCGGAATGACGTCGCCGGCCCGCTCGATCACAACGGTATCGCCGATGCGAATATCCTTGATGGCCATTTCATCCCAGTTGTGTAACGTGGCGCGGGCGACGGTGACTCCGGAGATATCGACCGGTGTCAACTGTGCCACCGGCGTAATGACGCCGGTACGCCCGACCGACAGCAGGATATCCTCCAGCACGGTTTCAGCCTGGCGCGGTGGGAATTTTGCGGCGATGGCCCAGACCGGCGAACGGCTCTTTTCACCCAGCTCGCGCTGCAGCGGATAGGAATCAACCTTGATGACCGTGCCGTCGATTTCGTAGGGGAGCAACTCGCGCAGCTCCTGCAGCTCCTGATAATAGGCGACGGCGCCTTCGATATCGGCAACCTTGCGGATCAACGGATTGACCGGCAGTCCCCAGCTCTCCAGCGTCCGCAGAAACTCTTCTTGTGATTCGAACTGAGACCCTTCAACGAAACCGGGTGCATAACAAAACAGCGAAAGCGGGCGGCGGGCGGTGATGCGCGGGTCGAGCTGGCGCAGCGAACCGGCGGCGGCGTTGCGTGGGTTGGCAAAGGGTGGCTCGCCGTTTTCCTGCTTGTCACTGTTGATCTTCTGAAAGGCGGCCAGCGAGAGATACACCTCGCCGCGCACCTCCAGGAGTGGTGGAATGTTGTCGCCATGCAGCCGCAGCGGCAGGCCGCGCAGCGTGCGGATGTTGGAGGTGACATCCTCACCGGTCAGACCATCGCCTCGCGTGGCGGCCACGGTCAGCAGGCCATCGATGTACACCAGCTCGATCGCCAGCCCATCCATCTTCGGTTCGCACACGTAGGCCAGCGCGGTGCCCTCCGGTAATCCCAGCTCCTTCCTGACGCGCGCATCCAGTTTGGAACGGATTTCATCGCTATTGGTGGCGTTATCAAGCGAGAGCATCGGCAGACGGTGCGTTACCGGCTGAAAACCGTCCAGAGCGGCGCTGCCGACCCGTTGCGTGGGGGATTCGGGCACGACCAGTTCCGGAAAACGCTGCTCCAGTTCCTGTAATTCCCGGAAGAGGGCGTCGTACTCGGCATCGCTTATTTCGGGGGCATCCTGCTGATAGTAACGGCGGTTGTGATAGTCGATCAAGGTATGCAGTTCGCGGACCCTTAGTCCGGCGCTCTGGAAGGGGGCGGCGATATCGGTAAAAGAGAGCTGCATCGGTGCCTCGCGGGATTGGTTGACTTCGCGGCAGGGTACAGTAAATAACAGACAAAATCAAATAGAGACGGTGGTGATTCATATTTGTTCTTTACATTAATACGAATGACTATTATTTTGTACCTTATTGGAGGTACAAATGAAGCCGTGGAAACGAATTATAGCTGACTCACAGGAGCGCGATTATTGTCACGTAGTGTCGCGTGATATTGAAATTCCGCTTGATTCCGGCAAGATCATTTCGCTGATCGGTGTTCGTCGTAGCGGCAAGACCAATATCCTCTACGCGCTGATACATCGCTTGCGCCAGACAGTTCTCGCCGATTCAATAGTTTACATCAACCTGGAAGACGACCGGCTGTTTCCCTTAACTCCCCATGATCTCGCTGAATTTCTCGATTCTTACTATGAGCTGTATCCGCACAATCGTGACAGACGGGTATATTTCTTTTTTGATGAAATCCAGAACGCACCGGAATGGGAACGCTTTATTCGCCGCTTAGGCGATACGGAAAATTGTTCCGTGTTTGTAACCGGCTCTTCAGCAAAACTGCTCAGCCATGAAATAGCATCATCACTGCGAGGTCGCACAATCCCTTTTGAGGTATTTCCGCTCTCTTTCAGCGAATACCTTCGTTTTCGTGATATCAAACCGGGCCATTCATCGCGCACGGTTTCTCTGATTAAAAACGCCTTTGCCGAATACTGCCGGAGTGGAGGTTTTCCGGAGACCGTCGGGGCAGACGACCTGCGCGTAAAGCAGATCCTGCACGAGTATCTGCAGATGATCATGTACCGTGACGTAGCCGACCGGCATAAGGTCGGTAATCTCTTTTTGCTCAAATCACTGATCAAGCACTGCTATGCTAATATCTCCAATCCACTCAGCCTCTCCAAGCTTTACAACGATTTCCGCTCACAGGGGATTCAGCTTTCCCGAAATACTCTTTTTGATTACATCTCGTACCTGGAGGACGCCTACGCGCTCTTTCTTGTGCCGGTCAACTCCGCATCGCAACGCGAGGTAATGCGTAATCCCCGGAAACTGTACGCCATTGATCACGGGCTGAAAGCGGTGGTTGATCTGGCAACCGGAGCTGATATCGGCAGGATTTACGAGAATATCGTTTTTCTTCAGTTACGCCGCACATGCCAGACTATCTGTTACGGAAGGCAAAAACAGGAGATCGATTTTGTACTGCCAGAGGGAAAATCACCACGTCTCATCAATGTGGCCTATGATATTTCCGACTTAGCTACCAGAAACCGGGAGCTGAATGGACTGAGAGAAGGAATGTTGGGACTGGGGCTACAGGAAGCGTTGTTGCTGACAGCGGATCTGGAGGAAGATGTGCAAACTGATGCAGGTATGATCAGGATCATGCCGCTGTGGAAGTGGCTGGTGGCAATCAGCTGATATGCTAAAGCAAACAAAATCTAATAAAAAAGGATTGCCAAAACTATGCATACAGCACAATTCAATCAGCTTACCACCTGGTTTGACGCCTACGTCCAGCCATTTTTGGAAACCGATGCCGAAGGGGTCAAAAATATTCAGCTCAAGATCGAGCATACCGGCAAAGTCTGCGAGGCCATGGCGCAGCTGGCTTCCGGAGAAAAACTCTCAGAGAACCAGACGCTGATCGCTTCTGCCGTTGCGTTGTTGCATGATGTCGGGCGTTTTCCGCAGTATCAACGCTGGCGGACCTTCCGGGACAGCGAATCCGATAATCATGCCCGTCTGGCGATAGACGTTATCCGTCAGGAAAAGCTGCTGGACAAATTCGATCCGGCCGAACGCCTGCTGATCGAAGAAGCGATCCGTTTTCACAACCTGCTGGAAGTGCCGGCGCAGTTTCAGTCAGCATCCCGGCTCTATATCAATCTGATCCGGGATGCCGACAAGATCGACATCTGGCGGGTATTTACCGAGCTGCTGGCGCAAGCACCCGAAGAACGGGCATCGGCGGCAACCCTTGGACTGCCTGATATACCAGATGAAGTTACGGCAGCTTGTGTGGCGGCGCTTTCCGGGGGCAGGATCGTTCAGTTGGACAGTGCCAGAACACTCAATGATTTCAAGCTGCTGCTGATCTCCTGGGTCTATGATCTCAGCTGTTCTACTTCCGGCCGGATTCTGCTGGAGCGTGGCTACATCCCGGCTCTGGCTGAATCTCTGCCGAAACGGGATGATGTCACTGCGGCCGTTGCGCAGGCGCAGAGTGCGCTTATGGTACTTTCAGCTTGACATATCGGCATCCGCTTTACACAATGCCGCTCCCGGTAACACCTTCACTGAACTGCGCGTACGATAAGGAGTTCCGATGTCAGATAAACATGTGATGCCCGTTGGCAAACTGCGCTGGAACTGTGATCCGGAGCTGCTTGGTTTTGAAACGACAGAGGAACTGCCGGACTTCAATGATGCCATCGGCCAGAAGCGCGCCCTGCGTTCGATCGATTTCGGACTGGGTGTTGATGCCGCCGGTTTCAATCTCTATATATCCGGCGAAACCGGTACCGGCCGCACGACGACCATTGCCAGTATCCTTAACAAACGGGCCGCCGGTGAGCCGAAGCCGAACGACTGGGTCTATGTCAACAACTTCAAGGATTCCGATTCTGCAATTTCGCTCGATCTGCCGACCGGTATGGGTAGTGAACTGGTAGCAGATATGAAGGAGCTGATCGAAGCCTTTCGCAAGGATATTCCCAAGGCGATCGAGAGCAGTGAGTATGAGAACCGCAGGAGTGAACTGCTAGAGCGCTATCAGGCCGCTACCAATGACCTTTTTCAGCAGCTGGAGAGGGATGCCGAAAAGCTGGGTTTTGCTCTGCAGCGCACGGTGTCCGGGTTGGTGATCGTTCCGCAGAAGGCGGGGCACAACTATACACAGGAAGAGTATGATGCTCTGAATGAAAAGAAACGCCAGAAGCTCGAAAAGCTTGGCAAAGAGCTCACCGAGAAATTAAACGATGTCCTGCATCAGGTTCGTGACCAGGAAAAGGCGACCAAAGAGGCTCTCTCTGCCGCTGACCGCGAACTGGGTATGTCCTGCCTCGGGCACCGGCTTGACCCTTTGCGCGCAAAATATGACGGCCTGACCAAAGTGCTTGCTTATCTTGAATCCGTTCAGGAGGACATCCTCAATACCCTGGACGACTTCAAACCGCAGGTTCAGCAACCGCAGATTCCGGGTATCAAGATGCCGCGTCAGGAGCCGACCTTTGACCGCTATCAGGTAAATCTACTGGTGGATAACAAGGCGTGTGAAGGGGCACCGGTGGTGTTCGAGTCGAATCCGACCTATAACAACCTCTTCGGGCGGATCGAGCATGTCATGCAGTATGGCGGGGTGGCGGTCACCGATTTTACGATGATCCGTTCCGGTGCACTGCATCGCGCCAATGGCGGCTATCTGGTTATCGATGCCCGCGAGGTGCTCATGAATCCCTTCGTCTGGGATTCGCTGAAGCGCTGCATCCGCAATAGCGAGATCCGCATCGAGGACGTGCTGGAGCAGTACCGTTTCATGACGATGGTCTCGCTTAAGCCGGAGCCGGTGCAGATGCGGGCCAAGATCGTACTGATCGGCACCCCCTGGATCTATTATCTGCTCTTTCACCTGGACCCTGATTATCGCAAATTTTTCAAGGTGAAGGCCGAGTTTGACAGCCGGGTGGCGCGCACGCCGGAAATCATGCACGATTATTCACTCTTTGTCGCCAGCCACTGCCGCTCGGAAGGATTACTTCCGTTTCACAAGAGCGGTGTCGCGGCGCTGCTGGAGCATACGGCCCGTATGGCTGATGATCAGGAAAAACTGTCATCCCAGTTTATGGAGATTGCCGATTTTATCCGCGAGACCAGCTTTTGGGCGTCCAAAGCGGGACGTACGATTATTGACGGTGATGATGTACGGGCGGCTGCCGAGGAGAGCCTCTATCGTGTCAACCGCATCGAGGAGCGTCTACAGGAGCTGTATGATGAAGGCACCATCATGGTGGACACTGAAGGCGCGGTGGTTGGCCAGATCAACGGTCTATCGGTGACCGGACTTGGCGATCATACTTTCGGTCGTCCGACCCGCATTACCGCCAGTGTCTATACCGGTCAGGACGGGATGGTCAACATTGAGCGTGAGGTTAAACTATCCGGCCCGATTCATGACAAGGGCGTGTTGATTCTGACCGGTTATCTGGGAGGGATGTTTGCCTCGGAACGGCCGCTGTCGCTTTCGGCGTCGATCTGCTTTGAACAATCCTACGATGGTATTGAAGGGGATAGCGCCTCTTCGACCGAGTTGTACGCGCTCTTGTCAGCGCTCTCCGGGGTGCCGATCAAACAGGGTATTGCCGTAACCGGCAGTGTCAATCAACGCGGAGTTGTACAGCCGATCGGGGGCGCTAATTACAAAATCGAGGGTTTCTACGCTGTCTGCAGAGCCAAGGGGTTAACCGGTAAACAGGGGGTTATGATTCCGAAAAGCAACGAGCGCCATCTGATGCTGCATGAAGATGTCGTCAGTGCCGTGGCGGCCGGTCAGTTTCATATCTGGAGCATTGAGACGATTGAGCAGGGGATAGAAATTCTGACCGGTACCAAGGCCGGCGAACGTGCCAAAAATGGCAGTTATCCCAAAGGGACCATCTATCACCTGGTAGATGAACGCTTGCGCGACATGGCGGATCGGCTGCAGGATGGAAAGAAAAAGGCGAAACCTGCTAAAAAACAGCATGTAAAAAAGGCTGATCAGATACTATAGCTGGAGCTGCTGGGTTATTCACCTTTGCAATCAAGATGACACGAACTGATGGCGAGACCGCTAAGGTTTTCAAAACCTCAGCGGTCTAATAGATGACAGCGTGGTTGCATTGTAGAATTAGCGACAGTCCGGTCTCCACAAGCAACCATCCTGGGCGCATTCGGCAGCCTGTCCGGTCTCAAAGCAGGGGATGTTATCTTCAGTCAGCTGGATGGCGCGGATCAGCTCAGCTTTTTTAAGTTTACCGACCTTGATGTCGTGCTGTTTGGCGATCTCTTTAATTTCTTCAAGTTTCATATCACTTTTCTCCCTTTTGTGTCGTCGGTGGAAACATTATGTTTCAGCGAAGTCTAGCGCACTTTTCTTCAGCGTCAAGTGTTGACACAGGAAAGGCGGATCATCTCCGCCTTTCCTGTGAAAAATGAGGTAGTGGTTACACCGTAATGCCGGCCAGGCGGAATAATGCCTCGCGATATTTATCGCCGGTTTTCTGCAGGATCTCAACCGGCAGTTCCGGTGCCGGTGCACATTTGCCCCAGTCGAGAGTCTCCAGATAATCACGCAGAAACTGCTTGTCAAAGCTTGCTTGCGGACCACCCGGTTGATAGGCTTCCTTCAACCAGAAACGGCTTGAATCAGGAGTCATACATTCATCAATGATGATCAATTCTCCATCATATACTCCGAATTCAAATTTGGTATCGGCAATGACAATCCCTTTTTGATCAGCCAGATCCCGTGCCCGCTTGTAAATCTTCAGTGTGTAGTCGCGTGCCTGCTCAGCCAGATCCTTGCCGCAGATCTCCACCATCTTTTCAAACGAGATCGTTTCGTCATGAGTGCCTAGATCAGCTTTGGTGGAAGGGGTGAAGATCGGTTCTGGCAGACGATCAGACTCTTTCAGTCCGGCTGGCAGCTGGATGCCGCTAATAGAACCGGTCGTTCTGTAATCCTTCCATCCGGAGCCGGAGAGATAACCGCGTACGATGCATTCGACCGGCAATGGAGTTGCCTTTTTGACCAGCATCGAACGCCCGGACAGAATTTCAGCATACGGCTGACAGGCGGCCGGGTAGTCAGCCACATCAATCGAAATGATATGGTTTTTGACGATATCTTCCATCTGGCGAAACCAGAAAGCTGAAATCTGCGTCAGGACGAAGCCTTTGTCCGGAATCGGTTCATTCATGATGACGTCAAATGCTGAAATCCGGTCCGAGGTGACCAGCAGGAGTGTTTCCCCCAGATCATAAATATCGCGAACCTTGCCGCGGGCCATTAACTTTAAACCGGGAAAATCGGTCTGCATAACAAGCGGTGCCATACTGTATCTCCTATTTATCGGCGATAAGTGCCGTGTTAATTTCGATCTTGGCTTTGGCCCGCAGATCTTTAAGCCATGTATCAAGAGCCTCATCCTGTTTTTTGGGAAGCATCTTCTTTTTCAGCTCTTCCTTGCCTGCATCAAACTGGGCTTTGGGAGCTTCAATCCGGTTTTTAACGCGAACGGCGTACCAGCGGTTGCCGACTTTAAAAGGTGTGGCGGGTGCCTGACCAGCAGAAAGCTTGAACACCGCTTCCATTATTTCGGGAGCAGCCCCTACACCCGGAATTTCGCTTTTGGCAGAGAAGCCGAAAGCAGCGATAGTCTGGGTTTTGAGAGCCGTTTTTGTAGATAACTGCCGGGCAGCATCTTCAGCCTTCTTTTTGGCCAATTCGATCGCCTTGGCAGCGGTTGCTTTTTCAACGACAGCAGCTCTGATCTCGGCCAGAGGAGGGACAGCCGAAGCTTTGCGCTCTTTGGCTTTCAGGATGTAAATTCCGCGTGTCGTTTCAACAGGACCGCCCAGCTCGCCCTGTTTCAGCTCAAGTGCTTTTTTGATAACCGCAGCTTCACCGGCCAGAGCTGCAGCAGGTGCAGCTGCTGAAAAGAGTGGTGTTTCCTGAACTTTTGCCTTAAAGGCGCTTGCAATCAGATTCAGGTCACCGGATTTGATGTTTTTGAAGAGCGTGTCGGCAGCTTGTTCATACGCCAGTTTGGCCCCCTTTTGTTTGAGAGCTTCACTCTTGACTTTATCTTTGACTTCAGTAAGCGGCTGGATGCCGTTCTTGCCTTGCCAGCGGTCGATGTTCTTCTGATAGTAGGTCTGGATTTCATCTTCCGTAACAGTCAGCGTTGCAGACGGTGTCGTTGTGTCCAGAAGGATGTAGGAGAGGGCAACTTTTTCCGGTGTTTTGAATTCCGCCTGGTTTTTCTGCAGGTAATCACTCAGTTCAGCATCGGTCAGCTTGACTTCTGCCGCTACATCTGCGGGTGCGTAAGCGACATACTCCAGTTCCAGTTTGTCATTTTCCTTTTTGTACTGCGCCAGAGCATCAGCATCTGTTACGACAGCTTTATCCTTGATCGACTGGCGGGTCTTTTTCAGCACGACCTCCGCCTCCTGCCCCTCTTCAAAATCCTTTGGTGTCATGCGATTCGATTTCAGCAGCTGCTGATACTGGTCAAAATTGAATTTGCCATCCTTCTGGAACATCGGCATAGCTTCGATCGAATTGGACACTTCATCCTTGGAGGCCTTGATGCCCAAGGCTTTGGCTTCCTTCATAACCAGCAGGTTGTCAACCAGTCCGTCCAGGGCAACTTTTTTGAGGTTAAGCATTTTTTCCATTTCCGGCGGAATGGATTGGCCGTAGATCTGCTGGTACATATTACGGATACGCTGATAGGCGCTCTGATATTCTTCCAGTTTGATGCGGGTGCCGTTTACTTTGGCTGCATAGCCGCCCTGGCTGCCCCCCATACCTTCACTCCCTTTGCCCCATACCAGGAAAATCGTACCGATAAACGAAAGCACAATTATTACAAATACAATTTTTATGATAATTGACTCTTTCTTACTGCGAATGATGCTCAGCATAAACGGGGTACTCCTTGCCGGATAGTTTAGGTATGCAAAACGCCGCTGGATTGGCGGCGGGAGCGACATACTACTATACGTACCCCCTTAATGCAAGAGCTGTTTGTGCCCGCTCGAAAGCCCGGATTCGATGCTGTGCCGGAATATATTGATTGAGTTTAGAGAACTCTTCAGGTACGATTTCCTCTCTGTTTGTAACTGTTTTTTCCATCTCACCATGAGGAGTCTCGAGAATATGACCACCGAATATGTTCCAAAATGGATCGCCTGGGAAACCACTCAACGCTGCAATCTACACTGTGTTCATTGTCGCTGTTCGTCTGAAGATACTTCTTCAGAAGGTGATTTTACGACGGAAGAGGGCAAAAAACTTCTGAGAGATATTGCCGACTTCTCCAAGCCGGTTGTCGTTCTTTCCGGGGGGGAGCCGCTTATGCGCCCAGATATTTTTGAGCTGGCGGAGTACGGAACGTCACTTGGTCTGCGCATGTGTATGGCGACCAATGGTTCGCTGGTTACGGATGACGTCTGTCAGAAGATGAAACAGGCCGATATTAAAATGGTTTCTTTATCACTGGATGGATCAAATGCCGAAGTTCATGACAATTTTCGCCAGTCTCCCGGTTCATTTGAAGGTGTTGTCCGGGCAGCAGAAATTTTCAGGCGAAACGGCCAGAAATTTTTGATCAACTCCTCATTCACCAAGCGCAACCAGACCGATATTGCCGCAACATTCAAAACAGCAAAGGGTCTGGGAGCAACAGCCTGGTACATGTTTATGATCGTCCCTACCGGACGCGGCGAAGAGATCATGAGTGAGCTGATCTCAAAAGAGGATTACGAAGAAATTCTCGACTGGCACTACCAGCAGGAGAAGATGGAAGATGATATCCTGATGCGGCCGACTTGCGCCCCGCATTACTACCGGATTGTGCCGCAGAAAGCGAAGGCCGAAGGAACAAAATTTGAGCGCCGTTCGCTGACCTTTTCAACCGGTGGCGGAAAAGGGTGTATCGCTGCCCAGTCCATCTGTCTGATCGACTGTTATGGCAACGTCAAGCCATGTTCTTACTTCCACCGCACCGCCGGCAATGTCAAGCAGATCCCGTTTCGGGAAATATGGGAAAAATCAGAGCTCTTCAGCGACCTGCGTGATTTTAAAGCATACAAGGGTAAATGCGGCCAGTGCGAGTATCTCAACGTCTGCGGTGGCTGTCGTGCGCGGGCTGATGCTGTACATGGTGACTACATGGAAGAGGAACCGTTTTGCAACTACGTCCCGATAAAATTGCAGCGTGAAGAATCAAAATAGCATAGATGTAACTTTTTTGTTGACATTAATCTCTTTCTGAATGTATAAAAAAAATCCTTTTTGCCCAGGTAGCTCAGTCGGTAGAGCAGAGGATTGAAAATCCTCGTGTCGGCGGTTCGATTCCGTCCCTGGGCACCACTTAACTACATAGGATCACAAGCATAAATGGAGGCTCTTGATACCGATCAAGGGTCTTCTGTTTTTTCGTTGTGTAATTCCTGTGTAATCGTGCCCAAAATTCCCGCCTCACGTCATGCAATCTTCATCCGGTTTTCAAGTTTATCCATTGCTGTCTGAATATGTGCGCCGTTCTGGTGAGCATAACGCTCAACCATTATAAGCGTCTTGTGCCCCGAAATCCGTTTAACTGTCGGCAGGTCAACGCCTGACTGCACAAGATGTGTTATTGCGGTATGCCGCAAAGTATGCCTGACAACCTCATCAGGGTTGAGTCCGGCAGCTTCCACAACGCGACGGTAAACCTTGCGAACATCTACGGTGTGCCCTGCTTTTGAGCCAATGGAGGGAAACAGCCAGGGTGTGCCTTTAGGAAGAGCGGCAAGATAACCTTCAAGAAATTTGGCAAGGTGCTTTGTGATAGGCTGTTCCCGCATACCGGCTTTAGCCTTCGGAATGAAAATTACTTTCTTTTCAACATCAACATGCTCACGGCGAACGCTCAAAATCTCCGACTTCCTCATGGAGGTTTCCAGGCCAATGACAATGAAAGGATAAATCTGGGCGTTCTGGTCTGCCTTGGCGCATTCGATCAATGTCTTGATCTGATCAATGGTGAGATAAACAATTCGGCCTTGATCTTCCTGGTGGCGGCGGATTTTTGCCGGTCGTGCGGGCATCCATCCCCATTCCACAGCCTTATTGAAAAGGTGCGACAGCACGGCCAGCTCCCGGTTGACTGTCCCTTTACTGGTGAGTTTCAGCTTTGTCTCGTCCTTCGGCTTTTGCTTCTCTCCGCCGGAAATTGCCTTTTCCTGTGACCGCTGTTTTTTGTAGCGTTCAATTTCAAAGCTGGTGATTTTGGAAAGCGGCATATCTCCGAAAAACGGTATGAGGTGCTGATTCAGTCGGCGGCGCTTGGCGTCAAGATCCTTGCCCCCTTCCTCTTCCTGCTTCTTCAGATATTTTCCGCCCGCCTCTTTGAAGCTGAGGGCAATTTTGCGCCCTTTGGGAAGCGCAAGCCGATCATCACGGGCGTCACGGCGTACCTTCTCGATAAACTCTTCAGCTTGGGTGCGGGTGGTGCCGTCTGATTCTCTGCCAATGACGCGGTGAATGCGCTGGCCGTCAACCATGACATTGACGGTAAACACGCCGTCATTGTTTGCCAGACGCTCAAAGGTGATGCCGTGCTCGTTCATCGTGTCGCCAGGTTTCAGCTTGCGCATGGCCGGGCGGGTCAATTTCGTAAATGCTTTTGCCATGTCAAGCCTCCGTTATCTCGGAAAGTGCTGTTTGTGGTAGTTCACCGGCAACAACTTTTTGAAATGTATTCCAATGTGTCCGTAATATGGAAAAGTTGAAGTTGTCCTCCTCGATCCTTACAGATTTTGATCCATCGTCGTTCTGCAAATTCTGTTTCCCCCATAATCCACGGCACTCCCTGATATGCTTCCACAACACTTGCTCATCATGGTTAAGCAATTCAGGGTAATGAATGGCCAGCTTTGCAAAACGATCAGATTCGTCTACATCCCATAAGACAGTGGCTTCAAGTGCAAGACTGCGAGAAAAATCATTATTCACTAGCATTGGCACACGGGTCAAGGCATCTTCGATAGACCATTCTATGAAGCTGGACAACGTGCGCCTGTGCTTACGCGCAGCAAGCTCGGCTAAGTAACGCAATTTTGGATCGAGCCTAACTGTTACTGTTTCCGAGCGAGACAGTTTGCTTCCACCTCCGGCTTTTCGTTTTGTTGAGTCCAATACTTGCTGAGCTTCATCAATCGCTTCATCCAATTCTGCACACTGCTTTTGTAGCTCTTTTCCCATAATTTTCTATCCTCCGTGTCTAAAGTTCTCCAAACTTCTATTCAATCTATCACCACACGTATTAACTTGCAATACATTTTTATCTCGATTATTCTTGTATTGTCTTTCAATACACAGGAGGTATTACCAATGATAGATCAAGTGCAGGTAAAAGAAAAAGAAGTGATCATGTTCCCTGATGGCCGTTTGGATGTAAAAAACGCGGCTACCTATATCGGCTTGTCAGAAAAAACGCTGGCGATGATGCGCTGCGAAGGTTCCGGGCCAAAGTTCATCAAGCTGGGTCGAATATTTTACTTCCGCGAAGACCTGGACGCGTGGATTCGATCAGGGAGAGTCAGCAGCACGGCACAGCAGGTAAGACTCGTATCTGCATCTTGAATGAACCACTTAACCGTTTAACGCAAATTTCATAGGAGGGCACAACATGGCCCTTGATCCTCAACATCTTGCCGACCTGCACAAGTCCGGCCTTACAGACGCTACAATCGAGCAGGCCGGTTTCGTCTCGCTCCGGCCATGCGACATTGAGCGTGAAACCGGCGTCGGCGCTCTGCCGGTTCTCTCTGTCTATCGGATACCGTTTGATAATGGCTATTCAAGATTCAAACTGTTCTACAGCGAGGATGCGCCCGTCGGGGTAAAACGGCCAAAGTACATTCAAAAATCAGGTCAGGCAAACCGTCTGTATATCCCGGCCACGCTGGCGGAATCCGAGTTGCAAAGTTTCTCAACGCTCTACTTCACCGAAGGGGAGAAAAAGGCATTGAAGGCCACTCAGGAGGGTTTACCCTGTATCGGTATAACCGGCTTGTGGAACTGGAAGCGTAAAGGGACTGATGATCTTATCCCGGATTTTGGCAAGATCAATCTTGCTGGTCGTGAAATCGTCATTGTTCCTGATAGCGACTGGCTCGACTTGGGCAAGGATGAGAATCCAAAAAACCTGAAAAGCGCGGTGTACCGATTTGCAACCGCCTTGATGCTGCGCGGCGCTGTTGTGAAAATTGCCTATCTGCCCGCCGATAAAACCGGCAAGGTGGGGCTTGATGACTATCTGATGCAACATTCAGTAGCTGACTTCTCTGAACTGAAACATGAAAAGGTTTTTCCTCGGTCATGCTTCCGCAACGAAGTCGGGAGCCTGTACTTTTACGGCGTCAAGGATGGTATGTTTGAAACGCCGGTCAAAATCGCTGCCGCTGTTGAGGTTCTGGCCTTCACCCGTGACAACCGCAATGAAGCATGGGGCAAGATGCTTCGTTTCCGGGACAAAGACAATGTAGATCACTTCTGGGCAATGCCGATGGAATTGCTATCAGGCGACGGCAGCGAGCTACGCAGCAAACTTTATGAAAAGGGGCTTCCGTATATTTCTGTTGGCAGAAAACACCGGCCACTGTTGCTGAACTATCTGCAAACGGCACAGCCTGACAAGGGCCGCCGTGCTCGTTGCGTGGATCGTACTGGTTGGCATGATGAAAGTTTGTTCGTGCTTCCAGTCGGCAGTATCGGCACTAATGGTGATGAGCCGATTGTGTATCAGGGTAAAACCGATCCGGTCATTTCTCAAAAGGGGAGTGTCCAGGACTGGATTGAGAACGTCGGCATCTATTGCGTTGGTAATTCACGATTGCTGTTTTCCGCCTCAATGGCATTTGTTGCGCCGCTCCTGTATTCCGTATCCACCGAAAACTTCGGTGCCAATCTGTTCGGTAGCTCGTCAACCGGCAAGACAACCGGCCTTAAGGTTGCCTGTTCAGTTTGGGGTGGGCGTGAATATATGCTGCGCTGGCGTGCCACCGGCAACGGGCTTGAAGGCATCGCCACCGCTCACAATGACTTATTCATGGGGCTTGATGAACTGGCGCAAGTATCGTCACACGAAGCGGGAGAAATTGCCTACATGCTAGCGAACGGCGCAGGCAAAACCCGTGCAAATCGGGACGGCGAGGCAAGAGCATCAAAAAAATGGCGAACCTGTTTTCTGTCCACCGGAGAGATTACCCTTTCTGAGCATGTGGCATCCAGCGGCAAAAAGATCAAGGCGGGGCAAGAGGTACGGCTTGCCGATATACCCGCCGACACGGGGAAACACGGGCTGTTTGAGGATCTTCACGGATTCGATAACGGGGCAAAACTGTCACAACATCTAAACGCCGCTGTCGGTGATTATTACGGAGCCGTCGGCATTGCCTACCTGATGCAGGTTGTTGAAGATGCACAAGAGCTGCCGGACGCTATCAGAAAAGAGCGTGCCGCCTTTGTCGCTGCCGTATGCCCAAAGGGAGCGGACGGGCAAGTAAGCCGTGTTGCCGGTTTCTTCGGGCTTGTGGCGGCAGCCGGGGAGTATGCCACCATTAACCGGCTTACCGGCTGGCAGGAGGGGGACGCCAGAACCGCCACTGCCGTCTGCTTCAAAGCATGGCTGGACAACAGGGGTGGTGCCGGAGCCAAAGAGGTTGACCGGATTCTTGAAGATGTCCGGCTGTTCATCGAAAATCATGGTGATTCCCGCTTTGCACTCAAAGACGGTGATGATACCCGTACCATAATAAACAGGGCTGGATACCGGGATAATGAGCATTACTACATTCTGCCGGAAACCTTCAAACGGGAGATTCTGAAAGGTCACAATGTCGCCCTGGCAAAGAAGGTCTTGATTGAGCGCGGCATTCTCCAGCCCGGAAACGACACCAACAGGCACACCAAGAAAATCAGGATTGATAACCAGACCATGAATGTCTTTGTCATAAACGCCGATAACCTCAACGGGGTGGGCGAACCATGATCGGCAATCTTGGCAGGGTGGCATACTCCCCCATATCACATAATGACGAGAACAACGGGAACAGTGGGAACATACCCCGCAAGCCCACACCGATACTGAATCAGCAAAAAGAAAGTCTGTTCCCGTGGCATGAAAACAGACCGGGAACAGCGGGAACACGGGGGGAGAGGTCAGCGCCTGTTCCCGATGTTCCCGAATACCTGAACGTAACCGGGAACAACAGCAACAACAAAAATACAATTCAAAAACAGCCGGTTATCAAACCTGTTCCCGTGGTTCCCGCTGTTCCCGTAATAAATACAGTTACAACGGATAAACTGATATTGACGAAACCCTGCTACTGGTGCAAGTCAACTGATATGTGGCTTGTGAACATACCGGAAACAACATGGCGCTGCCGACGCTGCCACCCACCTGCACCTGGAGCGGAGCGGACACCTACTTGAAAGGAGAACATATACCATGACACCGGAACAATTCTTGGATGCGACACGAAGAGCAAAGTTTCATAGCTTGATGACCAGATACGGGAAACTTCACGATGAGGGGCGAGGCGATGCAGATGAGTCGCTTGATATTCTGGCGGAGGCGTTGACGTTATGCCCACCTGAATTCAAAACGAAACTGGATGAAATCACCACTGAGGTGTTTGGTAAAATGCCAACTGCCGAATATTGTGATGATGACGGAAACCCCTGCTACTCCATACCACAATTAGAAAAATGGCTCGGTCACAAAATCGATCCGAAAGACATAGAGCGAGTCAAGAAACGTCACCCCTCCCCCGGTACTATCCACAGGTTGCAATGATGCAAAATCCATGCAAGCAAACACCGAAAGGATAGGCACAATATGGCACAAAAAAGCATAAAAAAGACAGTACCCCCGGCTTCTTCAAAAACCAAATTTCTCCGGTCATTTTCTGAGAGCCAAACCTTCAATATATCGGATAGCTGCAAGGCCGCAGCAATAGGCCGTAGGACATTTTACAACTGGCTTGAGAACGATCAGGAATTCAAAATCAAATTTGAGGAGCTGAAGGATTCACGGGATGATGCCATAGAATCGGCAATTTTCAGCAGGGCTGTTGCTGAGAAGGACACCACCGCCTTGATTTTCCTTTGCAAGACGCTTCTCAAAAACAAGGGATACGTCGAGGGTGGCAGGGTTTCCGTAACTGATACCGGCCCTGTACTGGCAAAGGTTATCGATTCCCTTATGGAGGGGCAAACAACAATTGACAGGGCGGCACTTGAATTGACAAAAGCAGGTATCCCGCTTCCTGAATCCATCAAAATAATGTTGGGACGCTTTACGCCATCGGAGGCAGAACCGGTCTGTGAAACCATATCTGTTGAACATCTTGAACGCCGTTACAACGAGGCACTTGCAGCATCGCAAGCGCAAAGAGAAATTTTCCTTCCTGCTCGCCGTATTGAAATCGACGCCCTAAAAAAAGAATTGAATGTTGACTCGTTCAAAGAATCGTCAAATATATCTTGAAATAATGTTTTCAGACTGTCACGATGCTGTCAGTCATGTGTGGCATGATGAGAACGAGGAGAATGAGAATGTCCTACAAATTTGATGCGCTGATTTCAATATTGAACTGGATGGAATCAGGCCAAACCGTGACGCCGCAGCATATTCAAGATCAACTTGGAATCAGTGAACGGACTGCATTCCGCTATATGCAGACTCTGGAAGGTGCCGGGTTTCCAATATATTTTGATAAGAAAAAAGGCAGTTATTGTTTCTCGGAAGGGTACAAGCTGTTGCGGCCAAATTTGACGGTATCCGAGGCGTTGGCTTTGATGTTGGCGAAAGTCTCGCTGAAAGGGATGAGCGCCGGACTTGAGGTTGAAATCCAGCACATCGAGGAAAAGCTGGCCTTGCCGCGTCAAGTATTGCCGGAACATATCATTTTTGCTGGTGATGAATTCAGTACAGATGTACAAGACACCTTCACTACATTGAACCAAGCCATCACAGAGAAGCGACCAGTTGAGTTTGATTATCATGCCGTCAGTACCGGAGAAACCAGTAGGCGCACCGTTGACCCGCATTATCTCTATTTAAATGACGGCATCTGGACAATGCGCGGCTGGTGTCATACCCGCGAAAATATGCGGGCCTTTGCGCTGGACAGGATTTCAAACCTGACGATTTCGGATACGCAGTTTATTCCGCAACTCGCCACACCAGATGAAGAGTATGAAGGGACATTCGGGCGTTTTGTGGATGGTGAGGCGGTAGAAGTCAAGCTGATCTTCGACAAATCCTGCATCCCCTTTCTGCTCCGCAAGACCTGGCACCCAAGCCAGCAGACACGGGAAATGGAAGATGGACGGCTTGAAATGTGTTTCACCGTCAACGGTATTCTTGGCATTCGCCCCTGGATTTACCGCTGGTTGCCGAATGTGCAGGTAGTCGCGCCGGATGAGCTGCTTCAATTGGTCGCCAGTGAGTTGAAAGCTGCTTTACAGCTTCAACAGGCGGTTGAAGGTACGTATGTTTAACACAATACACATCTACGGTGATTCCTCGTTGGCAAGTCTGGAAATGCCGGTACTCGTTCCAGCGCCGGTTTTTGAGGAACACAATGAAACGTATAGCCAAAATAGGCGTCATAGGCGACACCCACGGTCTTATCCGTCCTGAACTGCTGGATCAGTTCAAGGGCGTTGACTGTATAGTTCATACCGGAGACTGACCATGGAACATTTTATAGAACAGGCTACTTGGAAGGATGGTTATCGGCTTCTGGTACGTTTTGACAACGGAGTCACAAAAACTATCAACCTGGAATCAGAAATTGGCTTTTTCGATTTGGAATATTTTAACACCTTCGTTATTGATCAACAAAAAGGATCGCTTATATGGGCGGGGGGTGAGAGATATACCGCCGATAAGCTTTATGAATCAGGTATTCGCTGCCGGATGGATTTTGATGAGCCAACGATTGAATGGTATTTGAGCTGTTTTGATGATCATCTTGATGGAGCTGAAGTGCTATTTGCCTCATGTTGCGTTCGGGAAAGCGATCACCATTTGGAGCCTATATTCATTCTCATGTCTCAGCATGGCCGCCTGTATAAAGTTGATGATGAAATCATTGACGGTTGTGATCCGGCCTGTGGTGCGGGATGGGAACAGATACGGCGAGAAACCAGCAAAGAAGAGCTATTGCAGGCTATCGAGCATGAAGGACTTGGCATAATTGAAGGGAAAGATCAATTTGCCGAACGATTACATCAATTCCTGATCAGCAAGGATTTTACTCATGAAACGGTGGAGTAAGCTGCAAAAGGCAATTGAAGCGCTCTTTATCACAGAGCCAAAGATACGAATCCAGTGCCGAAGCTATCGCATGGGTTCGCAGCGAGGCTCGACAAATCTGCCGCGTTATTGGGTTACATTGGAGAAAGAGACAATCTGGGATTACCCCAAAGATTTCAAGGCAGCCGTTGAAAGTGGTTATCCATACCAGACCGATATAAGCACATTTTCCGACCTGATTCGGCAGTACATTGATACGCCACTTGACCGGTTGCTTATCAACTCGCTAGAGCAAGATATATGGGGGCTAACAGATATTTTACGTGCGGCGGATCGTCGCCTTGGGCGTGAGCGATTGCGGGAGTGGGGAGAGGCGCTGCCACCGGATTCACCGGCACGGAAAATACTGGCAGCACGATTTAGCGAAAAGGCAGTAAATCTGTGACGGCAATCATTTTCACCGGAATTCCGGCCAGTGGGAAGAGTAGTTTTTTCAAGGAGCGTTTCTTCGACACTCATATCCGAATCAATCTGGATATGCTGAAGACCCGTCACCGTGAAAAGCTTCTGGTGCAAGCCTGCATTGCCGCCAAGCAATCGTTTGTGGTTGACAACACCAACGCCACGGCAGCCGAACGGGAGCGATTCATCACACCGGCCAGGGAAGCGGATTTCAAGATTATTGGCTACTACTTCAGCTCGAAAGTTCAGGATGCGCTGGAACGTAACCGCAAGCGTGAAGGTAAAGCGAGAATCCCTGACAAAGGTGTGACCGGTACAGCAGGACGGCTGGAATTGCCGGTTTTGATCGAAGGCTTTGATGAACTCTGGTATGTGCGGATGGATGGCAATGGTGGTTTTATTATAGAGGAGTGGAACAATGAACTTTGACAAACTGGATAAAACCATGCGGGTTTTTGAGACCAGCACAGACCTGTGTGTACTGCCAGGAATGTACATGATTGCGCGTATTGACGGGCGCAGCTTCAGCCGCCTTACCAAGGAAGTCTGCAAGTTCGAAGCTCCATACGATGAGCGCTTTCGCGATATGATGATAGAAACGATCAAACATCTTATGCAATGCGGCTTCAGGGTTGTTTTTGCCTATACCCAGAGCGATGAAATATCGCTACTGTTTCACCATGACGAAGATTCCTTTAATCGAAAACTGCGCAAATATAATTCAATTCTGGCAGGAGAAGCTAGTGCCATATTCACCAATCTTCTTGGCCAACCTGCCGCGTTTGATTGCCGCATAAGCCAATTGCCCAGTCAAGATCTGGTTGTTGACTATTTCCGCTGGCGGATGGAAGACGCGCACCGCAATTGTCTGAATAGCCATTGTTACTGGATGCTCCGCAAGCAGGGGATTGATGCGAATAGCGCTTCCAAACGGCTACTTGGCTTGTCCGTGGGAGATAAGAACGAATTGCTTTTCCAGAACGGCATCAACTATAACGACCTTCCAGCATGGCAAAAACGGGGGATTGGTTTCTATTGGCAGAACATACCGAAGGAAGGCGTAAATCCGCAAACCGGGGAAACTGTTATTACCGAACGACAGAGCCTGAAGGTTGATCTCGGGATTCCGTGGGGTGATGAGTTTGTGGCGTTTCTGCTGGGATTGCTGACAACTAACCAGAAGACATAAGCATTGTTTTAAATTAAGAAATTATCCGCAGGGAGCCGCTGGTTCTGGTTGCTATCAGAAAACAGGTTCATATCCCGGATGATCTGGTGACACGGCGAATCATCCGTATCCGTAAGGCTGGAAATGCTTAAGTCGTTCCAGTACCAGTTTAATATTTGAGTTGCGACCAAGAGATGGTGTCCCGCCACTTCGTTCTTGGTCAAGGTCTTTGGTAGCGGGGGTTGCCAAAGATGCACTTTTTTCAGTATAGAGTTGCACTGGAATTCATTGTATACAGGGAGTCAGCAATGGGCTGGTCATTTCGTAAAAGCATAACCCTTGGCCCGTTGCGGGTGAACCTGTCCAAGTCCGGTGTCGGTTCCAGTTGGGGGATTCCAGGCTTTCGTGTCGGTGTTGCTGCCGATGGACGCAAGTATCTGCGGATTGGTTTTCCTGGGACGGGGTTGTGCTGGACGAAGTATTTTTGAAAACGCGGGGACAGGTAATTGAGTAAGAAAACATCGAAACCACCACATTCAAAAGAGTTCCTGGCGATTATGGAACAGGCTTCTCCAAATGAAGCTATCAGGGCAATAACCCACGCAAGGCCGTTGTTGGTTTATTGGGTATCTCCAGAGGGTGAAGTCATTGACGCTGGCAATGAACATTTTGCCAATCCGCCACAAGGGGATAAATCGGTATTGTCGCATCCAACCCACAAAGGGCATCTGCGGGGCAGAGCCGCTTTTATTGGGGCTGCGCTGTATATTACCGTGTATGGCGATAATAAAGTTGATGCCTTGTCAACGAAGCAAGTCCGCCTCCTGAAGCTGTCGTATGCAAGGATATTTTCTACCTTGAGAGACAAGGGTGTTTCTGAACAAGTGCTGGCTACTGCGCATTTTATTCAGGAAGATGGGTTGGATATTGAGTTTTGATACTTGAAATTTGCAGAGAGTTTTGAAAGGAGACAACATACCATGCCGACTGCTGATGATTTATATAACGCCATTGAAGAAAACGACCTTGATGAAGTCAAACGTATTTACGCCGATGAAACCGGCCTTACGCTAACCGATTCACACCCCTACAGCGTGCCGTTATATCAGGCTGCGGAGCTCGGTCATACAGAGATAGTCCGCTATCTGTTGGAGAAGTGTGATTTGTTTGTTGATGATGGTGATGATACCACATGGTACAGCCCGCTTATGGCTGCTTGTGAAAATGGTTACCTTGAAATCGCCAAGCTCCTGCTAACGCATGGAGCAAAAAAAAACCACCAATATGAAAAAGAGGATGATGAGTGTAATCAGGAACAAGGTTATCCGCTAACCCTGGCTGTTGATGGTGGCCATACAGAAATTATCAGACTACTGCTTGAATACGGAGCTGATGCGGAATGTGAAAAATACAGCTATGACGGTAGTTATAATTCCCGTGAGACACCACTTATGCTCGCCCTGAGAAGCAATAGCGTTGAAATAGCTGAAATTCTGATTACCAATGGTGCTGACTGTTGTGCGGAATGCCTTATCGATGGAGAAGCACACACGCCGCTCTCCTATTACATTGCGCGGGCCGAGTTAGATAGAGTGCAATGGCTGCTTGATCGTGGGGCTGATCCTCACTGTTTGGCGGAAGTAGATGAAATGGGGAAAGTCAGTGCCCTCATGTATGCGGTTTACATGGGAATCACCAGTAAAAAGAAAGTTGAAGAGCGTTATGAGATTGTCACGCTGTTAACCAAGTCAGGCATTGACCTTACTGGTCGTTTTGATGGGTATGATTTTGAGACTCTCCCTGATCTGGTTCTCGAAAGTGGAAATGAACTGTACCTCAAGCTATTTGGTTTACAGAACATCAAAATGAAGATTGAAGAATATGAACAGTATGAACAGCAGGAGCATAGCCTTATTCCTGGTTTTCTTGAACTCAAGATCGGCAGTCAAGTTTCTCCGACCTTCAAAGTCATTTTGGATGGTTACACCCTGGTTTGGCAAGTGTTTGATCCTGAATACACTTTACAGGACACAAAACAGTTATCGGTAACAGATAGGGATTGGGAGCGGTTCTGGATGCTGTGCGATATGGCGGGAATCTGGTACTGGCAGGAATCGCACAAAGGGCCGGACATACCTGATGGCAAAAGCTGGACTGTTCATATCTGTTACAGGGGGAAAGAGGCACATGCTTCCGGTTTCAATGCCTTTCCTGTTGATGAAGACTATCCTGAATGTGATGGATACACGCCGTTGTTCAGGAAGTTGCTGCGAGCGGTAAATGATCTTTTACATGGTTTGCCGTTTGAATGAACATGATGCTGAAATTTGAAACTCTAAATTCGGGTGGTATACAATGAGCAACGTACAAGCCGCCGATACAATGGCCACCGCATTCATAAAACGCTGGGAACCTTCCGGTGGTAAGGAACTGGCGAATTACCAATCCTTTCTGATCGAATTGAGCGCGTTGTTGAATGTCGATCCACCAGACCCGACCACGGCAGACGACAAGAATAATTCTTATGTATTTGAACGATCTGTTCCGAATGCCAATGTTGACGACAGTGGCGGGGTATGTCGGATTGACCTCTATAAACGCAGATGTTTTATCTTGGAGACAAAGCAAGGCGTTCACAGACAAGTTTCAACCGATCCGTTTATGAAAACAGCAAAACCAACTCGCAAAGGGCACGCCGTGCGCGGCACCGGTGGCTGGGATTTGGCCATGATCAAGGCAAGGGAACAGGCTGAAGGATATGCACGTGGTCTCCCAGTCGATGAAGGCCGCCCGCCGTTTCTGGTTGTAGTGGACGTGGGGCACTGCATCGAGCTTTACAGCGAGTTTTCTTGCACAGGTGGCATTTATCGCCCTTTTCCTGATTCCAGTTCCTATCGCATTTCACTCAAAGAACTGGAGAAACCGGAGATACGGGAACGGCTGCGCCTAGTTTGGACTGAACCGCTCACACTTGATCCATCCCGACATAGCGCCAAGGTCACGAGAGAGCTTGCCATTAAGCTTGCCGACCTTGCCAAATCATTGGAGTTTTCCGGCCACAAATCAAATGATGTTGGTGAATTCCTGATGCGTTGTCTGTTCACCTTCTTTGCCGAAGATATTGGCTTGTTACCGGATGGGAGTTTCACCGGTCTACTTGTGGGATTACGCGGCAATACGGAGATTTTCCCCGATACGCTCAAAGATGTCTGGGAGGCCATGAACGCCGGAAAAACCTCTATTGCGCTCAAAAAAAAGCTCCTCCATTTTAATGGTGGCCTCTTGGAGAATGCCAAAGCACTTGCCGTGAATGACGCTCAGCTTGAACTGCTGATAGAGGCGGGCAAGGCTGACTGGGGTCATGTGGAACCGGCCATCTTCGGCACCTTGCTGGAACGTGCCCTTAATCCAACCGAGCGCCATTACCTTGGAGCGCATTATACTCCTCGCGACTATGTAGAGCGTTTAGTACTTCCCGCAGTAATCGAACCGCTGACTACCGAATGGGAAAAGGTAAAAGCGAAAGTGATTGCTCATTTGAAAAAAGATCAGACGGAAGCGGCAAAGAAGCTGCTCAAAAGCTTTCATCACAAGCTCTGCACTATCAGAATTCTTGATCCGGCCTGCGGTAGCGGTAACTTTCTCTATGTCACCTTTGAACACCTGAAGCGGCTTGAGGGGGAGGTGCTAACCTTACTCGATGATCTGGGCGAACACGCCATGCTGGAATTGGAAAGCGTCACCGTCAATCCCAATCAACTTCTGGGAATAGAGGTTAACCCCCGCGCCGCCGTCATAACCGACATGGTGCTTTGGATCGGTTATCTGCAATGGCATTTCCGTACCCGTGGCAACGTTACGCCGCCGATTCCGGTCATCAAAAAGTTTCATAATGTCGAGTGCCGCGATGCAGTTCTTACTTGGGACAAGACAGAGCCGCTGCTCGATGAAAAAGGTGAGGCAGTCACTCGCTGGGATGGAGTCACATTTAAGAAGCATCCTGTGACCGGTGAAAATGTCCCTGACGAAACCGCCCGGATTCCGTTCCTTCGCTATATCAACCCTGGCCCCGCTTCCTGGCCAAAAGCTGACTATGTGGTTGGTAACCCGCCTTTTATCGGCAACAAAAGAATGCGGTTAGCTCTCGGAGATGGTTATGTGGAGGCTGTTCGCAAGGCATGGGCCGATGTGCCCGACTCTGCCGACTTCGTCATGTACTGGTGGCAACAGGCAGCAGAACTGACACGTCGGGGCAAACTGCAAGGGTTCGGTTTCATCACGACCAACAGTTTGACACAAGAGTTCAATCGCCGGGTATTGCAACAACACCTAGTAGCTTCGCCTGCATTGTCACTGGCTTTTGCTATCCCTGATCACCCTTGGGTAGACTCTGCTGATGGCGCTGCCGTCAGGATTGCTATGACTGTAGGCAAATCTGCCAAAGAAGGGGAGAAGGGGACTCTGGTAACCGTTATAAGCGAAAAAGAAGGGACTGGCGAAGGGCTTACTGTAGAACTTGACTCCAAGCAGGGGGTGTTACACGCCGATCTGACGGCAGGTGCTAACGCAGCCGGTACTGTTGCGCTCAAGGCGAACGACGGCCTGAGTAACCGTGGCATGATACCTCACGGAGAGGCTTTTTTAGTGACTCAGAAGGAAGCTGAACACTTTGGACTTGAAGCTCCTTTGCGTCCCTATCGTAATGGCAGAGACCTGACAAGCAGACCTCGTGGTATTTTGGCTATAGATACTTTCGGATACACTGAGAGTGATCTCCAAAACAAACATCCAGCCGTTTGGCAATGGCTTTACGAACGTGTCAAACCGGATCGAGATCAAAACCCTCGTAAATCTCGCAGAGAGAATTGGTGGCTTTTCGGAGAGAATCAGCCACGAATGAGGCGAAGTGTTCAAGGTCTGCCTCGTTATATTGCAACTGTACAGACAGCCAAGCATCGTTTTTTTGTATTTCTTGAGTCTAATATTCTTCCTGACGACAAACTCATAGCCATAGCCACAGACGACGCCTTTGTTTTGGGTGTTCTCTCAAGCCGTCTGCACATAGACTGGGCACTTATAACAGGCGGTCATTTAGGCGTCGGCAACGACCCAATTTATAACAAGACAAAGTGCTTTGATGCCTTCCCGTTCCCTACTGCCAGCAATGAGCAGATTGAAAAAGTCCGATCCATTGCCGAATCACTCGACGCCCATCGCAAAGCTCAACAGGCCCTACACCCTGATCTGGGGATTACCGACATGTACAATGTGCTGGAGAAACTGCGGGCTGGCGCAACGTTGACGGAGAAGGAGCGCAGTACCCACGATAAGGGGCTGGTGACACTTCTGAAAAAATATCATGACGACCTGGACACCGCCGTATTCGCTGCCTACGGCTGGCCGGAAACTCTGACCGATGAGCAAATTCTGGAAAGCCTGGTGGCATTGAACCTTGAACGGGTAAACGAGGAAAAACAGGGTCTCATCCGTTGGCTACGTCCTGTATTTCAAAATCCCGTTAAAGCATCTGAGCCCGTACAAGTGGAGTTGGAGCTTGAATCGGAAGAAATTACCTTGCCGGAAAAGCAGCAGCTCCCCAAAGAACATACGGCACAACTACAGGCAGTAAAGGCTGTGCTTTCCGCGTTAAAAGCCACTGCATCTGTTGAAGAGGTAGCAAAATGCTTTATTAAGGCAAGTTCCGCAAAAGTACAAAAACTGCTGGATGATTTGGCCGCATTGGGTCTGGCAAAGAAAATATCAGATGGTGCGTATCGGAAAGTTGAGGCAGGCCAAGGTACTTGACCTGACATTGATACTCGAATATCTCAAGCCAAACACTTAAACCCAAATTGGAACGCAGCGCGTACCGAATTGCCTTTGACGCACTCAATACGTCACTATGACCAGAACACCAGATGATGGAGGAAATACATGATCATTCAAACCCTCAAAGGATATGACGACTTTCTGCTTGATCTGAAATCTCGTATCCGTACCGCTCAGACACGCGCCGCGCTGGCTGTCAACCGCGAACTGATTCTGTTGTACTGGCAGATTGGTCGCGACATCCTGACCCGCCAGAAAGACGAAGGCTGGGGAGCCAAGGTTATTGAACGGCTGGCAAACGATCTGCGTAAAGAGTTCCCTGATATGAAGGGTTTTTCCCGCGCTAACCTCATGTATATGCGGAGTTTTGCGGAATCTTGGGAGGACGAGCAATTTGTCCAACAGCTTGTTGGACAAATACCGTGGGGGCACAACATAGCTTTGATTACCAAACTGAAAAACAGTACGGAGCGCGAGTGGTACATCCACAAAACCATAGAACACGGCTGGTCACGTGATATTCTGGTTATGCAGATTGAAACCCGTCTCTTCCATCGGCAGGGAAAAGCGATTACTAATTTTGCCGCTACTCTTCCACCACCTCAATCTGACCTGGCACAGCAAACTTTGAAAGATCCCTATATTTTTGACTTCCTCGGCCTTGGCGATGAAGCTCAGGAACGTGAGGTTGAACGGGAGCTTGTGAAACATATCACCAGCTTCTTACTGGAGTTGGGAGCCGGTTTCTCATACATCGGGCGGCAAGTCCCTCTGGAGGTAGAAGGTGATGATTTCTTCCTTGATCTGCTTTTTTATCATTTAAAACTGCGCTGCTACGTGGTGATAGAGCTGAAGGCCGGGGCGTTTAAACCTGAATATGCAGGAAAGCTCAATTTTTACCTTTCGGCGGTGGACGCCACAATGCGTCATGAAAGCGATAATCCTTCCATTGGTCTTATTCTCTGCAAGGACAAAAAGGGATTGATTGCAGAATATGCACTGAAAGATATTTCAAAGCCGGTCGGGATTTCAGAATACCAACTTGTAGCGGCTATACCTGAAAACCTGAAGGGGAGCCTGCCAACGATTGAGGAGCTGGAAGCTGAGTTTTCTGATGATGTGGAAGATGATGGAGTATAGGAGTAGCAGCATGACCCGCAAAAAAGAACAATCTGAGATACCCATTTTATGTCTGACCGCTATCTGGCATCCGAACGGGCCGAAATCTGGCATAAAATTGCGGAGCACCGAACTTGGGGAATTTTCCGATGCTGACGCTGCCGCACTCTTTCTGCGGGACAACAACCCTGCCGCATCCTTTCCCTGGCTGTTCTGCTATAAGCTTGAACCGGTTTGGGAATATCGAGGTAATGGCAATCCCATCACCATATTTGACCGCAACGGCAATCGGTACGGCGGATATGACAATGAAAATCTTGACTGTTTCCCTGGCCGCCTGCCTGAAGCGTGCCGGTATAAGATCGGTGATATTGTCATGCTCAACGAATGCCGGTACTTGACGCTGGGGATCATAGCTGAGCTGCCGCCAGACCAAAACTTTGCCAAACAGAAGGGGGAAGAGAGCGGACGCTTGGATGAAATTGATGATGCGTACAAGGTGTTGTATCGAAGCGGTGGGCGCTGGCACTACAACCATCACCACGAATCCGAACTTTTCCCACCTGAATATCCCCTGCCCGGTTATCTGGAGGCGCAACGGAACACGATCCTCGCGGGGCGGAAAAAAACCAGGAAGCCGGGAAAATTCTATCAGAAAACGCTTTTTCTGGAATGGATGAAGGAAAAACGGCACCTGTTCAGTCATGAACCATATCTTGCCGAAGAACGGAGCTACTGTTTCAGCATCCGTTTTCGCGGAGTGGATAGTCACATTTCATGCTTCTTTAACGATTACGGGGGTATTTCGGTTACAGTGGATTACCGCAATCAAAACTATGACACCATCATGGAATTTGATCTGTATGAAGAAGAAACCCCCGAAGGTCGGTATCTGTGCAGTTCATGCCGAGATTATCCCAATGAAGACAACCCGCCTGAAGTAATCGAATACGAAAACCGCGCCGAACTCTGGATCAAGCATTCCTTTGAAAAGCTGGCAGCCTACACTCGGGAGGAGTTTACTGATGACGCCTTGCTTTGCCTCTGTCGATATGGTGGCAGTACTGCTGCATTTGTTGCCTCCGGGAAGAAGCTGGAAAAGCTGCGGAAGCGTGAGGACTTTTTTAAAGAGATTCCGGTTGTGAAAAAATAATCTCTGCCATGCCGCATTATATCCGGGCTTGCTGGTTTTTTGGGGAGCCCCCAGGGGGCGGACGGGAAAGCAGTCAGACGTGGGGGCTGGCGCTTCCAGAGTGCGCGACGGGTGAAGCCAGCAGTCCACGGCTGTCTGACTGGGCGGGCGGGGGGAATCAAAACACATCGGGAGCACGGTTTGCACAGGGTATGCGTGAATCCGTTTTGGTAACTGACCGCAATCGCCTTTATCATGGCGGGCAGTTGCTTTTACCAAAACGAGATGAACCAAGGGAGGGTCGGCCCGCAGCAACAACTCCCCCCAAGAGCGTCCTTCCCCCCTTTGGGAGTTAAGTGTCGGGGGGGATGCCTAGGATGGGGGGTGTCCAGAGGGGGGGAAGGAGCGGCGGGGGGAGTTGGCATATCCTGTGCTGTGCTCCCTACTGACCGGCCTTCAGTCTTTCATACTCACTGACGGGGTTAATTGTGGCATCTGGTCGCACAAAATATAACGCCTTGGCATCTGCGAACAATACGGAGTCGTATCCCGTTTTGTGAAGCGTCTTTCTGCCTGGGGTGCAATACGGCGCAAGCAAGAGACGTGAACGGGTGACCCTTCCGGGCGCGGCTCTTGACCAGTGGCGTGTTGCGCTTGCCTCTGTCCTGCAAGGTGTAGTCTCATCGCACTTTGCGGGGCGTCGTAGGTTTGGTGAACATGACGGCGCTGGAATGAAACGAAGGGCGTCCCGGAGGGGCGCGGCTGTATGCGCGTCGCCGGGGCAACCAAAGTGGAATGGAACGCGGTGTGATGTGAATGCCTTTATTTCTGCACTGTAAAATAAGCTGTAGATTCAGGAAATATAAGGCCTGACAGGCTTTTTACTCTTTCACAATCAAAGGAGGGAGTGGAGAGCCCGCGCAAGGTTCTTTGCGGGCGAATACACGAACCGGAACAGCGTCACCGCTGGCACCTTCTACACACTCATTGCCTTTACTCTGCTGCCACAACCAAGGGAGCGAGTGGAGAGCACGCGCAAGGCTTCATCTGCGTGCGAATACACGAAGCGGAATGACACCCATGATGCTCTCACTGGCGGACTCGGTTTTGACTTTGAATCATACTCGGCAGACTGCCCATAATATGCGGCATGACGGGCAAAATCTCTGTGTAATTCTTGTGTAAATGTGCTCGGAAAATTACACAAAAAAGCAGAAACGGCCAGAATGCAATTGCACCCTGACCGTCCGCAAAATATAAGAATTACGATAAGATAAGAACTCTTCAGAATAAGGCAGAAACCATGAAACCAATATTGAAAATCCTCGTGTCGGCGGTTCGATTCCGTCCCTGGGCACCACTTAACTACCTAGAAACACAAGCATATTTGAAGGCCCTTGATACCGATCAGGGGCCTTCTGCTTTTTTATGGTACCATTATGGTACCACTTCGCATAAAAGCCCTCCCTAAAACTACCTATTCTTAAGTAAGTCGCACTATAAATACTTTACTGCTCGGATCCCTCGATGGCCATTTGCGGCCTTTATGCAAATGACCATTGAGGGACCGAACAAGGCGAAGCCTTGATATGAAACCCACTCTGGATCAATCACATCCAATCATCTCCTAATCACCCCGAACACTGCCACAAACCTCAACCAAATGAACCATAAGCAAACCAACCAGGGGTTTCCAAAAAAATGCACCCCCATTGAACTTGAACATCCGTCATGAGAGCGAAAATGCTTACTGCGGTGATCCTCGTCTAACTCCTGTAGTCGAAATCCTGCCTGCTCTGTCTGTCTGCTTGGCTATGACAAGATATACTCCTATCTGAACGGCTGTTGCTCGACACATCAGCAAGGTCTCCACGCTCTCACGTGGTATCCAGAATGAACCAGGTAAGCCAACCTTCTTAGTTCTGCTGCGCTTGACGGCTGACTTACTTTTAACAGGTGCACCGACAACCTTGGCGTATGGGTCTATCTTCTCTTCCATGTGATTATCCGGTATAGAGGACAACGATTTAAGAGTTTATGCGGTGGTTCCGCTGACGCTACACACCGCATAAACTCTTAAATCGTTGTATGTCTTTTCATAACAGTTGGTAATCCAGGCGCAAAGGTGTTTGGCGTGTCCGCAGTAATTATTGGGATGATAGGCATGTTAATCATAAAAGAATTTGGGAAGGGATAAGGATACGCATTTACGTTAGGGTTAATTCCTTATCGGGAAAGAACCTGGGAGATTTTGGTTTTGGTATTTTTGTATTTCAGGTCGAGGTTCTGGTGTAAATCCGTTTTCATTTTTATATATTTGAAAGCAGAAAGTCTGAGGGAAAGGCAAAGGACTATGTAGGGTGTGGGAGTAGGAACCTCAGGAGTATGTAGCCCCGGCTTCCAATCTACAGGCGCACACATAATCATTAACAATAAGGGCCATGTTTCCATTACGGATACGTGGCTCTTTTTTCTTTCCAGGCTGGCCAGCCTCACACTAAACCTGGAAGGAGAAGAACCATGACACTCGACACACTGTTTCCCGACTGCACGACCACCAGAACAAAGACGATCCGCTTCAAGCAGATCAGAGCCATCTACGAAACTTTGCATGTATCAGAACCTATTACCACCTATCTGCAACCCAATCAGAGATACACCGCACCCGCACAAGTATATGAAACCTTCAAGTTCCTCATGCGGGAGACTAAAGAAATGTTCCTGACGGCGCATCTCGATGGGAAAAACCGCTTAATAACTCTGGACCTCGTAAGCATCGGCAGCTTGAACCAGTCGATAGTGCATCCAAGGGAAGTGTTCAAAACAGCCCTGTTATCTAATGCAGCAGCAATCATTCTGGTCCACCAGCATCCGACAGGTGATCCAACTCCCAGCAGCGAAGACCTGTCCATAACTCGAAGACTCAAAGAGGCCGGAGAAATCATGGGCATCAAGGTGCTGGACCACATCATTATAGGTGATGGTGAGTATCTATCATTCGTGGAAAGGGGGCTGTTATGAGTTCCAGATGTGAGTGCTGCACAAAGAAACTCGGAGCACAGGAAATATCCCATGGTATTCGATATGGCACGACAGACCCGACAACTGATTTATTCTTACCTGCAAGGGATAGTGCCTATCTATCCTTAAAGCTGTCCTTGCTATAAGGAAATTCAAACTCTATCCCATTTCGCATCGCTGTTGCTGAACTCTCCCCTTCCCTCAGCCGGGCAAAATCACGAAGATCCCTGTCGCTATGGGGACGAGAAGCATGGTTGGTCAACATCTTTGCGAGATCGATTTCGAGCACATCAAACAGATAATTGCGTACAGGCTCACCAGTAATCAACATATGCCTGATCAAGCGATTCACATCGTAGACACTCTCATCACTGCCCTTTCCGGCACCAAGTGGAGGGAGATCACCAATTGCAGCTCCCAACAAAGGGCGAGGAAGCGCACGTGGCGCCGGCTTCAGGTTCGGTAGAAAATATCCGGGGAGATCTTCCCTAGTACCAATAATAAGCTGCCGGCGACGCTTTTGCGGTACTCCAAGTTCCCAGGCATCTTCCACTTGGCCGTGTACGCGGTACCCAAGAGACCGCGCTTCTTCCTGAACACGGGTAAAATATTTGCCGCCTGCAGCAGTCTTAATCCCGAGAACATTTTCCATTACAAATACTTTTGGCCTGAAGAAACCAACGTATTTGAGAAGTTCCCGGTAAAGATGGCGTCGCGGATCATCCTTGAGGCGCTCTCCATGATTGGCTCCATCAACTTTACGAGCAGTTGAGAACCCTTGACATGGAGGTCCTCCCACTATGACATCAACCTGTTCGGTACCAATCAGCTCTGATAGCTCATCAGGAGTAAATACGGTCAGATCGCGGTGCAGGACATGCTTGATATGAGAAAGATTGGATTGCATGGTGGTAACCGCTTCCTCATTGAAATCAATCGCAGCCAGGCATTTGAACCCTGCGCGTTCCATTCCAACGGTAAATCCACCGCAGCCACAGAATAGATCGATGAAATTCATCGGCGTACGATGATCCGCACCGTCTGAATCACACATATTACCTTCACGCGGCATACAATTCCCCATACTATCCACGTTTGTCTCTCTCTTCTTCAATTATACAATAGGTGTATGTCATAATATGTCGTTCTAGTCGTTTTTATCTGTAAAAACTCTTTTCAGAGGACAACACGGTACCACCCTGCTTGAATAAAGAGAAATGATTACACCGTGTTGAATTTCTCTTCAAATTGGCGCACACCATCGAGTATTTGTTCAAACGGTGGTGGGTCATCAAGAAACATGGCCGTCTGCATGTCACTCATCTCCGGCAATAAATCTTAGAAAAGGATGCATCCAGACCGGTGCTTGCGGTAAATCAATCAACAAACTCTTACGGTCTTCAGGTGTCAATAGCTGGCGCAAGTGAGCAATCTGATCTTGAGTTACATAGCGTTTACCCAGCCCCCGTAACGCAGAGAAAACAAGACCGCTCATCTTTCCGGCTGTTGCCATTTTGCGAGGTGCTCGTCGCCGGAATTGGATGGTTAGCGTTCCAACCTTGATCTTTCGGGCAGGGCCATCGGTCTCATAGACAACCCGCATCGGAACCTGCTCGGAAAGATGCAGCATATTGGCTGCTGTTGCCTCTGAAGGTTGGATACGGACACCGTCGCGGCGAGCCAATGCCTCAGCAACCATGTCCACTGAGGGGGATAAAAGCCCCAGATGCTCATCCTTGCGCGGGAAGTCATACAGCCCCCTAGCCAAACGTCGAATTATTTCCCCGCGAACCAGGCGGATCAGCACCATTCCTACGGTATGCGGCGATCCGAGATCAAGAAAGTCGGCTGGAGAAAAAACCCACCCTGGGCCGTGCTCATGAATTCTGTTTTCGATCTGTTTGCTTACGGTCATGGCAGCAGTTTCTAACAATTTTGTTAAAAAAACAAGCTTATCTTTTTAACAAAATATGTCTATTGGAACTTGTAAATCATCTTTCGGGGAATGTCAAAATTCTGGAATTTCGGGGTAGTCAATTTGCTATTTAACCAATCATGTATGTACGCCCAGCCTCGCTTTGGCGTCCCGCATGCCGTTGACCACCGGCTCGACTACTGCCGCCGGGAAACCGGCTGGAAGAGATGCGACAATGCGAGCGATGACATCTTCCATCGGATCGGCCAGTTCCTGGATAATGCTGTCAAGCTCTTCCTCCGGGAAACGTGCTTTCCGGGACATGCCCGACCAATGCCGTCTGATGATTTCTCCCCAGAAATAATGCTTATTCTTGCCATCAACTGACATGGCCATCTTCATCTGTTTCTGATGAAGCTCTTTCCTCGCCACAATCGGCCAGGCCGACATGACATCATACAGCGGCGTCAGACGGTATGCGCCACGCGGCAGCAGGTAGATGCTGAAGTTTTTGGCGTGGCCGTCAATCGCCCCGAGTAGCCAGAAGAGCAGTTGTGTCTTCATGAACAGCCGCCGGTTGGCTGCAGCAGTCTCCGATCCGACCAGCAGATCCATGATCCCCCTGATACCCGGGCCGCCATCCTCCTCGTACTTGAACACCGGCGGTACGCCCAGCGCCTGGCACATATCCTCCATCGGCAGACGGATGATCCGGGTGCCGTCCCTGGACCAGCGACGGTCAAAGCGCTCGACCACCAGGGTCTTCACATCATCGAAAAAACAAATGTCGGCAGTGGCGACAGGAATGCCATATTCTTTCAGGAAGCGGTGACACAGCCATTCGTTCTCGACGCTGTCGGAGAGATCAATCCGGGGAGTCTGTCCGATCGGCAGCTTGAAAATATGGGTTGTCGGAGTAGCACTGTGGGGTCGGAACCAACGGTTGCCAAGCCGCAGCAGGGCGGTTTTTTCCTGAGCGCCGGCAAGCGAGATCCGGAAATCGGAGTCCTTCTGCATCCCCAACGGCATGGTCTGATAGTTTCTGAGCGTTTCGGCAATTTCCGCATCGGTGAGAGTTTCTGCGGAAATATCCATGACGCCGTGTGGCTCTTCTGTTTCCGGCAGCAGTTGCAGCGCCCCGACACAGTCTCTGCCGATATGCCACAAGAGATCGAAACAGCGATCGCTGGCAACACCGAAGCGGGCCTGTATTCTTCTGCGAATGGCGTCATTATCCGGCAGCAGGTTGTCGAAAAAGTATTCCACGGCGGTACCGGTCAGCGGATGCTGTCCGAGCGGAAGCGACAGCGACAGAGGACGGCTGTTTTCCGAGGCGAGCCAGGACGGATCGTAGACCAGTTGCATCCTGCCGGTTGCGAAAAAGGAGAGGCTGCCAACCTTCTCGCCGTTGATAGAGATGTTCAAGGGTATTCTTGATCTGGGGCGTGCCATGTTACCACCTGTCCTCGTTCGGCGCAGACAGCTCTCTGGTGCCGATCTGGATGTTCAGATTCAATGCAGACAGCAGAACCAGAATGGTCTGCAGCTGCACAGAAGGTTTTCCCTTTTCGATCAGCGACAGGGTGGTCTGGTTCAACCCGGTCATTTTCCCCAGCTCGATCTGGGTCAGCCCCTGACTTTTCCTCTCGTCTCTGATAAGGGCTCCCAGAGATTGAGCCGATGTAATGAGTCTGAGCATGCTTACGTCCTCACTTTTTGTCCACGACGCATATTTCTTATTTATTGTCTTTATAGCATAAATTATTTTTATTGCCCAAATGAAATATTATAGAATATGTACATGGATTCAGCTCTCTATAATATAAAACGCGCAGAGAAAGTAACCAAATATAGTGCTATTAAGGATTGTGGCATTGAATCAAGCCATTGAATTCATAATCGGCTCAAGCAGAGACAAAACCGGGCACTCCCGGGGCGTCATCATAGTACCAGTGTGATTTTGTCCGTTCGGATATATTTATTGACAAACCGTTTGCAAATAGCGAATTATGTCCGCACGGGAATACTCGTAACAACCACCCTTCAATAACAAAATATGCCCGTACGGATATAATTTCAGCCAACTGTCAGCCAGCGGATAAATATATCCGTACGAACAAGAAGGTGAGTATGAAAAACGCTGATACCCCTGATAACACATACGGCAAAGTGACAACCGCCGGGGATATCGGACGGATCATCCGTGCAAAGCGCAAGGAGACCGGTGTCCGTCAGGATATGGCTGCAGGTATGTCTGAAGTCGGCACGAAGTTCCTCTCACAACTTGAGAGCGGCAAGGAGACAGCCGAACTGGGCAAGACCCTGCGTGTGCTCAGGAAGCTGGGACTGAACGTCTACATCTACCCGCGCTCGGCAGATCCGGTACAAGGTTGATACGATGACAAATCAACTCGCTGTGTATATCAACACCACCAAGGCAGGCATTCTGGAGCGTGACGGTCGCTTGCTGACGTTCTCGTACAGCCCCGACTATCTCGATCTGCCCGGCGCTTCGCCGATATCCCGGCTCTTACCCCTTGGTTCGAGAGTCTACGGTGACGATGCGACCAGAGCATTCTTCTCCAATCTCCTGCCGGAAGGTGCGGTTCTGACTCAGGTCGCCCGTCAGATCGGCGTATCAAGGGAGAATGTATTCGGACTGCTGGAGGCAATCGGCGGAGACTGCGCCGGTGCTATCTCAGTCAGGACAGCTGGCAGCCAACCGGAGCCAGACGGAAGCTATCGGCGAATCTCCGAGCAGGAACTTTCTGATGAGCTGGACAGATTGCCAAGCCATCCTTTCCTTGCCGGCGATGAAGGCGTCAGGCTATCGCTGGCCGGAGCCCAGAACAAACTGCCGGTCTTTTTCAATGAGGGGAACTACTACATCCCGGAAGGCACCAGCCCGTCATCTCACATATTGAAGACTGCCATAGAACAGCTTGACAGTACGGTCATCAACGAAACGTTCTGCATGACACTCGCTGCCAGAGTCGGTCTACCTGTTCCCACAGCTCAGGTTGTCATCATTGGCGGCAGGCAGGTCTTCATGGTCGAACGATACGACCGCATATGGACCGCTTCCGGGGAGATACTTCGTCTGCATCAGGAGGATTTCTGTCAGTCGCTCGGCATTCCGCCGGAGTTGAAATACGAAAAAGAGGGTGGTCCGGGGTTTGGTAACTGCTTTAAGCTGGTGGAGGAGTGGAGCTCTGAGCCGTTACTCGACACCGGATTCCTGCTCAACTGGGCAATCTACAATTTCATCACCGGCAACGCCGACGCCCATGGCAAGAACATCTCATTCCTTTACAGGGACGGGCTCGTCAGGCTGGCACCGTTTTATGACCTCATCAGCACCGCAGTCTACAAGCGCCTGGACAGCAGGTTTGCCATGAAGATGGGTGGACAGCGTGACCCACGTTACCTGCCGCAGGATACCCTTGTCGGATTTGCGGCTGAGATCGGGATTGACAAGCGGATCGTGAAGTCGACCTTCGTAAAGATGATGGATAATATTGCGGCTCAATCGACTCAATTGTTTTCTGAGTATCGCGGCACGTTCGGCGATCTGGTAATCCTTGGCGACATCGCCAGGGTAATCGATTATCGCATTACCAAGGGAAGGCAATTGATCCAGTTCTGAACCCGATAACGGCAGGTAAAAAATTTGGGCTCAATTGGTAGGCAAACTATCTTTTTGAGGTATTTTTAGAGGTATCGTAAAAATTTCAGGTGAATTTATGTATAAATTTCAAATAATTATACAATCAGTTCGATATCGTCCCTGGGCACCACTTAAATGCCTAGAAACACAAGCATAATTGAAGGCCCCCGATACCGACCGGGGGCCTTCTGCTTTTTTGTTGTATCACTATTGTATCAGTTTGCAGTAATAGCACTAGATAATAGATGCTGGTATTACCGCGTCCTATCTGCTTTTCGTTCGTTTTTGATTTTATATCTCGGATCTCTCAAGATTTATTTGCGGGTTCATGCAAATGAATCTTGAGAGACCGAACCGTAAGGAACGTTTGATACAACACTGATACAACAGCGTACTTAGCTACCATGAATCATTTCATAATCACTGAATCAACCGCAGTCGCAATATCAACAATACCACCAAGTTTCCACCGGAAACAGAGCTAGCCTCTGAAAACCATCCCCCACGTCGGGTGCTCCTCAATTCTCTTCAGATGATTATTTTACCAATTTTACAGCAGACCCTTCTCCACGAAACTGCAATAATCATTGTCGCCCACAATAATGTGGTCAAGTACATTCAGTCCAAGGATCTCTCCTGCTTCCTTGAGTCTGCGGGTAATCGATATATCTTCGCTACTCGGTGTAGGATCGCCGGTAGGGTGCTGATGGACACAAATGAGAGCCGCCGCTGACGAGACCAGTGCCGACTTGAAAACTTCGCGTGGGTGGACAATCGACTGGTTCAAGGAACCGATGCTCACCAGATCAATGCAGATAATCCGGTTCTTGCCGTCCAGATGCAGGGTCAGGAACATTTCTTTGGTTTCCTGCATTAGAAACTGGAATGTATCTGCCACTTGCTTGGGCGCTGTGTACCTGGTGCCGGTCTTCAGATAATTGGTAATCTCCTCTTTAACGGTAAAGGTTTCATAAACAGCCTTTATCTGCTTGAAACGAATCATTCTCGGTTTTGCAGGTATAACTTCAGGTCCGAACAACGTATCGATAGTCATTGTAATATCTCCTTTGAAATAGAAACGGCAGGCGTTTCGGCCTGCCGCTCGGTTATATGGTTGTTTCCTCTTCTGCTCGTAATGGCCACAATGGTTCAACACATCAGTGCGTAGAATCACCAATTTATCAGCCTGTTACAGGCCGTATCCTTGGTTTCCTCTGTGTCCTGCATCTACATGTACTGTAACAATCGCTTGATCAAGGTCTCTGGCTTCATATGGAACCACTGCTTACCAACAGACTCCTTCAGCTGGTAATCTTCCAGAAACACGGTGCTGATAACATCGCCGTCCAGACAGTCGATCTCGTCCAGACCGACGTATCCCAGATTGCGGTTGGTAATCAGAATCAGCAGGCTGTTTTCTGTCCGGTAGATCTGAATGGCATCGGAGTAACCGGCAGATAGCGGTATCATCAGATTGATGTACTCAAGGATCAGACCAGGATTCTGCAGATTGTGCTGGTTGGTCTCTTCAATTGTCATTTTACGGATAGCTGGAAATATTCGTTTCATTGGCATTCCTCCCGCAGACAACGGTGACAAAGCGCCTTATTGTCGATGTACTCGGTATCGCACTCCAAAAGCACGTCGAAACAGGCTTCGCAGAGAATCAGGGTAATTTCGGATTGGCATTGTTGGGCAATGTGTAATTGAGTGCTCATGTCATTCTCCTTTAAACGCAAAAAGGGGACTCCGGTCTGGAATCCCCTGTATATGCGGGTTTGGTTGATTATGTATGCTGTTAGTGGGTACTCAGCTTGATGCGTTTATCTGTTGCGGATGGTTAATTGACGCAGGTAACGACTTTTTCGATAACGACTCCGTTTTTTACCAGCGCCAGTCCACCACGACCGGCTAACGATCTCCACAAATCCATGCCGGATGCCCAGAACCATATCTCCTCATCATCGGCAAGAGCCCGACCGTTCCAGGTAGTGATACCAACTCCAATACTGGCGAGTTCAGAATACAGATCCACAATGTAGAGCGGCTCAGTTCGCGGATGGATTTTGTGTTTCAGCAGAGTATTGATTTTGAGATCGAAGTTGCCTTCAATATTCGGATTGCCGTCAGCTATGGCGATAAAGGTTACTTCAGGCATTTTTGGAATCAACGGAGTGATGGCAGTGACTCCCGCATTACCACAAGCAGCGACAACTATTTTGGGTGTGGTCATTGTCTGCTCCTACCGGGATATTGATCTGGTAGTTGAAGTACTGCCGGTAACACCTTTGGTAATACCCACGTTGTGACCGTCCTGCTGCCCTTTGGTGTAGGCGTGGGAATCGATATAACTTCGTCTGCTTCTGACAGTCCGAATCGGACCAAGATCACTCATCGCCTTCTTGATCAGACCTTCCTTGACCGGCACCAGTGCGCCGGGAGTAGTAGGAGTAACTGTCTTCTGTTCCCGTAACCGGGAATTGATCGTAGATACCGCCCCCAGATAATATGACTGACGTTTCAGCTCCCGGTGGCGGTTGGGAGTATCCCTGCTGACATGAACCGTCATGTAACTGGAACAAAGCCGTCTGACGGTCTTATCCAGATAGGCAAAGGTATAGGCGGCGACTTGCACATCAGCGCCAACACCAATAAAAGTCATCTTCCCCAATGACGGATGATGAATAGCCTGACAATCGAAAGCAGTACAGACACCGGCACTCAAATGCCGCACCCACTTGGGCAGGGTTTTCGATACAGTTGCTTCAACCTTATCGGCTGACTGCGGCTTCTGTTCTGATTCGATATCGGCCATAGCCAGATTGTGTTCTGACAACAGCCGCTGGGCATGGGCAGCAGCCAGGGCAGCTTCATGCTCATTTGATGAATTGGCCAGTGCCAGTAGTTTCTGTATTTTAGCGATGATCGGATTATTGGTTTCCATGGTATTGCTCCTTGTGCGGATAAGATGGTATCATACTGATAAGGGTTGAGTTAAAGATTCATTTTGGTAGTTCCGGTAATAGTAGTACGGAGAATTGATATGAGCGGTATAGGCGGCATAGCAGGATCTGCATTGCAGGCTTTCACCACAAGCCAGCAGGTAACCGCTCATAATGTGGCTAATCTGAATACTGAAAACTTTACGGCATCCAGAACCACACTTCAGACAACCGGCAATGGCGGAGTGAGTGCAACGGTATCCGGTACCGGAGACACAGTTGACATTTCCCGCGAAGCGGTAAATCTGATATCAAATACATCTGGTGTTAAGACAAACCTCAAAGTTCTGAAGGCAGCCGATGACATGACCAAGGAGCTGCTCAGTATCAAGGCGTGAGGTTTGGAAGGAGCGTAGTATCGGGGAACAGATGATACATACGCAGTAGAACAAACAGGGAAGTCGGCCAGGCTTCCCCATAGCCCCGGATCACCGGGGGTCAGAAAAGAGAAGGCTGCACTCGCTATGCAGCCTTTTCCATTTCATACATCATCGTTCCTCAGTCGGTTGCCACCGGCAACCGCATTAAGCCTTGCCACCAGAGCTGGCTTCAGAAACTCCAGATGGAGATTGCCATTGATGCAACAGCGGAACTTGAAATAGTCAGTAGAACCGGTACCGTCCATACTATCGGTAATGGCATTGTATAATGGGCCATGGTATGTTTTGACCGGTCCCTTGCCGTCGATCATGTGAAACACATTATCCAGGGCGGTCAGATACTTCTCCCGATGGTAATTGACTCGGAACTTGCCACGGCTCCAGCCCTTCTCTACCTGCCAGGTCAGAATGACCCGTTTCCCCAGCTCAAATTCCGTATTGGTCTTGAATTTACTCTGTGGTGGCCGGAGATAGTCGAATACTTCATGGACTGCTTCTTCCAGGTAGGTATTGACGTTGGCTGCTGAAGTCTCGAACAGTGCCAGTACATTTTCATCGGTCAGGTCCGGCAGTTCTCCCTTTTCAATCTGGGAATCCAGTTCAGTGCGCCGCTGGATGGACAACATCCGGCGCAACTCCATCCGTTCGACAATAATTGCCCAGGCATCTTTCTTCAGATTGGCATTGATGGCTTTACTGGCGTTACTTCCAACATCAGTGCTGTTACGCTCGATAACGCTGAAACGATAACCGGGTGCATCAAGGAATACGTAACGCAGGGATTTCTCCGCCTGTTCCAGAATGGCATAGGCTTGCTCAACCATACTGGTTGCCTGCTGATAGGTGCCGATCATGGTGGTAAGTGTTTCCCGTTTTGCTATATCAGTGGTGAATGTGCTCATGGTGTAATCCTCCTCAGTCTGTTGGTATGTAACCGTCAACCGAGCACCATCTATCTTCCCACCGATCTTCAAGCTATGCTGACCTGAAATTTTCAGACTTTCAGGAGGTCAGCAGATGCCAGGAGAGACACCTGACTGGTCAGTCAGAT
>Ga0172367_10000314_pt1 | contig 74040 bp, 74 predicted proteins | sample Lak10m_FD_114542 | JGI IMG/M metagenome (GOLD analysis project Ga0172367, IMG submission 114542) | Freshwater microbial communities from Kabuno Bay, South-Kivu, Congo - kab_022012_10m | ecosystem: Environmental > Aquatic > Freshwater > Lake | place: Democratic Republic of the Congo: South-Kivu... | reverse complement strand
TAATCTTTCACGCCTTCTTCTAACGTATGGAATGGCGTAGTATATCCCCGGGAAATCAATTTGGACATGTCCGCTTCCGTAAAATATTGGTATTTATCGCGAATATCCTCAGGGGTATCAACGAAACTGATAGCGTCCTCTACACCAAGACTTTTAAAAGTATTTTTCGTTAGATCTAAGAATGTACGGGCTTTTCCTGAACCAAGATTGTAAATGCCTGATTCCGGTTTCTGTTCCATGAGGAACAAAATCACACTGACAACATCTTTTACGTAAACAAAGTCGCGCAATTGGCCACCATCCGTATAGTTAGGATTGTGAGACCTGAAAAGTTTCATTCCACCCGTCGAGCGGATCTGATTGAATGCATGAAAGATCACACTTGCCATACGGCCTTTATGGTATTCATTCGGACCATACACATTAAAGAACTTCAATCCAGCCCAGAAAGGCGGCTCACTTTCTTGCTCCAAAACCCATTTATCAAAATCATTCTTAGAATCTCCATAAGGATTCAACGGTTTCAATTGGGAAATTATGTCGTGATTATCCTTGTAGCCATGCTCACCGAGACCGTATGTTGCAGCCGAACTGGCATAAACCAATGGAATATTAAAACGTACACAAGTCTCCCAAACCGCTTTCGAATAATTCAGATTGAGTTCGTCAAAAACAGCTACACTGAATTCAGTGGTATCCGTTCGTGCACCAATGTGAAAGATAAATTCTACCTCCGATCCAAAATCCTCCAACCATTTGATGAAATCTTTTCGACCAACCTTAGCAAGAATGGTCTTCCCCTCCAAATTGGCTTCTTTCTCCGTTTTCGAAAAATCATCTACAACGACAATATCCGTATAACCGGCATGATTTAGTTTACTAACAAGACAACTTCCAATAAATCCTGCTGCACCTGTTACGACGATCATTCTATTACAATTTGAAGATTTGAGAATTTGAAGATTTGAATGATTTCTGGTCTTCAGTGGTTTTGGACACCTTAAAACAATCCGTTAATCTCAGCGTCGATGGAACTGATGATCTTTCCAAGATCTTCCTGACTTTCCGGGAAACGGTTATTATCGACATCTACGATTAGCAATTTACCTTTGTCGTAAGTAGAAATCCAGGCTTCGTAGCGCTCATTCAATCGCTTCAGATAATCCAGACGGATGCTTTCTTCGTATTCTCTACCGCGCTGCTGGATCTGATTCACCAAGGTTGGCACACTGGCTCTCAAATAGATCAGAAGATCAGGTGATGAAACGAAAGAGTCCATCAAATTGAACAACGAAAAGTAATTCTCGAAATCGCGGGTAGTCATCAATCCCATAGAATGCAAGTTCGGTGCGAAAATAAATGCATCTTCATAGATCGTACGATCCTGGATGACGTTCTTTTCGGTTTCCTTGATCTCCTGTATCTGTGTAAATCTGCTGTTCAGATAATAGATCTGTAAGTTGAACGACCAGCGTTGCATATCCTCATAGAAATCATTCAGGTATGGGTTTTGCTCCACATCTTCGAAATGCGTTTCCCATCCATAATGTTTCGCCAACATCTTTGTTAGAGTGGTCTTTCCAGAGCCGATATTTCCAGCAACAGCGATATGCATAAATCAAGGATTTTAGACCGCCTAAATTACAATAATTGACAGAATTAGCGTGTGTTTTTGAAAGCGTATTTCAAAATTTTATCAGCAGTTCGGAAATAGTAGATGTCACCTACTTTTTTAAAATCTATAATTCCAGGTTTAGGTAATTCCACAATAGTTGTTTCACCACCATAATCCATGGCATACAGTCGATTAACTGATAACCAAAAAATTTTATTTTCCGAAGGAAAAAGATGTGATTTAGTCGCCATCGACCCCTCCGCTGAGCCATAAGCTTTTATAAGTGAACCATATACATCAAACTCATAAAATGAGTAATCATCAGTAAGTAAAAAAAGATGTCCACTGGATTCAATCATCGAAGTGATATCAGTCGAACCAAGAACTCCTTTTAGATTCCTTACTTCCTGATACTGCATTTTTCCTGCAAGATCCAATAATAACAAACGAGAATTCAATTGATCAAGAATCCATATTTTCTCGGGCTGAGAGGAAGTTGTAGCCAAAGAAGCATTAACAATATTAAACTCAGACAGATCGATCAGATCTTCCGTCATTGTCAAGGTGTTGTCCAACATACAAAGTGCTTGCTGATCTTCTGAAAACAGTACCAATTTCATCGTATTGATCGGCATGATTTCTTTCACCTGACCAAGGGACTTGATGCTTTGAGAGAATTTTTTAATCCCTGTAGAATCGTATTTGGTAATCATCCGATTATGCACCACATACACATTCTGAAGCATATCCGTATTCCAAACGGCATCTTCCTCAATAGGATATGTCTCAATTAATTTCCAGTTAGAAAGCGTATCCTGCGCACTGGCATTAAGACACAAGAAAAGAATTATGACTGTAAGAAACTTCATGTAGTTTTCATTTTTTCAGACGACAGGAATGTCAAGAATTGCTCCACAAATTCACGGTTATTTGAAAGTCGAAGGATTTTATTTTGCCCTCCCAGCTTCCCTTTCGATTTTAACCAAGAGTCAAAAGATCCGGCCGTCATCCTATGAATAATGGGGGCTTCCAATACAAAATTCTGATAGCGCTTCGCATCGTAATCGGAATTCAATTCTCTTAATTTTTCATCCAACAACGTACGAAAACGCTCTGAATCATCGGGTTCTGAAGAAAACTCCATGTACCATTCATGCGCTCCGGTTTCAATGCTGTTCATGAATTTTGGAGCTACTGTATAATCCTTAATGACAGCTCCGGTTTTACTACATGCAAACCCAATGGCTTTTTCGGCATTATCCACAATTAATTCCTCACCAAAAACATTAATAAAACTCGTAGTTCGACCTGTAATTTGAAAACGGTAAGGTTCGACTGAAGTAAAACGCACCGTATCACCCACAATGTATCGCCACAACCCACCATTTGTCGAAATGATCAAGGCATAGTTCACACCCACCTCGACTGAAGAAAGATCGACTACCTTTTTTGAGTTGACACCGTCAAAGTGCTGCATTGGAATAAACTCATAGAAGATGCCATAGTCCAACATAAGCAACAATTCGGTGGAATCGATCTGATCCTGAATTCCAAAGAATCCTTCCGAGGCGTTATATGTTTCCACGTAATGCATGTTTGGATCCGGAATTAACTCCTGAAAGTGCGCTCTGTACGGATCGAAACTCACCCCGCCGTGCATGAACAATTCTAAATTCGGCCAGACCTCTTTTAAATTGGATTTGCCTGTTAACTCAAGAATGCGCTTGGCCAGAACCATCGTCCAGCTGGGCACACCAGCCAAAATATACACATCCTCTTCCATCGTTTCACGCGCCATTCGCTCGATCTTCTCCTCCCATTGACTTAACAATGTCGTTTCTCTGGATGGTGTTCGCCGAATCTCTGCCCACCAAGGTAAATTTTTCACGATAATCGCTGAAAGATCTCCGAAATAGGAATCGGCATTCAACTGGTTCACTTGCGCACTTCCACCCACGATCAAGTGTTTCCCATTGTACAACTTTCGGTTCGGTAAATTGTGGTAATAAAGTGCAAGAAGATCTTTCCCCCCCTTGTAGTGGCAATCCTCGAGAGATTCTTTCGTGACAGGGATAAATTTACTTCGCTGTCCGGAGGTACCCGATGATTTTGCGAACCATTTAGTTTCTGTAGGCCAAAGTAAGTTTTGTTCACCTTTCATCAAACGATTCACATAAGGTTCCAAGTCGGCATATTCTTGCAATGGGACCCTTTTTTTGAATTGTTCATAGGACTGTAATTCACTATATCCGTGTAGCTTTCCCCATTCCGTGTGTTGAGCTGTTTGGATCAATTTTTCCATCCATTCACGCTGCACCTCCGCGGGATATTTCCGAAAGAGATCGATCTGATGGATTCTTTTTTTAATGATCCAGGCGAAAATGGAGTTAAAAGGCATATCCGTTGTTCTGAAATCAAAGTAAACAAAAAAGCCGTTCACAATGGAACGGCTTGTCATATTTTCTTTGAAAAGAGGATTATCCCCAGATCAAAATAGATGCGATAACGGCCAATGCAAAGATCGTATAGATCGTTCCTACTGCTGCAGTTGAACCTTCGAAGAAATTATCTGGCATAACTTAAATTTTGACGAAGTTAAAAAATTATACGAAATCAGTCTCTTGAACCAAGAATTCTCAGAAGAGACAAGAACAGGTTCACGAACAAAATATACAGTTGTAAACCCCCGATTAATGCCAATTTACTTCTCTGCAATTCAGAGATACCAGCATTCTCGGAAAGACCTTTCAACTGTTGCATGTGATACGCCGTCAGTCCGGTAAAGACAAACACTCCCAATACTGAAATGATAAAATCAAGCATGCTATTACCAAGAAAAATATTGACGATTCCTGCAATAAACATTCCTATGAATACCATGTAAAGTAAGCTTCCGAATTTCGTAAGGTCTGTTTTCGTTGTATATCCAAGAACAGCCATTCCAGCAAAAGCACCTGCAGAAACGAAGAAGGTCATCGCAATTGCCGAAAGATTGTAAACAAGGAAAATAGTGCTCAAACTTAATCCCATCAATGCAGAATAAGCAACGAACAATCCAAGAAGCAACCCAAGGGAAAGACGCTCATACGCCCACTGAATTACCAAACCTAAAACAACAGGTGAAAAAACAACCACCCACATGATCGGTGAAATACCTGTTCCTGCAGCATTAATGAAATACTTCGCGAAAAATTCAGGAGTTCCGCAAGAGTATGCGATTAGCCCTGAAATACCAAGTGCTCCGAACATATAGCTGTATACGTTTCGGAAAAATTCACGTGAAATCTCACGTGTGTAACCATCCTGAGAATGAATGAAATTGTTGTCCATTGTTAATGTAATTTAGCTTGTACTAAATTAATAAATTCTTTTCTTGTTGCATCGTTATTCAAGAAAATTCCTGTAAAGGCACTTGAAGTAGTCACTGAATTTTGCTTTTGAACGCCGCGCATCTGCATGCACATGTGCGCACACTCGATTACAACTGCAACACCTTTTGGATTTAAGGTACGCTGGATACAGTCACGGATCTCGATGGTCAAACGTTCCTGTACCTGCAGTCTGCGTGCATACGCATCGACGACACGTGGAATCTTGCTCAATCCAACGATCTTACCATCAGGAATGTACGCGATATGAGCCTTGCCAAAAAATGGCAACATGTGGTGTTCACACATCGAGTATACTTCGATGTCCTTCACAATCACCATTTCGGAATATTCCTCATGGAAAATGGCCTGATTGATCAGATCATCCGGATTCAAGCCATAACCGTGCGTCATGAATTGCATAGCTTTCGCAACGCGTTCAGGAGTTTTCAGCAAACCTTCACGAGAAGGGTCCTCACCCAGTTCTTTCAGGATTTCTTCGTAGTGTTCCGACAATCGATACGTTACACCGCTGTTATATGTTTCTTCTTTCACAAAATTCAGTTCCATAAAGGATAGAACACTTCACATCTAAAATGGTTCTTTTCCTCCGTAATATTCAACAAAGTTGTTTTCGGTCTCTACAAGCTTGATCTTCACCAACTCTCCTCCTGCCTTGGCAATGGGTTCCTTAATGCGTTCCCAGATCTGTATGGCCATGTTTTCAGTTGAAGCCAACATTCCGGAAAGAAAGGGGACGTCAAGATTTAGGTTCTTGTGGTCAAGTGGTTCGATTACTTCTTCTTTCAAAATTACGCTGAGATCTTTCAGATTGATCACAAAACCAGTCTCCGGGCTCGGTTCACCTTTCACCGTAACGAAGATCTGAAAATTATGTCCATGCCAGTTCTTATTGCTGCATTTCCCGAATACTTCCCAGTTTTTCTCTTCACTCCAGTCCTCACGCCAGAGTTTATGAGCGGCGTTGAACGTTTCTCGTCTTGTAATGTAAATCTTGCTCACATCAATGAATTATGGTGCAAAGATAAATGTTTTCTTATTCAAGCTTCTGCAATGTGGGGTTCGAGAACCTCACCCCACGTAGATTCTACTTTTTATTTCTTATCTCTATAAGCAATAGCCAATTCAGGCAATTTGACATTATCCCCTCTAATCAATGCCTCTTTTTTCTTTCTGGTCCAACGTTGCACTTGTTTCTCACGATAAAATGCATAATCAATTCTTGGATATTCTTCCCAATAAACCAGTTTTACAGGCAATCTCTTTTTTGTATGATTTGCTCCTTCTCCTAAAGAATGCTCGGAGATCCTTCTTGCCAGGTTATTTTTACTCCCAGTGTAATAGCTACCGTCAGAACATTCCAAAATGTACATCCAGCCAATCATTTATCCATGTTTACTTTTGTTTCTTACGTTAAATTAGTAATTTTTCGCTACGAGGGGTTTGAGAACCTCACCCCTCATTGATTAGACTTTTTATAACCGCGGGGTGAGGCTCTCGAACCCCGCGGTTATTCGTACCTTTGCCCCATGGAAGAGCGTCTGGATAAGATCTTGTTGCAGCGCGGACTGGTGAGTTCACGTGTGAGGGCGGAACAACTCATACGCGAGGTGGGTGTGAAGGTGAACGGAAAACTGATCACCAAAACGGGAAAGAAGTTTCCGGTGGACTGCGCCATTGATATGATCGCGGAAGAAAATCCATGGGTATCGCGTGGAGCTTACAAATTACTTGAAGCCATAGCGCATTTTCAACCGGAGATTAAGGATAAAACGTTTCTGGATATTGGTTCTTCGACCGGTGGATTTACAGAAGTGTTGTTACATCATGGTGCTCACAAAGTGTTTGCAGTGGATGTAGGTTCAAATCAATTGCACTCCAAACTTCGGGAAGACGAGCGTGTCGTTTCATATGAGAAAACGCATGTGCGAGACCTTACTTCAAAGCTTATCCCTGAATTGTGTGATGGCTGTGTGATCGATGTTTCTTTTATATCGCTTGAAAAAGTATTTCCCTTCCTGCATCCCTTTCTGAAGCAGGATGCCATTGTAATAGCGTTGCTGAAACCACAATTTGAACTCGGAAAGGAGCATTTAGGCAAAGGTGGTATTGTCAAAAACAAAACGCTTTACCCAGAACTGATCGAACGGATTACCAAAATGGCCGCACTGAATAACCTTCAATTTGTCCAACAAATCCCCTCCCCGATCCTTGGTGGCGACGGAAACGAAGAATTTTTGCTGCATTTCGTTCGAATTTGACAGAAAAAGCGCTTCTTTAGAACAATTCAAAATAAGGCTTTTCGTATCTTTGCGCAAGCTATGGCAGAAGGAACTAAAAACCCATTCAGTGTTCGTGAGATCAGAGAGCAATTTCCGGCGCTTCGTCAAACCGTTTACGGAAAGAACCTGATCTATTTTGATAACGGGGCCACATCCCAGAAACCGCAAGTGGTATTGGATGCGATCAACCGCTATTATTCGAAGGACAATGCCAACATTCACCGTGGCGTGCACTTTATGAGTCAGAAAGCTACGACAGAGTTCGAAGAGGCGCGTATCACGATCCAGAAGTACCTGAATGCAAAGAAATCCGAGGAGATCATCTTCACCAAAGGAACAACGGACGGGATCAATCTGGTGGCGTTTTCCTACGGTGAACTTCTAAAAGAAGGAGATGAGATCCTGATCACAGCAATGGAACACCATTCCAACATCGTTCCATGGCAAATGCTGTGTGAACGAAAAAAACTGGTTTTGAAAGTCGCGCCGATCAATAAGAAAGGCGAACTGATCGAAGAAGAATTTGATAAGTTACTCTCCAACCGCACAAAACTGGTATCCGTCACGCACATTTCTAACACGCTCGGAACTATCAATCCGGTTAAGGAACTCGCGAAAAAAGCCCATGCTGTCGGAGCCAAGATTCTTGTCGATGGCGCACAGAGCATTCAGCACATGAAGGTTGATGTTCGCGATCTGGATTGCGATTTCTATGTATTCTCCAGTCACAAGGTATTTGGTCCAACGGGTATAGGCGTGCTGTACGGGAAAGAAGATCTGCTCGACCGCATGCCGCCTTATCAGGGCGGAGGCGACATGATCTCGAAAGTAACCTTCGAACGAACAACGTACAATGAACTTCCGTACAAATTTGAAGCAGGAACGCCACATATTGCTGGAGGAATCTGTCTCGGTGAAGCCTTCCGTTTTTTGAATTCTCTCGATATGGATGCCATTCAACGCCATGAAAAAGAACTGGCACATTACGCTCAAGACATGCTAGATACTTTTGAAGGCGTGCGCATTATCGGTGAAGCGAAGCACAAAACATCGGTCGTTTCCTTTGTGGTAGATAAAATACATCCCTTCGATATCGGTACTTTGCTTGACAAACAGGGAATTGCTGTCAGAACGGGACACCATTGCACCCAACCATTGATGGATTTCTTCAAGATTCCGGGAACGGTCAGGGCCTCCTTCGCTTTCTACAACACCAAAGAGGAAGTGGACACATTCATTGCTGCCGTAGAAAAAAGCATCAGCATTCTCAAATAACGAACAACGTATACGTACAAATGTTACCCAACGGATGAGCATTACCGAAAAGCAACAAGAGATCATTGACGAATTTGCCATCTACGATGACTGGATGGAGAAATATGAATACATCATTGAACTGGGAAAGGAACTCGAAGCTTTTCCTGAGGATAAACGAACGGATGACCGCTTGATTGAAGGATGTCAATCACGAGTGTGGCTGCATACAGCGATTGAGAACGGCACCATGCATTTCAGAGCGGATTCGGACGCGATCATCACCAAAGGAATTATTGGATTATTGATTCGCGTTTTGAACGGTGAAACACCTGAAACGGTGGCAAAGACTGACCTACACTTCATTCAGGAGATCGGATTACAGGAACATTTGTCGCCCACCCGCGCCAATGGCTTATTGAGCATGGTGAAACGCATGAAAATGGACGCGCTCAAAGCCAGTGTTGACGCAGCAAAGCATTAAAAAGAACAATGGAAAAAGAAATCATACAGCTTGAAAACAAAGTAGTTGAGATCCTGAAGACCATTTACGATCCGGAGATCCCTGTGGACGTCTTTGAACTTGGACTGATCTATGAAGTGCGAATAGATGAAGACCGCTTTGTTGAGATTGACATGACGCTGACTTCTCCAAATTGTCCGGTAGCGGAAACCATGCCTAAAGAAGTTGAGGATAAAGTGGGAGCCATTGAAACGGTCAGCGGCGCGAAGGTGAATATCGTCTTCGATCCACCCTGGGACAAGGACATGATGAGTGAGGAAGCAAAGCTGGAATTGGGCTTTCTTTGATTGGAACAAAGAACAAAGATTATCGTATCTTGGAATTGTCAAATCCTTAAGTCCCCATCCTTAATCTCTCCCCAAGGAGGGAATCAACTTTCAACTCACAACTTCTAACTTCTAACTTTCAACTATTAACTTCCAAAATGAGACGAGTCGTAATAACAGGAATTGGTGCATTGACCCCGATCGGGAATAACCTGACGGATTACTGGACGAATTTAAAGAACGGTAAAAGCGGTGCGGCGCCGATCACTAAATTCGACACCTCGAAATTCAAGACAAATTTTGCATGCGAGTTGAAGAACTTTGACCTGAAAGAGCATTTTGACGTCAAAGAATTGCGCAAATACGACCCGTTCTCGTTATATGCGTTAGTAGCTGTGGATGAAGCGGTGAAGCATTCCGGTGTAGATTTCGAGCAAGTCAACAAAGACCGTATTGGTGTGATCTGGGGATCGGGAAATGGTGGGATCCAGACCTTTCAGGACCAGATGAAAGAATACATGGAAGGAGACGGCACACCGCGCTTTACACCCTTTTTCATTCCCCGAATACTGGTAGATATTGCTGCCGGAGTGATCTCCATCAAGTACGGTTTGCGTGGGGTCAATTTTTGTCCTGTATCGGCCTGTGCGACATCGAATACCGCCATCATCGAAGCATTCAACCATATCAAGTGGGATAAAGCCGATATGATTATCACTGGAGGATCCGAAGCAGCGATTACCGAAGCAGCGATCGGAGGTTTTTCTTCCGCTAAAGCCTTATCGACGAGAAACGATTCTCCGAAAACAGCTTCACGTCCATTTGACGTCACCCGAGATGGTTTTGTGATGGGTGAAGGCGCAGGAGCGATGATCCTCGAAGAATACGAACATGCCATGCAACGAGGCGCAACCATTTACGGTGAGATCGTTGGAGGAGGAATGGCTGCAGATGCATATCACCTTACCGGAACGCATCCGGAAGGAGCCGGGGCCGTCATCGGGATGAACGAAGCATTGCGTGAAGCAGGTATTTCGCCAGAGCAGATCGACCACATCAACATGCATGCGACCTCTACACCACTTGGTGACAACTCCGAACTGATTGCTGCACGCACGGTTTTCGGCGAGCGCAAAGACCTTGTGATCTCTGCCACTAAATCGATGACCGGACACTTACTCGGCGCAGCAGGAGCCATCGAAGGAATTGCTTGTGTGATGGCATTACAGGAAGGCATCATCCCGCCAACAATCAACACCAACGACATCGAACCCGAATTCAAAGACCTGTTTGATTTTCCTCTACAACACGCCCGAAACAAACGAATTACTTATGCCATGAGCAATACCTTCGGTTTCGGTGGACACATCGCCAGTGTGATTTTTAAACGGTTTGAAGGGTAATTTTTTCTTCTTGCGTTGAAAAAGGGATGTATTCGACGCATTTTTTGCTACGAATAATTTTCAAATGCAACGAATAAATACTATATTCGATGCATATTTTGCACCGAATGACTTATTACATCCATCAACTTGACAAATGGCCGAACTTTTCATGGCATAGTGAAACGATTCTTCAGCTACTGAGTGAAACGAGGAATCTTCAGGGGAGATTGTTTGGAAGGATGGAATCATTAGGCTTTGAATTAAGAAACGAAGCATTTCTTGAAACGCTTACCTTGGACGTAATAAAATCGTCGGAGATTGAAGGAGAAATACTCGATCAAGATCAGGTTCGATCATCTATTGCAAGAAGATTGGGTATGGAAATTTCCGGGTCAGTTGAATCCGACAGGAATGTAGACGGAGTGGTTGAAATGATGCTCGACGCTACACAAAATTGTTTTGAAAGAATAACCAAAGAACGTCTTTTTGATTGGCATGCCGCGTTGTTTCCTTCTGGTAGAAGTGGCATGTATAAAATTACAGTGGCCAACTGGAGAAATGATTCCTCTGGACCAATGCAGGTTGTATCAGGCGCAATGGGTAAAGAAAAAGTACATTTTCAAGCTCCAGATGCATCATTAGTGGAAACTGAAATGGAGCATTTTTTATCCTGGTTCAATAATCATAATGACACCGATCTTGTTCTAAAAGCTGCAATTGCACATCTTTGGTTTGTTACAATTCACCCTTTTGATGACGGAAATGGTCGAATAACACGAGCGTTAACCGATATGCTATTGGCCCGATCAGATCAAAGTAACCAACGATTTTACAGTATGTCGGCACAGATTAGAATTGATCGAAAACACTATTATCAAATACTTGAAAAAACACAGCGTGGCACCCTAGACATTACAGATTGGATAGTATGGTTTCTTGAATGCTTAATCAATTCATTGCGTGCAACGGAGCTTATTTTGAATAACGTCCTTTTTAAAGCCGAATTTTGGAAGAAACATACACATACCTCCCTGAATGATCGGCAAAAAAAATTAGTAAACAAACTTTTAGACGGATTTGAAGGGAAACTTACTTCTACCAAATGGGCTAGGATTGCCAAATGCTCAAAAGACAGCGCAGTTAGAGATCTCAATGACCTCATCATCAAAGATGTGCTCTCAAAAGAAAGTGCCGGAGGCAGGAGCACCAGCTACATTCTCAAAAGATAAACAACACCTGCGGCTTCGGTGGAAACATCGCCAGCGTGATTTTTAAGCGGTTTGAATGGTAATTTTTTGTTCTTGCGGCGAAAAAGGGGGTCTATTCGACGCATTTTTGCCGTGAATGTAAAAAATGTCAAATTATTTTATCAATACGTATGCATTTATTATATTTGTACGTATATAGTTAATGTTATGGACACAAAACTGACCTTAAAGCTCGATAAGGACATTATCAATCAGGCAAAACGTTATGCCGAATCTAAAAAGATTAGTCTGTCTAAACTTATTGAAAGCTATTTGCAGTTACTTACCAAGGAAGAATCGTCCAAAGAAAAAATCTCACCATTGGTAGAAAGTTTATCCGGGGTAATCGAATTGCCTAAAAATGATCATGATAAAGACAACTACGCTGACTATCTCTCACAGAAATACAAATGACCAGGAAAATATTTGTAGACACAGACGTTGTTCTGGATCTTTTGGCAAAGAGAGAACCTTTTTATCCTTATGCTGCTCAATTATTTACGATTGCTGATAAACAGGAGGTGACCATTTGTGTATCTTCCCTTTGTTTTGGTAATTTGAATTACATTCTTTCAAAACAAAAATCTTCTTCTGAAGCAAGAAAAATACTGTCGCGATTCAAAGTCTTAGTTAAAGTCCTACCTGTTGATGACAAAATAATCGAATTGGCTTTAAATTCAGATTTCAAAGATTTTGAGGATGCCATTCAATACTACTGTACTATTGAAAATGGGATCACCACTCTCGTCACAAGAAATTTGAAAGATTTCAAACTCGCGAGAATCCCAATCTTAAGCCCAGAAGAATTTGTGAAGCAAAACAAGTCGTAGCTTATTGCGAAGCAAAGCATAGGATTGTTCCCACTGACGAAGAACCCCTACCCCATCAACTCTTCCTTCAAATACCTAGCGGTGTGGGAACTTTGAGAATGTTTTGAAGCTACCTCTTCGGGTGTGCCCGTAGCAATGATCTTTCCGCCACCTCTTCCGCCTTCCGGGCCTACATCTACAATGTGATCAGCTACTTTGATGATGTCGAGGTTGTGCTCTATAACGAGTACGGTATTCCCTTCGTTAACAAGGCGTTGCAATACCTCGAGCAACTGTCGGATGTCTTCAAAATGAAGTCCGGTGGAGGGTTCGTCGAGGATGTAGAATGTTTTGCCGGTACTTTTTTTGGCTAACTCCGAAGACAGTTTGATGCGCTGTGCTTCTCCCCCGGATAAGGTGGTGGAAGGTTGTCCCAGTTTGATATAGCCCAAGCCAACCGATTTCAAGGTCGCCAAAGGACGGTGGATCTTAGGATGTGCTTCAAAGAAAACCGTGGCATCCTCGATCGTCATATCGAGTACATCCGAAATGGATTTTCCACGGTAGCGCACTTCCAGTGTTTCGCGGTTATAACGTTTCCCGTTGCACGTCTCGCATTCCACATACACGTCCGGAAGGAAATTCATTTCCACCACTTTCAAACCGCCCCCACGGCATGTCTCGCAACGGCCACCCGCCACATTGAATGAAAAACGTCCCGCTTTGTATCCGCGAATCTGTGCTTCCGGAACGGATGCATACAGCGCACGGATCTCATCGAAGACTTTAGTATAGGTCACCGGATTGGAACGAGGCGTTCTCCCAATTGGACTCTGATCGATCTCAATAACTTTGTCGAGGTGCTCCAATCCTTGTATTTCTTTGTAAGGCAAGGGATTTTTAACGCCGTTGTAAATGTGACGCAACAAAATTGGGTACAAAGTCTGGTTGATCAATGACGATTTTCCACTCCCGGAAACGCCTGTAATGCAACAAAACGTACCCAGCGGAATCTCGAGATCCACTTCTTTCAGGTTGTGACCCGTTGCCCCAAGTAAACGCAGAAAGTTTCCGTTTCCTTTTCGGCGTTCCTTTGGGACTGGTATTTCCAGTTTTCCCGAAAGGTAACCCGTCGTAAAAGAACTATCCGGTTTGAAGGCATCCAGTTTACCTGCATTCACGATCTCTCCGCCATGAACACCTGCTCCGGGACCGATATCCACCACAAAATCTGCTGCTTCGATCATTTCTTTGTCATGCTCCACCACGATCACCGAATTTCCGGTATCACGCAAGCGCTGCAGGGATTTAATCAAACGGGTATTGTCGCGCTGATGTAAGCCAATGGATGGTTCATCTAGAACATACAACACGTTCATCAATTCAGTCCCGATCTGTGTTGCCAGACGAATGCGCTGTGCTTCACCACCAGACAAGGTACGCGCTGAACGGTGCAAGGTCAGGTAATCGAGCCCAACTTCCAGAATAAATCCAAGTCGGGAACGGATCTCCTTTAGAATTTCTGTGGCGATGATCTGCTTGTCTTTGTCGAGGTGCGTTTCCACCTCATCGAACCAACGTTGCAACTGGGAAAGATCCATGGCGGCAAGGTCGCCAATGTGCAAGCCACCGATCGTAAAATAATGTGCTTCTTTTTTCAGTCGTGTACCTTCACAAACCGGACACGTTTTCTTATTCATGAAACTTTGTGCCCAACGCTGAATGGCCGCCGAACTTTCTTCTGAATGGCGTGACACAAAGTTGATGATCCCTTCAAAAATGACTGAATTGTCTTTTTTGGAACGCTCCACATCTTCATTCCCATAAAGCAATACATTCAATACTGCTTCAGGAATCTCCTCAAGTGGCGAGGAGAGCGAATATCCTTCTTGACCAAGATAAGAATCTATTTTGTCGAAGATCCAAGTACGTTTGTATTCACCGAGTGGAGCTAAGCCCCCTTTTTTGATGGAAAGTTTGAAATCCGGAATGATCTTATCGATATCTGCTTCCGTCACTTCGCCCAATCCGCTACAATTCGGACAAGCACCATAAGGAGAATTGAATGAAAAAAGGCTTGGTTCCGGTTCAGGATAAGCGATACCTGTCGAGGGGCACATAAGCGAACGACTGAAATGGCGCAACGCACCTGTTTCATAATCCATGACCATCATTTCCTTTCCACCGTGCTTCATTGAAATCACAACGGAATCGTAAATGCGCTTTCTATCCTGCTCACTCACCTGCAAACGATCAATCACGATATCAATATCGTGGACCTTGTAGCGATCGAGTTTCATCCCCTTCTCAATATCCTTCACTTCTCCATTGACACGCACTTTGGTATAGCCCATTTTCTGGATCTGTTCAAAAAGTTCGCGGTAATGCCCTTTCCGACCTTTGATACGCGGTGCCAGAATAATGATTTTCTTATTCAGAAAATCACGAATGATCAGGTCAACGATCTGTTCATCGGAATACTTGACCATTTGTTCACCCGTGTTGTACGAAATCGCCGTCGAAACACGCGCATACAACAACCGAAGAAAATCGTATACCTCTGTAACTGTGCCAACTGTAGAACGTGGGGAGCGCGAAACCGTTTTTTGCTCGATGGCGATTACTGGACTCAACCCATCGATTTTGTCTACATCCGGACGCTCGAGTCCACCAAGAAACTGACGCGCATACGCTGAAAATGTCTCGATATAGCGCCGTTGCCCTTCAGCATAGATCGTATCAAATGCTAAGGAAGATTTCCCGCTTCCGCTCAGACCGGTGAACACTACTAACTGATTGCGCGGAATAATAAGATCCACATTTTTTAGGTTGTGCTCTTTCGCACCATATACCGCTATAACTCCTTCGTCTTTCAATTGAGGTATTCCTGATAAGGTTTTAAGTTCGTCGAAGCATGCGGAAGTAACAAATGAAAATTATTTCCTTTCACCGTGAGTTTATTGGACAATAACCACGGATTCAGTTTCACTAGGATCTTGTAATTGATCCCTTTAGCCAAAGCCCATTCCGCCAGATTCCCGATCGAACTCTTTACCTCAACACTTGTCGTCTGGAAAGGTTCGTACAATTCCTCCTTTTTGATCGAATAACCATAATATTCAGGATCTTCAAAGATCAGCTTCACCGCGAGGATCCGATAGACATAGCGACCTGTTTCAGCGTTCATATGCGTATCGAAATAATTATCCGTTCCCTGCCACTTCATATCCTGACGTACACCACCAATACCCCGGTTATAGGAAGCGGCTGCCAGATCCCAGGACCCAAGTTCAGCATGCGCCAGTTTCAGATACTTACATGCTGCCTCTGTGCTCTTTTCAATGTTGAGTCGCTCATCCACTTCATTTGAAAGGAGTAAACCATATTCCTTTGCTGTTGTTGGCATAAATTGCCAGAAACCCTGCGCCCCTGCCGGACTAACTGCTTGCAGAAGGTTACTCTCGATCACTGCAAGGTATTTAAAATCTTCGGGGATGCCGTGTTTCTTAAGAATCGGTTCAATGACAGGAAAATAGCGGTTTGCTCTTTTAATTGTCTGAACAGTAGCACTCTGGAAAAAGGTATTGACCAGTAATTCACGATCCAGTTTTTCATGGATGTCTTCGTCTACCAAATGAATCACTTTTCCACAAAAGAGCATTGAGTCTGGAAGTTCGGGAATCACATAGCCTTGAGGCGAACTTTCCTGAGCAATGGATGGGGATTTAGGTACTTCAGCAGGAGCATTACAAGAGAGCAATAAAAGTATCCCTCCAAAACAGATGATAGAATAATAAAACGTTGAACTCATTTTTCTGGATCCTTTACAGGCTCCTTATAAACGATCGTATTCCGATAAAGAAAAAAGAACACTGCGAAAAAATATAGTCCTAGTAGAGCAATCAAAAGGGATTCATGTTGCCGATTAAGCCGCAGCATAAAGCAGGAAAGTGCAGTTCCAATTAAGCCAATAAAGAAAAAGACGTACCACACCTGACGATCGGTTTTTCCTGAATAAGCGAGATGATGGGTTGTATGATCCTTCCCTCCAACCATAGGAGATTGTCCTTTTCTAAGTCTGTTAATGACTACGGTCAACGTATCCGCAGCTGCACCCGTAAAGGCTGTAAGCGTAATAATCACGCTAATCCAGGATGGGGAGAACGTTTCTGTGCCTACGTTTAGTAAAAACTTGATTCCGAAAAAGGCAACAAAAAGTCCGATGAATTGACTTCCGGCATCACCCATGAACAATCGTGAGGGATAAATATTGTAGCGAAGAAATCCGAGAACAGCACCCAACACCGATAAAAGTGACAGACTCCATATATTGATGGTGAAGCCATTCAGGAACCAATATGAAAACAATGAAGAAAGTAAAATGAAGACAACCGTGGTCCCCGTAATACCGTCCATATTGTCCAGCATATTGAGTGAATTCATGACTACCACGACCCAAAGCACAGTTAAAAAGGCATCGATATAGTCGTTGTGCGTAATGTGAACTATTGTACCTGTCAGTAGCAGAATTAATCCACAGCTTATCTGAATGAATAATTTGGCATAAGGACGTGTATTGTAGGCATCATCAGCTAAACCCATCAGGAATGCGAGACAAGAAGCCACGAACAAACCCGAAAACTCGTACCCAAAACGCGCGTTATGAAAAATGTTGCTTTCATCGCTCATCATGATGTAGGCAAATGTTGAAAAGATGAAGACCACAAAAAAGGAGACGCCGCCAAGCGAGGGTTTCGACTGGTTGCTCCATCGGACAACCACATCATTTTTATTTCGAATTCCTAAAGATTCAGAAAATTTCAGCAAGAGCTGGTTGCACAACATGGACAACAAAACCCCACCTATTGTAAACGCAAGTACTGAAATCTGGTCTAAAGTCATCTATTCAAATGGACTGACAAAATTTTTAAACAATTCGCCCTGCTGGTCCTTTTCAGAAACAATAGGGGAAGTCGTGTTCCAGTTTACAGCGAGGTCGGGATCGTTCCAGCGCAATGTTCCTTCGGCGGAAGGTTCATATAGTGCCGTACATTTATACGAAAATACAGAATTTTCTTCAATCGCCATGAAACCGTGAGCGAATCCGGGAGGAATCCACAACTGCGCATGGTCTTTGTCGGTGAGTTCAACACACAAATGTTGCCCATAAGTCCTTGAACTTCTGCGAATATCCAATATCACGTCAAGAACACTACCTTTAATAACCGAAACTAATTTACCCTGAGCAAATGGTGGAGCCTGAAAATGCAAGCCGCGAACAACATTTTGTAACGAGTTTGAAATATTGTCCTGAACAAAGTCTACATTACCCAGAACCTCCTTGTATCTCATTTCATTGAATGATTCCAGAAAATACCCTCGGGTATCTGAAAAAATCCTGGGTTGAATCAATAAAGGCCCCTCTATCTCGTAAGTCGTTACTTTCATCGTCTGAATATTCCGAAAATTTTATCACGCAGTTCCAGGAACCATTTTTTGGATCTGGATAGTTCTTCCGATTCATAATATCCGTAGCCGTAACCGTAACCATAGCCATAACCATAGCCATAGCCATAACCGTAACCTGAATTACGGGATCCCTCAACTCCGTTTAGGATCACATTCAGTTTATCGATCTGCTGCATATCAAACAACTCTTTAACGCGAAGAGCGAAATTTCTTTTTGAGAAGTGCGATTTAAAAACGTAAATCGGAATATCTGCCTCGGTAAGGTTTTTTACACCATCAGAAACCAAACCTATTGGTGGATTATCGATAATAATGACATCATAGAGTAGTTTAAGTTCTTCTATAATTTCATAATACCTTTTACTCAATAATAATTCAGATGGGTTTGGTGGTATTGGTCCGGCTGTGATGAAATCCAAATTTTCAACATTCGATTTCAGAATGCACTGATCCAGTGTATTCTGATCCGTAATAAGTCCACTCATCCCAAAATTATTGTCCACATTGAATCCAAGATGCACTTTTGGTTTTCGAAGATCTAGATCCAGAAGAATGGTTCGTTTTCCGGACATTGCAATAATTCCCGCCAGGTTCAACGCTACAAATGTTTTTCCTTCACCCGAAATAGATGATGAGATCGCGATTGTTTTGTAATTGGGATTTACATAACTCATGTTTGTCCTTATCTTGCGCATGGATTCTGCCATGACTGACTTCGGCGATTCTTGGACAAGGATTTGCGAGAATTTCATTGAAGCCTTAGATAAAGGCACTCCACCAAGAAGTACAGCCTTTTCAGGCAATATCGTTTTTAAATCCTCTAACATGTTTATCTCATTAAACACTAGATATTTGAATAACATCATTCCTAAACCAAGTATGGTTCCAAATAAAATAAATGAACCATATACCAATTTCGTATTAGGAGAAATCGGTTCACTCGCAACTGAAGGCCTTGAAAGAATTTTATTGCTTGAAGAGTATCCTGCATCCGAAAGCAAATACATTACCTTTTTTTCAGACAATTGTTTATAAACATTTTCGTTAAGATCTTTTACACTCTTTAATCGACCATATTCTATTCTTTTGATTGGCAGAGCAACCAACTCACCTTCAAGTTCACCGATTTTGTTTCCTAAGATTTTTGCCTTGTACAACAATTTATCAAGCACTGAGGAACTGACTTTATTGACGGCCACCTGCTTCAAGGAAATTTTTTTGTTCAAAGATCTGAGTTCAGGATTCTCTTCTGTAATTCGATAAAGTAACTCTTCCTTTTTTTCAAGAAGCTCATACAAAGCAGTCAGTTGGGGCGAAAGGATAAGTTCATAGCTCTTACCTATTACTTCAGGGATCATTCGGTAAACTTCAAGTCTTCCCGGATCTTCCTTAAGTCTCTGTCGAATATTTTCAACTGAACGGATCTCTTCATCTAAAAGAAATTTTTCTTCCTTCAGTTTGAAAAGATTCTCATTGATAGAAATCTCAGCATTATAAATATCTGAAATATTGGCCTTTACCTGATAAAAACGCAAACTATCTTTGGAATTCTTAAGTACCGCACCTAAGGAGTCGACTTGTTGATTGATAAACTCGATAATATTTTGAGAACTTTGTCGCTGGACGTCATCATAATTCTCCATAAATGCTGACGCCACCGATAAAGCCAAATCATGACAAAGTTGAGGGTTTTCGCCTTTCACGTTGATTTGAATGGTATTGGCAGCAGGATCCAAAGGAGCGACATTCAAACTTCCAATGTGCTTGGCAGCAAAAGTTGCTACGCTATTGAACACAAAACTCAACTTATTTTTGTCGGCATCTTTTTTAAATTCATTAACATCGTTTGTTTTAACAACCACATCAAAATCACTGTTACGAAGATGCTTATTCAGTAGCCCTTTAATAATTCTTTGTTTGCCGTTTTTGAAATAATTAAGCTTAACTAACTTTCCATCAAATTCTATATCCACAGGAACCGAAACTAAACTAGAATCGTTTAAATGAAACGGTAAAACATAAAAGTTACTGGCATTGTATCGTTCTTCAGATAAAAATCTTCCTTCAGAAATTACGCTGACATGATAATTCAATTTACTAACGGCCTTTTCAAATAAATACTGCGACCGCATTAATTCAACATGAGAAGACAGATTATTCTGCCGCTTATTTATGTTCTCAATATTAAAAAGCTCCTTCCCCTGATCTTTGAACTCTAATTGCAGGATCAATGATGACTCATATGTCGGTTTCACATATCTTAATACTGTATAAGCCAAACAAAAGAAAAGAATTACCAACAAAATAGGCCACCACCAATGCCTTTTCAGGATCGTTTGCAAAATAAACGGATCGTAATCTTTGTTAACTATGACTGACTTCTTCAAAATCTATTTTCCTGTAAGTACAGTTAAAAGTAAAATGGTTGAGGAAACAATAGAAAGTATCCCAGTGATCGGTGCTGATTCTTTCAATATTTCCCTCACAATATATGGTCTTGGCTCCACATAGATATAATCATTCTCCCTAACAATAATATCTACAAACTTAAGGTTGTCCATTGTTGATAGATCTATCATGAATACTTTCCATTCATTACCGTATTTCCTTAACAATTTGATCCGGCTTGCTCTACCTCGATCTGGAATTCCACCCACAGACGCCAAAATATCCATTAATCGGGTATCTCTATTAATTAGTGGAATTGCTTTCATATCGGTTCCAGCACCTGAAAAAAACACCACTCTTCTCGTTGTCACTTTTAATTGCACGAAAGGATCCCGAAAATGCTTACCATACCATACCCGAAGAGAATCCTCACATTCTTCAATGGTCAGGTCCTGAACTTTAACCTCTCCTAAAAGTGGCAACAATACATACCCATTATCTTTCACCCGATATGAAAAATTGGTATTGACCACCCCTGACGCGGTTACCCCAGAAATTGACGTAAAGGCTTGAAGTAAACCATCACCATTGTTGGTTACAAGCTTAAAATCGAGTTCATCATTGGGAACAATTACACTCCTTTCTTCCGGAACATTTAAGAGGGTGTCAAGGGAGAAATCAGAATCTACCGGAGTTTTAAAAAGCATGTTATTGTTGATGGCACAACTGCTACCTAACCCGGCACAAACAACAATAGATAGTATGTAAAGGACAAATCTCATCTTCGCGATTTCCCTAACAATCTTTTATAATATCCCTCCATGTCTCTTACCAATCTTGTGTAATGGAATTTGTCTTCTACGAAACTCCATCCGTTTTGTGACATTTTTTCTCGTTTATTTTTGTCTTCGATCAAAGAACGCAATTTTTCAGCAAAAAGTATAGCATCACTTTTTGGAACAACAAATCCCGTTTCTCCCTCCTGAACAATATCGCGAACCCCGCCAACATCTGTTGAAATCACCGGTATTCCGGTTGCTTGCGCTTCAATCAAGCTTACAGGAGTTCCTTCATTGTTTGATGTGAGGCAAATAACATCCATCCCCGCATTAAAAGCAGCAATATCTTTTATCCAGGAAGTCATCCTGATGCTGAAATTATCCGGTAGTTCCATTTGTGCTATCTCCTTTTCAAGCATTTCCTTTTCAGATCCATCACCCACGATGAAAAAAGTGACTTTTTGGGTTATGTTCTTGCTTAGTTCACGAATTACATCCAGGAACAAGCGGTGGTTCTTCACCGGAACAAGCCTGCCAATTATCGCTACAGCAACGTCATTTTCGTTAAGTCCGTAGTTTGTTCTCGTTTCTTCACGATGTACTATTCTTGATCTTTGAAATCTGCCGAGATCAAAGCCCAATGGAATGACTTCTATTTTATCCGCCGGACAAATCGCATGATCGAGAGTCAATTCCTTTTTTTGTAAATCCGAAATGGCGATAATCCCATGTGATTTGCGAGCAAGTTTTCGCTCGATGGATTTAAAAACGAAGGTTTTCAACTTGCCAAAATAAGAATGAAACACATGCCCATGAAACGTATGAACGATGACCGGGACATTCATCGTCAACGCTGCCTTTCTTCCTAATGCACCAGCTTTGGAAGCATGCGTATGAACGATGTGCGGATCAAACTCTTTGATAATGGTTTTCAGACGCAGATAAGCCGCTCTGTCATGTGAAAGTTTCGGTTCACGCTTCATCTCCTTGAGTAATAAAGGTTCAATACCATACTCTTCCAAAATATGCAATGAATCGGCCTCGCCCTCCTCCGGCATACCTCCCACCAGAAGCGTCTCAAATTCATCGGATAGAAAACGTGTCAAAAAAACAGCATTATATGTAGGGCCACCAATGTTGAATCTATTTATAATTCGCAGTACACGAATTTTCTCCTCACCGTTGACTTTTATTTTTTTACTCATTTTCAAATCCTCTGTCTCACCAAGTTTGTGTTGAAAAATTGGTCTAAACACTTTAAAAACTCTTGTAATTATTATTCAATTTTACAAGAACAAAGAGGGCTATGAAGGTATTGATTTTTCTCGTATTTCATGTGGTTTTAATCCATTTTAACAGGGTTTACTCCCAGAACGAACTAAATCAAGCCAAAATCAACCTGGTTCAATCACCTGAATTTCAATCTGCGGGCATATCTATTTTGGTAACAGACCTTGCCACGGGAAATCGGCTGATCGAACACCAACCTTATTTATCACTACCCCCGGCATCCACTGCAAAGTTATTTTCCACAGCAGCCGCACTTGACATACTTGGTCCGGATTACAGGCCCAAAACGAGAATTTATCAGGAAGGCTACGTTAAAGACAGCATCCTTCATGGAAACATCTGGATACGAGGCGGTGGCGATTTCACTATGGGAAGCAGATTTTTTAACGAATCTGGTCACGAGGGAGATTTTCTGAAACATTGGGCCGACTCTCTCCAAAAACAAGGAATTAAATCGATTGAAGGATCTATCATCGCCGACGGATCTGCCTTCGGTTACGCGGGAATACCGGATGGTTGGAGCTGGGTTGATATGGGAAATTACTACGGCGCTGGGCCATCGGGCATATGTATTTACGACAACAGTATTCGCTATTCGTTCAAAACAGGCTCAACGTCAGGTTCGGCAACGAAATTAAACAGCATGTTCCCCGATGTTCCCGGTATTGAATTCCACAATTATATTGTGTCGGAAAATGTTAACGATGACAATTCCTACATCTACGGCGGACCATTTTCAAATGACAGGTTTGGAACAGGATCACTTCCATTGAATAAAAGCAATTTTATCGTAAGAGGCAGTTTGCCGGACCCAGAATACCAATTGGCTTATGAATTCACCAAAACGCTTAAAAAAAATGGAATTTATATAAGTGAGCCGGCACAATCCGTGCGCAAGAACAATTTAAAGACAGAATCCAACTACAAGCTTGGATTCCAGCTGCTATTTACAGCACAGGGAGAAAAACTCTCCGAGATCATTCGTCTTACGAATATGCGCAGTATTAATCTGTTCGCAGAAGGTTTGGCATGCCTTATTGGCTATGAAAAAAATGGCAACGGCAGCACCGAATCAGGACTCAAGGAGATCGAAAAATACTGGTCGAATCATATGAACACTAAGGGACTCTTTCTCAAAGACGGATCAGGATTATCGAGATCGAACGGAATAAGCGCCTATCATTTTTGTGAGATGCTTCGCGTGGTAAATTCTTCACGATACAAAACAACATTCGAATCTTCATTGCCTGTAGCCGGAAAATCAGGAACACTATTTAATCTGTGCAGGGATCAAGCGGGACAAGGTCGGGTTATTGCTAAAAGCGGCACGATGTCGAAGATCAAATCGTATTCGGGAATAATCAATGCCAAGAGTGGAAAAAAACTGGCATTTGCCGTGATATTGACTAATTACAGCGGATCGAACAGCAATGCTGTTTCGAAGATCGAAGCGCTATTAAACGTTCTTGCGGTTCAATAATTCAACTTCAAGAATTTCCGCCCAGAAATCTGAAATACTTCTGCCTTCACATGCGATCATTTGAGGAACGATACTGGCAGGCGAAAATCCCGGTGTTGTATTTACCTCAATGACATGCGGTATCCCTTTAACGACCATAAAATCAATTCGGGAAATGGACCGCAAATTCAAAAGCTGATAGATGAATTTTGCCTGTTTTTGCACCTCGTTCTTCACTTCTTCAGTAACTCGTGCAGGAGTAATCTCACTTGATTTCCCTAAATATTTTGCCTCGTAATCAAAAAACTCATTTTCTGAAGCGATCTCAGTGAGTGGCAATGCTTGCACACCCGCTCTACCCCGGAACACACCGCAAGTAACCTCTGTACCATCTAAAAATGCTTCGGCAACTACAGTGCCCCCTTCAGCGAAGGCCTTTTCAAATGCAGGCAGCACCTCTTCAGCCGTTTTTACTTTTGATATTCCGAAACTCGACCCTGAATCTGCCGGTTTAACGAACATTGGAAGTCCAATTTTTTGAATCAATTCCCCTGGAAGAACTTCCTGAATCGTTGTCAGCAAGGAAGATTCGGCCACTTTGATACCAAATCCTTTCAAAAACTGATTGCAAAACCATTTATCAAAGGATAGCGCTGAAGCTAAAGGACCAGAGTTCACATAGGGAATACCTTTCATTTCAAGTAACGCCTGTAATTTCCCATTTTCCCCAGGATCACCATGAATGTATACAATTGCAGCATCAGGGACAATTACGCTTCCTTCATGACTAAAACTCATGGAGTCGATAAAAAATGGAAAACGCTTTCCTTCGATTTCTGCCTGCCATCCCTCCTTTTGTACGTGTACTTTAAACACTTCGTAACCAGCCGGAAAATGATCCTGAATGGTTTGAGCACTTTTAACGGATATCTCCCATTCAGAGGAAAAGCCTGCACAGAAAATGGCAATTTTTTTCATTGCGTACTATTTAATGATGTGAAATTACGAGAAATGAAAAGCGCTCCTCACACGACCCTAAAAAGTTATTGAATCATTGAATGTTTATTTTAACCTGCGCTATTGGAACAATAATTTACATTGGGCTCATTTCATGAATGTTGAAAAGGTTTGAAGCGTTGTTCATCCCACTTAAGTTTGTTTCCTTTATATTTGTTCCTGTTTAAGTGAAAACTACTCGAAACTATGTTACGAAAAATCGTCTTAACCACTCTCATACTCTGCGGCCTGAAAGTCAATGCTCAAGTGACCACACTGTACAGTAATGATTTTGAAAACACTTCTTTAAGCTGGATAATTCAGGGAATTGCAACGCCAAACAAATGGCTACAGGGAAATTGTGCCGGTAATGGTACCACACTGATCGGAGACAGTGCTTTGTATGTCAGTGATGCTACTGCAGGGTCGGGATGTACGGTGAGCTATGTGTATCAAAATGCTCCAGCGGGATCACAATTCACCTTGGCATATACGTCGGTTGACGCTACCTGCGCTTCTGGATTAACATTGTATTACGACTACAAAACCGGAGGTGTTGCTTCGGAAGATTACACCGAATTAGTGTATAGTACCGATGGTGGGTCAACCTGGACAGTCATTGGGTCTGCATTGGCAATCAATGCTTCGTGGTCAACAATTTCCACGGCCTTACCGTCAGGACTGGATTTTTCGAGTTTTTTAATCGGCTTTAGATTTACCTACAACGACGCCACGGTTACAGGACTTCCAACAGCAATTGACAACGTTTCTGTGACAGGTTCTGACACGCAGGCACCAACGCTTACATGTCCACCTTCACTAAACCAATCGGTAAACGCTTCATGTCAGGCTATTGCAGATGATTACGGCAAAAACCTTGTTTCACTTGCTGACAACTGTACAGATTCAGCAAACATTGTTGTCACTCAGAACATTCCTATTGGAAACAATCTAGGTCTTACAGTAGGACAAACCGTGTTGATCACCGTGACAGCAACAGATGCTGCTGGAAATCCAAACAGTTGTAACTTCACCCTTACCGCTGTTGATGATACCGATCCACAGATCACTTTTTGTCCGACAGACACTGTTATTCAAGTAGATAATTTGTGTAATGGTGTTGTGGGAGATTATGCTTCCCTGGCCTCAGGAACAGATAATTGTTCATCCATTGTTTCAATTACGCAATCGCCTCTTGCAGGTACTGTCGTGCCGGATCAAGGCGTTACTACACCAATCACACTTACTTTTGCTGATGGAAACGGCAACAGCATACAATGTTCATTCAATGCCGTTAATGTTGATACCATTCCGATCCAATTGGTTTGTCCTCCCGATACCACCTTATATGCTGATGCCAATTGTGAGTTTGTACTTCTCGATTACCGAGGCGCCGCTGTAGCAACTGATAACTGTGTGGCAACAGGAAGTTTAATTCTGAACCAAAGCCCAGTTTCGGGAACAACAGTTACTAGTAGCCAGGTTATCACTATAACTGCCACGGGAGGTATTCCTGCTACGCCTGTTACTTGTCAGTTTAATGCAACATTTATTGACACGATTAAACCGAATGTGATTTGTCCAACACCTTCAGGTCTTACGCTCGATGGATCTTGCCAGGCAACCCTGCCGGATTACACCTCACTGTTGGCATGGACTGACAATTGCACCTCACTCGCGGCAAATATGACATTCTCTCAAACACCTTTAGGTGGTAATTCAATAAATGTAAATACGCTTGTTACACTAACAGCAACAGATGCCTCCGGAAACGCAAAATCTTGTAGCTTCACCCAAACCGTCATCGATAATACTGCGCCTGTGTTAACATGTCCAGGAGATCAGGTTCTCAATCTAAACAGCAGCTGTTTCGCGACGATCCCTGATTATACGTCCTTGGTGACAAGCATCGAAAATTGTTTCTATTCAACAGGGGTAGCCTACACGCAAAGCCCTTTATCCGGTACCACGTTGAACGGACCGGCTGTCGTTTTAATAACCGGTACAGATGAGTCAGGAAACAGTGGGACTTGTTCGTTTAATATTACCGTACAAGACGCTACTGTACCATCCATTACATGCCCATCCGACAACACTGTCGCACTCGATGCAACATGTAACTATGTCATGGCGGATCTTAGTTCAGTTGCCTTATTTTCAGACAACTGTACACCTCAAGGGTCACTTACCTTTGTTCAAAGTCCTGTTACAGGAACGAATCTGAATGCCGGAGCTCACACGGTGACCTTAACGGTGACTGACCAGGCGGGACTTCAAGGAACATGTTCCTACACTTTAACCGTAGCTGATCTTACCAATCCTACCATCACTTGTCCAAACAACCAAAACGTTAGTGTCAATGCAAGTTGTCAGGCAACTTTGGCCGATTATACATCAAGTGCCGTAGCGTCGGACAACTGCAGTTCCCCGGCACAAATGGCATTGGCTCAGACACCGCCTCCGGGTTCCGTTATTTCATCGAACACACAGATCGTAATCACTGCAACTGATCAAGCGGGAAATTCCTACAGTTGTAACTTTTACGCAGTAATTATCGATAACGCTGCACCAACAATCACTTGTCCTCCCAATATCAATGTTACTAGCAGCGGCTCATGTGACTTCCAGGTACCGGATCTCTCGACTGTTGCTGTGTACAACGACAATTGCCCGAGTGCTTTAACCTTCAATCAAACACCAGTTGCGGGCACGCAGATCACTTCAGGTCCCGTATCTGTCCTTATGCTTGTCAACGATGGAAATGGAAACTCATCGACATGTGTCACTTTGATCACACCAATAGATACTCAGGCGCCTGTTATCAATTGCCCGAACCCTGCCCCGATTAATAATGGAACGAACTGTAGTTACACATTAACGAATTTCTCAACGCAGGCATTGGTTTTAGACAACTGTTCAAACTACATTATCACTCAAACACCAGCTGCGGGAAGCGTTTTGAATTCAGGATCTCACGTGATACAGCTGGACGTAACAGATATTGGCGGTAACACAGCTCAATGTTCCTTTGTGCTTGATATCAATGAAATTGTACCCCCTGTAATTACTTGTCCTTCTAACATGACATTGTGTTCAAATGTGGTGAATTTCACAGATCCGGTGTACAGCGATAACTGTTTTGCTTTTATCACTCAAACTGACGGAACCGGTTTGGCATCTGGAGATACTTTCCCGATCGGCGCTACTACACTTAGTTATGTTGTTGAGGATTCCTCTTCAAATACCGCAGGTTGTTCATTTACTGTTACTGTATTAGATTTCCCTTCAGCGGCAACTATTCCTGTTGATTCTATTTCGCTGTGCCAAGTGACCAGCACTGTTGTTGAGGCCTTACCTGTGACAAGTGGAACTGGACAATGGTCGCTAATTGCAGGACAAGGTACTTTTAACAACCCTTCAGCGAACCTAACGGGTGTCAATAATTTAAATTACGGCGTAAACACCATGGTTTGGACCATTTCTTCTGCTTCATGTGGTAGTTTGAGTGACACAGTAAATATTTACGTTTATCAAGCACCACTTCCTGCAAGTACACTGGATACGGTTCTGCTTTGCAACCAGTCGGTTCTAAGTTTGTCTGCGAATGTTCCTTTGTATGGCACGGGTACTTGGACAACCGATCTTGGGGCAACAATTTCTGATGTAAATCTTGCCACAAGCAGTGCAACAGGATTAGCATATGGCTGGAATCAATTTGTATGGACTGTAACGAATGGTTCTTGTGCTGTTACTGCAGATACAATGCATGTATTCCGAGCTCCTGTGGCGCAGATTTATAATTCGGACACTGCAGTTTGTATTGAAAATGGTGCTATAGATCTTAGCGCCATCACAACGATAAATGGTCAAAATTCCATGTGGATGTTTGTTTCTGGTAGCGGATCTATCAGTGACCCTTATTCAAATCCCATTTCGGTAAACGATTTTGGAATAGGTACAAATTATCTTGTTTATCATATCTCAACTGACATTTGTTTGCCCACATCGGATACGATCACCATTGTTGCTTCACTTTGCGATGGTTTTCAACCTGAATTCCCAACTGTGATAACCCCTAACCTGGATGGGAAGAACGATCTGTTTGTGATTGATTATTTAAATGACCTTTATCCGAAATGTCGCGTATCCATTTTCAATCGTTGGGGATCTATTGTATATGAATCTACAGGTTATGCCGACCCGTGGAATGGCACCTATAAGAATGAGGATCTCCCAATGGGAACCTACTTCTATAAGATAGAGCTAAACGATGATAACAATACAAATTACAACGGACCGATAAGTATTATCCGCTAATCAGAAAGACTATGAAAGGAATTAAGTTCTCACTTTTAGTAATGTCTCTGGCGGGGACAACACTATGGGCGCAACAGGAATATCAGTTTTCAAACAGTGCGTTTAATCCTTATCTCTTGAACCCTGCGGCAGGTGGAATGACCGACGTTATGCACTTTGAATTATCAAGTCGTTTACAATGGCTTGGGTATGAAGGTGCGCCACAGACGTTTATGGCCACAGGGAATAGCCAGTTTACATTCAAGAAAAAGGATAAGAATGTTTTGGGAGAGTTTAATACTCAAGGCGATAAACTCTTTGCAGGTCCAAAGGTTTCCGTAGCTAAGAAAAAGCATGTCATCGGTGGAAAAATTTGGAATGACGCTATCGGACCTTTTTCTAAAACTTCGTTTCAGGCGAGTTATGCTTATCATCTTCCGCTCACGAAAAAACTGAATTTTGGAGTAGGTTTGGGACTCGGAATGAGTAATTTTCAAGTGAATTCAAATAAAGTAAACCTTTATCAGGCTGATGACAATACGTATTCACAATTTCTGGGAAATTCTAGCCAGCAAAATGTGGGAGATGCGCAAGCAGGATTTGTCATCTATGGAGAAAAATTATACGTTGGCTTGAGCAGTACTCAAATTCTAAAAAATGACGTTGTATTGAGCAACATCATGACTGCCAGCAATTTCAACAGACACTATTTCACCATGGTGAAATATAAAATTGCGATAAGCAAAACCCTGGCACTTGAACCTTCCATTTTATTGAAAAGTGTAGCAAATAGCCCCTTATCTTTTGATTTGGGTGCGCGCGTTATCTCTAAAAACAGATCGTGGGCTTCATTCCAATACAGAAAAGGCGGCAGTTTGATCTTTCAAGTTGGAAGCAACTTGATCAAAAACCTATATCTCGCTTATTCCTATGAATACAGCGCAGGAAAAATCCGAACGGCAAACAATGGCACTCATGAGGTTCAATTAGGGTGGTATATCGGCAAGAACCGAAATCTGGAAGACGAACTTAAAGAAGACAAGAAATCAAAAGTAAAAGAAGAAAACAAGCAATAACATATGCGTTTTTTTTACCTTATCCTGTTCTTTGCTTTAAGGTATGCCCTACGGATCTTTTATCCCCGAATCAAGACAGTAAATGCGCCTAAAACTTTTTTAGGAAGGACCATTTACGTCAGCAACCATGCGGCGTCATTTATGGACCCGTTGGTGGTTGCCACGTTTCGACTTCCTATCGTATTCTTCCTTACTCGTTCCGACGTTTTCACTACTATCAGCAAGCCATTCCTCTGGGCCGCACACATGTTGCCCATCTATCGCCAGCACGATGGCGTGGATACCAAGGATGAAAATGCGAAGACATTTCAAAAATGCACGCAAATCCTGAAGTACGGTCGCAATCTTCTCATTTTTGGCGAAGGATTTACGGATGATGTTTTCATTCGAAGATTAAAACCGGTAAAAAAAGGTGCAGTCCGAATAGGGTTCTCAGCGCTTGAATCACTTCAATGGAAAAAGAAGATCTACATTGCTGCAGTTGGGTGTAATTATTCTGATCCCAATCAGATGCGAAGTGATGTGCTCATCTCTACTTCAGATAGGATCTGCCTGAATGATTACCGAAAAGAATACGAGGAAAATCCCAACAGGACGATAACAGAATTGACTAAGGTTGTAGAGCAATTGATGAAGGATCAGATCACGCACGTTGATCAGACAGAGTGGTGTGATTTTCATGAGAATATCATGCGTCTAACCAGAAAAGGGATGAATGCATTAAACAGTCATACGAATATCCCTTTACTGAAAAGATATCATTATTCTCAACAGCTCGCTCATTGGCTCAATGCACAGAAACACGATGAATTAGAAAACCTTCAAGATCTTAAAAAAGAAATCCATGACTATTTCGCTTTACAGAAGAAACTGAAGATCAATGAAAATTACCTCTATGAACTGAGTGCTCACAAACGAATAACTCGTTTAAACGAGTTCATCATGTTAGTTCTATTAGCGCCGTTTGCCTTACTAGGATTGATACATTGCGGCTTACCGTACTATGGTGTTAAAAAATTTGTGGAAGGTTCTTTCAAAAGAAAAGTATTTTGGGGTTCTGTCAAACTCTTATTAGGCATGATTTCAATGGGCATATTGAATATCCCTTTCATTTTTATTTTTAAAGCCTATGTCTGTCCAAGTTATTTGCTAGGAATGCTATACTATTTTTCAATTGGAATTTTTGGGCTCTCTACCTACATGTGGAGGAGAAATTACGTGCGATTCCGTGAGAAGGGGCTTGTCGCAAAAACAGATCTCACCAAACTACTTCTAAAACGAAGTGATCTCATTGAAAAGATTCACCTACAAGTCCCTGTAGCTTAAAGTATTCTTTGCAAAAAGAGAAGTACGGCAATACCTGAAACGACAGAAATCAAAACGTTCAGGGTAGCAATGAGATAATTTCCTGTTGAAATCAGATTCACGGTTTCATAGCTAAAGGAACTAAAAGTGCTAAATCCACCACAGAATCCCACTGCGAGCAGCGGATAGATCCATGACTGACCTTGCCATTTTACTACAAACAGATACATGATGACTCCGAGAATTCCGCTTGCGAGAATGTTGGAGATGAATGTTGCCCAAGGAAATGTGACCGGTGTCCATCGACCAACGTATAATCCAACCCAATAGCGAGTTAAACTACCCAATCCTCCACCAAGAAAAACAAGTAAATAGTTCATAGGATCCTAATGAATTTTCTTTCGAAAAAAGCCTTTGTACAACATAAAACTAATCAGCGATCCCACGAGCCCGCCAACAAGGACGTCTGAAGGATAATGCACACCTAGATAAACTCTGCTCGAACAAACCAGAATTGCCGAACTTATAAAGATCCATTTAAGCCATGAAAAATGAGTTCTCAGTACCAACCATGAGGCTGTCAAAATCGACAGAAAATTGGCTGCATGAGAAGAAACAAAACCATAGGTGCCGCCTTTGTACAGCGCTCCATCAGACATTCGGTAAAAGTGAAGTTGTCCAGACAAATCCAGATGATGTGACGGTCTGTATCTCAGGAAAACATTTTTAAACAGATGAACGGATGTCAAATCCGATAGTGCTACTGCAATCAGCGAAAAAATCAAGAATAAAAAGAACCCTTTTTTACTTAAGACTCTGTGGGCAAGTACGATTAGAAACAGATAAAGAGGAATCCAGAATACCTTTGTTGAAATCCACCACATGCATTCATCCAAAACAGATGAATGAACATGATTAATGCTCAAAAGGAGTTGATGATCCCAATATTCAAGCGTCTCCATCATTATTCAACCTTTTCCAGATCAGGTCTTTCAATTTATCAAGTCCTTGTTGGGCTACAGATGAAATGAAAACATACGGAATTTTTGGAAGATCTTTTTCCATAGCTGAGCGCAATTCATCATCGGTCACATCCGATTTTGTGATCGCAAGAATTCGTTCCTTGTGAAGTAACTCAGGATTGTATTGTTTTAACTCGTTGAGGAGGATCTTATATTCCTTGTGTATATCAGGACTATCAGCAGGAACCATAAAAAGCAATAATGAATTTCGTTCAATATGCCTTAAAAAACGAAGTCCCAAACCTTTGCCTTGATGCGCACCTTCAATAATACCGGGAATATCGGCCATGATAAAGGAACGATGATCCCTGTAACTGACGATGCCGAGATTCGGACGTAAGGTTGTAAACGGATAGTTGCCAATTTCGGGCTTTGCAGCGGAAAGCACCGATAACAAAGTACTCTTACCGGCATTCGGAAATCCAACTAATCCAACATCTGCGAGCACTTTTAATTCAAGGATTTTCCAACCTTCACGGCCCTCCTCTCCAGGCTGCGCATAACGTGGAGTTTGATTCGTTGGTGATTTGAAGTGATTGTTACCCATTCCACCTCTTCCGCCTGGTTGCAGGATCCGTTCTTCTCCTTCCTCCGTAATTTCGAATAAAACTTCCCCTGTTTCTTCGTCGCGTGCTACAGTCCCAAGCGGCACTTCAATATATTCATCCTTTCCCTGAGAACCGGTTTTCAAATTTCCTGCTCCATGCGCTCCATGTCCGGCTTTGATATGTTTTTTGAATTTGAGGTGAAGTAAGGTCCATAATTGGGTATTTCCCCTTATAATCACGTGTCCTCCCCGTCCTCCATCACCACCATCGGGACCTCCTTTAGGAATGTATTTCTCCCTTCTGAAATGGGTTGAACCCCCTCCTCCATTCCCTGAAGTACAGTGTATCTTGACGTAATCAACAAAATTATCCGAAGCCATAGCAGCGCAAAGGTACAAACAAATTAAGGCATAAATGAGAAAAGCCGGATAGACCGGCTTTCTTTAAAAATTCTTCACACTATTCAGAGTTGGTCGATTGCCGAATATAATCGATTTGTAATCTCATCGATCGAACCAATACCATCTATCGAAACAAATTTACCCTGATTTAAATAAAAATCTTTAACAGGCGCTGTCTCTGCGTTGTATACTTTGATTCTATTCGCAATCACTTCAGGATTTGCATCATCAGCTCTTCCGCTCACCTCAGCACGTTTTTTCAACCGCTCTTTCAATTCATTTTCCTCTACTTCAAGAGCCAGCATGACACTGATGGATGTTCCTGATTCTGTTAAAAACGTATCCAACGCTGATGCTTGATTGTTGGTTCTGGGAAAGCCATCGAAAATGAACCCTTTCGGATCCTGATGTTTTATAACTTCCGAACGAAGCATGTTAATTGTCACCTCATCAGGAACCAACTGCCCTTTATCCATATAACTTTTGGCAAGCATTCCCAATTCAGTTTCACCTTTAATGTTGGCTCTGAAAATATCTCCTGTAGAAAGATGAACTAATCCATACTTTTCGATCAGACGTTCAGACTGTGTTCCTTTTCCTGCTCCAGGAGGGCCAAATAAAACAATGTTTAACATACGCATTTGTAGAGTTACGACTCCTTTAATTGATAAATAGCACTTAAATTTCTTCCTTTCTCGTTGTAATCCAATCCATAGCCCACTACAAAGGCATTCGGAATTGAAAAACCAATGTAATCCGGATCACGTTTTCCTAAAAAAGCATCCGGCTTGAACAATAATGAACATACTTTAACAGATGCCGCGCCATGCACTTCCAACAATGTATGAATCTTATCAATGGTCAGTCCGGTGTCGACAATATCCTCCAGAACAACAATATGTTTGTTCTTGATATCCGAATTTATTCCGAGTAATTCATTCACCTCACCTTTTGAGTTCATACCGTGATAGGAACTCAATTTAACGAATGAGATCTCACAGGGAATGTTTATTTGTTTGAGAAGATCGGACGCGAACATAAATGAACCGTTCAATATCGCTAAGAAAACCAATTCCTTGCCCTCATAATCGCGATTAAGCTGCACCCCAAGGTGTTGCACCTGGCTAAGCACTTCTTCTTCACTAAGGAAGACATCAAATATTCTGTCGTTCAGCCGAATCACCGGTTGTAAGTTAGAAGAGCGCAAAGTTAGGCAAATTTAACGCAAAAAGAGCTAATATTTCGGATGAAACTTATGAACGGCCAAAGCGGAAATGTATCTTTGCACCATGAATAATTCAATGAACAAAGGAATAAAATCCGTAGTCGGAATGATTGGTGGCGGCCAGCTTGGTAGAATGTTTATTCAGGAAGCCATTGATCTGAACGTCGAGGTGCATGTGCTCGATCCCGATGCGGAGGCTCCTTGTCATCGCATTGCTCATTCCTTTACACAAGGTTCTTTGAACGATTTTGATGCTGTTCTGAATTTTGGAATGGATAAAGACGTTCTAACCGTAGAGATTGAAAACATTAATATTGAGGCATTAGAAGAACTTGAGAGAAAGGGGAAATCCGTTTTCCCTCAACCCTTCGCTTTAAGAACTATTAAGGATAAAGGCATTCAGAAACTGTTTTACAAAGAGCATCAAATTCCTACTTCTTCGTTTCAATTGATTGACTCTAAAACAGATTTGAGTGCGGAGCTATTGCCATGCGTTCAAAAATTGCGGACCGGCGGGTATGATGGGAAAGGCGTTCAGGTACTAAGAACACCAGAGGATCTATCCAAAGCTTTTGATGCGCCTTCAGTTCTTGAGGAACTCATCGATTTTGAAAAGGAACTTTCAGTAATTGTAGCACGTAATTCTTCAGGTCAGGTCGTTTCGTACCCCACTGTTGAATGTGAATTCAATCCTGAAGCCAATCTTGTTGAACTACTATTTGCACCGGCAGCTATTTCAGAAAAAGTAGAGACAGCAGCACAGCAGCTTGCAATAAGCGTGATTGAAAAACTTGGCATGGTGGGTATTCTTGCAGTTGAAATGTTTCTGACAAAAGATGGTCAGTTATTGGTGAATGAAATAGCACCAAGGCCTCATAATAGTGGTCATCATACAATCGAATGCAATGTCACCTCTCAATTTGCGCAACATTTGAGAGCGATTCTGAATCTTCCTCTTGGCTCTACAGAAATGGTTCTTCCAGGTGCGATGATCAATTTACTGGGCGAAAAAGGCTATGAAGGTCCGGCGCATTATGAAGGGATTGAATTGTTCCTTCAACAAAAAGGAATTCATCCGCACCTTTATGGGAAAAGCCAAACGAAACCTTTCCGAAAAATGGGACATGTGACTATTTCCGGCAATACCATTGAGGAAGTAAAGTCTCTTGCGCATCAGGCGCTGAAAGGGATCCGTGTGATCAGCCGATAGTATTTCATCCAATTTAAAATTCTGTTTTCAATCCCGAAAGATTGTTAATTTTATTTTTGTTTAACTTTTTATTTTGTTTGTTAAACATTTTTGTTTAGGTTTGCCTCATAATAGTTAAACATTTTGTTATGTCAACATTAGAATTCAACGAAGCACTTATTGGAATGGAGAACAATCTTCATTCATTCGCAATGAGTTTCACGCGCAACAATGAGGATGCGCGAGATCTAACGCAGGAGACAATGTTAAAAGCCATCACCTATCGAAGCTATTATGCCCCTCAAACTAATTTCAAGGCCTGGGTTTTTACAATCATGCGTAACATTTTCATTAATCAATACCGTCGCAAGGTGAAATCCGGAACTATTTTCGATCACTCTCAAGATCTGTATTTGCTGAACCAGCCCGGTGATTCATTGAATTCTCCCGTTCAGGAAATCGCTGTAAAAGAAATAAATGGCCATATTAACGGTTTGGAAGAAGAATATAAGTTACCTTTCAAAATGCATTTTAAAGGATTCAAATACAAAGAGATATCTGACAAACTAGGAATCCCAATTGGAACAGTCAAAAGCAGAATATTTATAGCACGCAAGAAACTCATGGAAGTAATGCCTGAGTACAATTATTCCATGAATTAATGAAGAAGGTAACGATCATAGGCGCAGGTATTTCGAGTTTATCGAGTGCTGCATTCCTCGCCAAAGCAGGTTACGACGTGACCATTCTTGAAAAGAATGACACGATCGGAGGAAGAGCCCGACAATTCTCAGAGAAAGGTTTCGTTTTTGACATGGGTCCGAGCTGGTATTGGATGCCCGATGTTTTCGAACAATTTTACAATAAGTTCGGATACACAACCTCTGACTTCTACGAACTTAAACGCCTTGATCCATCGTACCGTATCTTCTGGAAGGACGAATCACAGTCCGATATCCCGGCTTCGGAAGACGAACTCTTTAAATGGTTTGAAGAACTGGAACCTGGTAGCAGTAAAAAACTGAAACATTTTCTCAGCGAAGCAAAATACAAATACGAAGTAGGGATGCAAGATTTGGTCTATAAACCGAGTCTGAAGCTTACAGAGTTTGCTGACATGCGCATCCTGAAAGGCCTGTTTAAACTTCATCTGCTTTCTTCATTTTCGAAATATATCCGCAGCTATTTTAAGAATGAGAAAATCTTGTCGCTATTGGAATTTCCTGTATTGTTCCTAGGAGCGATGCCGGAAGAAACACCTGCGCTGTATTCGTTAATGAATTATGCAGATATTTCCCTTGGAACCTGGTATCCTATGGGAGGTATGCACAAATTTGTTGAAGCTTTCGAGAAAATTGCAGTTGAAAATGGGGTGCAAATCCTAACCAATCAACAAGTTTCGGGAATTAAATACCAATCATCTCAATTGACCCACGTGATTACCAACGGGGTCGATTTTGAAACCGATATTCTGGTCTCCGGAGCAGATTACCAGCACACAGACAGTTCGATCATGAACGGCAAGGCAAACTATTCCAGCGCCTATTGGAATAAGCGTACCATGGCTCCATCATGCCTGTTGTACTACGTTGGTGTAAATAAGCGGGTTGACAATTTGTTGCATCACAACCTCTTCTTCGACGAAGCTTTCGGACTTCACGCCAAAGAGATCTACAAAGACCCTAAATGGCCCACTGCTCCGTTGTTTTATGTGAGCGCACCATCGAAAACAGATCCATCGGTAGCACCTGAAGGATGTGAGAATATTTTCTTGTTAATTCCTATCGCTCCTGACCTTAAAGATGATGAAGCGATTCGTGAACAGTACTTCCAGCTTTTAATGGACCGTTTGGAGAAACGAACTGGTCAAAAGATCAGAGAGCACATCGTTTACAAAAGAAGCTACTGTATTTCCGATTTCAAGAATGATTACCATGCCTTCAAAGGCAACGCCTACGGATTAGCTAACACCCTAAGACAAACGGCCATTTTGAAACCGTCGCTTAAAAACAAAAATTTAGACAACGTTTATTATACCGGTCAACTTACCGTACCGGGACCGGGAGTTCCCCCGGCAATCATTTCCGGTGAAGTAGTGGCACGGGAAGTAATGAAAGACCAACCACTTAAAGTTACCGTAGATTAAATCGCTAAACACCGGAAACCATGAAAGAACTATTTGACAATGTATCCCATGAAATGAGTATGCTGACTACCAAAAGGTACAGTACCTCATTCTCTCTAGGCATATCCTTTCTTCATAAAAGTATGCACAAGCCAATCTACGCGATTTATGGATTTGTGCGATTCGCTGATGAAATTGTGGACTCCTTTCATGGCTTCGAACAACAGGAATTGCTCGCTGATTTCAAAAAGCAAACCTACTTAGCCATCGATCAGGGAATATCCTTGAACCCCATTCTTCATAGCTTTCAATGGGTCGTTAGAAAATATAATATTCCACTGGATTTAATTGAAACCTTCCTGAACAGCATGGAAATGGATCTGGTGAAGAAAGAGTATGACAAATCGAAATATGAACAATATATCCTCGGTTCTGCTGAAGTAGTCGGATTGATGTGTTTGAAGATCTTCGTTGAAGGAGATGACAAGGAATACGAGCGCTTAAAGCCGTTGGCCATGAAACTGGGTTCTGCTTTTCAAAAGATCAATTTCTTGCGCGATCTAAAAGCAGACTATCAAGAGTTGGGACGCACCTATTTTCCAGGCATTGATCTGAATGAATTCAACAGTACTGTCAAAAAGGAGATTGAAGCAGACATCGAGATCGATTTCAAACTGGGCTATGAAGGAATTAAACAGTTACCCAAAAAAGCACGTTTCGGTGTCTACATGGCCTACATTTACTATTACAAACTCTTTACAAAGATTAAATCCACTCCAGCGGAAGTTATTCTGAACGAACGCATTCGTATTCCCAACAACAAAAAATACCGTTTATTTGTAACATCTTTGGTTCGTCACAATTTAAATCTTCTCTGATTGGAACATACAACGGCACATAGCGTCATACTTGTGAATGAGCAGGATCAGGAGATCGGACTAATGGAAAAACATGAGGCCCATCGAAAAGGGGTGCTTCATCGTGCATTCTCGGTGTTCATTTTCAATAGTCAAGGGGAATTATTACTACAGAGACGCGCTTTCGGAAAGTATCATTCTGAAGGATTATGGACCAATACCTGTTGTAGTCACCCGAATCCGGGTGAAGACATCATCGAAGCAGGTAAACGAAGACTTAAGGAAGAAATGGGTTTGTCCTGTGAATTGCACTACGGTTTTTCTTTTGTATATAAAGCTGAACTCGACAATGGATTTACCGAACATGAACTCGATCATGTGATGATCGGATTCTCCGATGAAACTCCTCATCTCAATACAGAAGAAGCGATGTCATTCAAATGGTTGAAATTGGATGAGTTGAAGCGCTCGATAGCGTATAATAAAAATCAATTCACCGAATGGTTCAAGATCATCATGGATGAACACGCAGAATCACTTTCAACGCTATTGACGCATGCGAGTTTGTAGACGCGAGACCTTCAATGCCGCACATCGGATTTTTAATCCGGAATGGTCAGATGAAAAGAATCTGGAGGTTTTCGGCAAATGCAGCAATCCAAATTACCATGGTCATAACTATGTTCTCGAAACATGGATTGAAGGTCCGATCGATCAGGAAACCGGTTATGTCATCGACTTGAAAAATCTCAAAAACCTCATTCGAAATGAGATCTGCGAACGTTTTGATCACCGCAACCTGAATCTGGATTGTGAGGAATTCAAAGAATTGAAGCCTTCTGCGGAGAATATCGCAGTCGTTATCTGGAACCTGCTTCGGCCACACATCGAAGCACATCTCCAAATTTGCGTTCGACTCTGGGAAACAGAAAACAACGTGGTTGAATACGACGGAAAATGAAAAGTCTGTTCTGGCATCGACGTGATCTGAGAATTTCGGATAATGCCGGTTTATATAAGGCTCTGAAACAATCCACGGAAGTCATCCCCGTTTTCGTATTCGACACAACGATCCTCGACAGACTTCCAAAAAATGATCAACGCGTAAGGTTCATTCATCAATGTATTGAAGCGCTCAAAAAAGAATACAGTGACATGGGTTCCGACTTCAAGATCCTTCATGGCGATCCCAGAACTGTGATACCTGAATTGTGCGAAAAAGAAAAAATCCAAACGGTATTCACCAACCGAGATTACGAACCTTCAGCACTTGAACGGGACCGAATGATCTTTGAAGACTTGAAAACGCGAGGAATAGAGTTTATCGGGACCAAGGATCATGTTATTTTCGAAAAGAACGAAGTCCTGAAAGATGACGGATCTCCATACACGGTTTTCACACCCTATTCGAGAAAGTGGAAAAGCAAGCTTAATGATTTCTATTTGTCCTCTTATCCCGTAGAACAGTACTTTTCGCAATTATATCGTTCCGGAAGCATTTCGAAAGCACCTAACTTAGATGAGCTGGGATTTGAATCCACAGCAATGCATGATTTTCCTTCGACTACCGTTACTGACAAACTCATTTCCAGCTATAAGGATAAAAGGGATTTACCTGCTCAATCTGGCACATCGAGATTAAGTCTGCACCTTCGTTTTGGGACCATCAGCATCCGGGAACTTGCCAGAAGAGCGGTTCACCTCAATGAGACTTTTCTGAATGAATTGATCTGGCGTGATTTCTATCAGATGATCATCTTTCACTTTCCGCATAGTGCTAAAAGCGCATTCAAACCTCAATACGATCGTATTGAATGGGAGTACAATGAAAACCATTTTCAAGCCTGGTGTGAAGGTAAAACGGGTTATCCGCTCGTGGATGCAGGAATGCGCGAGTTAAACGAAACCGGTTTCATGCATAATCGCGTCCGAATGGTGACTGCTAGTTTTCTAACCAAACATCTGTTGTTGGACTGGCGACTTGGTGAAGCCTATTTTGCTGAAAAATTACTGGATTTCGAACTGGCAAGTAATATCGGCGGCTGGCAATGGGCATCAGGTACAGGTTGCGATGCAGCGCCTTATTTCCGTGTTTTCAATCCCGAAAGTCAGCAACAGAAATTTGATCCAAAATTCGAATACGTCAAAAAATGGGTGCCTGAATTCGGGACAGATGGCTACCCTGAACCAATCATTGAACATTCCTTTGCCCGAAACCGAGCTATTGCCCGCTATAAAGAAGGACTAAATCCATAAAAAGATGCTTAAAACAGGAGATCAGTGCCCGCCATTTCTTTTGAATGATCAACATGGAAATTCAGTAAACAGTACTGAATTGATCGGTAACCAAATACTGGTCATATTTTTCTACCCCAAAGATGAGACACGTGGCTGCACTGTAGAGGCTTGTGCATTCAGGGATGAACACGAAACCTTTGTGGATGAAGGAGCCAAAGTGATCGGCATATCCTCCGATTCAATTGCTTCTCATGATCGGTTTGCACAGAAATTCCGCCTGCCTTACACCTTACTGGCAGACGAGAAAAAGGAAGTCCGAAAAGCATTTCAAGTTCCTGGTAATCTTTTTGGTCTCATACCGGGACGTGTCACCTATATTGTGGACAAAAGTGGTGTAATCCGGGGTATTTACAATTCTTTGACAGACCCAAAAGGTCATATACAGAAAGCACTGGAGTGCGTTCGGTCACTTAAGTCTTAAGAATTTGTTTTTTCATACGACTTAACGATTCAGGAAGGATCCCCAGATAGGATGCGATCTGATGTTGCGGAACAAGTTGTTCGATGCCGGGAGAGCGTTGAATCAATTCCCGGTAACGATCGGCGGCACTGGCACTTACAGTCAACAAAAAGCGTTTTTGGAAAGCTGACAAATGCTTTTGAATGATGATCCTGAAAAACCGTTCCAATTTTGGAACTGCCTGAAGCAAAGCCTCCTTTTGTTCCGGATTGATCTGAAGAACAATAGCATCCTCCAAGGCTTGAATACTCAAACTGGAAGGTTCTCCATTCAAAAACGCCGCCATATCACCCACCCACCAATCCGGAAAAGCAAAGTTCAACACATGCTCTAACCCTTTCGTATCGGTGTAATAAACACGCATAGTTCCGCTTACCACAAAACATTCCACAACACAGGGAGCTCCTTGCTCAAACAAATGCTCTTTTTTCGGAATTCGCTTAATCGTGTAAAAAGGTAAGATCCGTTCTTGCTCTTCCTCAGACAATGCGATGCGTTGAGACATGTAATCGATCAATCGTTGTTTCAGAACTTCATCTTCCATAGGAATAAAAGTAGCCAATTCCGCTGACCTGAAAACAAAACGAACCCTGGCCTTGTTTTAATCAAAAACATTCTATGTATCAGTTCAAACGCGAGCAGCTTGTCAAAACCGATATGGAAACGTGTTGGAAATTCTTTTCTTCACCTGCCAATCTTCAAAAGATCACACCTTCATACATGGGGTTTGATGTATTGACTGATGTTCCGGAAACGATGTATGAAGGACTCATGATCGCCTATCGCGTGCGACCACTATTTGGCATTCCTGTAGAATGGATCACAGAGATCACGCATGTGAAGGAAAATCAGTTTTTCGTTGACGAACAACGTAAAGGTCCTTACAAGATCTGGCATCATGAACATCATTTCAGAGAAACGGCTGAAGGCATCCTTATGAAGGATATAGTGACCTATGAACTGCCGTTCGGAAAACTTGGAAAACTAGCTCATCCGGTGCTCGTTAAAAAGAAACTTGAAGAAATCTTCGACTTCCGATTCAAAGTGGTTGAAGAAGTTTTCGGATAGCGTTTTTAATCTATTCCGTGGTTACTCCCTGATAAAAAGCAGCTTTTTCCTCTGCTTCCTTTTTCGTCTCACGAATAATCTTATCCCTGCGATGTGGAAGGGAATAGATGGCGTAAAGTTTAAGAAATTGTGTTTTACTAGATCTGTTGCGCTTGATGCGGAATTCGGTGGAATTACCGTTGACCCTTATGGACAGATAAAAACAGGATTCTCCATTCAGGGAAAAATCAAACGAAGTGCCTTTGGTTTGAAGTGGAGTGCAGTAACAGAGGCCGGTAGTATCGTTGTTTCTGATGATGTGAAACTGAACGCAGAACTACAATTCATAAAAAAAGTTTAAGTTTTTTTCACTTTCGATGAACAAAATAAAAAACAGTGTGTTTTAAATCAAGCAAGTAGTAATAGTGGTTAGACGAAAAGTCGCGGACTCGCCAGAGTTCGCGGCTTTTTGGTTTTATTTGACGTAATCCTGCTTGTGTACCAGCATGTATTGATCATTATCCAGTTTGAGGTAACCCTGATCATAACAAAAGAAATACCGCGCTCCTTTCTGGGTTTTGTAAATGTTGGTGAAGTAATGGAAATTGAATCCTTCTTCCGCTAGCGTAATACCATCAACCGTTATTTTTCCTTCTGGATTCAGTGACTCAAGAATTCGACGATTTTTTCGCAGGATATTATTGATTCGACGCATGTACGCAGTTGTATCTTCGTTCAACCTGTTATTGTGCGTATTGCGGCAATAATCTGAACAAAACTTCTGGTCTCTCCTACCTACCAGCTTTTGTCCGCATTCTTTACAAAGTCGGTCCTCTGTTCCCTTTTTCAGTTGTGTCATAACAGGGCAATGTTAACAATAATTAACAGCAAAATCAAGGACTTCGGAAGGAGAGTTAGGACATTTGCAGGTATTCAATCAATTCACATGGAAGACCAGGAGATACAGCAAGTAAGAACGGCTGATGCACTACGAAATTTGAATGACCGCATCCAGCTTGAGTCGATCATCATTCAAAAACTTCGTTCAGAGATCTCTAAAACGATCGTTGGTCAAACCTACATGATCGACAGATTGTTAATTGCACTTTTAGCTGATGGACATGTCTTACTTGAAGGTGTTCCTGGATTAGCCAAAACGCTCGCTATCCGAACACTTTCTGAAGCTGTTGATCTTGATTTTAGTCGAATTCAATTCACGCCAGACCTACTTCCTGCAGATGTTACCGGGACCATGATCTATCAACAGAAAACAGAGAAATTCAGCGTAAAGAAAGGCCCTGTTTTCGCCAACTTTGTATTGGCAGACGAGATCAATCGAGCACCGGCAAAGGTACAATCGGCATTGCTCGAAGCCATGCAGGAAAAACAGGTAACTATTGGCGAAGAGACATTTGCTCTTCCCAATCCCTTTTTAGTTCTTGCCACCCAAAATCCCATCGAACAGGAAGGGACTTATCCGTTACCGGAAGCACAAGTTGACCGGTTTATGCTGAAAGTCGTACTGGGCTATCCTTCAAAAGAAGAAGAAAAACTGATTATCCGCTCGAATGTGCACGCAGATGGTCTGCCGAAAGCAACTCCTGTTCTTTCAGCTGAAGATATCAAACGTGCACGTGATCTGGTACGTGAGATCTATCTGGATGAAAAAGTTGAAAACTACATTGTTGACCTCGTTTATGCCACACGCACACCAGAGGTTTACGGTCTTGGTTTCTTAACACCGATGATCAGTTTTGGTTGTTCGCCACGGGCAAGTATCAATTTAGCATTAGCAGCAAAAGCGTATGCTTTTCTCCAGGGTCGGGCCTTCGTAACACCTGAAGATGTGAGAGCCATTGCACCGGATGTCATGAGACATAGAATAGGACTCACCTACGAAGCTGAAGTAGAAGAAATGAGCGTTTCCGATGTGTTGAACAAAATTTTGAACCGCATCGAAGTACCTTAAACGCAATTCATGGATCGAAGCGAACTTTTGCGAAAAATCAAAACCCTTGAAATACGATCTAAAGGATTGTCGAGGCATTTATTTTCCGGTGAATACCATTCTGCTTTCAAGGGAAGAGGCATGACATTCAGCGAAGTAAGAGAATACCAACATGGTGATGACGTAAGAACGATCGACTGGAATGTAACGGCGCGCACCCGCAGCCCACACGTCAAAGTTTACGAAGAAGAACGGGAGTTGACGATCTTGCTGCTCATCGACCTGTCTGAATCTATGGAATTTGGATCCGATGGCCAAACAAAAAAAGAACTGGCGCTCGAGCTAGCAGCAACCCTGGCCTTTTCAGCCATTTCGAACAACGACAAAGTAGGAGCTGTTTTTTTTACGGAAGAAGTTGAACATTACATCTCGCCGGACAAAGGTCGCAAGCACGTACTGCACATTCTTACTTCAGCGCTCCAATGTCAACAAAAAGGGAAGGAAACAAACATCGGAAATGCTTTACGATTTATTGAACGAACTCAAAAAAAACGATCGATCTGCTTTTTGATTTCCGATTTTACTTCAGAAGAACCCCATCAGGAGGCACTCCAACGCAGCCGAAAAAAACACGACACCATTGCTTTGCATGTACGTAATTCGATGGAATATTGCATGCATGAAAGAGGATTCGTTCAGTTATTCCATGCTGAAGCGGCCGCCAGCACATGGGTAAATCTGAACGATTCAACTATCCGCGAAAAGCTTAAGGAAAATGAAACGACCAAACTCGCTGAACTCAAACAAAACATGGCACGAGCGGGTGTAGATCTGGTTTCATTCAATACGAATGAGGAGATTCATCTCCCACTCATGCGTCTCTTTAAAAACCGTTCATGATCAAGCGTTTACTTGTAATATTCTCGCTTCTTGTGTCCGTGAATGTCATGACTCAGGTGACCCATGCTTCCATTTCTCAACATGAGATATCGATTGGAGAACGTGTTACATTGAGTTACAGTTTACCTGTTAAATTCAGTAAATCAGTCTCATTTAACCCTTACGAAAAATTTATTCCTGTCTTGAAGTCGGACAATGAGGGTAAAAATGAAAAAGCAAGTCCAGAAACAGTGGAAATTCTGCTGCCTTTCCGAGATACGATTATTGCCAGTGAAGGAGGTCCTGTTTGGACAGGTTACTATGAAATCACTGTTTGGGATTCAGGAGCCTTTGTTGTGCCCGGCCCAAAGATCAAGCTGGGAAACGAACAGTTGCAATTCCCAGGCGTGAGTTTTACCGGGCGTTTAACGCCACCCATCAAGGGATTGGAAAACTATGATATCAAAGAATTCTTCGCTGAATTGCCTCCGCAAACGATGAAGGAGAAAGTAACTTCTTTTTTATCACATTATTGGTGGGTCATACTGCTGATTCTAGGAGCTATGTTGAGTTGGCTCTGGTATAAACACATAAAAAGAAACGATTCAAAACATCATAAATCACTTACGATCTATGAGCAAGTCATCCTTAAACTGGACGAACTGGAACGAAAAGAAGGGTGGAAAAATGGAAAAGTAAAAACACATTATTCCGAACTTTCGTTCCTGATGAAAAACTATTTGGGTGATGTGTACAACCTTCATTTGCTTGAACGAACGACCTCAGAAACACTGTTACTTTTAGGACATAATGTTGATACTAAAGATCTAACAGAAAAGATTAAAAACATTCTCGAAACAGCTGATCTTGTCAAATTTGCAAAGTATTATCCATCAGAAAATGAGGTAAGAACGCATCTTCAGGAGTGCATTCAGCTCGTCACCTTGATTCACGAACAAACTTCAGTCCCAAATGAATAGTGATAAACTCGAAGTGTTTGGGTATACGTTTCAATCGCCGTATTGGCTGTTGGGACTTATTTTGGTTCCAATAATCGGTTATATTCTTTTTACTGGAGAACGAAAAAGAAAGGGAGACCGGAAATTTACAGGAACCCTAACAGTACAACTTTCTGTGACGAACGTCTGGATACCGAGATGGCGAAAGCTACTGATCGCAGTTCAACTGTTCGCCTTCACGTCGATGATACTGGCGATGGCAAAACCCTATTTCCCAGGAGACAGTGAGGCAACAGAAGAAGAATTCCGTAAAGGAATCGACATCATGCTGGCCATGGACGTTTCACTATCTATGATGGCGATGGATTTCGAGCCAAACCGATTGGAAGCAGCTAAAAAAGTGGCTAAAGAATTCGTTGAAGGTCGGATTGGCGATCGCATCGGTTTGGTGGTCTATGCCGGAGAGGCTTATACTGCGAGTCCCGGTACAGTGGATCATGAATCGCTGATGGCACAAATAGATTCCATTGGTAATGAACCTATTGACGGAGGAACAGCTATCGGAACAGGCCTTGGTACTGCCGTATCACGTTTGAGAGACGAGAAATTGCCTTCAAAAGTTGTCATCCTACTCACGGATGGTAGCAATAACGCAGGTGAAGTAGATCCTCTTTCAGCAGCTGAACTTGCGAAAGAAAAAAATGTTCGCGTTTACACGATTGGCGTAGGCACTAACGGAGAAGCACCAACGCCTGTCATAACGCCTTTCGGTGTGCGTTTCGAAATGGCTCCTGTAGAGATTGATGAAAAAACCCTTCGGTCGATAGCAAAAATTACAGGTGGACATTATTTCAGAGCAACGGATGAAGCCTCCTTACGATTGATTTATGAAGAGATCGATCAAATGGAGAAACGAAAACAATTCAATAGGCAGTTTGCACCGGAAGAGCCTGCAACTCCGCGCCCATTTCTCTTAGCGGCACTCATTCTACTGCTCACTAGTTGGGGTCTACTTCAATACCTTTTTACCTATGAGCAGTGATAGAACCAACATAAAAGCTTCTGCATTCTGGAAAAAGATTCTGATCGCAGAACTCGTTTTCTGGGGTATACTTTTGCTGTCGTGCACATTTATCGACTATTCAGTCGGGAATTCCAATGGTGAATTGTTTGTCTTCCGAAAACCGGAAATACTATGGTTGCTACTTGGAATCATTCCTATCCACTTCATTTATCTACGAAAAGCTAAACGAATTTCAGCCTTGACAGAAGGAATGTCCCGTTTGATGTATCGACCCCATAACTTGAAATTCAAATTACTCAGTCATCTCTTCTTTACACGCGTGATTGTTTTCCTTGTTTTAGCACTTGCCCAACCATCGATCGGCAAAGAAAAAGTCGAGGGGACAATCAAAAGTCTGGAGTTAGTGGTGTGTCTCGATGTTTCAAACTCCATGGATGTAAAGGACATGGATGAAGATGAAAGCAGACTTAACGCATCCAAACGGGCTATGAATGATCTGATCAACCATCTTTCTGGTGAGAAGATCGGTGTATGCGTTTTTGCGGGAGCTTCATTTGTTCAATTGCCATTAACGACCGATTACGACGCTGCAAAATTGTTCATCGAAGAGGTCAACACCAACCTCATCTCACAACAAGGAACCAATATCAGCAGCGCATTGGAAACAGTAGAAAAAATGTTCTCTCCAGTAAAAGGTGGTAAAGCCATACTATTGATCACTGACGGTGAGGATCACGATGGGAATGCCATCGAATCCGTTCATTCATTAGTCGACAAGGCAATCGAGTTGCATGTACTGGGCGTAGGGAGTAAAAAAGGAGGACCACTCCAAGTGGATGCGCAACGTCCTGAACTAGGCTACAGAAAATCAAAAAACGGTCAGCTGTTAATCTCCAAAGTAGATCCGCAACTGATAGAGAATCTGGCAAAAGCAGCCAATGGATCATACTTGTTGAGCTCTTCCGCTTATCCCTCTGTAGCGCAACTATTAACAGAAATTAACCACATTCAACGTACCAATTTGCGAGATTTGGCTTTTGAAGTCAGAAGCAACAATTACCGCATTCCTTTAGGAGCGGCGATTATCTGCTTTTTGGCTATAGTAGCACTCCATTACATGGAGCAAAAGAACTTGACGGAATGAGGCTGCTTACACTGATCGGAATTGTTTTACTCGTCGGAACTTCCTACGGACAGGTCTGGCGTGATTCATTGCAATCGGCAAGACAAGCTTATTTCTCCAAACAATACGATCTCGCAACACGTTCTTATCAATTTGCCGAAAAAGCACTCAAAGGCAAGATGGATCTAAGTTCTGAAAAAGCGCAAAATGCCTATCGAAGTGGAAATTATAACAGCGCCATTGAACAGTATAATCGTGGGCTTAAAAACGCTAAAGCTGCTTCTAAAAAGGTTAACGATCATTACAACCTAGGTAATGCCTTTCTGAAACTAAAACAATACAAAGAAGCAATTCAAGCATATAAGAATTCCTTAAGATTGGATCCATTCAACAAGGAGGCACGCTATAACCTTTCCCAGGCATTGCGCAAACTGCAGAAAAAGACAAAAGACAAAAAGACGAAGGACAACAAGACAAAAGACAAAAGACAAAAGGACGAGAACAAAGAGAACAAAGAGAACCAATCAATAAAAGACGAGCGAAGAAACAGAAATTCGCAGAAGAGAAATGCTGCAGATCGTATCCTCGACAAGCTTCAAAAAGATGAAGCGGCCACCAAGCGAAAGTTGAACAATGCACGATTGAAAAGGAAAGGTACTCCTAAAACATCTGAATACGATTGGTAATGCGATTCATATTGGTCATATATCTGTTCTACTCTTGCATATCCTATGCACAGCGTCCGCTTGTTCAGCTGGATGTTTCACCAAAAGAGGCAGAGATCGGACAATCCATCACGATTACCGTAAAAGCAAATGTGCAGGGAGAACTGGAAGTGGATCTTCCAAAAGCATTCGAGAGCGGAAACTCCACGATGAGCAGCATGCAACAAGAGATTGATTACAACACAGGAAAAGTTGTTACTTATTTCATTCATTCTGAGAGCGGTAGTTTTAATCGTTCAGGATCGTACACGGTTGGACCTGCGTACATCCGTCGCGGAAATAAAGTGTTCAAGTCCAATAGTGCCGCCATATCCATTAGAAAAGAAGAGGCGCCAACGAATACAGAACAGCGTTATTCCTATCGTCAGTTATCGCAGCCGGCTTTTGGGGTAATCTTTTCATCAAAACGTTCCGTTTACGAAGGGGAGCCTCTAGTTCTGTCTGCAAAGATCTTTGCACGCTTTGCACCTACCCATCTCGAAGGTTACGAATCTTACACGCCTGAAGGGTCAGGAGAAAAGCACGACCTGGATGAAGGATCGGAAGAGATCGCTCTGAAAGAAGAACGTATCGGAAGAGCTGGTTACTACAGTTTCGTCTACGACAAACAACTTGTTTTTCCTTTAAATACGGGCAAAATGACCGTTGCGCCGTTTAAGGTGCTCCTGATGCGCGGCTTTGAAAGTTTTTCACTCTCCTCTTCCGCTCTGACCCTTGATGTAAAACCCTTACCCAAAGGCGCTCCGTCGAATTTCACAGGAGGCGTTGGTTCCTTTGAAGTTTCACAAAAAATTTCAACCGGCGATATCAAACAAGGGGAAATGATCACGTTGGTCAGAACAATTAGCGGTCATGGGAATCTTCATTTATTGCGTTTTCCAGAAATTGCTTTACCTGAAGGATGTGAACTCTATGGTGATCCGGAAATGAAGGAGAGCTATTCGTTTGGAAGCCAGGGAGCAAAGGGCAAGATCACTTATACCTATCATGTAAAAGCTACGAAAAGTGGCGATCTCGTTATACCCGATTTTTCATTTAGTTATTTTGACCCCGAAAAGGAACGCTATGTGCTAAAGAAAGCGGCCGGAAAGCGTTTGAATATTACTTCAGACCCTTCTGTGGCATCTAACGAAAACCCAGCAATGGGTCAGGATGGTGAAGAATCGTTTCACAAAGCCGATCGATCAGCAACTACAGCCAATAAAGATCTATTTCTCCCGAATTGGGTTTGGATTGTTCTAACCGCACTTTTTGCACTGATTTCGGTTAAACTTTTCAGAGACAAACGTGAGCAAACACCATCCCGCCAACCGGATAAAGAAGTGCCCAATCAAACGCAAGCATCAGAACAGCAAAGTGCTGAAGCTGGCATAGTTGACTATTTGAAAAATGCGCGTATTGCATTGGAAACAGCTGACTCATATATCTTTTACCCTCAGATTGAAAAAGCCATGATTTCGGTACTTGGAAGGCTTTCAAATAACTCATCGATGAACAGAGCTGAACTGCTTTCCCATGCACAAAACCATGCAATGTTTTCCGAGATCAAACAATGGTTTACCGATCTTGATACCGGTCGTTACGGCATGGGAATTTCCGGAGCAGAACCGAAAGTGCTTCTGGAAAGAGCGGAAATACTGATCGATAAATTGAACATTTGATCATCCCTGCTTTTCCCTACCTTTGCATCCATGTCGGCAGCACAAGAGAACATACGCAACCTCACTTTGGAGGACTTAATCGTTTCCATGGAAAAGATCGGGGAAAAGCGCTTTCGTGCCAAACAGATCTATGAATGGCTATGGAAAAAGAATGCTGCCACTTTCGAAGAAATGTCTAATCTCGGCAAAGAACTTCGCACAAAACTCGAATCGCACTTTTTCATAGATCATATTCAACTGGAAGACCAACAGATAAGCTCCGATAAAACCATCAAATGTGCGTTTTCGGTGGAAAAAGGTAAAGTGGTTGAAGGTGTTCTGATTCCAACAACATCACGCACAACTGCCTGTATCTCTTCTCAGGTAGGTTGCAGTTTGTCGTGTACATTTTGTGCTACCGGGAGATTGAAGCTGATGCGTAACCTCACTGCCGGAGAAATTGTGGATCAGGTGGTTTACTTAAAAGATCAGGCAGAGAACCGCTATCAAACACCCTTGACGAATATCGTTTACATGGGCATGGGTGAACCGTTGCTCAACTACAAAAATGTGCTGCGCTCCATTGATCTGATCACGGGAGAAGACGGACTGGGAATGTCCCCAAAACGGATTACGGTTTCTACCGCCGGTATCGCAAAAATGATCCGAAAATTAGGCGATGACGGTGTGAAATTCAATCTCGCACTCTCTCTGCATGCGGCAAATGATAAAAAACGCAGCGAGATCATGGAGATCAACGATACCAACAATCTCGAGACACTGGCAGATGCGTTGCGTTACTTCTATGAGAAAACGGAATCACGCGTCACCTTTGAATACATTATTTTCAAGGATTTCAATGACCGTATCGAGGATGCGCAGGAATTGGCAGCATTTGCACGTTGTGTTCCGTGCAAGATCAACATCATCGAATACAATCCAATCGATGAAGGCTCCTTTCAGCAAGCAGATACAGAAAAAGTGAACGCTTTCGCAGCATTTCTCGAATCAAAAAATCTGATCGTAAACGTCAGACGCAGTCGCGGAAAAGATATCGACGCTGCTTGCGGACAACTTGCCAACAAGAACAAAGCACTGCCCTTAGAAGGTAGAATTCTCAAGTAGAAAATCGATTTTTTTACTTCTCGCCTTGGGCAGTAAAGCGTATATTTGTAGTATGCTCACTGTCGAGGAAATACTGTCGCCGATTCAGACAGAAATGAACGAATTCGAAACGCGTTTTCGTCAGAATATGCGCTCGAAAGTTCCGCTTCTCGATAAGATCACGCACTATATCATCAGGCGAAAAGGGAAACAAATGCGCCCGATGTTTGTCTTCCTCACGACGAAGATGTTAGGAGAAATGGGAGACAAAGCCTACGATGCAGCTTCCCTGATCGAATTGTTACATACCGCTACGCTTGTCCACGACGATGTGGTGGACGACGCGAATGAACGTCGCGGATTCTTTTCACTTAACGCTCTATGGAAAAACAAAGTGGCGGTTCTGGTGGGCGATTACATGCTCTCCAAAGTGCTTTTGCTATCCATCGAGAAGAACAATGTACGATTACTTGAAGTCGTTGCGCGTGCAGTTCGGGAAATGAGTGAAGGCGAATTATTGCAGATCGAAAAAGCACGACGTCTCGATATCACCGAAGAAGTGTATTTTGAAGTAATTCGACAAAAAACGGCCTCGCTGATCTCTACATGTTGCGAAGCAGGAGCCATTGCAGCCGAACGCGAAGATATGGCCGAACGCATGAGGAGATTTGGTGAATTAGTTGGGTTGGCCTTCCAGATCAAAGATGACATTTTCGATTACGGTACTCCGGGAAAGATCGGTAAACCAACCGGTTTGGATATTCGTGAGCGAAAAATGACCTTACCGCTGATCTACACCCTAAATACAGCTCCAAAAGAAGTGCGTTCCGAGTTAATCAATATCGTAAAAAACCATAATGAGGAAAAGCGCTACGTTAACAGAGCGATTGAACTCGTTACCTTGCATGGCGGTATCGAATATGCGCATCAAAAAATGATGTCATTGAAAGACGAAGCACTCAAAGAACTGGACGGAATTCCCGATTCAGAGGCAAAAAAAGCTGTTATAGGATTGGTAGAATATACCACGCTGCGCGAAAAATAAAACAACATGAACTATTTTGTCTATCCGATTTTAGTATTGATCCTTTTTTCCTGTGGGAATGAGGAGGAAAATAAGCCGAAAAAACATGCGCCAGAATCTCTGGTTGAGGTAAAAAATGGCGTCTATTACGAGTGGTATCCCGGAAAGAAACAACTGAAATATAAAGGTGCTCAGGACGAGAACAAAAAACGTAATGGTATCTGGACTTTCTATTCTGAAAATGGCACCGAACTTTCCACTACCTATTACGAACACGGTCTCAAAGAAGGTTTTTCCATCGTAAAATATCCGAACGGTGCGATTCATTACCGGGGAGAATACCACAAAGACAAAACTGTAGGCATCTGGACTACCTACGATGAAAAGGGAAAAGTGAATTCTGAAACAGATTTCGGATATCCTGAAGAAGAATAATGTCCAAAATTCCGCCACATATCATTGATGAGATCATGCAAACTTCGCGCATTGAAGAGGTGATCGGGGAATTTGTGCATTTGAAAAGAGCAGGATCCAATCTGAAGGGATTGAGTCCGTTTACGGATGAAAAAACACCCTCTTTCGTTGTGTCTCCTGCCAAGCAGATCTTCAAATGCTTTTCAACTGGAAAAGGAGGCACAGTTGTCTCTTTCCTGATGGAAAAAGAGCACTTCTCCTACCCTGAAGCGCTTCGTTGGCTGGCAGACAAGTACGGCATACAAATCCCTGAAGAAGCTCCGGCCACAGCGGAACAACTTGCCGCTATCAGCGAGCGTGAAAGCCTTCACATCATCAACGAGTTTGCGAAGGATCATTTCTTCAAGAATTTGCATGAAACCGAAGAAGGAAAGGCGGTTGCACTCTCCTATTTCACGGAACGTGGTTTTCGTAAAGACATTATTGAAAAGTTTCAACTCGGTTATTGTCTGAACACCAGTGATGACTTTACCAAAGCGTCGCTGGAAAAAGGATATAAGCTAGAATACCTTGAGAAAGTTGGCTTGGTAAAATCCAAAGAAGATCGTCAATTTGATTTTTTCAGAGGAAGGGTCATGTTTCCGATTCAAAGTGTATCCGGTCGCGTTTTGGGATTTGGGGGTCGTACGCTTTTTACAGACAAAAAGATCGCGAAGTACTTCAACTCACCGGAAAGTATCATCTACAACAAAAGTGAGATCCTTTACGGACTTCACCTTTCCAAAGGAGACATTATCAAATACGACAACTGTTTTCTTTGTGAAGGATACACCGATGTGATCAGTATGTATCAGGCCGGGATCCAGAATGTGGTTTCCTCTTCAGGCACATCCCTCACCAAAGATCAGATCAAGCTTATACGCAGATACACCCAAAACATCACCATTCTTTATGATGGAGACGCCGCGGGTATCAAAGCCTCATTTCGAGGAATCGACCTTATCCTTGAAGAAGGCATGAACGTGAAAGTGGTCTTGTTTCCGGAAGGAGAAGATCCTGATTCTTTTTCCAAGAGGGTAAGTACCAGTGAACTCGAAACCTACATTCAGGAACATACACAGGATTTCATCTCCTTCAAATCAGATATACTTCTCAAGGATGGCGAAACAGATCCCATTAAACGAGCAGAACTGATCAAAGAGGTTGTTCATTCAGTGGCGCTTATCCCGGATCAGATCACGCGGACCGTTTACATGCAGAAGATTGCCCAGCAATTTGAGATCAGTGAACAGATCGTTTCGAGCGAGCTCATGAAACTGCGGAAAAATGCGGTGGCAAAAATAGCCGGTGAACCAGAAATCCGCGAGATACAAGTCGACAAACCAACTGAAACGGTAATTCCACAACGAAAATCGTTTCACGAAGAGCGCATTGCAGCCAATGAGTTTGACCTTCTGCGAATTATGATCCGTTACGGCGCACGCATCATGGAGGTTGATCAACTCAATGAAGAAGGTAAAAACGTCCGTGCCGAAACAACAGTCATGGAACTGGTTCACCATGAACTGGATAAAGATGAACTGAATTTTACAACGCCACTTTATAATCGCATTTATCAACTGCTTGCCGAAGGATTATCACAAAATGAACTTTTCAGCGCTTCGTATCTGAAGCGATTGGAGGATCAGGAAATCGTTGGTTTTGTATCCGATATTGAAAGCCGAGACCTCGAGTTAAGTGCACAATGGTTCAATAAATACAATATCGTCACTCGTTCTGAAAGTGACCGACTTCAGGAACTCGTATTGAATACGATTTACAGTTTCAAAGCAGCGAAGATCGAAGAACGTATTACCGAAATCCGGAAAAAACTGGAAAACGCCTCTGAACTCGATGAAACAGAGCTGATGGATCTTCTTGCGGAACAAATGGCCTTTGAGCGCATCAAAATCATACTTTCAGAAAAATTAGGACGCATAATTATCAGATAACATGTTCAGTTATACCCTTTTTAAACTTGGACCTTACAACGTTTGCCTCTGGAATATTTTCTTCCTGAGTATCATTTTCTTCTCGGCGATGATTCTCCGAAGAGTCATCCATAAGTCTCTGAAGAATTACCTGAAAAACGCAAATATCAGTGTCGAAGGACGAAGAGTTACCTGGCTTAAACTTCTGAGTCAAAGCGTTTACATTCTTGCTTTTTACATTGCTGTTCTTAGTTTCAATATTAACAATGACAAAGTCACTTTCCTTGAGTTTCTGAATTACAAATTCATTGAATTAGGCAAATTTTCCCTGAGTTTTTACCATATCCTCTCCATCATTGCCATCTTCTTCGGTGCGCGAATGCTATTGAATGTCGTCAAATTATACATCAGTCGTAAATTCAGAAATTCCACCCATTTTGATCCAGGTACGGAATACATTTACGTACAGATCGCCCGTTACATCATCTATGTGTTTGCGATCGTCACCGCTCTTAAAGCACTTGATATCGATCTGACGATTTTCCTTACCGGTTCGGCTGCCCTCTTGGTGGGTATTGGACTTGGACTTCAGGATGTTTTCAAGGACATGATTTCAGGATTTGTACTATTGATCGAAGGGAATATACGTGTTGGCGATATCGTTGAAATTTCGAATGGTGGAAAGTCTGAAGGAATCGTTGCTAAAATCCTCAAGATCAACGTACGAACGACGCAAATCGAAACACGAGATGGAAATGTGCTTATCATTCCGAATACACGTCTGACACAAGATTACGTCGAAAACTGGAGTCACGGATCTGAGCTGACACGCTTCAGAATTCTACTTACCGTTGATTACGGAGCTGACACGGAACTTGTTACCCGATTACTTAAACAAGCCGCCCTCGGTCACCCCAAAGTGAGAAAAACACACCCCGTAGATGTTCGTCTGGCTCATTTCGGCAACAGTGGATTGGAACTCGAGCTGATCTTCTGGGCAGATCAGAACTGGGATATCAATAATTACAAATCAGATATACGTTTTGAGATCGATCGTTTGTTCAGAGAATATAAGGTCCGTATTCCTTATCCACATACAACGGTGCATGTAACAAATGATCAAACACCTTAAATCTCTGGAATAGAATATCTTTTGCTTTTGTTAATTAACCATCTCTAGAGGTTACCAGGGCCAATTCTTTGGGATTTATTTTAAATTCTTCGGATTCTGATGATTATTCCAAAAACGCACAAGTTCGATTTTTCTTTTCTTAGAAATCCTGTAGTACATTGAAATTTGAGGTGTGATGGGCACAAAATGCGTATTTCTGTAACCCGATTTTTGAAATGCTTTGGGATTTATCTTAATGATCTCAATGACAGCATCAACTTTTTCAATAAAGTCTTTTGCCTCTTTCTCAGTCCAATCACTCAGCAAGTAGTCAATATTTTTCCAATAATCATCTTTGGCTAAAGCGGACCAATAAATTTCAACCATTTATTTGAAAAGATCAGGATATCGATTTTTAGTTTCCTCCATGACTTGAGTATGATCAGAAGAAAATCCCGCATCCAGATTCTTTAAGCCGTCATCTATCCATTCTTTTTGAGCTTCACTCAAGGAAATGTCGCTTTCCTGCTTCGAAATCTTAATAAAATCTAATGTTCCAAGGAAATTTAAAAATGCAGCTGCCTTATTATCCTGGACATCGAGAGTAATCTTCACGTTGAATTGAATTTTGAAATTAAAAATCTGAAGCCACTTTCATTACAGTGCATACCTCACCTATCAAATATACATCTTTTTACAGGTATACTATCTTCTCCTCACATCATAATTTTTGCAGTGCTTCAAGTAGGCTATTTTTGGATACTTTTTTATTCTTCTCCTTTTGTAGGCCAAAAGGAGCAAAAGCCTCCTCACTTTTACAAGGAACCTGCCTTCGGCACCGCTGTCAAACCTGCGCTTTGTGCTCCGCAACGCCGCTTGGTTTGCAGACTGGTTCTGTGTAAAAGTGGTGTGTGACTTCCGCCAGGACGAGTATTTAAACAAACAAAAAACTCAAAACGCAGAAAATTATAGCTGCGAAAAAATATCATCGCAATAAATACTTATACCGCTGCACCGTATTTTCCAATCCAAGGTAAAGTGCATCCGATATCAGTGCATGTCCGATGGAAACCTCATCAAGCTTCGGGAGACGCTCTTTGAAAAATCGCAGATTATCCAAACTGAGATCATGACCGGCATTGATGCCTAATCCACAATCAAGAGCAACTTGAGCTGCATTTACATAAGACAGAATTGACCGTTCAGGATCTGAATGAAAATCCTCCGCAAATGGACCAGTGTACAATTCGATACGATCAACACCGGTTTCAGCAGCTTTTTCGATACGTTGTGCATCCGTATCAATAAAGATCGAAGTTCTAACACCCCAGGACCTGAACTGTTCCACGAGATCTTTTAGCAGTTCGAAATGCTTTACGGTATCCCATCCTGCATTGGAAGTCAACACATGCGGTGGATCGGGAACGAGTGTCGCCTGAGCGGGACGAATCTCTTCAATTATCTTTAAATAACGTTCATCCGGATAGCCCTCAATATTAAACTCAGTTGTTACGACGTCCTTTAAATCATACACATCCTTCAGCGTAATATGGCGTTCATCCGGACGAGGATGGACCGTGATCCCATCTGCGCCAAAGCGTTCACAATCGACAGCTACCTGAACTACATTTGGTACATCTCCACCACGCGCATTTCTAATCGTCGCTATTTTATTGATGTTTACACTTAACTTTGTCATAGGAAGGCATAATTTTTGACTGTCCAAAATTACATAAGATAAAGAGTATTTTACTACTTTGGCAGACGAATGAGAGCGTACGAACTAATAACAGACGAAATTCCCCCACTGAAGCACACAGACACGGGAGAAAAAGCCCTGCAATGGATGGATGAGTTCAAGGTATCTCATTTACCTGTGTTGAAAAACGGAAATTTTGTCGGTTTAATTTCAGAATCTGACATTCTGGACAAACTGGACCTGGAAGAGTCGCTCGATAAACTTTTCCATCATCTACCAAGGATTTATGCTTTATCGTTAGCACATATCTATGATGTGCTTTTTCAGATCTCCGAAAACAAAGTGAGTGTTCTGCCCATTCTTGATGCAAAAGAAAGTTATCAAGGATGCACAACGGTATATCATTTACTGACCGTAATTGCGAATACGGGAAGTATCAAGGAAACAGGCGGCATCATTGTCTTGGAAATAAATTCAGTGGACTACTCCATGGCTCAGATCGCTCAAATTGTAGAGAGTAACAATGGGAAGATCTTGAGTTCGTACATTATGTCAAGTCCTGATTCTACGAAACTTGAAGTTACATTGAAGCTCAATGACTCAGAATTATCACGAATCATCCGAACATTTGAGCGATACGATTATACGATAAAAGCCTCCTTTCAAACGTCAGAAGACGATGATGACATTAAGGAGCGTTACGAATCATTAATGAATTTCCTCAAATTCTAAAGATGAACGTTGCTATATACGGTCGAAAACCAACCAAGCAACATCTCGCTGATTACCAGGAGATCATTGATCTTCTAAACTCTTTTGGCTGGAATGTAATCCTGGAAAAAGAACTCAAGCAACAATTGGCCGAACGTATCGGACTATCTCCGAAAGTTGATGAATTCGAGTCGCATAGTGACTTTCACAAAGGGATCGATCTTACCATCAGCATTGGTGGTGACGGAACCTTTATTAAAACAGTGAGTTACATCCGTGATTCAGGTGTTCCAATTCTTGGTATCAATACGGGTCGGTTGGGTTTCCTCGCGAACATTTCACGCGATCAAGTGGAATATACGATGAATCAGGTGCGCCAGAAGAAATTTGACTTTCAAAAGCGTTCACTACTTAGAATTAAAACAGAAGAAGACCTTTTCGGAGACGATAATTTTGCGCTAAACGAAGTCACTTTACACAAAAAAGATACCGCTTCCATGATCACTGTACATGCCTCACTGGATGATAAATACCTTAACTCCTATTGGGCAGATGGATTGATCGTTGCTACTCCAACAGGTTCGACTGCTTACAATTTAAGTTGTGGCGGGCCAATTATCACTCCGGGTTGCCAGGTTCATATTCTGACGCCTATCGCGCCGCATAACCTAAATGTACGTCCGGTAGTCGTTCCTGATCATATGCCCATCAAATTGAGCCTTGAAGGCCGTGAAAGAAAATACCTCATCAGTTTGGATGGGAATTCCAAGAGTATCAAACAAGGTGAAGAGGTCATTGTTTCCAAAGCAGAATTCATGATCAATGTAGTGAAATTCGAAGAAAATAATTTCCTCGATACCATTCGTAATAAAATGCTTTGGGGAATCGATAAACGCAATTAATTTTGGTCAGGTTTTTGACAAAGCACGAATCACAAAATAAATCACGATGAAAAAAATAAGCGCAATTCTTCTTTCCATGTTCATGATTGGAACAGCAATGGCCGGTAAAAAAGATAATACCGACATGGCACCGGGAATATATGTTGAATTCACGACATCTAAAGGTGTTATCCTTTGTGTGCTGGAATATCAAAAAACACCCATGACCGTTGGAAACTTTGTAGGTCTCGCAGAAGGTAATCTGCACATCATGGACAGTTTGAATTATACCAAACCGTTCTACAATGGGTTGAAATTTCACCGTGTGATCAAGGATTTCATGATCCAGGGCGGAGATCCCGACGGCAATGGTTCAGGTGGTCCAAAACATCGTTTTTACGATGAAATTCATCCTGACTTAAAGCATACCGGTCCTGGTATTCTCTCTATGGCCAATGCCGGTCCTGCGACCAATGGCAGTCAGTTCTTCATCACGCACAAAGAAACTCCTTGGCTAGATGGAAAGCACACCGTTTTTGGTCATGTGATAAAAGGTCAGGATATCGTAAATCTAATTGAGCAAGGCGATGAAATGACAACCGTAAAGATCATCCGTGTAGGTAAAGAGGCTAAAAACTGGGATGCATCGAAGGCTTTCATGGGAGTTTATTCAAAAATAAAAGCTGAAGAAAAAGTAAAAGAAGAAGCTTTCGCAAAAATTGCAGCGATGAGTGAAGATCAGTACCGCGCTTACATGTTCGAAGAGGTTAAAAAGAATTTCCCTAATGCACAGCAAAGCCCTTCCGGTTTGGTATATATCATCGAAAACGCAGGAGAGGAAATGAAACCTGTAAGCGGATCTAAAATGACGGTTCATTACCGTGGTACGTTCCGTGCAGATGGAAAACAATTCGATGCTTCGTACGATCGCGGTCAACCAATGGCGTTTGAATACAAAGTCAACCGCATGATCCCGGGATTTGAAGAAGGACTCGGCATGGTAGGAAAAGGTGGAAAAGCAAAACTCATCATTCCTTATTATCAAGCTTACGGCAAGAATGGTCGTCCCGGAGCTATCCCCCCCTATTCAGATTTAGTGTTTGATATTGAAGTCGTTGATCTACAACCTGCGGAGGTGCATCAGCATACAGAAGGCGACGGACACCAGCATTAAGGGGGATTTGAAAATTCGATGATTTGAAAATTTGAGGATTTGAAGGATTTGAGGATTTGAAGGATTTGAGGATTTGAAAATTAAACCATATCCTCAAATAGCGAAGCGTCACATACCTCAGGGTTCGAGAACCTCACCCCTCGGATGAACACAGGATAAAAGAATCAGAGTGAGCGCGAAAGCTCTTAATATCTTGGAATCTTCAAATAGCGAAGCGTCAAATCATCAAATAGCGAAGCGTCAAATCATCAAATAGCGAAGCGTCAAATCATCAAATAGCGAAGCGTCAAATCATCAAATCTCTATCAATGATTAAAACACTTATTCGGTTTTCCTAAACGGAAGGTAAGTGTTGCTCCGAAAAAGGAATACCAGTCTTTTAAACCCGCGTTTCCACGCTTGCCGTATCTTGAACCATTCAAACTACGATTTGACAAAGCAGCGGCCAATGGTCCGTTTTCATCGGCGAGTTTTACCGGGTCAACATAGGCGTTGCTCCCAACATCATCAAGGTAATCCGTGAATGTTTTACGAATTCCGTATTCAAATCCGATAGCGGATCGTTTACCGATAGAAAATTTCACGCCAACGCCGAGTGGAACACTCAACTGCGTCAAACTGTAATTTCCATCTGAATTCAAACTGCTTCCTTGTCCTTCCGTACCCAGCGGTTGGAGTTCGACCAGCTCTCCATTATAATCCGTCTTGGGATTCATGTGAAAAAGTGACACCCCAACAAGAATATAAGCTGTACCACGATATTTATCATGTCCTAACTGAAATGGCAAATAGCTGAATTCCAACCCGCCACCAACTTCATAAATAGTCGATTGAAAGCTCAAATTCCGATTCTTCAAAAGGCTTTCTTTCGCATCTGTATCTGTTGCGCCCACACTTCCGTACAAGAGAGAACCACGCCAGCATAAGCGACTGTGGACATTATAGCGGTAAATGATACCGCCGGCCGGCTTAATGTTATACAAAGGATTGTACGCGTTAAGATCACCGATATAATTAGATCCGCCTAATAAAACACCCAATTCGGAGCGCGAACGATGGTTCTGCTGCTGCGCTTGTGCCAACAGAGATACCATTAAACCAAAAAGTAACGCGTATTTCACTCTGTAAAATGAAACGCCAAATTAGGAAGATTATTTCGCAAAAAAGAGATTATTAACTTATTTCACTTTTTGTGAATTTTGTAACAGCCTGAAAACTCACTACATTTGCAGGCACAAACCTTACTCATGGAACAGCAGCATTTACTCGATATCGCAGAAAAATTTGGCACACCTACCTACGTGTACGATGTAACTAAAATTGAGGCACAGTATGACAAACTGATCCATTCATTCGGAGATCATGAGGTCAAACTGCACTATGCACTCAAGGCGCTGAACAACATCAATATCCTGAAAGTGCTCAAACAAAAAGGTGCCGGACTCGATGCTGTTTCTCCTGAAGAGATTCAATTGGGTTTGAGGGCAGGTTTCGCAGCTGATCAAATTCTTTTTACGCCAAACTGTGTTTCCTTTGAAGAAATTCAGGAAGCCGTTGAAATTGGTGTGCACATCAATATCGACAACCTCACTATTCTCGAGAAATTCGGACAAACTTACGGGTCAACCAAAACGTGTTGTATACGCTTGAATCCACACATCATGGCGGGCGGTAATTCCAATATTTCCGTTGGACACATCGACAGTAAATTCGGAATTTCTATCCATCAGGTAAAACACATCGAACGTATCGTCAAACATTATGGAATAAAAGTTAACGGACTGCACATGCACACCGGAAGTGATATTATTGACGGTGATGTTTTCCTACGTGGTGCTCAACTCTTGTATGAAGCTGCGGCCTATTTCCCTGATCTGGAATTTATGGATTTCGGAAGCGGCTTTAAAGTGGCGTATAAGGAAGGAGATATTGTAACCAACATCCAGCGCGTGGGTCAACAGATTGCGGATTCATTCACGGAATTCTGTGCATCCTACGGCAAAAAACTGGAATTATGGTTCGAGCCGGGAAAATTTCTCGTGAGTGAAGCAGGGAAATTCCTGGTTAAAGTGAATGTGGTCAAGCAAACAACGTCAACTGTTTTTGCAGGTGTAAATAGCGGCCAAAATCACCTCATCCGACCAATGTTTTACAATGCGTACCACCACATTGAGAATATTTCAAATCCTTCAGGCGAACCGAAACTCTATTCCGTTGTTGGGAATATTTGTGAAAGTGACACCTTTGGATACGACCGAATGATCAATGAGATCCGAGTGGGCGACATTCTTGCACTCAGCAATGCCGGAGCTTATGGTTTCACGATGAGTAATCAATATAATGCTCGGTTACGTCCCGCAGAGGTTTTGGTGAAAGGAGATCATGCATTTCTTATTCGTAAACGAGAAACTTTTGAAGATCTAGTTCGCAATGAGATTGAACTGGAAGGAATTTAATGAGTCTTTCCTGTGTTGAGGCTACATAAGTATAAAATATCATTTCTATTTACCTAAATTAATTTCTATCATCCTTTTTTGCCAAAGCAGTGCCTCGACCAGGCTCGGCACCCCATTCTTGGTTTGGAAAAATGGATTGATAGACAGTAAAAAATATTACTTGATCATATCCGTAGCGATCTTCGCGGATAACAGACATAATGGAATCCCTCCTCCCGGATGTACGCTTCCTCCAACAAAATACAGTCCTTTTACTTTTGAAAAATTGGGATGACGGAAAAAAGCAGCCATTCGGTCATTGGAGCTTGCCCCATACAGTGCGCCTGCGAAACTGGAAGTTCGTTGCTCGATCCGAACAGGATCAAGGTAATCCTCCACTTCAATTAAAGAGGCAATATCTTTTTTGAGTAACCTGGAAAGTTTCTGCAGCACGCGTTCACGAATGCGTAAGCGCCATTCTTCCCAATTCTGACCACTATTACTCGGTACATTCACCAGAATAAACCAGCTTTCACAACCTTCTGGAGCATCGTTTGGAACCAATTTGGAACTCACATGAATATAAACTGTTGGATCATCGCTGACTTCCCCTTGATCGAAGATCGCGCTGAATTCTTCCTTGTAATTCTCTGAAAAGAAAATATTGTGCAGATCAAGTTGCGGAAACGAATCCTTTATTCCCCAGTAAAAGATCATCGCTGAACTTGATGGCTCTTGCTTCATGGTTTTTTCGGGAGCTTTAATCGTCTTCAGTAACTGTTTATACGCCGGCTTGACATCCGAATTACAAACCACGATCTCAGCCGGATGAAATGCATCATTCACCTTTACTCCCCTTATTTCGCGAGCGGTTTCGCTGATCTCATTCACTTTCGATCCATAATGGAAAGTGACTCCCAGTTCTTCGGCAAGACGCACTAAAGCATTGGTAATTCCATGCATGCCATCCGTTGGAAAAAAGGTGCCTATTCCGTGTTCGAGATGTGGAATGATGTTTAGAATTCCAGGTGCTTTGTATGGATCTGAACCATTGTATGTCGCATAGCGATCGAAGATCTGCACGAGTTTAGGATGATTCAATCTCCGTTCATTGGCCTCATGCATCGTTGTAAACAGCTGTAAATTGGGTATCGCAGCTATGGTCGAAAGAATCTCTTTTGATAAATAAGTAGACCTGTGATGCAAGGATCGCTCAAGAAATGTAGCCTTCGTCTTTTCATAGATGTATCGACTTCGCTCCAGATGAGCTTTCAACGGAGCCGTATCAACTTTCAGTATTTCTTCCACATCCTTCAATAACGTGTCCTGATCCGCCGAAAACGGTAAAAAAGTTCCGTCTTCAAAAAAATAATGACATGCTGTATTAGACGTATGGTAATTGAAATAATCCCGTGGATCTCTATTGGCTAATGTGAATAGTTCATCCACCAGATGTGGCAAAGTAAACAAGGATGGTCCTGCATCGAACCGATAGTTACCGAGTTGAAATGCCGTCAATTTGCCCCCTGGATAGTCATTGGCTTCAAATACTTCGACTTGAAATCCCTTTACGGCAAGACGTATGGATGATGCAATACCTGCAACACCGGCTCCAATAACTACTGCTTTTCGGGATCGATCCAATGAAATCCTTTTACAGGAATAAAAAATAAAACGATAAAAGGTTCAGAACAATGCTATTTCAAGTGCTCCATGTAGCGAACGAGGTTCATGTTCTCCAACAAATTGTCAGCGCCAATGAACAATACTTTTTTACACTTATTACGCTCGACCCACAGATCAAGATTAGAAATACCCACCATCAACGTACCATTGATATCAATCTTATGCACCGGTTTCTGCTTGTGGTCAAACATGTCACGGAATTCCGAGATTTCCTTATCAAGAGACTGATTTTGAGTAAAAATGACCAAACCGTCAACTCCTTCTTCCGGGTTCTCCTTCTTGTCATCGAATTCTTCTACCTCATACCCATTGTCTGTTGCCCAGGTATGTAAAACAACGGAGAATTTTGAATTAGTTCGAAGTAAAATTTTCTTGAGTTTCATGTAAAAAAGGTAGTCCTAAGTGATTGTAAAAATAAGTAATTAGTTGAGTAAACGAAGTCATCAATGCGCTTTATAACCAAGAATTTTCAGGTAATCGTCTGCCGTCTGTTCTTCGCTAAAGAGACTGGTTTGTAATTTGCCATCTTCATCCCGCTGAATAAGAATGTGTTTCGGTTCGGGGATCAGGCAATGTTTCAATCCACCAAAACCTCCAATTGTTTCCTGGTAAGCTCCGGTATTGAAGAATCCAAGATATAATGGTTTGCTCTTATCAAATTTAGGAAGATAAATGGCATTTGAATGTTGCTCTGAATTGTAGTAATCATCACTGTCACAAGTCAAACCACCAAGCAACACCCGCTCGTAGTCATCGTTCCAACGATTGACGGGCAACATGATAAAACGCTGATTGATTGCCCAGGTATCGGGAAGGTTGGTCATGAATGAAGAATCGATCATGTTCCATTTCTCCCTGTCATTCTGTTGTTTCTGGTGCAAAACGGAGAAGATCGCGCCGCCGCTTTCGCCAACAGTGAACGATCCGAATTCGGTGAAGATATTTGGCTCCGGAATGTCATTTTCAGTACACACACGCTGAACTTGCGTTAGGATCTCACGAACCATGTAAGCATAATCGAAATCGAAAGCCAGGGATTTTTTGATCGGAAATCCTCCTCCAATGTTCAAGGAATCCAGTGAAGGACAAATTTTCTTAAGATCGCTGTAGATACGCAAACACTTGGTCAATTCGTTCCAGTAATAAGCTGTATCGTTGATACCCGTGTTAATGAAGAAATGAAGCATTTTCACTTCCACACGCGGATTATCCATGAGCATCGCCTTATAGAAAGGAACGATCTCACGGTATCTGATCCCAAGTCGGGAGGTATAAAACTCAAATTTCGGTTCCTCCTCGGATGCGATCCGAATTCCTATTTTGATGTCTTTCTCTGTCTTCTCTAAAATATCTACCAACTCCTGCGTATTGTCGACAACAGGGACCACATTCAGGTTGCCTTCATTTATGAGCTTGACAATGTTATCAATATACTGTTGTGGTTTATACCCGTTACAGATGACGTATTTACCTGCAGCAATTTTACCGGAATCATACAGATTTCGGACGATATCAATATCAAAAGCAGAAGATGTTTCGATATGAACATCATTTTTCAGCACCTCATCCAGTACAAAAGAGAAATGGTTGCTTTTTGTACAGTAGGAATAGTAGTAATTGCCCGAATAACCGAGGTTACTAATCGCTTCCCGGAACCAACCCTTTGCCCGTTGAATATTATTGGAGATCTGAGGCAGGTAATTGAATTTCAATGGCGTTCCATACTCATTAATCAAACGCATCAGATCGATACCGTGAAAGAACAAACGGTCCTCTCTCAAGTGAAATTCGTTTTGAGGAAAATCAAATGTCTGATCGATCAGATCAAAGTATTTCGTTCTCATTTATTCAACAGCTTTTAAAGAATCTCTAAAATACGTTCATCAGGCCGCGCGATCACGGCTTTCTCACCAACTATTACGACAGGGCGTTCAATTAGTTTCGGAAATTTCAGCATTGCATCGATCCATTCATCATCGGACAGTGTTTTCCCCTTAAAATGAGTCTTGTAGTCCTCCTCGTTTTTACGAACCCATTGTTCAGCCGGTATATTGAGCTTTATTAAAACAGCCTTCATCTCTTCCTTCGACAAGGGCTTTTCGAGATACTCGATCACTTCAAAAGATCGTTCTTTTAATTTAAGGAAATCCAGTGCACATCTGCTTTTTGAACAGCGTGGGTTATGAAGTACTTTGATTATTGTGTCCATTTTGAAAAATTCGGGGACACAAAATTACGCTATTCCGAAGGAGTAAGAGATTAAATCTCCATGAATATTTACCCTATTAATTGCGTAAACAGAGCAGGATCTTCATTAAGGTATTGATACTGGAAATGCAAGCGCTCCAAATTAGCAGTGATGACTTTCAGGTCTTCCGGAAATTTGAGTTCGATCCCCACTACTGCCGGACCACTTTCGCGGTTATTCTTCTTGGAGAACTGGAAAAAGGTAATGTCATCATTGTCACTGAGTACTTTGGTAACAAAATCCTTCAAAGCTCCCGGTCGTTGAGGAAACTGGATCAGGAAATAATGCTTCAATCCTTCGTAGAACAGGGATCGTTCTTTGATCTCTTCGGTGCGGGTGATGTCGTTGTTGCTGCCGCTGACGATACACACCACATTCTTCCCTTTAATGCGATCTGCCAGCTGATCCAGAGCAGCAATGGTCAGTGCACCGGCAGGTTCTACCACCATCGCCTGTTCGTTGTAGAGTTTCAGGATCGTCGAACAGACCTTTCCTTCGGCTACAAGCACTACCTCCTTTAACCATTCCTTGCAGATCTCAAAATTTGCATCACCAACTCGTTTCACTGCAGCACCATCCACGAACTTATCAATCTCCTCCAGTTGGGTATTGAACCCATTTTTCAACGATGTTTGCATGGAAGGAGCTCCCAGCGGTTCTACACCAATAATTTCAGTACCGGGACTTAATTGAGCGAAAACAGTTACTATGCCTGATATCAATCCACCTCCACCAACAGGAACCAGCAATACGTCGATCTTCTCATGCACCTGATCAAGGATCTCTAACCCTACTGTTCCCTGTCCCGCAATCACTTTATCGTCATCAAAGGGATGTACGAACACATTGTTCTGCTCTTGACAGAAAGCCAGCGCTGCTGCGTAAGAATCATCAAACGTATCGCCTTGAAGAACGATGTTTATGTTGTTTTTTCCGAACAATTCAACTTGTCGCACCTTTTGTTTTGGCGTTGTGGCAGGCATGAAGATCGTTCCATGAATATTGAGCAAGTGACATGAATATGCTACGCCTTGAGCGTGATTGCCGGCACTCGCACAAACGATTCCTTGCTTTTGTTGGTCATCCGAAAGCGTGCTGATCTTGTTGTAAGCTCCGCGGATCTTGTATGAACGCACCGTTTGCAGATCCTCCCGTTTCAAGAAAATATTTGCTGCATACGAATCAGATAAGTGAAGGTTCGCGAGACACGGAGTTTCCTGAACCACCCCTTTCAGTTGCTGCTTTGCACTGCGTACGTCCTCAAGAGATACCATCAATTCAGGCTTTTCATATGGGTCATCTGCTCACGCAAATAAGCACCAACAGTTTCGATCGGATGCTGACGGATGGCTTTGTTTACCTCGATCAATCGTTTATTATCGACCTGATTGGAAACACTCAACGGTCTGCCGAGGACACTTGTACCGATCTGCTTCATAAAGTCGCCAAGCAAGGGTTTGCACGCATGATCGAAGAGGTAACAACCATACTCTGCAGTATCCGAAATAATACGGTTCATTTCAAACAATTTCTTTCGAGCAATGGTATTCGCAATAAGCGGTGCTTCATGCAGTGACTCATAATACGCTGATTCAGCAACGATACCGGTTTCAGTCATTGTTTCATAGGCCAGTTCAACACCTGATTTAACAAAAGCTACGAGCAATGTGCCGTGGTCGAAGAATTCTTGTTCAGCAATGGGCTGTGAAGTAATGGCCGTCTTTTCGAACGCTGTTTCACCTGTTGCTGCACGCCAGGTATGTAATTCCTGGTCTCCATTTTTCCAGTCGATCATCATTCGATCTGAAAAGGCACCACTCATGATATCGTCCATATGTTTTCTGAACAAAGGACGCATGATCTCCTTCAGTTGTTCGGCAAGTTCAAAAGCCATGACTTTCGAAGGATTGGAAAGACGGTCCATCATGTGTGTGATTCCACCATGCTTCAGGGCTTCTGTGATCGTTTCCCAACCGAATTGGATCAACTTGGCAGCATAACCCGGTTCGATGCCTTTTTCCACCATCTTATCGAAGGATAAAATAGAGCCTGTCTGAAGCAAACCGCATAGGATGGTTTGTTCACCCATCAAATCCGATTTCACTTCTGCTACAAAGGAAGAAAGCAATACCCCGGCACGGTGTCCACCTGTCGCTGCAGCATACGCTTTTGCTTGCTCAAATCCTTTTCCTTCAGGATCGTTTTCGGGATGCACGGCAATAAGTGTAGGTACACCAAAGCCTCGCTTGTATTCCTCACGAACTTCGGTTCCCGGACATTTTGGTGCCACCATGATCACCGTCAGATCTTCACGGATCTGCATTCCTTCTTCGACGATATTAAAACCATGCGAATAAGACAGGGTTGCACCTTGTTTCATCAGCGGCATGATGGCCTTAACCACGGAGGTATGTTGTTTGTCAGGAGTTAGGTTACAGACCAGATCAGCCGTCGGAATCAGTTCTTCGTAGGTGCCCGCTTTAAACCCATTTTCAGAGGCATTCTTCCATGAAACACGTTGTTCACGAATCGCATCTTCGCGCAAGGCATAAGAGATATCCAGCCCGGAGTCACGCATGTTGAGTCCCTGATTCAAACCTTGTGCACCGCATCCTACGATAACGATCTTTTTGCCTTTCAAGGCCTCTACACCGTTTTCAAAATGTGTATTGTCGAGAAACTCACATTTTGCAAGTTGCTCGGTTTGTTTTCGATATGGTAATTGATTGAAATAATTCATGTTAATGGTTGTTTTCTTCAAGTTCTTCTAAATAGGCTTCGAGGGTTTTCATGGGTTTGGAGATGGCTACACGACCGGACCGCACGAATTCAAGTACGCCGAATACGTTGAGTTCGTCAAAAAGTAAGGTTAGTTCTTCCGGTTGACCCGTCTTTTCGATGATCATAAAATCTTTATCGACACTTAAAATGCGTGCATGATGATCACGGATAATCTTTTCCGTGGTACCATTTGCAAAAGCGTCCGTTCGGATCTTGTACAAGGCGATCTCCTGATAAACGACTTGTTCGTCGGTATGGTAAAAAGCCTTTAATACCTCCACTTGTTTTTCGATCTGCGAAACCACTTTCTGGACCTGATCGAGCGAAGTATTTAGTACGATCGTGTAACGGTAGACTCCTTTGATCTCACATTCAGAAGCCGTAATGCTTTCTATGTTCAGGTGACGTCGTGTAAAGATGATGGTGATCCTGTTGAGGATACCGATGCTGTTTTCCGTGAAAACCGATATATTGTATGTTGTTTCCATGTCTTCTTTAGTTTAAACGGATTTCAGATACCGACGCACCCGTAGCGACCATCGGGAATACATTCTCCTCCCTTTGAACCACTACCTCCAGCAGATACGCTCCATTTGAATTCAACAATTGATTCAACGCTTCATCCAACTCGACACGTTGTTCGATCTTTGTAGCATCAACGGAATATGCCTTTGCAATCGCCGTAAAGTTTGGATTCACGATTTCGGTAAATGAATAGCGACGGTCAAAGAACAGCTGTTGCCACTGACGCACCATGCCAAGGAAGTTATTGTTGAGAATCAGAATTTTTACATCCACTTCCGCTTGAAGAATCGTTCCAAGTTCCTGAATGGTCATCTGAAAACCGCCATCCCCGATGATCGCAACAACCGTTTTTTCCGGATTTCCAAGTTTGGCACCAATCGCCGCAGGCAAGGCAAATCCCATGGTCCCCAAACCACCCGAGGTAATGTTGTTCCGGTATCCTTTGTATTTGTAGTAACGAGAGGCTATCATCTGGTGTTGACCTACATCCGTTACAATAATGGCTTGGCCATCTGTTTTCTTCGATAGCAAATCTACCACTTCGGCCATTTTCAATTCATTGTCCGGAGGGTTTACAGCATCATTCACCACTTCATTTTGTTCGATCTGTTCCAGTTCTCTGAATTGCTGCAGCCACTGCGGATAATCCCTTTCAGTTACAGCCTTCGTCAATTCTTCCAGCGCCTCCTTTGCATCAGCATTGATGGCCACATCGGCTTTAACGATCTTATTCAGTTCCGCAGGATCGATATCTATGTGGATGATTTTCGCCTGTTTGGCATAGCGCGAAACATCACCTGTAACGCGATCATCGAAGCGCATCCCGACAGCAACAATGACATCACATTCATTCGTCAGGATATTCGGTGCATAATTGCCGTGCATTCCGAGATATCCCACATATAGCGGATGATTCGCGGGAAACGCTCCAAGACCCAACAAGGTTAGCGCCACCGGAATACCACTTTTTTCGGCAAATTTTAACAGGGCATCTTGTGCTTCAGAAAGAATAACGCCTTGTCCGACCAACAAATATGGTTTTTGAGCTGTCGCCAATACTTCTGCTGCTTGCTGAATTCCAGCATGAACCAATTTTGGTTTTGGGATATAACTTCGGATGGAAGTACATTTTTCGTACGTAAAGTCCACCATTCCGAATTGGGCATCTTTTGTAATGTCCACCAATACTGGTCCGGGACGACCGGTTGCCGCTATAAAAAAGGCCTTCGCAATCGCCGGAGCAATGTCTTCCGCTCTCGTAACCTGAATATTGTACTTGGTCACAGGCATTGAGATTCCGATGACATCCGTTTCCTGAAAAGCATCTGTACCCAATAAATGAGACGCGACTTGACCTGTAATACAAACTACGGGAGTTGAATCGATCATGGCATCCGCCAATCCGGTGATCAGGTTGGTTGCTCCCGGTCCGGATGTTGCCAAACACACCCCAACCTTACCTGAAGTACGAGCAAATCCCTGCGCTGCATGAATAGCTCCCTGTTCGTGACGGACCAGAACGTGATTGATCTGCTCCCTGAAATCATATAAGGCATCATACACCGGCATAATCGCCCCACCCGGATATCCGAAAATGGTTGTTACTCCCTCCTCTAAAAGACAGTGCATCACTGCCTCAGCTCCTCTGATATTCATTTTTACTTATTTATCTGTGATACAACCTTCTGAAGCAGAACTCACCAGTTTGGCGTATTTGTACAAAACACCACTTTTCACTTTAAGTTCAGGTTGTTTCCAATTCTTTTTTCGTTCATTCAACTCTTCTGTTGAAACCGCCAAGTCGATGGTGTTATTGACTGCATCGATGGTGATGATATCCCCGTTCTGAACCAGTGCTATCGGACCACCGTCAAAAGCCTCCGGACAAACATGTCCCACCACAAAACCGTGTGTTCCACCAGAAAATCTCCCATCTGTGATCAAAGCCACACTGTTACCAAACCCAGCACCGATCAGCGCTGAAGTTGGTTTCAACATCTCTGGCATTCCCGGACCACCTTTAGGACCTTCGTTGCGGATCACTAACACATTTCCAGCTTTGACTTCACCATCACGAATACCGCGAATACAATCGAACTCATCTTCGAAAACGATTGCCGGACCGGAGAATTGCTCTCCTTCCTTACCAGTAATCTTTGCAACAGAACCTTCGGGCGCAAGGTTTCCATACAACACCCTTAAGTGTCCTGATGCCTTCAATGGTTTTTCGACAGGATAGATCACATCCTGTTTTTCCGGTAATCCGGGTACCACTTCCAGATTTTCGCGGATCGTTTTTCCTGTTACAGTCAAACAGTCGCCATGCAACAACCCTTTCGAAAGGAGGTATTTCATAATTGCCGGCACACCACCAATAGCGAACACGTCCTCCATCAGGTATTTCCCGCTTGGTTTGAGATCTGCGATAAGTGGTGTTTCGTTATTCATGCGCGTAACATCTTCTAAAGTAATATCGATGTTAGCTGTTTTTGCCATTGCGATCAAGTGAAGCACAGCGTTCGTGGAACCTCCAAGTACAATGACGACACGCAGCGCATTCTCAAATGCCTTTTTCGAAAGAATGTCCGACGGTTTGATATCACGTTCAAGAAGGATCTTCATGTATTTTCCCGCGGTCATACATTCTTCACGTTTTTCAGGACTCATAGCCGGATTCGATGAGCTGTAAGGCAAACTTAATCCAAGCGCTTCAATAGCAGATGACAGCGTGTTTGCCGTATACATTCCTCCGCATGCGCCTGCACCGGGACATGCGTTCTTGATCACACCTTTGTAATCTTCTTCGGAGATCTTTCCAGCATACCGTTCACCTAAGGCTTCAAAAGCAGAAACGATATTCAAGGTTTTTCCTTTATACTTTCCAGAGGCGATGGTACCACCATAAACCATTAGGGAAGGCCTGTTCAGTCGGATCATGGCCATCGTCATTCCCGGCATGTTCTTATCACAACCGGCAAT